>VFQM010001201.1_pt1 | contig 23668 bp, 38 predicted proteins | sample 3512391 | NCBI WGS metagenome assembly VFQM01 (sample SAMN10412369, study PRJNA504923) | tailings metagenome | isolation source: Replicate 1 from Balatoc abandoned mine | place: Philippines | reverse complement strand
AGAACAATTGCGCGGCCATTCAGATGCTCCAAAGAAAAAGGGCGACCGCAATGGCTGCCCGTGGTAGGGTGTTCGGGATGGGTATTCAGCGATTGTGGCCCGTGTGGCTGTTGTTGGGCCTTACGTGCGGGGCGTTGCCTATGGGCGCACTATTGCTGCTGATCTTCACCTGCTGCGACATTGCCAACGAGCGAAGGGTTGTCGTTGGCCGCGACGAAAGCCTCGCGGAACGTGGGCTGGGACGAAATTACCCGCATGATACGCTCAATCGTGCGCGTCTCGCGAGCGGAGCCTACCTCAGCCCGCCCCAGTCCTAGCAGTAGATCGCGAACCATCGGGCTTTCATAAGACCGCGCGATAAGTCCCCCGACTGCGCCAGTCGTCATGGCAGCGCCAGCACCGCCAAGCCAATCGGTCAGGATCGCCGCCACAATGGGGAGGTTGTTCTGAATGCCGGTCGGCGGAGTTGCAGCGGCTACAGATGCCCTCTGGGTTGCCTGCAAGAGCCGTTGGGCACCAATAAGGCGCGCCGTATCTTCCGGGCTAAAGACAACACCGATATTGGTGGCATATCGCTCAATGGCGTTGGCGAACTGCTGCGGGCTTAGGCCGGAAACAGCCCTCAAGTCACCCGCGCTGGAAATGGCGCGGTGAATGATCGCGGACTGCGCCATGCGACGGCCACGGGGCGAAAGGTTCTCCACCAGGCGGCGCACGTCGCTTTCCTTGTTGCTGAAAAGCAAACTGGAAACGCTTTCCGGGGTTGCATCAGCCATATTAAGGGTGCGGCGGAAGTTCGTGGCTTCCAGTTCACCCACCATGTCCGCAAGCCGGTCGTTTGTGCGGGTAAACCGCGCCGCCACTTCGTCACCGGCATTAGCGCGAATGAAATTCGTCATGTCATCGCGCAATGGCCCGTAAACCCGGCGGATTGCCTGTTCGCCACGCTGGCGAATGTTGGCCAGTCCGTCATCAGCGAACATGTCGCCAAGCAGGCGGCGGTTTTCTTCCACCTCCCGAAGCGTGCGGCCACTGGTGAGAACGCGACGGAACGATCGAAGCTGGCTGATTACAGGCGCGAACCGTTCGGCGTTGATGCCCTCAAGTTCGGCAATCTGCTGGTCAATGGCTGCTACAGCCTGCGGGGCTTCAACTTGCCCCGGAATGCCATCAATGATCCTGTTCTTGCGGTTTGTCAGACCCTGCAGGGTGCGGCCACGGGTGCGGGTCAGGTCGGCAGAAACGCCCGCCAGAAAGTCATCGTCGCCGGTCACGCCATATTCCAGCGCAATGTTCCTAGCGACCTGTTCGCGCTCTACCTGCTGTGCGGCCCGCGCCCCGCCTGTGCCAGCATAAGGGATGCGCTCGCCAAGGCCCTGCCCCAGACGGCCAACCTGCGTCTGCGGGGGAAGCGCGTCGGTCGTCATAACGCGCACGCCTTCACGCGCACCGGACTCGATAAGTTCGCGCTGTGCCGCAGGGGGAGGGGCGGCAAGAGCGTTGCGCATGGCACCAATGCCGCCGGGGATGCCCGAAACCATGCTTCCGCCCAAAGCGCCCCCCAGCGCACCAGCAATTTGACCGGCGGGACCATAGTCCTGCCCTGCATACGCGCCCGCACCAGCACCGGCACCTGCCATAGTGTCGCGGATCGGCGTTCTGCCCATTTGCGAAAGTGCGGCCCGTCCAGCGCCAGTAGCCAAGGGAGCGCCTGCGCCCGCAAGTCCAGCGGTCATAAGGCCGCTAGCTGCGCCACGATTGACCGCGCTAATAAGCGGATTAGGGCTGTCAGGAAGGCCGCTCACATCGCGTGCTGTCTGCCCCAAGTCCGTTGAAAGGTTGCTGCCGGTAATCGCATTGATTGATGCATTTACCGGGTTGCCAAGAAGGCCCAGCACATCCCCCATGCCCTGCACAACGTCACCAGCGCCAGCGGCAATCTGCTCGCCCAACGGAATAGTGCCATCGCCAAGAATAAGCGCGGAAAGTCCATCGCGGGTGGGCTGCGGACGGCCATACTGCGGGATAAGCCGCCCGCTCTCGTCGCGGCGATAACCCTGGAGAGTTTCGCCATTCCGTAGGCGCAACGGAGTGCCATATTCGTCTGTTTCGCTGCCGGGGTCCGGTTCGTTCGGATCGCCAGTGCCGTTAAATTCTCCGGCGTTGTCCTGCGCGCCCATAGCGCCGCCACCAGATTGGTCGCCTTCCCGTGCAGCGCGGCGGCGTTCGTCATAGGCCCGCATCTGCTGGTGGAACGGAATGCCTGCATCCTCGCCCACAACGTCCAGCGGGTTAAATCCAAAGCGTTCGGCGCGACTGGTATAGTCGGCCCGCGCGCCCTCATACCCACGCCGATAATTGACAGCGAGGTTGATCATTTCGCTAATAACGCGGCTGCGGGCTTCGGGCGACAGGCGACCGCCGCCTTCAATCCCTAGTTCGCGCTGTAAGCGGGTAACGGTTCGTCCAAGTGCGCTGTCCGCTTGTGCGGTAATGTCAAACTCGGCCTCCCGGACCACGGATGAAGGGTCCAACATGCGGGCATAGGAAACGATCAGCGATTGGTCGCCAGACGGGGTGGGATCGGTTGTTAGCGCGCTGGAAAGCTGGCGAATAACGGTGTTATAATCCTTCACCGCCTGCAAGCCGTTAAAGTCACTGGCGAGGCTGCGCATGTTGTCGAAATTGGTGTTGGAAATGTCCGACTGCTGCCCAATTTCGGCACGGTTATCCGCCTGAATGTCGCGCGGGCTTACCGGATCAGGCGTAGGAGCCGGGCCACGGATAACGCCGGGATAGGACGGCGCAGGAGTGGGCTGGGGAGCCTGCTGCGTCGGCTGCTGCTGTGCGTAACGATCCCAAGGCGGCATTAGTTGCTCCCCACTACTACTTGGCCGCTATTGATGCGGCGCTGCACTTCTTCCGGACCGAAACGGCGCACCAGCGCGTCAAGTTCGCGCGGGCTAACGGTCATTTGCGGCGCGCTCATCTGCTGCCCCACCTGTTCCCAACTGGCGGGATCGGCCGGGTTGCCGCCACGGTAGCGATAGCCGTCCTCCACCGCGCCAATCTGGGGGGCGTTGGGGAACTGGCTTTGCGAGAACTGCTGCACCGCTTGCACATCGCCGGTATTGACCAGCGTGCCACCTTCGGGAATGGCCATGTATCGCGGTCGGCGGTTTCCTAGCAAGTCGCCCATCTGCCCTGCGCGGGCCACGACAGCCTGCAACGCCTGCGGGCTATACTGGCCACGGAAATCGGCCAGGTCGTCATAACCCATCTGCACGCCGCGATTGATTGCGTCATCCCATGCGGCGGCGCGCTGTTCTTCCGGCAGGCCATCAATGGCAAGGCCAGCCTGCGACAGATAGGTAAGCCCCTGCGCGGCCTGTTCGCGTTCGCGGGTGTCGAGGCGCAGCGCCATTTGAGGATCAAGGCCCCACAGTTGCAGGATTGCGTCTGCATCTCCCTGCGCGGCCCCAACAGTAACTTTGCGGGTAGCCTGTTCTTGCGCGGCCTGCTGCATCCGCGCCCGTTCCTGCATCACGAACTGCGGGTTGAACGGAGCCAGCGCGTTCAGGCTCTGCTCGTTCGGGTTGGTGACATAGGCGGCAAGCGCATTGCGCTGCTCGGTTTCTTCCCGGCGCTGGCGCTGGTAGTCGCCAATCTGCAAGCCCCGCTGAAAGTTAGCTTCGAAGGCGTTAGGGCCTTGCGCCAATCCCCATTGGATATCCATCAGAACTTCAAGCCTCCCATGCCCTGCAAGGTCCCCGCGAGACTGCCCGCGAAAGCGGCAAACGGGTTGTTCTGGCCACGAATGAGGGCGGCGTTGGCCTGCGCATCAGCCGCCGCCATGTTGTTGGCCGAGACGTTGCCGAGATAGCTTTGCCCCAGCGCAACCTGTCCGGTGGTGCCAGCAAGGCCAATCTGCTGCTGGTTGCCCAGCGCGTTCAGGTAGTTGCCGAACTCGTTTGAGGCGAAGTTCTGGCCGTATTCCTGCGCCCCGCGCATGGCCGCGCCCGATTGCAGCACACCGGCACCGGCATAGCCTGAATTTAGCGCGTTCATGCCTTCGCCAAGGCGGAACTGATAGCCGGTGGAATTGCGGAAATTGTCGAAGCCGGTCTGTGCCGCCGCCGTCTGGTCGGGCGTGCCAAGGCCCAGCAGGGCGTTGATCTGCGTATTCGCCGCCGTGCCGGTGGAGGCATATGGCGTGTAGGCTGCGCGGTCCTGCTGGTAAATCTGCCCGGCAAGCGCGTTGTTCTTGTCTGCCGCGCCCTGAACCGCCGCCGCAGCCCTCTTGGCTGCCTTACGCTTCGACTTGGCCCCAAGCACGGCACCGCCGCCGATAGGCCCGCCAAGCACAAAACCGGCGATGCTACCCAAAAGACCCATTGTTACTTCTCCACCAGCGTCAGCGTGGCCAGATCGACCTTGTGCGTTGCGTCATTGAAAATGGTTCCGCGCGGGATTTCGAGCGCAGCCTCGCCATCGCGGCACTGGCTGCCCGCAAGGCTTTCGCTGCACGTTACCCGGCGGTGAATTTCACCCGTGTCCGGGGCATAGATCGCCAACAGCACGCTCATCGCTTGATCTCCTTGGCGCTCAGGCCACGGTTCAAAACGTCAATGTCACCCGCGTCATTCACGCCGACTTCCAGCGTGTATTTGTAGGTGCCCGCCGCCGGGCTATCGACATAGCGGAAGAAGGCGGGCGGGCCGTCTGCGGTGCTTACCGTCACCGGGCCAAGGTCAATCACCTGCACGCCATCGCGCAAAATGCGGTATTTGTATTTGCAGTTGTCAATGACGTAGATTTCGAAATAGGCGTCAATTTCCACGTCCTCGCCGGTCGTGGTGATCGTGGCGCTCTGCACTTCCTGGTAGGTGTAGGAACCGGAAGTGATATTCACCGAACCTGCCGTGAAGGCGTAGGTCTTGGTCGTTACCGCTTCGGCAATCATGCTGACGGTCAGAACCTTGTCGGTCTTGATCGTGCCGTCTGAATTGACCCCCAGACGGGCATAGGCCGCGCCAACGTCCTGCACCGCCTCCCATGTCATGCCGTTCCAGCGGTAAGCCTTGTAACCGTCATCGCTATCAAGCCACAGATCATCCACCGCCGTTGCCGTGGGTGCGCTGGTCTGGACGAATACCGCGTTCTTGTTCGCCACCGCAGCAGTCACCGCAGCAACGGACGTGATCAGGTCCACGATTTCCTGAAACGCTTCCTCAATCTTTGATGCAAACGACTGCCACAGGGCCATGAAGCGAAACCATGCGGCATCGTTAACACCGGGGAACTTGTCCCACCGCGTCAGCCGATTCAGTTTGGGAACGACAGCCATTTACCGTCCGCCCCATGCTTCATTGATAAGAACATCGCTGATCCTGAACGGGACAGGATCGGTGCAGCGGAACTGCACGAAAAACGCAGGGCGACTGGCCAAGCCAAGGCTGCGCCAGATAACATTCGTGCGGTATTCGCCCTGTGCGCCGGTTCCTGCCGCCCCAAGCCCCCGCGTGCGCCAATCGCCCCACGTGCGCCCTGCATCGGGGCTAATGCGCATTTCCACCACGGGATTGGCATAGTCCCCGACAAGGTATGGGGTTTCGCCGGGATTGGTGCGCAACAGCAGGTTGTCGATCATTACGCCGCTGGAATTGATCGGCGCGCCTGCGGTAAACAGCCGTTCAAGCACGCCGCCAGTTGCCAGCGCGTCGGTCTTGTCGGTGCCCCAAGCCAGCGTCTTGCCATCAGTGGCGGAACCGAAAATCCCGCCAGCGTAACATTGCGCGGCCCAATTGCTCAGGCCGTAGGTGCTGAACTCATGCCACGTGCCGGTAGTGGACGGGCGCACCTGCGTTTCATCGCCCAGGCGCAGGGCAAGGAACTCCACCCCGTCAATGTAGAACGTGAACAGGCGGCAATTGGTTGACGCGGCAATCTTGGCGTTCAGGCCTGGGTTGCTGATTGGATTACTCTCGTTGGTGAGATACACCACGTTGTCATTGCCAACCCAAGCGAAAGTGCTGCCAATGGTGCAGGCGCAACCCGTGGCACGGATGCCCTTTTCAAAAACCGTGTTGATCAGCGGAGTGATCGGAAGCGTTGCGTCACCCGTCTGCTGCCACATTTCCACGCTTTCCGCGCCAAACAGCACCGCCATGCCATCAATCCACAGGCCATCAAGCAGCTTGTCGGGCAGGCTTTCCGCCGTGGCGAAGTCCAGCGCCTCCACGTCCGCTTCCAGCGCGTCGGTCCAGTAAATCTTGCCCGTGTCCTTGCGGATGAACCAGAACCGCGATCCACCGGCAAAGACCTTGGAAACGCTGGCGCTGTCGGGAAACGTAATGTCGGCAAGTGTGGTGCCGTTGTAATAGCGCGGGGTCGATCCTGCCGTGACGATCAGGCCAATCTCGTTACCTGCAATGGATACCGGTCCCGAACCGGACACCGTGCCAAGCGAGGTAGTGGTGCGGTAGAGGTTGCCGCCGGAAACCCCGAACAGGTCGCCCGAAAATACCCCGTCACGCTTGAACAGCGCCTCCACCGGGCCACTACCCATGTTGGCAGACCGATCATCCAGACCGGGGCGCGATTGCAGCAGCACGTTGCCGCCTACGCCTTGTTCGGCATACATGTTCTTGACCGGAAACGGCGGCAGGTTGCCTTCGTTCCGTTCATAACTGGAGGTGCCGAAAAACAGTTCCATCAGAAGAACGGAGCCTCGCGCACTTCAGGCAGGTTCTTCTGCTTGACCAGTTGCAGGCCACGGTTGGCGCGGTCATATTCGTAAGGCGTGGGCTGGGCCTGATCCCCGTAAAGCGGACGGCAGGCAATCAGCAGGTTGTAGCGCAGGGCCGAAACCGCGTAGTCCGGGCAATAGATCACATCGTTAGCGGTGATCGGGAAGGGCGCGCCAATATCGGCCCCCGTGGCCCGCCAATCGGCCACCAGCGCGTTCAGGTGTTCCAGCGCGTCGGCCAGTTCGCTCGCGCTAGGGTCGCCGTCAATGCCCGTGACCTTGCGCAGCGCAAAGTTCACATAGTCGCGCGCCGTGTCGGCAATAATCGCAGTGCTAGCGATCACTGGGACGTAAATCGTCTCAATCAGCGTTTGCCCGTCGCTTGTCGTGATCGTGGCCGTAATCGCACCCGTCTGTCCCGCCGTGCCGCCGGAAAGCACAAAGACGATCTCGGTGCCGCGCGCTTCGCTGCTATCCACCGTCACGCCGCTGGCAGAGGTGGAAACAGCCGTGGCATCGGCGGGAATAGTCCAGGTGCGTTCCACCACTTCGGCAGCGACCTTGGCGGGCAGGAAATCAGCCATTGCTTGCTACCTTCTTGGGCCGTCCGCGCTTCTTGGGCGGCAAGGGCGCGCTGTCCGGGGTTGGCTCAGGGGCCACCGCAGGCGCATAAACCGCCTCAAATTCGATGTGGTTCGACAGGCGGCGGGTTGCCTCGCTGTCCGTCACCTCAGACGGGTTGCGGCCATGAAACACCACGCCGCAAGCGTTGATGCTGTCATGGCCGCCCGTGTAGGTGCCAATGAAGCGGAACTTCACCGGGCTACCCCTCATTCCACCACGTAAAGCACGGTCAGGTAGAGCGTGCCCGCTGCGCCAGTGGTGGCATTGGCAGCGGCAACCCCGGTGATCAGGGTCTTGCTGGTATACTTGTAGCCGTTGCCAGCCACAGCCAGCGCAGACGAAGCCGTGCCAGCCTGCGCCACGGTCGAATCCGCGAACAGGCGGTTGGCCGAGCCGCTGTCACCCACATTCAGGGTGATGGTGGGCGCGACGTTGGTATCCATGTCGGTGGCTTCCAGCGTGGCCATCAGAACACGCGCACCGGCAGGCAGATAGAAAAATTCAATCGTGTCGGTCGTGGACGGGGCAGCCGCACAGGCCACTTCCGCATAGGCGACCTTCACATCGCCCGCGCTGCCACCAGCGGCAATGCCACGGCGCAGTTTCACATTGTCAGAGGTATAGGTAGCCATCAGCTATCTCCCATGAGAAAGGGGCGGACCGTTAAGCCCGCCCCCGTTCAGTCTCAGTTCTCAGCCGCGTCAGCAGCCGCCACGGTGGCAGCGGCAGTGGTGGCAAAGAAGCCGGTTACAACGCCGTGATCCTTCAGGTCGTCCGTGTCGCCAGCGCCCGAACCAAAGATGATCTTGCGAACGCCGTAAATGCCATCAATGGCCACGCCGTCCTTGTCGCCGTAGTCGAAGGTTTCGGTGACAGTGCGCCACCGCTTCGCATAGGCAACCGCCAGAGCCTGCGCACCGCACAGGTAAACCGGGGTCACTTCGACAGTGCCACCAGCGCCCAGGTTCTCGTAGATCGGCAGGTTATCGACTTCCTTGACGATGCAGCCGTTCCACAGGATGTCGCCACCCTCGAACAGCTTGCTCGCCTGCGCTTCAACCGTGGTATGCACCAGCGAGTTGTTGCCGCTCGCGTTGGTCAGGCTGTTGCGCAGGTCCTTGAACGCCGCCGGGTGAGCGAACGCCACGTAGTAACGCTTGCCGTTGCCCGGATCGCGCATCGGGCGGATCTTCGGATTGCAGGTCTTGGCGACATAGATCATGTCGTCCAGACGGGTCTGGTTGAACAGGTCAGCCGAAGTATCAAGCTGGCCAAGGTCAACCGACAGGTCAGTGCCGCCAGACGAACCGCCCGCAGCGTAGGCACCAAAGACCGTGCGGTCCTTGTTGTCCACCAGCCACGCGTCGGCAATCGCCGCCGTGCGATCAATGAACTTGGTGCCGTTCAGCGAGCCAAGGGCTTCAATGATCAGGTCGCGGGTATCTTCCATCGCCCAATCGAGCAGCACGGCACGGGCCGCGTTGCGCAGGGAAATGGCCGACTTCTGCTCCGACATTTCGGCAATGCGGACAGCGTTGCGGCGCTTGTCCACGTAGATGCGCATGGAGCGCGATGCCATGTCTTCTTCCGCGCCTTCCAGCGTGGAGGTGCCGGTAACAGCGGCGTTCGACAGACGGTTGACGAGAGCAATGGTGATGCTGTCGCCTTCCTTCTTGGTCAGGTCTTCCTTGACCTGGATAACGGCGTTTTCATTGGTGCCCATCAGGGACTTGAAACCGCCATCGTGCAGATACTGCTGGAAGAACTTGTCTTCCCACTGCTGCACGACAAGGCCAGTGGCCGGGGTGGTGTCAGGCATAGTAAAAAATCCATCTTGGCCCCGAAGGGCACTGGGAAAGCCGACGCTTCACAGCGTGGGCGATCTCGGTTGTCTGGGTTTAGCCGAGCAGTTCCGAAAGCGGCTTTGGCCCGGACCATGCAGGACCGGAACGGGGGGCCACGGAACGCTGGCCGGTTAGCGAGGGAGGCACAGGCGGCGCGGCAACAACAGGGCTTGCCTGCTGCATTTCGGCCATGACCTGCTCCCGGATACGTGCTTCAAGTTCAGACACGTCCGTTGCGCCAAGGGCTTCCATTTTCGCCGCGTTCTTGGCGATCTGGTAAGCCTTGTTCCACGGATGCGGATCAGCAAGGGCCTGCTGCCGCAGCGAGGGGTTTTGTTCGGCCATTTCCAAAAACTTGGCCTTCATGTCCTCGAAGTCGGCATTGGCCTGCCGCACCATCATTTCCGACATGTCCAGGCGGGCGTTAAACGTGGCCTGCTGGACAGCGGTGGAAACGATGTGCCCGCCGTATGCCTGTTCATCCTCCCAAATCGAGGGAGGCGGCGCGGGCGGTTCCTGTGGCTGCTGAAGCTGTTGAAGTTGCTTTTGCAGGGTATCAAGCTGGTCCTTGAGAGCCTTGTTCTCGTCCCGAACGGCACGGACTACGCCGTATTCTTCCTTTGGCAGCTTGTCGGTCGGCGGCACCGTATCCGTTGCCTGTTCAGGCTCCGGTTCAACGCCCTTCTTGGCTGCAAAGCGCCCCTGTTCGTCCCTTACCGGCCCTTCCGTGGCTGGTTCAGGTTCCGGGGCAGGCTGCTCCACCGTTTCCGGTTCGGCATCCATCGGTTCATCGTTCAGGAGATTTTCGAGTGAGGTCCCTTGTTCCATGTCTTTGCCCTAACGCCCGATACACGGCGGCGGCCCGTTACAACGCCCGAAAACCCGGCGGCGGCTTCCACGGCATCGCGCCGTTGAACTGGTTTGAAGGGCTTGCACGGCAGGTCCGTGGCGGTGCCCAACAGGAATAGCTTGTAGCCCTTACGCATTGCGCCAACTCCATGGCCATGCGCGGTTAAAGCGCTTCACCTTGTTGCGATTGGCGTAGTCCGTTCCCTCCGGCTTTCCGGGATACTTGAACGCCCACCGCCAAAGGTGGCGGCTTATAAACTTTCCTAGCCTGTCGCTTAAGGTCATGCTCAATCCGCCAGTTGCTCAACTGGGATGCGCACGGCGGAAATGGTGCCGTCAAACTCGCGCAGCAGCACGCCAACAGCCTTGCCGTCCTCGATCACTTCCGCGCCCTCGAAACGGGGCCACGATTGCTGCGTCACGCGCCAGCCAAGCCAGCACCGGCCTGCAAAGCGCCAATCTGCGCCTGCTGCATAGCCACGTTAGCATCCACGGTATTCTTGAAGGTCTTGGATTGCGTTTCCTCGACCTTTGCCTGCTCGCCAGCCAGCGCGATCTGTTGCGCGGCCATCTGTTCGGGCGACGGGCCTTGGCGCATCCGTTCAAGGAGTTGATCCTTGTTCTTCAGGCTGGAGGCTTCAATCAGCACGTCCGGCGGGATCGGCAGACCGCCACCGGCAAGCTTGAGCATCTGCTCGAACTGTTCCGCCGCAATCGTGGGGCTATCAATGCCTTCGTCCACGATAATGTCCACGTCCAGTTCGGCCACCGCGTTTTCAACGCCCACAATCTGCTGGCCAGCGGGGAGATTGGCGAGCGTCTGCAAGTAGCCGACAGCCTGCGGGTCTGCCTGCTGCATATTGTCCTTGCTTACGCCCAGGCGCTTGGCTTCGGCCTGCAAGGCGGTAACGGGCTGGTTGATGCCCACGAAGCGCAGGTTGCGCTGGTCATCGGTAATGCGCACCCAACGCGGGCCGGTCCAGTGCTGGCGAACACGCGCCCAGATGGAACGGTAAACCGCAAGGGACAGCGTGCGGATGCAGTCCAGATAGGTGGACAGTTCGGTCATGCCGCCCTGCTGCTGGGCAATGATCGCGCGGCCCGATGCTTCCTGCTGGTTCTTCCCGCCAAGCGCCGCGTTGGGGCCTAGCAGGTCAATTTCGGCCTTGGCTTCCTGCAACAGTTGCAGGTTGGCCGATGCCATGTCGTTCGTGGGGAGGATTTCCACCTCGCCAGCATCGCCCACAAACACACCGTCCGGGCGGGCCAGTTCGCGGCGGACCTCGTTCGGGTCTTGCGCCACGGCAGGCGATACACGCACCTGCCGTTGGCTGATCAGGTGCAGGGCCTTGGAACGGCGCTTGTTGATCTCGTCCTGCGGCCCGATCATGGTGCGGACTTCGCCGTAGCGGTTGCCGTCGCGGTCCACGTAAAGGCTCACTGCCTTGATCGGGCACTCAGGCTGGCCGTCATCGCCAAGATAGGGCGAAGGCATGGGTTCCACGATGTAGCCGCCCTTGGTGAACAGGCAGAATTTCCACCCTTCGCCGTCGCGGTAGTAATGTTCGCAGATGCGCACGCGCTTACGGCGATAGTCTGCCCACATGCGATACTTGGGGGTATCGTCATAGGTTTCGGAACCCTGCGCGCTGGACACGGTGGTTTCGAGAACGTCCTGCGCATCGGGGAAGCGGGCGATAGCGTCCGCCAGGTCCATCCACACGACCTCGCCCATGTAGTTGGCATCGGCAAAATCGAACTCGACACTGTGCGGGTCGTAATAGAAGCGGTCCCAGGCCACACGGGAGAGAACCGGGTCAATCCCCTCCTTGGTCTGGCGCACGCCCACCTTGATCGCGCAGGTGCCTTCAATGGCCAAATCCTTGGCCGCCGTGGATCGCTTGTCGTTCCAGCGGTTATCATCGCAGACATAGCGCAGGGCATCGGTCGCGGCGTTGGCAGCGGCTTCGTCATCCGGGTTGCGCGGGAATGCCTTGGGGTCTTTGCGGGTCTGCCGCTCAAGCCCCAGCATGGCGCTAACCTTGCGCTTGATGCGGTTATAGGTGACAGCCGGTTGCCCGCGCTTTTCCAGCGCCGCCTTCTCGGCAGCGGTCCACTGCTTTTCGTCGTAATAATCGCGGTCACGTTCGGCCAACTGGCGCGCGTCTTGCGTGGCCTGTTCCGCTTCCTCGAACTGCTGCACGCAAAGGGACAGGTCGCTTACGCCAGCTTCCATGAAGCGCCCTCCTTTTCCTTGGTCAACGCCCGATCCCAGCGGTCGCGGGGCTTGGGGGTTTTGGTTTGTGTCACAATCGCCGGGTGGGCGTGGTCAATCGCCCGCCCGATCAGGCTGGCCGTGTCCACTTCGTCATCGTGCTTGCCAGCGGGGAACACCAGGAACTCGCTCAGATCAGCCCCGCGTTCGAAATGCACCCGCCCCGTTGCCGCCATTGCCTGAAACGAACGCGCCCGCGTCGGCTTGTCCGATACGCTGGGCAACCATTCGAGGCGGCAATGCACGTTGCGCTCTCGCATCCGGCGCTTGAGCATCGGTTGCACCGCTTTCTGGATCACGCCGCCTTCGCCAAATGCCGCCAGGGGCTTCCACCGGGCGACAAGATCAAGCATCCGCTCGATCCACACGTCGCTGGTCGTCTGCCCCTTCCACTGCGCCGCGCGGTAAACGTCACCGTCTGCCGCAATGCCCCACACTGTCAGCACCGTGTAGTCCCCGCCGCCGTCCGTCACCGCAAAGTCGCTGGTGAGGTAGAACCGGCAATCCGGCAGCTTGTCCCATTCCTTGAACCAGCCACGCTGAAAGAACGTGCCTTCGTCCGGTTGCGGCTGCTGCTGATACAGCGCCGACCATTCACGCGGGCCAACTGTGGCCTTGATGCGTTCCAATGCCTCAACCGGATACCATTCCGGCCACAACGCACCCCGTTCGGGATGCAGGGCGGGCAATTCCAAAACGTCCCACTGGCCAGCTTCCTGTTCAAGGATGCGCCCAGCCAAATCGTCTTCGTGCCAGCGCGTCTGGATCAGCACGACAGCACCGCCAGGCATCAGGCGCGTGTAAAGCGTGGAACGATACCAGTCCCACACCACATCGCGCCTGCGTTCGCTGTCGGCCTCCTCGCGATCCTTGAACGGGTCATCGATCAGCGCAATGTGCGCGCCGCGCCCCGTAACCGCCGTGCCCACGCCAGCAGCAACGTAAGTGCCGCCGTGGTTGGTATTCATCCTGTTCGCCGCCTGGCTGTCCGGTGCCAGCGTGACTTGCGGAAACACCTGCGAAAATTCAGGCTCGGCCACCAGGTTGCGCACGTTGCGGCCAAAGTCGTTAGCCAGGTCGCTATTGTATGACGCGGCGATGATCTGCCGCTTCGGATCGCGGCCCAAACACCACGCCGGGAACCGCTTGCTTGCCAGTTCGCTCTTGCCATGCCGGGGAGGCATGAAAATCATAAGGCGATCAATTTCGCCCCGTTCGACCGCTTCCAGCTTGCTTGCAATCAGTTCGTGATGGTTGGCGCGCTGGTATTGCGGGTTCGTGTATTCAGTGAACGCTAGAAGCGACCGCCGCGCCTTCGCCGCTCGTATCTCCGCCAGCGAGGGCAGCCTTCCGAGCAAGGCGTTCGAGCGCGTCGAGTTCGTCGTCGCTGAGGCTGTCGAAGTCATACTTGTGCGTCACCGTGCTTTGGCCCTCGACAACCAGTTTGTCCGAATACCGCTTGTCCCACTTGGCCAGCAGCTTGAAGTCAGTCTCAATGATCAGCTTGTCGCGCTGCACATCGCCCGTGCTGCCTTCAAGGCCCCGCGCCACGTTGCGCATATTCGAGGCAATCAGGTCGTGGCCCGTTTCACGCGCGCGTGCGAAGTCGCAATCAAACTCCACATCAGCCCGCCGCCAGTTATTCACCGCCGTTGCACTTGGCATATGGGCGGAACGGCAAATCTGGGCGAGTGGTTCGCCTTCTGCGATGCGGGAAAGGATTTCTGCCTTCAGCTTGGCCGTATCTTCTTTCGGGCGCTTGGCTTTACCGTTAGCCATCGCCATCCTCGTATGGCTCGAACTCTACCGTGACGGTCAGTAGTCCATCGGGCAGGACGTAAGTGGTGGTCTGTGTTACCGTGGCGCGCTGGTTCTCAAGGAACTGTACGAGAACGTCAGGCACTGGCATAACCAATCGCCACGCCAGCAATGAAGCCCAGAGCGAACAGGCCAAGGGCGCAGGCAGAAACCACGATCCAGATGCGGGAGGCTAGGCCGTCCATGTCCATCGCGTGTCTCCGCTGAAAGTTTGCCCGCGCCTTGCCCCGTGTGGTGCGCCTATAGGTCTGCGCTGCTGTGTGTCGCCGGGAGGGCGGGCTGGACGCTGGAAAGGAGGAAACAGCGCCCGTATGCAAAACGCCCGCTCGATCTTGTTAGATCGGCGGGCGCATTAAGAGATAATGGCTTGTTTCACAGTTTGAATTTTAAGTCAAGTGGCTATGAACACCAAATGCCGCCACCTGCCTTGGTCTGCATCAATTGCTCCACCCGTTCCGCTTGCTCATTGCATCAAGCTTTGCCTGAAGCTTGCCGATCTCTGAAGCGAGAGCCTTAGCCTCATTGCGAATCTCGACAAACTCTGAAGGCTCCTTGAGCGGCCCATACTCTTCATCGCGGCGCTTTGAAACCCAAGCCACGGGCATCCCGCTTTCTTTGGCCACGCGCTCGTCGGACCATCCATCTTCATAAGCGCCTTGTTCAACGTTGAACTGGAACATCAGCAACTCGTTTGCCTTGCGCCTGGCTGCTTTGACAGCATCGGACGGGACGACTTCCGGCTTGATGGGAGCAACATTTGTCATGGTCTTTTCCTTCTTGGATTGGCTGAGACAGGTCTGGCAAACGGGTCGCTTGCGAATTTGCCATCCCTTTTGCGAGAAATGCTTGGGAAGAATGTCGGCAGGAGGGGCCCGGCCATTGATGCGCCACTCATCATGCCCGCCGCATTGGGCGCACTCTATACGGGCCAATATCCCCCCGTTCTGCAAAAGCGGGACAACTGGCGCAGCGTTGCGAACGTAAGACGCGGTAAGCACGATCAATACCCCAACTTGGTTGCAATCACGCTGGCCACGAAGCCGGTAATCACCTTGGCGCTCTGGATGCGCTGGGCATCGTTCTTGGCAAAGCGCGATCCAGCCACGCCAGCCGGTTCATTGTGGCGGATGACGTTCTCAAAAACCTCCCAATAGGGCTTTGGCACAAGCCCCTTGTAGAAGTGCAGTTCGTCAAGTGCGTCCTGCCTCGTCCAGCCATCTCCTGCGGTAGAGGCGGGAAGGCGCTCGCCGTATTGGGCAATCAGGCGCGGCTCGCCAAGGCGCATCCAGTAAAGCTGGCAGTTGCCGATCACCCGCTGCGCCCCCTGGTCAAAACCAATCCCACCTTCACGGCACCACTTCTCGACAATGCAGCTATCACGGCGGCGATAGGCAATGGCCTTGGTGTTGGTTTCGGTGTGGGTAACGAAATCGCGGTCGAAATCGTCATTGGCAAGCTGGGCCAACGTGGGCGTTTCCAGTTGCTCGATGATACGAGGAGCCTTGCGTTTACGTTGCCTTGCCATGTCCGTTTCCCGTCCGTTTCCCTGAAATTAGCCCCGTGGGCGCGTTGTGGTGGTCAGAGGTATGCCAACCGACCTACCCCGGCGTGGTTTTCGCGCTGTAATCGCCCCACACGGGCAAATTCAGGGCATCTGCCTCCATGTCGTAACCCTCCAGCCAATCGGCAGAACGGCGGGCGTCACGAATGTTGCCAGCCATCGCGGCTTCACGGCCTGCCTGAAATGCGAGGATGTTATTGGCCATCAGTGCCTCCATCGGTGGGAGGGGCTTCGGGATAACGGGCGCGATATTGCCTAACCGCTTCATCGGCCCACGCGGTCGGGATGATGACTTTGGTGCAGTTGGCCGATCCAGCCACGGCCACCCATGCCTGCGCCCACAACTGGCGCTCAATGTCATCGCGGCTCACTGGTCGCCTCCATCGGTGGGAGGGGTGGGGGGATAGCGGCCAGTAATCGCCCAATAGGACCACAAGTAGTGATCCATCTTGGCCGCGCCTCGATGCCGCCAAACCCACCAGTAATTTGCGATCCTGCGCAAAAGGCTCACGACACCGCCCCCAGAGCCAGCGTTGCAGCGATGCCGAGGGCTACACCTGCCAGCGCGACCGCCAACAGACGAGGCCAGACGGACGGCAAAGTAGCGGGCTTGATCTCCCAAATCCCCCCGCCCCTATCGACAGCGCCACAAGCCGCCGCCACTCGTATCATTTCGCGGGTCTTTTTCACCGCCTCGGCAATGATGCGCTGGTCCTTCGTGGTCAGGTTGCCGTCTGCGGGGAGTAGGCCTTCAAGCTGTTCGGTGATGGTGGTCATTTCACTTGCTCCTTGCTTCACTTTCGCCCGGCGAGATTGCGCCAGGTCATGCTTCTTTCGCTGCGATTAATGCCGCCGACGCGGCTTCCACTGTGTCGAAATGCCCAATGTGCTTGATCCGTCCGCCCGCGCTGATAGTCGCGCGCCAGCGCTTCAAATCTGGCCGCCAAGTAACCCCGGTCACGCCCGAGATGTTGTCACGCCGCAAGCCGCGATTGCGGCAATTCTCCGCCCGCGAAACAACACGAAGGTTGGTAATCCGATTATCAGCCTTGTCCCGGTTGATGTGGTCAATCTCACCCTGAGGCCAATCACCGTAGTGAAGCAACCAAGCCAAACGGTGAACTTTGGTGCGCCTTCCGAGCGCGTGGACGACTAGGTAGCCACGATCATTACGCGTATCAGCAACAGAACCGGCTTTCACATTTCCGGTTGACACCGCCCGCGTCACGAAACCGGTTTCTGGGTCGTAGCTAAAAATCTGTTGGTAGCGTTGCCACTCATCGCCAAACTTCATTTTGTTGCCTCCTTCACAGCCACCACATCACCCGCAGAACCATCCCAAATCCAGCGCAGTTGATCGACTGTGTAGCTGTTACGTTCGTCCACAAATCCCTGCCGAAGCTGGATGAAATACCGTTTCTCACCGCTTGGGGGATTGCGCTTGCCGGATATGCGCCGGAAGCCGGGAGGGAGGGGAGGCAGGTCATCCACTCGGCACCCCTTCCGCTCGTTTCCGCCGCTGCAAATGGGCTAGGAAATCGTCATTTTGCGCAGTTTTCTGCGGCTTTGCAGCTTCCACCCATTCGGATTTGAACGCCTGCCAACCACGAACCACGCACTCCGAAAGCGCGGCTTCCAGCGTCCAGCCAGCCTTCGCGGCTTCCCGGCGCAATCCGGCGATCACCGTGTCGCTAACGGGGGCTTTTTTCGCTTTCCGATGCCGCAGGAAGTCACCCCATACCTGATCCGAAACGTCTTCAGGCTTGGCAGGTGAGACAGCCCGCTTGGGCAGGCGGGTAGTTTCATCGTTAGATGAAACAGGGGGGGTATGATTATTATCTATAGGGGGGGGTAACGCGTTATCCGTAACGTTATCCGTAACGTTATTAGTAACGCTTTCGCCCCTCTGGCGAGCGCGCCAACGGGCTTGCCGTTCGGCATTGGAACTGCGCTTCTTGCCCAGCTTGGCTATCTCGATAGCGTCAGCAAGAGTTAGTCCCTTGGACAGCATGTATTCCAGTTGCGCGGTGTTGAAGTCGGCCATCAGCGCACCGCCTGGAATGCGCCGTGGAACTCGCCCACCGCATTCCCCGTCACGCCATTGCGGCGCTTGGCCAGAATGAACTCGATCCTGCCCTGCGCCTCGGAAAGCAGGGCTTCCCAATCCAATCGGTCTGCCGGATTGTCCGGTTCGCACTGGCGGAGGTAATATTCCTCTCGCAGCAGGAACAGCACAGCGTCCGCGTCCTGTTCGATCTGGCCACTGTCGCGCAGGTCAGAAAGCTGCGGGCGCTTGTCGGCGCGCTTTTCAACTTCGCGCGACAGTTGCGCCAGCGCCATGATGGCAATGTCATTGTCCTTGGCCAGCGCCTTCAACCCACGCGAAATTTCCGATACGGCTTCATAAGTGCTTTTGCCGCGGCCATCGGCTGACAGCAGTTGCAGGTAGTCCACCACTACAAGTTCCAGCTTCTGCCCGCGGGCCGCCATCCGGCGCGCGTGGCGGCGCACCAGCATCCCAAGGCGGCTTACCGTCAGGCTGCCAGCGTCGATCACCTGGAACGGCAGGCGGCGCATATGGCTGCGCGCGTCGTCAATCATGTTGCGCTGCACTCGCGACAGCGTGCCATCACGAACGGCACTGAACGGCAGCGGATCGCCGCGACCAAAGCACATGTCGGAGACCATGCGCGCCGCCAGTTCAGCACTGGACATTTCAAGGCTCACGAACAACACCCCGTGGCCCGACTGCGCGGCCCCAATGGCGTAGGACAGGGCAAAGGCGGTCTTGCCCATGCCGGGACGGCCAGCGGCAATAACAAGCTGCTTGGGGCGCAGCGGCCCGACCAGTTCATCCACGGCAGGGATTTGCCCGCACTTCACGCCAAGGTGCTGCGAGGCATATCCTGCCAGCAGTTCGGCAATGCACTCGTCACCGGTAGGCTGGTGGATCTGATCCTTTGCCCGCACGGCCAGGGCATGATCTGCAACGTCAATAATCTCGGTGGCGGGGACGTTCGCATCGCCGCACATCATGGCGGCGCGCTCAAGCCCGCCCTGCATGAACCGGCGAAGCGAAAGGTCACGCAGGTGCTTGGCAAGGTCTCGGGCATCGCTGAAACCGGCCTGCGCGGTAAGCTCGATCAGGTAGCCGATGCCTCCCAAATCATCCAAGGCGGGATCACCATCGAACAGGGGCTTCAGGGTGACAGGGCTTGCTACCTTCCCAGCCATCACCATCCCCAGCGCGGCCTCATAAAGCCTGCCGTGCAGCGGCTCGGAAAAGTCATCCGGCTCAAGCGTATCGGCGGCGGTATCGAACAGCGAGTTTTCCGCCAGAAGGGTGCCAAGCAGGTGCTGTTCGGCTTCAATGTTCACCAAGTCAGCCATTACAGCGCCTCAAACAGCTTGCGGAACCGCGCTGCGGCGGTGTCCAGAAGGGCCACGAAATATTCGTTTTGCAGAAGGTCTGGCTGGCGAGCGGCAAGCTTCGACAGCGCCGCATGGGCCTGAAAAGCCATCTCGGCTTTGGTGCTGCTTACGGGAAGGCCTTGCGACTCACGCGCAATTTGCCTAATGGGCCTACGAGCCATTGGAACCTCCGCCATAGGTTTCTTGGTCAGGCCCGGCGGGTGCGCTAACACCTTGTCCGGGCCGCTCTATTTTTACCCCTTGCGCGCCCTTGCAACAACACTTTGGCGGCAATCCAGCGGTGGATAAATCCCCCACAAAAACCTCGACGCGCCCCGGCTTTTCAGGCTCGCAAAACTCGAAGCTAGGCAGGAAGCGAACGTCATTCACGCCCAGAGCATCGGCTATGCCGTCAGCATAGGGCTTGAGCCGGTTGGTGAAGTTCATTCGGTCGCTGCGCCGATCTGGCGGGATAAAGCGGAAGTGGATAGGAATGTCGCCCAACCCCGGCACCACAGGATTAGCCGCCAGCGTGGCAGCGTAAGCCCATTGGCGATGCTTCTTGACTTCGCCGCGCTTGTCATACCACGAACCATTGTTGTGGCCTGAAAGCTTGGCTGAGGGGAAGGGCAGGACAATCATGCTGCCTTGTCCCCACGGTATTCAGGCAGGCCGTAGCGGCGCGCGTCGGCTTCCAGTTGGGCCAAGCGGCGGCGGGCGCGTTCCAGTGCGTCGGGAAGGCGCAGGACGTAGCGGTATTCGCTCTCGGTCATTGTGCCTGCCATCCCAGCTTGCGGCGGATGCGCTGCACTTGTGCGTTGGCACTGGCGCGGTCCTTGTAGCCGCAGATTTCTGCGATCTGGCGGTAGTTGCACCCTAGGACCAGCAACTCGGCTACGCGCTCCTCGCCAGCCAAATCGGCTATGCTGTCCGGGTTGATGCAGTGCATAATCGCAGCTTCAATATTGACCCCTTGAGCCATCACTTCCTCCGATTGTATGCGGCCACGAACACCTGCCCATTCATGCGAGCGGCGCGGCGGGCCTTGAGATTGGTTTCCAGACGGCGGGCAAACAGCCACGCGTCTATCTTGCGGGAGAGCCAGGTCATGCGGCCTCCGGCATGGTTAGCTTGATGCCGTTTTCAGCCGCGTGGCGTTCCACCGCGTCCATAAATGCGCGCATCTGCGGAACGGTCATAAGCCGCGTGACAGGCACATATTCGATGGCCTTCAGCCGATCGGCATAGGACAGGTGCTTGAGGGCCTTGTGGGCGAACTCCTTGAAGCCCTCGTCCTCTGCCAGCAGGATCGGCACACCGATGCGCAGCTTCCAATCGGCGTAGACTTCCGCTGCCGTCCGGTCTCCCATCTGCGCGGCGAACTCACCCGCCCACTTATGGGCCAAGGCATTTTGATCCAGGCTGCGATGCGCCCCGGCGCGCCATTCCACCGTAAACGGACGCTTTACACCGTGCAGCAGGTGGCCAAGGGCCTCCAGGTCGGCAGCGGTCTTTATTACGCGGCTAGGCATTGCGGGCCTCCCGGATTTCACGGGCCTTGGGGCTTGCCTTGCAGAAGGCTTCGATCAGCCCTTCCACATCGGCCCCGCGCCAGAATGTCAGTTCCCCGATGTTGTGCTGGCGCTGGTGGCACGGCTTGCAGAGGCTCACCGTGCGCCAGTCATCGGGCTTTTGTGAAATGCCCGCCCCGCTACCAAGCCGAACGTGCGCCACTTCAATTGCCGACTGCGAACCACAATGGCAGCAGGCGTGGGAACGCACGAAGTCGCGGTGGGCCTTGGACTTCCAGCGACCCATGCCCTTTGACGGCTTGGCAATGCGGGGAGGCAGGGTCATCAGAACGGGATTTCGTCGTCAATGTAGTCAGCGGCCCAGCCATCATTCGCTGGCGCGCTCTCGCTACGGCTAGCCCCGGCAGAACTGCCGCCCTGCGCACCGTCCAGCATGGTGAGAACACCACCCATGCCGCCTACGTTGACTTCGGTGCTGTAGCGGTCGTTGCCGTTCTGGTCCTGCCACTTGCGGGTGCGCAACTGGCCTTCGATGTAGACCTTGCTGCCCTTGCGCAGATAGCGTTCCACCACGCCCACCAGGCCATCGCTGGCAATGGTGACGGTATGCCATTCGGTGCGTTCCTTGCGCTCCCCGGTCTGCTTGTCCTTCCAGCTTTCAGACGTAGCGATGCGCAGGTTTGCGATGCGCCCACCGTTCTGGAACGACTTCACTTCCGGGTCTGCGCCCAGATTGCCGATCAGAATTACCTTGTTGACTGAGCCTGCCATTATGCTGCCTTTCGATTTGCGCGCAGCCAGTCCTTGACTGCATCGAGTTGTTCGTAAGTGAGGGCCTTGATCGTGGTGACGTTGAAGGCCTTGCACAGGTCGCCAACAAACACCCCGCGAGCATCGACCTGGTTGGCCACCCATTCGCGGGTCTTGTCGTTGATCGGGCCAGTGGGCTTTTCCGTCGCGGGTGCACCAAGGCGTGCCAATGCGTAAGCAAAGACCTTCGCAGCCTCAGGCTTCCACTTGACCCATTGCTTGCGCCCGTTGTTGTCCCGGCTTTCGCAGGGTGCCCAGACGTTCCCAAGGTCGTAAAGGTAGCGGCCAATGCCCCACTGCACGGCGGCGCGCTTAAGGGCATCACTAATGCCTCCCTTTTCGCCCTCCACCGCAGTGTTACCCGCGCCGTCCGTCTTGGCGATCCAGCGATCACCAATCAGGATTTCAAGGCGACACAGCACGCGCCCTGTAGCCGTCTCGGTAAAGCCGGACTGCCAATTTTCCGGCCCACAAACCATGTCGAGACGGTCCATAACGTCCCGCGCATCGATGTAGGCAAGGGCCAACGCCTTATCGCCATCCCTAGTAAGGGTTTGCGCCCGCCAGTGAATGACCTCGGGCGGGAATGCCGCCGCCAAGTTGTTGATGTTCACGCCACCCTCCTTTCGACAGTGACTTCCACGCCATCCATCGGGCGCGTAGGCGCGTGGCGGGTGGCGTATTCTTCAATGAAAGCCGTCAGCGCCGCAGGATCGTGCTTGGCGATCCAGTTCAACGCGGCGCGGCGATCAGTGACGGTGGCAACCTTGTAGGACCGCAGGCCAATTGCCCGCTCGCCGCCAGCAACGTGGGCCTTGGCGCGGCCTGCCTTAGCGGCTTCCTTCGCCGCCTTGTCGGCTTCATCTTGGAGCGCCTTGGCATGTTCCAGGTCGTCCATGCTTTCCGCCTTGCGGGCAGCGGCAATGGCTTCCTGTGCTTTGCGTTCAGCTTCTTCACGTGCGATGCGTTCGGCTTCCGCCTGTTGCGCCGCCAGCTTGGCAAGGTAGGTAGTCAGCGGGCGCTGTGCGGCTTCTATGATCGTTTCCGCACGGTCCAGCAGTGGCTTCCACTTGGCCTGCACGGCCTTGGCGGCTTCGTCATGCGGGCGCTTTTCCTCGGCCCGCGCTGCATCGGCATCCTTGCGCAGCTTCTTGGTTTCCGCCACGATCCGGCCAACAGCATCGGCCTGCCCCTGATTTTCAATGGGGGCACCGTCCAAGAAGTCCTTGGCGGTGGAATAGGCATCATCCAGCGCCATGCTGAATGCCTCGAATGCCGGGGGGTTGTTATGGCCAAGGGTGGTCATGCCGCCCTCCGCACGTTTTCAGCGGCCTTGCGGGAAGCGCGCTTGTGGGCTTCCTCTGCCGTGCTGCCAATGCCGATGCGGCCATCGTCCAGCAGGACGACAAACCGGCCACAGACACGTTCTATCTTCTTGATGGCCAAACGGGCCATCACCTCCGTTGCATTGAACTCCATTTCCTTCCTCCTTCAAACCCACGCCAACAGGGCGTAGAAAATTGCCGCCAACACAGCGGCCCCCAGCGCCAGCGCGCCGATCCAGACACCGATCACGAACCAATCCAGCCCGCATTCGAGCGCCTGGAACTCCTCCGGGTGCGCGAATGTCGCGGGGTCCAGTTCGGCACGGCGAATGTCGGTGTTGCGATAGTGGTCGCGGATCATCGCGCACCCCGCAGCGCATCGGCCTCGTCCACAATCGCCGCCATCTGCGGAATGAGGGGGCGGAACAAAGCCGCCATCGCCAGCTTGTCGCCGTGGCAAATCTTGCCGTCCGCAAGGCGCGACAGATATTCAGCCAGCGCGTTGCCCAATCCCGCGCACAGTTCCATGTCGGTTCCCGGCGCAGGATGCAGCGGGCGAACCGTCAGGCCGTATAGGTGCATCACCTCGTCAAGCGCGGTCGGATCAGCAGCCAGCGAATTGAGCAGATGCTCGGCAGAAGGCAGCGAAGGCCCGGTCAGCGCGCGGTTGATGGTGATGGTATCGAAGCCCGCGTCATCCGCGAACTTGCCCTTGCCAACGTCATTGGAAACGCGGCCCCAAGCGGCACCGAGAGCAGCCGACAACTTTGATTTGCTGGCGGGAACAACGTGGCAGACGTGCTTAGCGCGAGTGGCCATTATCGCCTCCATGGAAAGGATCGAAAACCAGTGTGGGGCAGGCGGGAACGAT
>VFQM010001199.1_pt1 | contig 23721 bp, 19 predicted proteins | sample 3512391 | NCBI WGS metagenome assembly VFQM01 (sample SAMN10412369, study PRJNA504923) | tailings metagenome | isolation source: Replicate 1 from Balatoc abandoned mine | place: Philippines | reverse complement strand
TCGTACTTGTCCTTGAGCTCGATTTCCTTGGCGACGCTCACACCGTCCTTGGTGATGCGCGGCGCGCCGAAGCTCTTGTCGATGACGACGTTGCGGCCCTTGGGGCCGAGGGTCACCTTGACGGCGTTGGCGAGGATATCGACGCCGCGCAGAATGCCTTCACGGGCTTCGCGGCCGAACTTCACGTCCTTGGCAGCCATTTCGTTTCTCCTGAGATTTGGTTGTGTTTAGAAAGGGATGAAGGGCAGGGCGATCAGCCCACGATCCCCATGATGTCGCTTTCCTTCATGATCAGCAGGTCTTCGCCGTTGATCTTGACTTCGGTGCCCGACCACTTGCCGAACAGCACGCGGTCGCCGACCTTCACGTCGAGCGGGATACGATCGCCGTCATCGTCACGGGCGCCTTCGCCAACGGCGACGACTTCGCCTTCGCTCGGCTTTTCCTGGGCGCTGTCGGGGATGATGATGCCGCCGGCGGTCTTGGTGTCGGCTTCAATGCGACGGACCACAACGCGGTCGTGCAGCGGACGAAATGCCATTGTTGATGACCTTTCCTTGAATGGGTGAGTTTGCTTGGCACTCTCCGTCCGAGAGTGCCAACGCGGCGGCATTTGGTCGCGGGGCGCGAATGAATCAAGACCCGGACGCGCAAAAAATTTCGTGCCCCTTCGCGTTTTGGGCCGAGGGGTGGCCAGCATCGCCCCCCTTCGTTATTGCAAGGCGCTCGCAAGCAGGAACCCCCGACCCGATGGCCGCCCCCAAACTCCCCCCGAAGCTCGCCGCCCTGAATGACGAGATCAACGTCGCGCATGAGGCGTGGCTGTGGCTCAAGGTCAACCTTGCCTATCTGACCGGCGCGCTCGCGGTGCTGGTGATCGGGGTGATCCTTGCGCGGGTGCTTTCGAAATGGGCGGATCGGGCGCTGACCAGCAACACCCGAATCGAGCCGACGGTGGCCAAATTCCTCAGCAACATCATCAAGTATGCGCTGTGGGCGGTGGTTGGCGTGACCGTGCTGACTCAGTTCGGGGTGCAGACCACCAGCATCATTGCGGCTCTCGGCGGCCTCGCGCTGGCGGTGGGGCTCGCCTTGCAGGGCACTTTGAGCAATGTCGCGGCCGGTGTGATGATCCTGATCCAGCGGCCTTTCCGTGTCGGTGAATACATCACGGCGGGCCCTGTCGCGGGCACGGTCCAGGCGATCGGCCTGTTCACCACCGAGCTGCTCCAGCTCGACGGGCTTTATGTCATGGTCCCCAACAACGAGCTGTGGAACAAGGCTGTGATCAATGCCTCGCGCATGCCGACACGGCGGTTCGAGCTGGTGGTGCCGATTGCCTATGAGGACGATCTCGCCGCGGCCAAGCAGGCGATGCTGGAGCTGGCGCAGGCCGATCCGCGCGCATTGGCCGAGCCTGCGCCGGTCGCCTTTGTGGCCGGGCTTGGCGACAATGCGGTTCGGGTGGGCGTGCGGGTGTGGTGCAAGGCGGGGGATTTTCTCGCGCTGTCATGGGCCCTGAACGAGGCCGTGAAGCTGAGGTTTGACGAGCTTGGCATGCATGTCGCCACCGGCGTTGCCGCGCCTGCGCCGGGGCGCTAGGAGGAGGCGTAGTCCGTCAGCCCCAACCGGTCGCGCCGCGCCCAGCGCCACAGCAGCAGAGCGGCGGCGAAGAACAGTCCGGTTGCCAGCCCGATCCACACGCCGGTGCCTTCGAGCGGGGTGTAGAAGCCAAGACCGATGGCAAGGCCGAATCCCGGCACCCAATAGCTGAAGATCGCGATCCACATCGGCACCTGCGTGTCCTGAAGCCCGCGCAACGCCCCGGCGCCGACTGCCTGCACGCCGTCCGCCAGCTGGAAGATCGCCGCCCACAGCAGGTATTGCAGCGCAAAGCCGACCAGCGCGGCATTGGCGGCGGCGTCTGGGTCTATATAGACGCGCAGCAGCGTCGTGGGCACCAGCATCATGGCGAGAGCGGTGGTGCTCATGAACCCCGTGCCGATCGCGAGCGCCACCCACCCCGCCCGTCCGGCTGCCACGCGGTCGCCCGCGCCGTGGTGGAAGCCGACCCGGATTGTCGCTGCCTGCGCCGTGCCGAAAGGAATCTGGAAGGCGAGCGCGGCAAGGTTCAGTGCAAGCGTGTGCGCGGCCAGCTCGGTTTCGCCGAAGCGGCCCATCAGCAGGGCCGCGCCGCTGAACAGCCCGGCCTCTGCCAGCACCGTAAGGGCGATCGGGGTGCCGATCACCAGGATGTCCTTCAGCCGCGACCATTCCGGCCGCCACCAGCGCCCGAAGATGGCGTAACGCCGCAAGCGGCGGTCACGGGTGATCACCACCACATAGGCGGCCAGCATGGCCAGCGCGGTAATGACGCTCGACAGCGCCGAGCCGGTGAGGCCAAGCGCCGGCATGCCGAGATTGCCGAACACCAGCGCCCAGTTGCCCAGCCCGTTGGTGCCCAGCGCCAGCAGCGTGATGGCGGTCGCATAGCCCGGCTTGCCCAGCGCGGCGACGAAGATGCGAAACACGCCAGCAAGGATCATCGGGATCATCGCGAAAGCGATCACGAACAGGAAGTCTCCCGCCATGGCGGCAATCGCCGGCTCCTGTCCGCTGAGGCGCAGCAGCGGCTCGCCCGCAAAGGCGATGCCCATGCCGACGAGGCCGAAAGCGACCGCCACCCACATGCCCATGCGCACGGTGCGGCGGATATCGCGCACCGAATGGAGCCGCCGCCCGCGTTCGGCGGCAATCAGCGGCGCGCAGGCCCCGACAAGTCCGGTCATGGCCCAGACAGTGAGCCCGAAAATGGCAATCCCGAGGCTCGATGCGGCGAGCGGGGTGTCGCCCAGCCGCGCGATGAAGATCACGTCGACGGCATGAATCAGCATTTGCAGCAGATTCGTGGCGGCAAGCGGCACGGCAAGCGCCAGCGTGGCGCGTAGTTCCTGCCCCCAGCCGGGCGTGTCGAGATGCGTTGCCTGTTGCATGGTCCGATCCGGTGCCCGCGATCAGGCGAGCCGGTTCGGATAGGCGCACGGGTGATTCGGGGAAAGGGCCAATGCAGGCCTTTTCGCCAGCACCTGCGCGTCGGATAGCACCCGATTGCGGGAACAGGGCTGGAACATCGTCCCGATTCCGGACGCTTGAGACCGATTCCGCTTGGCCGAATCGATCACGCATTGGATAACGCACGCTCTTGGGGGCATTTTGAAACAGCGCAGATATCTTTCTGACGGCGACGATATTGCCGGCGGCACCATGAGCGGTGCGGGCCGGGCTGCGCGCCGTGGCGGTCGGCGGATGCTCATGCGGCTGGTGCCGGGCGGGGCGATTTTCGCTGCGGCGCTTGTTTTGCCCGAATTCTCGGTCGGGGCCGGGGACCTGAGCGGGGGCGACAGCCGGGCAGACCCGCCCGAACCTGCGGCAAGACCCGGTCAAGCGCGCTCGGATCGCAGGCTGGATTCCGCTCCCCCGGTGAGCCCCAAGCTGGCCGGGGTGCGCTATGCGCCGATGATCGAATTGGGCACCGATCCGGCGCCTGCTGTGGCTGCCGTTCCGCCCACCCTCGCTACGCTCTCACCGGGGGCCGGACGCCCGCTGGCAGAGCCCCTTCCCGAAACCGTGACCGAGGCCGGGGTGCAGCAGTCGGCGCTGGTCGCACGCCCTTCTGCGCCGGTCGAGCCGACTGCGCCGCTTGCAGTCGTCATGCCGCAGATCCCTGCGGGCATTGCCGCCGCTGCACCGTCGGCCGCACCTGTGCCCGACCAGCTGGCGCCAGTGGCCGAGAGCCCAGCGGTGTCCGCCGCCGCTGCTGTCGGCGCTGCTGACGCGGTCGCCTTTGCCACGTTCCTGCCGGAAGAACAGGCTGCGCTTGGCGCGCCGGCCGGGAAGGTCGCCGCACCGGACGGCATGGCGCTACCTGCCGCGCCGGCCGTGCCTGCCGATAGCCCGGCGGTGCGTGCTGCCCCTGTTCCCGCCACGGCCGCCGTCAGTCAGCCTGCCGGGCGCAGCGTGATGGAGCAATTGACCCCGTCACGCATTGCCGCGGTGCGACCGGCTCCGGCTCCGATAGCTGCAAAGCCGGCCCCTGCGCCGCTTGCCGCCAAGGCTGCCGCTGCCGCCGCTCCACCTGCGTCTGGTGCACGTGCGCCGCTTGCTGCACCTTCGGTGCCTGCTCCTGTTGCCGTTCCGGCCCCGGCTGCCGCTGCAGTGCCCAAGCCCGCCCCGGCGCTTGCTTCCCCGGTTGCTGCCGTGCCGCCCAAATCGGCCAGCGCTTTCGATTTCCGCGCGCAGTTGCTCACCCGCATCGATGGCCGCACTGCCGGTTCAGTCGATTTCCAGCAGACCCCTGAAGGTCTCAAAGTCCGGCTCGGCTCGGTGGCAGAGGTGCTGGCCGATCGCATTGCCCCTGCCGAACTCGCGCGGATCCGCAATTCCTCGGCGGGCAATGCATGGCTCTCGCTCGCCGAGTTGCAGTCGCAGGGCGTGCCGATCAGTTACGATCCGGTCTATGACGAGTTCAATATCGGCCACACCGACACCCGGCCCAAGGCCGCGCGCAAGGTGCACATGGATCAGATCAGCGCGCCAGAGCGCGGTGCCGGTGCGGCCGCGATGGCGCAGGTGCCCCGGCCGGGCCGCTGAAGATCAGCCGGCGGGGCAGGTTCCGCGGGTTACCGCATAGGGTGCGCCGTCCGCGTCCTGCGCCTCCAGCCTGACGCACCAGTCCGCCCCGGCGCTGGTCCGCATCGTCGAAAGAACCGCCCGTGTGCCCGCCGCAAGCTTCGTCGCACCGCTATGCCGTGAGGTCGAATTGCCCTTTACTTCAAGGGTATAGCGCACCTCCTGCGCCTCTGCCGAAAGCCCGACCAGCCGCACTTCGAGCATCCCGTCGCGGGTTTCGACATCAAGGCTCAGCGCATGCGCGGTTTCGGTCATGGCGGGGGGTTCCGGAAGTGCGACAAGGCTGATGGTCGGGGTGAGGGCGGCAGCCAGCAGCACGGCGGGAAGGGCGCAGGTCATGGCGCTCTGCCTCCGAGCTGGTTGATCAGCGCATTGATCAGTGCCTGCGCGCTTTCACCAAGCTGTGGCTGGGCCGGGTCTTCCTTGTCGCGGGAGTTGTCAGCAGGAGGCGCGTTGGCTCCGAGCGCGATCGCGGCGATTTCCTGATTGCTGAGATCGCCGCTGGATGCCCCGCCGCGGGCCAGCCGCTCGATCACCTGCGCGATGCTCGGCAGGGTGGTGCTTTCAAGGTCGCCGCGCAGCAACCGGTCCTCGGCGCTCAGCGGGTTTTCGGAGCGTCCCGCGAATTCACCCGCACGGGTCTCGATCCGGGTCCTGCACAGCGCGACGATCGCAGCGACGGACGGTGGATTGTCGCAGATGTCGCTCCCGGCGATCGCTTCGAGCAGGACTCGCCGTTCAACCGGCGAAAGCTGAGCGAGCGTGGCATCGAGATCGGCGCTGGAAAGCTGGGCCACGCGCGGGCTGCCTTCATCAGCCGTTGAAATCTGTGTCGCGGGGGCGGCGCTTTCTGAGGGAGAGAGCGAAGGGCCGGATGGGCCGATCAGGCTGGCGCGCGGTGGAGGGGCGGGGCGCCCTGTCTCGTCGAGATAGGCGCGGCCCGGACCATTGGCGGCGCGGCTTTGCGGCAGCTCGATCTGGTTTGCGGCGGTGCGGTCAGCCGTTGCGGGTGCGGGCACCTGATCCTGTGCCGCGGTGGTCCCGCCTGCCAGCAGGCCTGCCAGCGCCGGGATCAGCGCCCACCGGACCGGATGAAGCCGGAGATCCGCCACGCCCGCGCCTATCCGCCCGGCGGGGGCGAGAATTGCACGCCGGTGTTGCTCTGCGTGATCTGGAGGTTTGCGCCGCCGGTCTGGACGATCTGGAGATCGCTGAGCCCGTCACCGTTCTGGGCCCAGACAAGGCGATTGCCGCTGTCGAGCTGGGTTGCGGTCATCGCATTCCCATCGCCCAGCTGGGTCAGGCTTGCATCATTATCGCTGCCGTCCTGCACCAGCACGATACTGTTGCCGCTGCCGCGCTGGAGGATCGATGCGACCGACTGTTCGCTGACCGAATTTTCGCGCTGGAGCACCATGGCCTCATTGCCATTGCCTTCCTGCGCAAGTGCCAGCGCGGTGCTGCCATCGCCCTCCTGCGTCACGCCAACCCGGTTATCATCGCCATCCTGCGCAATCTGCGCGCTGTGCGGGGCGGTGCCGTTCTGGTCGAGATCGGCCTCGTTGTCGTTGCCGTCCTGGACGATGCGGGCGAAGCTTTCGGAATTCTGTTGCGCCACATTGGCGCGACTGCCGTCCCCGATCTGGGTGACGAAAACGCCCCGTTCGGGCGCGGTCTGAGCTGATGCGGGCGCGACGATCGCTCCGAGGGCAAGCAGGGCTGCCGCGGCGGCGATGCTGGTGGAGCGGAAGGACTGGGGCGCCATCATCACAGGTCTGATACCTCAAAAAAAGGTCCCGGGCGAGAGCATCGCTCCCGCCCGGGATGGTGTCGCTTACATGCCGCCCTGAGTGACGGTCGCACTGTTGCCCATGCCGTTCTGGTTGAGCGTCGACATGTCGCCGGTGCCGGTCTGGTTGACCGTGGCACTGTTGCTGGTGCCAGCCTGAGTGATGAGCGATTCGTTGTCGAACCCGTCCTGGTTGAGGGTCGCGCTGTTGCCCGTGCCGCTCTGGGTCAGGTTCGAGAGGCCATCATCGCCGGTCTGGTTGATGTCGGCGCTGTTGTTCAGGCCGCCGGCCAGCTGGGTCACGGTCGAGCGATTGAGGTTGCCGATCTGGTCGATGAAGGCAAGATCGTTGGTGCCCGACTGGGTGAGGGTCGAGGTGTTGTCATCCCCGGTCTGCCGGATGTTGGCGGAAGCGAAGAAGATCAGACCACGATCCTGCGTACCGTTTTGGAGAGCAGTCGAGGTATTGCGGTTGCCCGTCTGATTTGTCTCCACTGTCGTAAGCGTGTTCGAGGGGGTGGCTGCCCCGAGGGTCACGTTGTTGACGTTGTCATCGCCAACCTGCCGAGCGATCGAGTAGTTGTTCTCGCTCGTTTGCATGGTGGTCATGCTGTTGCGGGCACCACGCTGTTCGGCATAGGCCAGCGTCGAGTCGCCAAGCTGCTGGAAGTCGACATTGTTTCCGACGCCGTTCTGAAGCACGAAGCCACTCGGTGCCGAATTGGGGGTCGTCGTGATCCGCCAGCGGTCATGGCTGCCGGTCTGGTTGATGTTGGACACGTTGTCGGCACCGCTCTGGGTGACGAACGCGCCCGGGAACTGGTTGAACGTGTTCGTCTGCGAGGCCTGAGTGATGGTCGACTGCTGGTTGTTGCCGGTCTGGTTGACCTGAGCAAAGGCGTTCAGGCTGCCGGACTGCGTGATCGTCGAACGGCTGTTGGTGCTGTTCTGATCAACGTCGATCGTGCCGCGCTGGCCCGACTGATTGGTGATCGAGCTGTTGCCCGAACCGTTCTGCAGAACGTTGACGACTGCGAGCGTGCCGGTCTGCGTGATCGTCGAGCTGTTGTCGGTGCCGGTCTGGCTGAGGATGGCATCGTTCTGGTCGCCGCCCTGCGTGATCAGCGAGGCGTTGCCCTGACCCGACTGGGTCGAGGTGATTTCGCCGTTGGTGCCCGACTGGGTGATGTTCGAGGTGTTCACATCCAACGCGTCGCCGCCAAGCAGATTGGTCTGCGTGACGCTGGCCGTCGATCCGGTGGAACCGGCGGTCTGATTGATCAGCGAGTCGTTTTGCTGACCGGTCTGGAACACGGTTGCCCCGGCATCGCCGGTCTGGACGATCACCGACTGGTTGGTCGGGTAGAAGGTCGGCGCGGTGTTGTCCGCCGACTGGTTCACGGTCGCCGAGGCACCGTCCGCGGTCTGGAGGATCTGCGAGTTGTTGTCGCCATAGGCACCGCCCTGGGTGACGTTTGCCGATGCTGCCGCAGTCTGTTCGATCTGCGAGTTGTTGAAGATGCCGCTCTGCGACAGCAGCACCGACGCGTCGCTGCCCGACTGGACAACCCCCGACCGGTTGAGGTCACCCGTCTGGGTTACGCCGATCGAGGAGTTGTTGCCGCTCTGGTCGATCCGGGAGAAGTTGCTGCGGATCGTATCGCCAGCCGGGTTGTCGAGGCCGCTGCTATCGCGAACGCGGTTGAAGTTGCCGCTGTCGATACCGGTCTGGGTGACGGTCACAGACGAACCATCGCCCGACTGGTTGCTGATCGAATCATCCTCGCTGCCGTTTTGCGTGATGGTCGCGGTGTTGCGCGCATTGCTCTGGAGGACGGTCGCCACGGCGTCCTCACCCGACTGGGTGACGGTGGCGGTCTGCGTGGTGCCGGTCTGGGTGATGGTGCTCAGGTTGTCCTGCGCAATGGCGGGAGCGGCAAGTGCGAAGGCCAGCATCGAAGCGCCGGCAAGGATTGAAGTCTTCATCTCGATTTCCTTCGAAAAGTGTGTCTTGCGATACGATCACGGGTTGTGATCCCCGGAGGCTGACCTCCGGGGGATCGATCAGAAGCCCTGGGTGACCGTCACAGAACCGCCGGTGCCGGTCTGGGTGATGTTCGACAGGTTGTTGTTGCTGGACTGGGTCACGGTCGCCGAATTGAGCGAACCGACCTGGGTGATGTTCGATTCGTTGTCGCTGCCCGACTGGGTCACGTCAGCGAGGTTGCCGAAGCCATCCACCGTCCCGGTCTGGGCGATGTTGGATTCGTTCCCGTTGCCCGACTGAAGCAGTTCGGCGGTGCTGTTGAAGCCGTCCTGCGTGATTTCGGACACGTTCATCAGGCCCTGCTGGGTCACGCTCGCCGAGTTTTCCGAACGGGGGCCACCGGCACCGGTCTGAGTGATCAGCGAGCTCGATCCGTCCGAACCGAGGAGCTGGTCGACGAAGGCGAGATCGTTGCGGCCGGTCTGGTTGATGGTCGAGAGGGTCCCGCTACCGGCCTGGAAGACGTCGGCCGAGTTGTTGAGCCCCATCTGGGTCGAGTTCGACGTGTTGTTGTTGCCGGTCTGAAGCACGATCAGGTCCTGTCCGGCAGCGCCCTGGAACGCAGTGGTGGTGTTGCTGTTGCCCGACTGGGTGATCGTGGCGACCGCACCTTTGTTTTCCTGCACCAGGTTGGTGGTGTTGCTGTTACCCGTCTGGGTTACAGTGGCGGTCAGGCCAGTATCAGGATTGGCGAGCGTGCTGGGCGTCAGGTCACGCTGGGTGACATTGGCAAGGTTGCCACTGCCGCCCTGGGTAACCGTGGCAAGGAAGGTGTTGCTGCCTTCATTGTTGAAGGTCTGGGTGACGTTGGCAGTGTTGGCGCCGTTCTGCGTGATCATCGCATCCTGGTTGACCGAACCGAAGCCGTTGGCCGTCTGGGTGACGTTGGCGATTGCCCCGTTGCGCTGATCGACACGTGCGTACAGATCGCCCGAACGCTGTCCGGCAGCGGTTTGGTTGACTGTCGATGCCGACCCGCTCTGCTGAGTCACGATCGCGCGCAGAGTTGCCGATTCCACGCCAAGCGCCGCCTGGTTCACGGTCGACACCGAATCCTGCTGCATGACCACGGCATTCAGATCGCGGGCACCGTTGTTGCCGGCCAGCTGGGAGACATTCGAGTTGGCCGAGTCGGACTGAGTGACCATCGCGCGGATCGAACCCGACCAGCCGGGCCCTGCTGCATCCTGGTCGATGTTGGAGACGTTGTCGTTACCCGTCTGGGTCACGTTGCCGACGAGGTTGAAGCCCGGCGACACTGCGCTCTGGTTGACAACCGACTGGTTGTTGATGCCGTTCTGCAACACGGTCGATTCCGGATCTTCGGGCAGGTTCAGCGAGTTCTGGGTCGATGCGTCCTGCTGGACGATGGTCGAACTGTTGCCCTGCCCGTTCTGAGTCACAAATGCCCCGGCGCCCAACGACGTCTGGTCGATGTCCGAGGTATTGCCACTGCCCGTCTGGTTCAGGGTCACACGGTTGTTGTTACCGGTCTGATCGACGTCCGAGGTGTTCGACCCTGCCTGTGCAACCGTCGCGCCATTGCCGTTGCCGGTCTGGTCGAGGGTCGAGACGCTTTGCGCCATGGCGGGGGTGGCTGCGGCGAGCGCGAAAAGCGAGACGCCGGTAGCAATGATGTTCTTCATGTCATGTGTCCTTTGAAAAATGGTGCTTTAGAGGCCGGGTGAGGCTGCGCCTTTCACTCACCCGGCGGATCGTGCAGTCATCAGGGCTGGTTCTGGATCACGGTCGCGGTGTGGCTGGTCCCGGTCTGCGTGATGTTGGCGATGTTCCCGATATCGCCCTGGGTCACACCGGCCGTGTTGTCCGTGCCGGCCTGAAGGATGGTGGATTCGTTGAATTCGCCATCCTGGGTGAGGGTTGCTTCGTTGAAGTCACCATTCTGCGTGACGCTCGACCGGCCATCGTCACCCGACTGGGTCACGTTGGCGAGGTTGCCGTCACTGGCTGCACCGGTGATCAGGGTCGGGTTCCCAGCGGTGCCCTGCGCGATCACCGAGTTGTTGCGATCGCCCTGCTGGAGCAGGTTGACCTGCTGGTTTTCGCCGACCTGAGTCACCCCGACGGGGCCACCGGCGCGACCCGAAACGTTGTTTTCACCGATCTGGGTGATCGAGGCCAACTGGTTGCGACCGAACTGCGATACGTTCGAGTCATTTTCCTCACCGTTCTGGGTGATGGAGGTGCTCTGGTTTTCGTTCAGCAGCGGCAGGTTGAGGAAGCCGACGCGGATCTGTGCCGCGTTCTGATCAACCTCCGAGCGGTTGCTGGTGCCAGTCTGGCCAACCGTCACATCCGAACCGTTGGCGACGCTGCGCACGTCGCTGAAGTTGGTCGTGCCGTTCTGGGTCACATCGACCGAGGCATTGCCCGCCAGCTGCGCGATGGTCGAGACGTTAGCCTCGCCGTCCTGCAACACGGTGGCGTCGGTGAGCCCTTCGGTGATCACCGTGGTCTGGTTGATGGTGCTCTGGTTGCCGATACCAAACTGCTGGACGTCGATGGTCGAGCCTGCGCCCGTGCCGAGCACCTGCGAGTTGTTGCCTTCACCGTCCTGGAAGATATCGACTTCGGAGCCGATGCGGCTCTGGACAACGTTCGAAACGTTGGCGGTACCGAACTGCGTCACGGCCAGATCGGTGCCGGCGCCGGTCTCGCTCGCGGTCGAGGAGTTGTTGGTCCCGTCCTGCGTAATCACCGCCAGGGCCCCGAGGCCAGACTGAGTGATCAGCGAGCCGTTGCCCATGCCGTCCTGGTTGACGCTGGTGTTCGCACCGGCGCCAGACTGGCTGACGGTCGACACGTTCAGTTCCCCGTTCTGCGTTACGCCTGTCACGGCACCAAGGCCGCTCTGCGTCACAGTCGAGGTGTTGCCGGCGCCGGCGCTGGTCTGGTTGACAGTGGTTTCCGCCAGCGAACCCGACTGCGTGACGGTCGAGGTGTTGTTCAGGCCCGATTGGATGACGTCGGTCAGCGAACCGGCCCCCGCCTGAGTCACGGTCGAGGTGTTGGTTTCGCCCGACTGTTCCACGATCGTCTGCGAGTTGGCGCCCGACTGGGTAACAGTCGAGGTGTTGCTGTCACCGTTCTGGGTGATGTCGGTCACCGAAGTGGCGCCGGTCTGGCCGACGGTGGAGGTGTTGCCGGTGCCGGTCTGCCCGACGAGCGTTGCCGCATTGAGCCCGCTCTGGTTGACCAACGAGATGTTGCCCTCACCGGTCTGCCCGACGGAGGTGAAGGAGCCGGTTCCGGTCTGGTTCACGGTCGAGGTGTTGCCCTCGCCGTCCTGCGTCACCGAGGTGTCGGCATCGGTGCCACTCTGGGAGATGTCCGAAAGGTTGCCGGCAACCAAGGCGTTGCCGTTGTTCTGGCTGACGAAGATCGTCGCCCCGTCGCCGGTCTGGGCGGCGTTGCTGGTGTTGGCATTGCCGGTCTGGACAATCACCGTCTCGGCGCCGGTCGCATCCTGATCGACGGTTGAATTGTTGTCGGTGCCGTCCTGCGAAACCTCGACCAGGCTGTCTTCGCCGGCCTGGGTCAACGTGCTGGTGTTGCCTTCACCGATCTGATCCACCGTTGCCGAGCTGCCGCTGGCGGTCGCCGACTGGGTGACGGTCGAGGTGTTGGCGGTGCCGGTCGTGCTCGACTGGGTGACATCGGCTGTGTTGCCGGTGCCGTCCTGGTTCACGGTCGAGGTGTTGGTGCCGGTGCCGCCCTGGATGATGGTCACGCCGCCGCCCGATCCGCCCTGATTGACGGTCGAAGTATTGGGCACGCCCTGCGCCAGCGCAGCCCCCGCAAGCGACAGCGCGATCAGCGAGACGCCTGATTTGATGGCCTTCTTCATTGCATTGTTCCTTCTGCATTTGCAGTTGTCTTGTTGGGGTGCGACCGGATGCGGCCCTGCTGGCGTTCGTGCGCTGCGGGTGCCTGATTCACGGTAGTATGTTGAGCCACGCGACGAGCACGGGGCATCGCCACGGCACAGGCCGTGGAGCAGCGGGTGACTTTATCCGTATTAATGCGCTCGGCATTCATGGTTGCATCCGCCTTAGCGATAGGCAATACCGAGCATTGACCACGGCGCGCGTAGACGCCGGGTCATTCAGGTGATCGCATACCTTACCTCGCGCGCATCGGAGTTGCCGCTCCTTTGCGTGCTTTGTTTTTCGTCCGATCGGCGTTGCCGCGCCTAACGAACGATTACCCCCTTCGGGCCCTCATGGCCCTCCGGAAACTCTCATCAAGCGTCACGAACCGTCACGCTTGATGTCCAGCTTCTCGCCATCCACGACAGTCATCGCGGTGAGCGAGCCCGCCCGCTTGATCGCCTTCTGGATGTCGCTGGCGTCATAATGCCCGTCGCGCTCGGCGCGGTAGGCAGCCATCATCGGCTGGGCTGCCGCCATGTCGTTGAACCGCCACAGATCGAGCTCCACGCCTTCAAGCACGAGCCCATAGACCGCCTTCTCGATCGCCTGTTGCAGGGCGACCTGATCGGGCTCGTTGGACGTGATCCCGGCCTCGGCCTCAAGCAGTTCGCGGAAGGCCACGAACTTGAAGGCGCTGGCGCCCAGCGCCTGGCTGGCGATGGTCTTGGATGCGGTCACATTGGCGAGCACTTCGCCCGTGCGCACTTATACCGCCCGCAGATAAACCGTCACCGTATCCTGCCGGTATTCGGTCCGCGCGCCAATCCCGAGGAAGGCCGCGCCCGCTCCGCCGGTGACGGTGTTGGTGTCATAACCGACAATCCCGCCCTCCAGCAGAACGCCGGCAAACAGCAGCGCGGGCAGGGCGTTGGGGTCGACTTCCTGTTCGCCGAGATAGCGCTTGCGCATCTCGCCGATGATCTGCCGTTCCTTGAGCAGGTTATCGAGCCGCTCGCGCTCAACCACGGTGAACCAGTTGCGGTTGCCAGCGTCCTGAAGCGCCTTCACCAGCATCGAGCCCGCACCCTGCGTCACTGCGCGCGACAGGGTTTGACCCTGTTCGCTGGGCTTGAACTGGCCGGTCTGGTCGGTGAACCCATAAACCGCGATCGCCACCGGCCGTTGCGGCGGGGGCAGCTGGTTCAGCAGGGTCTGGGTCTGGGTCTTTTTCGGGAAATAGGCGAGGCTGGTGGTCGTCGCCAGCGAATTGCGGCCGTCCTGCGGCGCGCTCATGCACCCGGCGAGAGCCAGGGCCGACAGCGAGGCCAGAACGAGGGAAGTAAGCTTGCGCATCGTCGGGCTCAGTTCACATCGATGAACAGCGGGACAACGATGCGGGTTTCCTCGCCCGTCGTGTCGTCGCGGATAATGATGGTCACCTCTTCCAGCGACCGGAAGAAGTTGATGGTCTGCCCGCCGAAGCTGATCGTGCCGCTTTCCTGCGGGTTCTCGCCGAAAATCGCGTCGACGATCTGCGAAGACAGCGCCGAGAGCAGCCGCGATTGCAGCTGGCGGGCGAAGATATCGGCCTGCGAGTTGGTGCTGGCCGCACGCGGATCGCGGAAATCGTTGTTGGCGTTGGCGACGCCGAGAACGTGCTGTGAGTTGAAGGGGTTACCCCCGAAGGTCGGGCTCACAGGCTCATAGGTGATGTCCTGAGCCGCAACCGGTGCGCTCAAAAGCGCAGCACAGGCCAAAAGGCCAGCTTTAAGGTAGCACATGGAACCCCCCAAACTTCGTAAGCGACCGGTCCGAACCCGCATTGTCTGCCCTGCGGTGTTCGATCAGCGACTCGGTGGCGAATGAGGCGATGTTACGTGTTATTAACAGGGTGTAAAGTAAGTTAACCATTGGCTGACGGTTCGATGGCGCGTCCGTCCGGTTTCAATACGGATGCACCCGCTGCAATCTGCCAGTCCCCGCCGCGGCCCCTGCAAGCTCTCTCTTGCCGAGTATGGAAACGTTTTCAGAAAAGCCCCTTGCCGCCCGTGCTTTCGGGACTTTCCAGGCCCCCTTTCCGCACCATGACGAACTGCATTCGTTTTGGAGGCTTTTCCTTTCCGCACGAAAAAAGGGCGACACCATCGCTGGCGCCGCCCTTGATCCGATCGGTTGTGCCGTCAGCTTACTTGGTGCCGCTGGTGCGCATCCCGGCCAGCTCTGCGCCGATCGTCTTGGCGACGTCGGCGCGCACTTTTTCGTTATGCTCGTCGACCGACGTGATTTCCTTGCCGTCCTTGTCGAGCAGCATCGCCGGCTGGCCCGAGCCGGCCGGGGCGAGGCGGACCATCAGCGGGCGCGGGTAGAGCGTATTGCTGGCTCCGTTGCCACCATCGACCACGCCGCCGATGATCCCGCCGGCAAGGATGTTGCCAAAGGTCGAACCGGCAAGGCGCGACTGGACGAGGACATACACAGGCTCATAGCCCGGCTTGGCAATGTCGACCCGCGTATCCGCGCCGCGCTTCAGTTCGAGCGTGCAGGGCGAGGTGCACTTGAGACCGTTGAGAAACACGATGTCCGCCCCGGTCGGATCGGTCTGGGTCATGTAATCGATGTTGGTGCCGTTCATCACGGTGGCACAACCCGTAAGCGAGGCCCCCGCCACAACGGCGAGAACCAGGGATTTGAAATTCATGCAGATGCGTCCCTTGTTGCAGAGGCTCCCCCTCGGAACCCCACATCCCGCTAACTAACAGCATCCTATCGCAGGTAAACGAAAAAGGGCGGCGCCATTGCTGGCACCGCCCCCTTTGCTGTCGGTCGAAGACCGCGGCTTTCGAGCTTACTTGAGCTCGACGGTGCCGCCAGCTTCTTCGATCTTCTTCTTGATGTCTTCGGCTTCGGCCTTGTTGACACCTTCCTTGATCGCCTTCGGAGCGCCTTCGACCAGCGCCTTGGCTTCGGTCAGGCCGAGGCCGGTGATGGCGCGGACTTCCTTGATCACCTGGATCTTCTTGCCGCCGTCGCCGGTCAGGATGACGTCGAATTCGGTCTGCTCTTCGGCAGCCGGGGCGTCGCCGCCGGCAGCCGGGGCAGCCACGGCAACAGCAGCAGCGGCGCTCACGCCCCACGCTTCTTCAAGCGCCTTGGCGAGTTCGGCGGCTTCGAGCACGGTCAGCTTCGAAAGTTCTTCAACAAGCTTGGCAATATCGGCCATGATGGTTCACTCCAAATTGTGGCGGGGCGAATTTGCCCCATGAGATTGTTTCGTCTGGCGAAAAACGTCTCTTAGGCTGCCTTGTCCGCGTAAGCGGCGAAAACGCGGGCGACCTTGGCAGCGGGTGCGGTAACGACCTGGGCGATCTTCGTCGCCGGGGCGTTGACCAGCCCGATGAGCTTGGCGCGCATCTCGTCGAGCGAGGGCATCGTGGCGAGCGCCTTGATGCCGGCTTCGTCGAGCACGACCGAACCCATCGACCCGCCGACGATTTCGAGCTTGTCGTTCGTCTTGGCGAATTCGACAGCGGCCTTGGCAGCCGCGACCGGGTCAGTCGACCAGGCCAGCCCGACCGGGCCGGTGAGCATGTCATCCAGCCCGACATAGTCGGTGTTTTCGAGGGCGAGCTTGGCGAGACGGTTCTTCGCAACCTTGTAGGTCGCACCAGCATCGCGCATCTTCCCGCGCAGATCGGTGGACTGAGCCACCGTCATGCCGAGGTTGCGGGTGACGACCACCACGGCAACTTCGTTGAAGACCGCATTGAGCTGGGCAACCGCGTCGGCTTTCTGCGAACGATCCATGCCATACTCCTTCACATTTGGTCGTTCGGGATGGCTCCCGGACGACCGGCTACGTTGTGTCCATGCCGCAGCCTAGGCTCCGAACACGGGCGAGTCCGTCGATAGGGAAGGAGGGTGCGCCATCAGGCACAAGCAGATCAGCCTGAGGCGGGCGGCCTGCGAAATCTCGTTTCCCCGTCTAGGCTGGAAATTAAGAAGGCCCGATTGCCTTCACCAACTGTCTCGGACGGATGACCGGCACAAGGCACGAGGCCCGCCGGTCGGAGCGGGCCTCTAGGGAAATGGCGACAAGAGTCAAGCGAATTGGCAGATCAGCCCTCGTCTCCGGCATAGGCGAGCAGGTCACCCGGCTGGCATTCCAGTTCGCGGCAGATCGCGGCGAGGGTGGAGAAACGGATCGCCTTGGCCTTGCCGGTCTTGAGGATCGACAGGTTGGCGAGGGTGAGGCCCACCCGTTCGGCCAGTTCGGTGAGCGTCATGCGGCGGGCGTAAAGCAGGTCGTCGAGTTTGACCATGATGCGGGCTCCTTCGAGATCGTCGTTGCTGGGGGGCATCACACGGTTCCTTCCAGATCTTCGCGCATCGCGGCGCCATGGCGGAACACGCGGGCGAGGATGAAGAGGATCAGAACGATCAGAAGACTATGCAGATCATAAAGGCCGTATTCGATCGCGTTGCTGCCTTGCGGGTCCCCCAAATTGGCAAGGTAGGCTCGGAGCTCTCCGACGAGGACGGCGAGGGCCGTCGCGCCGAAAAGTAGCCACGCCATCGCATTCAGACGCTGCGCGTTCTCGGGGATGAATGGGTCGCCGTTGGCGGCGCTCTCGATGAGCGCGCGCATCCTGCCGAAGAAGGCGAACATCGCAGCAAGGTTTGCGATGATGACGAGAGCGATGCTGGCCGTGACAAGCGGATACTTCGCTGAGTCCGGCAGATCATTCGCATCGCCGAACCCGGGCAGCATGCCTTGGCTCAGCAGCACGACAAGCGGGATGAGCAGGAGAAAGATGACGCCTGCCACCGCGCACAATCCCTGAAGGATCAGGGCAACCACTTTGCCGAAAGCAAGCAGGGGATCTTGAGGCTTCTGGTTCATGATCGACTCCCTTAATCTGACATGTTGATATTCGATAAGGCATGCCTAACTTCGCTTCTATTTATCGTCAATCAATAATATTGAAAAACGATATTGGCCGCGTCGTTTTGCGGTAAATCCATGTGCGCAAACCGGACAAAGCGGACACGGTGTCCGCTGTGTCGAACCATGAATATCTACGTAAATACCGATATTTGATGCTTCAGAGCGGAGCCGGACGGACAATGTGGCGCGGCGCGAAAATCTTGCGGGATTGCGCGGGAGCAGACGATGGGAAAGAGCCGTGCCGCAATCTGCGCCGCAGGGGGCGTGTAGGAAAGCGGGCTGCGGCCTGCCGCAGGCTGCCGCGGTGCGGCATTGACAGGGGCAGGGCGCACTCCTACATCGCGCCTCTCGCTCGCTTCGAGCAAGGCTGATTCATGCGCGGGAATCGGCCTCAGGATGGAAGCGGCGAAGGCCATTCACGCGACGGACACCGGGAGGCTGCTGCCGACACCGCTTTTACCGCGGAGTCTGGCGTGCGGCTTTTGTGCGTTGGTATGGCCGCTTTTTCGCGTGGAACGACCGCGATTTTTCCCGTCCGTGCGATATTTCTCGCGCGGCCCAGTAAAGAGGCAAGACCCCTCCATGGCCACCAAGGCGAAGCCGCCCGTCACCCGCAGCCGCAAGGCGCAAGGGACCGCCAAGAAGCGCATCCGCAAGATCTTCGGTGACATCCACGAAGTGGTGCAGATGCCGAACCTGATCGAGGTTCAGCGCGAAAGCTACGAGCAGTTCCTGCGTTCGGACAAGGCGACGGGCTATGTCTCGGGCCTCGAGAAGACCCTGCGCTCGGTGTTCCCGATCCGCGATTTCGCCGGCACGGCCGAGCTCGATTTCGTGCACTACGAACTCGAAGAGCCCAAGTACGACACCACCGAGTGCCGTCAGCGCGGCATCACCTATGCCGCCCCGATGAAGGTGACCCTGCGCCTCATCGTGTTCGAGGTGGACAGCGAAACCGAAACCCGCTCCGTCCTCGATATCAAGGAGCAGGACGTCTACATGGGCGACATGCCGCTCATGACCGAGAACGGCACCTTCATCATCAACGGCACCGAGCGCGTGATCGTGTCGCAGATGCACCGTTCGCCGGGCGTGCTGTTCGATCATGACCGCGGCAAGACCCACTCCTCGGGCAAGCTGCTGTTCGCCGCGCGCGTGATCCCCTACCGCGGGTCGTGGCTCGATTTCGAGTTCGACGCCAAGGATATCGTCAACGTCCGCATCGACCGCAAGCGCAAGCTGCCGGTCACGGCGCTGCTCTATTCGCTGGGCCTCGATGCCGAGGATATCCTCGGCCACTTCTACAACACCGTGACCTGGGACCGTGCGAAGGACGGGTGGAAGATCCCGTTCCACGCCGAAGCCTGGCGCAACGCCAAGCCGACCTTCGCGCTGGTTGACGCCAAGACCGGCGAGGAAATCTTCCCCGCCGGCCAGAAGATCAGCCCGCGCGCTGCCAACAAGGCGGCCAAGGACGGCCTGACCGAACTGCTCCTGCCGACGGAAGAAGTCGTCAGCCGCTATGCTGCTGTCGACATGATCGACGAAAGCACGGGCCGCATCTACATCGAAGCCGGCGACGAAGTGACGCTTGAGCATGTCGAGATTCTCGACAAGGCCGGGATCGACCGTCTGCCGCTGCTCGACATTGACGAGATCAACACCGGCCCGTGGATCCGCAACACGCTCAAGGCCGACAAGGCCGAGAACCGCGACGAGGGTCTGGAAGCGATCTACAAGGTCATGCGTCCGGGCGAGCCGCCGACGAAGGAAACCGCCGAGGCGCTGTTCGAAGGCCTGTTCTTCGATCCGGAGCGGTATGACCTGTCGGCTGTGGGCCGCGTGAAGCTCAACATGCGTCTGGGCCTTGAGTGCGAGGACACCGTCACCACGCTGCGCAAGGAAGATATCCTCGCGGTGGTGAAGGAGCTCGTCGGCCTCAAGGACGGCAAGGGCGAAGTCGACGATATCGACAACCTCGGCAACCGCCGCGTGCGTTCGGTGGGCGAGCTGTTGGAAAACCAGTACCGCGTCGGCCTGCTGCGCATGGAGCGCGCCGTGAAGGAGCGCATGAGCTCGGTCGACGTGTCGACCGTGATGCCGAACGACCTCATCAACGCCAAGCCCGCCGTGGCTGCGGTGCGCGAGTTCTTCGGTTCCTCGCAGCTCTCGCAGTTCATGGACCAGACCAACCCGCTGTCGGAAGTCACCCACAAGCGCCGCGTTTCGGCGCTCGGGCCGGGCGGTCTCACCCGTGAGCGCGCCGGCTTCGAAGTCCGCGACGTTCACCCGACGCACTATGGCCGCATTTGCCCGATCGAAACGCCGGAAGGCCCGAACATCGGTCTGATCAACAGCCTCGCGTCGTTCAGCCGCGTGAACAAGTACGGCTTCATTGAAACCCCGTACCGCAAGGTCATCGACGGCAAGGTCACGGGTGACGTGATCTATCTTTCGGCGATGGAAGAGCAGAAGCACACCGTCGCGCAGGCCTCGGCCGAGCTGAACGAAGACGGCTCTTTCGTGGAAGAGCTGGTCTCGGCGCGTCACAACGGCGACAACCTGATGGCTCCGCGTGAGCACATCACCCTGATGGACGTCTCGCCGAAGCAGCTTGTCTCGGTCGCGGCCTCGCTCATTCCGTTCCTGGAAAACGATGACGCCAACCGCGCGCTGATGGGCTCGAACATGCAGCGTCAGGCCGTGCCGCTCGTGAAGGCGGAAGCGCCGTGGGTCGGCACCGGTATGGAAGAAACCGTGGCGCGCGATTCCGGCGCTGCGATCGCGGCCAAGCGCGGCGGGATCGTCGACCAGGTCGACGCGACCCGTATCGTGATCCGTGCGATCGGCGATGTCGAACCCGGCCAGTCGGGCGTCGACATCTACACGCTCCAGAAGTTCCAGCGTTCGAACCAGAACACCTGCATCAACCAGCGTCCGCTGGTGAAGGTGGGCGACGTGATCGAGGCCGGCGACATCATCGCCGACGGCCCCTCGACCGATCTGGGCGAGCTGGCGCTGGGCAAGAACAGCCTCGTCGCCTTCATGCCGTGGAACGGCTACAACTACGAAGACTCGATCCTGATCAGCGAACGCATCGTGAAGGACGACGTCTTCACCTCGATCCACATCGAGGAGTTCGAGGTCATGGCCCGCGACACCAAGCTCGGGCCGGAAGACATCACCCGCGACATCCCCAATGTCGGCGAGGAAGCGCTGCGCAACCTCGACGAAGCGGGCATCGTCTATATCGGCGCCGAAGTGCATCCGGGCGACATTCTCGTCGGCAAGATCACGCCCAAGGGCGAATCTCCGATGACGCCGGAAGAAAAGCTGCTGCGCGCGATCTTCGGCGAAAAGGCGAGCGACGTGCGTGATACCTCGCTGCGTCTGCCCCCGGGCGTTGCTGGCACCGTGGTGGAAGTGCGCGTCTTCAACCGTCACGGCATCGAGATCGACGATCGTACCCGCGCCATCCAGAACGAGGAAATCGAACGCCTCCGCAAGGACGCCGCGGACGAGCGCAACATCCTCAACCGCGCCACTTACAACCGCCTGCGCGACATGCTGCTGGGCCAGACCGCTTCGGCAGCGCCCAAGGGCCTGAAGAAGGGCATCGAGATCACCGAGGAAATCCTCGAAGAGATCGACCGCCACGAATGGTTCAAGTTCGCGGTCGCCGATGATGGACGTCAGGCGCAGATCGAAGCGGTGAAGTCGCAGTACGACGAAGCCGTCGCGCTGATCGACGCCAAGTTCCACGACCGCAAGGAAAAGCTGGAGCGCGGTGACGAACTCGCTCCGGGCGTGCTCAAGATGGTCAAGGTCTTCGTCGCGGTGAAGCGCAAGCTGCAGCCGGGCGACAAGATGGCCGGCCGCCACGGGAACAAGGGTGTGATCAGCCGCATCCTGCCGATCGAGGACATGCCGTTCCTCGCCGACGGGACGCACGTTGACCTCGTGCTCAACCCGCTGGGCGTGCCGAGCCGCATGAATGTCGGGCAGATCTTCGAGACGCACCTCGGCTTTGCTGCCCGTGCATTGGGCCACCAGATCAAGGACCTGCTGGACGATTGGCGCGCTGCCAATCCCAATGCGGCCCGCGATTATGCCGATGTGGCGCCGCCGGCTGCCGTGCTTGATCGTCTCAAGGACATCTACGGCGAGCAGTATGTCGAGGATCTCGAAAGCCGCTCGACCGCCGATATCGTGGAACTGGCGGGCAACCTTGCGGCCGGCGTGCCGATGGGGACCCCGGTGTTCGACGGCGCGCGCGAAGCCGACGTCTCGGACATGCTGGTCAAGGCGGGGATCGATTCCTCGGGCCAGAGCGTGCTTTACGACGGTCGCACCGGCGAGGCCTTCGACCGCAAGGTGACCGTGGGCATCATCTACATGCTCAAGCTCCACCACTTGGTCGACGACAAGATCCACGCGCGTTCGATCGGCCCCTACTCGCTCGTCACCCAGCAGCCGCTGGGCGGCAAGGCGCAGTTCGGCGGCCAGCGCTTCGGGGAAATGGAGGTCTGGGCGCTCCAGGCCTACGGCGCGGCCTACACCTTGCAGGAAATGCTGACGGTGAAGTCCGACGACGTGGTCGGCCGCACCAAGGTCTACGAAGCGATCGTCAAGGGCGACGACACCTTCGAGGCCGGCATTCCGGAGAGCTTCAACGTGCTCGTGAAGGAAATGCGCAGCCTCGGCCTCAACGTCGAACTGAAGTCGATCCTCGACGAGGGCGATGCCGACCAGACCGACTACAGCGCGATTGCAGCGGAATAAGGCGCGGGGGGCGTGATGCTCCCCGCCACCTCCGCCTTCGAGTTTCATCCCCCTAAGGGAACACAGTCATGAACGACCTGACCAAATTCACCAACCAGCTGGCGAAGCCCGAAACCTTCGACCAGATCCAGATCGGCATCGCCTCGCCGGAGCGCATCCGCTCGTGGTCCTATGGCGAGATCAAGAAGCCCGAGACGATCAACTACCGCACCTTCAAGCCGGAGCGTGACGGCCTGTTCTGCGCGCGCATCTTCGGCCCCGTGAAGGACTACGAGTGCCTGTGCGGCAAGTACAAGCGCATGAAGTACAAGGGCGTCGTCTGCGAAAAGTGCGGCGTCGAAGTCACGGTGACCAAGGTCCGCCGCGAGCGCATGGGCCACATCGAACTGGCCGCGCCCGTCGCGCACATCTGGTTCCTGAAGTCGCTGCCCTCGCGCATCGGCCTGCTGCTCGACATGCAGCTCAAGCAGCTCGAGCGCGTGCTCTACTTCGAAAGCTACATCGTCACCGAGCCGGGCCTGACCCCGCTCGAGAAGTACCAGCTGCTGACCGAGGATGAACTCCTCGAAGCGCAGGATGAGTATGGCGAGGACGCCTTCACCGCCGATATCGGCGCCGAAGCCGTGCGCACCATGCTGATGCAGCTCGACCTCGAGGCCGAGCGCGAAGCGCTGATGGACGAGCTCGCCACCACCAAGTCGGCGCTGAAGCCCAAGAAGATCATCAAGCGTCTGAAGGTCGTGGAAAGCTTCATCGAATCCGGCAACCGCCCGGAATGGATGATCCTCGAAGTGATCCCGGTCATCCCGCCCGAACTGCGCCCGCTGGTGCCGCTCGACGGGGGCCGTTTCGCCACCTCGGACTTGAACGACCTTTACCGCCGCGTCATCAACCGCAACAACCGTCTGAAGCGCCTGATCGAACTGCGCGCGCCCGACATCATCGTGCGCAACGAAAAGCGCATGCTGCAGGAAGCGGTCGACGCGCTGTTCGACAACGGCCGCCGCGGCCGCGTCATCACCGGCGCCAACAAGCGTCCGCTCAAGTCGCTGTCCGACATGCTCAAGGGCAAGCAGGGCCGCTTCCGCCAGAACCTGCTCGGCAAGCGCGTCGACTATTCGGGCCGTTCGGTGATCGTGACCGGGCCTGAGCTCAAGCTGCACCAGTGCGGCCTGCCCAAGAAGATGGCGCTCGAACTGTTCAAGCCGTTCATCTACGCGCGTCTGGATGCCAAGGGTCTCTCCATGACCCTCAAGCAGGCCAAGAAGTGGGTCGAGAAGGAGCGCAAGGAAGTCTGGGACATCCTTGACGAGGTGATCCGCGAGCACCCGGTGCTGCTCAACCGCGCGCCGACGCTGCACCGTCTGGGCATCCAGGCGTTCGAGCCCGTGCTGATCGAAGGCAAGGCGATCCAGCTGCACCCGCTGGTCTGCTCGGCCTTCAACGCCGACTTCGACGGTGACCAGATGGCGGTCCACGTGCCGCTCTCGCTGGAAGCCCAGCTCGAAGCGCGCGTGCTGATGATGTCGACCAACAACATCCTCTCGCCCGCCAACGGCAAGCCGATCATCGTGCC
>VFQM010001198.1_pt1 | contig 23748 bp, 19 predicted proteins | sample 3512391 | NCBI WGS metagenome assembly VFQM01 (sample SAMN10412369, study PRJNA504923) | tailings metagenome | isolation source: Replicate 1 from Balatoc abandoned mine | place: Philippines | reverse complement strand
GCGACATCGTGGATCGACGCGCCGATCAGGAAGCCGGCCTGTTGGTCGGTCAGGTGCAGTTCGGCTGCCAGCACAGGATAGACCGACATCGCAAAGGCGCTGGCGAGGCTCACGCCGACCAGGGTCAGTGCGAACTGGGCTTGGCTCAATCGCTCTTTGCCGATCACGCCATAAAGCGCCAGCGCCGCGCTGGCCCCGCAGATCGCGGTTGAGCCACCCGCTAGCATCCCGGCATACTTCGACTGGGTGGCAAAGCGCGCCCCGGCGATCCCGGCAAAGAAGGTCGCCGCCATGACCACCAGCAGCGCCAGGAACGGCGCGGCGCCCAGCGCGGTGATCTGCTCGATCGTCACCTGCAGGCCCAGCACGACAATCCCCACCCGCAGGCAGGTGCGCGAGGCAAAGTCGAGCCCGGGGTGCGAGCGCGGCTCGCGCGCGATGAAGTTCAGCGAGAGGCCGATCAGCAGGCCCAGCAGGATGATCGGAAAGCCGTAATGCTCTGACAGCCAGGCCGCCGCTGCCGCCGCCACGCCGCAGATCGCGAGGCCAGGAAACAGGCCGGCCTTCTTGCTCTCAGCCTGGGCGGTCAGTTCGGCGAGGTGCAACTCGCCATAAAGATCGCCGCCGTGGGGGAGGGCGTCCCAATCGATCGCCGGCCGTGTGACCACGTTTCTGTCCTGCGGTGTCATATTGCCCTTCCCTTATCCCCGCGAGACGTTAGTCTGCAAGCAACGAAAAGACAAAATTGGGGAAGAGCCATGTCCATCGGCGGCACAAACCATACCGAAGCAAGCCTGATCCGTTCGCGCAACCTGCTGATCGGGTTGCTGTTTTTCGGCACGATTATCAACTATGTCGATCGCCAGGTGCTCTCGCTGCTGAAGCCCAGCATCGAGGCGGAATATGGCTGGGGCGATGCCGAATTTGCCCACTTCGCCTCGATGTCGCAGCTCGCGGCAGCCTCGGCGCTGATCTTTGTCGGTTACCTGCTCGACCGGTTCGGCGTGCGGCGGGCCTATGGTACGGCGGTCGGCCTGTGGAGCCTGGCCGGCATGGCCCATGCCTTTGCTGCGACGGTTACCCAGTTCGTCTCCGCCCGCGTTGCGCTGGTGGCGGCCGAGGCGATCAACACGCCGGCTGCGGTCAAGGCGGCGGCGGTGTTCCTGCCATTGAAGCAGCGCTCGATGGCAATGGGGATCGTCAATTCGGCGCCGAACCTGGGCAATATCATCGCGCCGCTGACCGTGATCCCCTTCGCCGCCGTGTTCGGCTGGCAGGCCGCCTTCATCGTTACCGGCCTGATCGGCTTTGTGTGGCTCGTGTTCTGGATTGGCGGTACCCGCAAGCTCCAGCCAGTGGCGGAAACGATCGTTGAACAAGCCAAGCCCTCGTTCGGCGAGGCGCTGAAGGACAAGGTCACCTGGGCGATCGCCGGGGCCAAGGCGCTGACCGACATGTTCTGGTGGTTCTTCACCTTCTGGCTGCCTGACCTGTTCGTGAAGGTCTTCGGCCTCAACCAGCAGGAACTGATCGGGCCGACCGCGCTGGCCTTTACCCTGGCGGCGATTGGCGCGCTTTCGGCCGGGGTGGTCTTCCCGCGGCTGCTGGCGCGGGGGATGAGCGTCAACCGCTCGCGCAAGACAGCGCTCCTGATGTACGCGCTGATCATCGTGCCCATCCCGCTGGCGCTGACCGCCGACAGCCCGTGGACCGCCGCCGCGATCATCGGCATGGCGCTGTTCGCCCACCAGGGCTTCTCCACCAACATCTTCGGCTTTGCCGCCGATGCCGTGCCCAGTTCGCGCGTCGGGACGGTGATGGCGATCGGCGCGATTGCCGGGAACCTGGCCGGCTTCGGCATCCAGGAGATGACCGGCTGGCTGCTGACCAACGGCCACGGCTATGCCCCGCTGTTCTATGGCGCCGCGGTTTCCTATCTGCTGGCGCTGGGCGTGATCCACTTCCTGGTCCCGCGGATCGTGGCGCATGATGAGGGGTGAGGGCCGAGGCTGCCCAGCCTGATCTTGCAATAGCGGCTCGCCACAACCTCCGCTCGGCCTGAGCTTGTCGAAGGCCTTGTGCGGCGCGTTGCCGCGGGGGCTTCGACAAGCTCAGCCTGAGCGGGAATTGGGAAATCCCCTGGATCGCTTGTTGGGTTCAGGAAAAAGAAAAGGCCCCCTGCCGCGAGGCAGGGGGCCTTTCTGTTTGGCCGCCAGGGCCGGGCTGGATCAGAAGCTGAACCGGCCCGTCACGCCCCAGTAGCGGTCCGCATCGCGCGGGATCTGATAGCGGTACGACCCACCGACACCGCCGTTCACGATTGCGGCCGGATAGGCCTTGTCGAACAAGTTGCGGACCACGAAGGTCAGCTTCCACTTGTCGTCGGGATCGACCAGGCCGACGTTGGCATTGACCAGCGCATAGGCCGGGATCGTGCCGAACTGGCGCTGCACCGCATCCGCCGCGAACAGCGAGAGCTGGCTCGACTGGAAGTTGGTCGAAGCACCAAACACGATGTTGGCGAAGCTGCCGGTTTCGATGGTGTGATCCACCGCCAGCGAGCCCTTCCAGACCGGAGCATAGCCCAGCTTGGTCCCGGCCGGGATCGAAGCCGCGCCCAGCGGAGCCTTGAAGTTCACGACGTGGGCGTCGTTGATCGACAGGCCGCCGCTGATGTTGGTGTTGCGACCAATGCGGTAAGCCATGTCGATTTCGATGCCCTTGGTCGAAACCGTGCCCGCGTTGGTAAAGCGGGTCACCACCACGCCAGCGACCAGATCCGGGTTGTTGGCCTGGAAGTTGTTGTAGCGGGCATAGTAGGCGGCGATGTTGAAGGTCAGCGCGCCATCGAGCAGCGTGTTCTTCAGGCCCAGCTCAAACGAGTTCGAGGTTTCCGGCTCGATCACGTTAGTGCCGGTGCCGGTCAGGTTGAAGAACACGTTGTAGGCCGGTCCCTTGTACCCGCGGGCATAAGTGACATAGGCCATGGTGTCGTCGTTCAGGTCGAACTGGAAGCCGGCCTTGCCCGACAGGTTGTCGTTGCTGGTTTCGGCAGTCCACGGAACTCCGTTCGAAGCGGCCACGGCAGCCGTTGCAGCAGCACCCGGCGCAGTGCCGAGGCCGAGCAGGCGGACGTATTCGTTATAAACGCCCTGGTCGAAGTTCGGCTGGATCCCCGGACCGGTCAGCGGCGAACGACGGCTGTGGAAGACCGACAGCTTGTCATGCGTGTAACGCAGACCCGCGATGAAGCGGATCGTGTCCGACAGCTTGTAGGTCGCCTGGCCGAACACCGCGAAGTTGTTGAAGGTCGAGCCAAAGGTGGCCGACCCCGAAGGGGTGGTCGAGGGGTTGGCGAAGGCACTGCCGCAGGGCACCAGCACCGTGGTCGGCGCACCGGCTGCGGCGGTGCACTGGGTCACGTTGCGGGTAAAGGTCCGCTCCGAGTCAGCGCGCGAGTAGAACGCACCGAGGACGTAGGACAGCGCCTGGTCGGCAGGCGAGGTCAGGCGCAATTCCTGGGTGAAGGTGTTCGAGGTCTGCGGGCCGCTGTCGTGCAGCTGGGCAAAGCCGACATAGGCGCGGTCGAGCCAGTCACCGTCACGGATTTCGGTGTTGTCCCAGCCGCGATAGGCGGTGATGCTGGTCAGGGTGTGATCGCCCAGTGCCAGATCGCCCTGGAACGAAACGCCCCAGCCTTCTTCCAGCGTCGAGGTGACCAGGTTCTGCGCAACCGTGCGGGTATCAGCACCCAGCGGGGTCGGCAGGGCCAGGAAGCCCAGGCTGGTGCCCGGCAGACCGGCGCCGGTCAGCGGACCGGTGGCGATGATGTCAGCGCAGCAATCGTCCTCGTTCTTGTAGTAGTCGGCGGCGAGGTACAGGCGCAGATCGTCGCTCGGCTCGTACAGGAACTGGCCGCGGAAACCGTAGTGCTTGTAGCCGTTGACCCACTCGTTGGTGGTGGTGTTGCGGATGTTGCCGTCATACTCGCCGTAGAAGGCGGTCAGGCGAGCAGCCAGGTCCTGGCCCAGCGGCAGGTTGACCGCGCCCTTGAGGCGGAACTCGTTGCGATCGAAGTAGCTGGCTTCAAGGCTGCCGCCAAAGTCCATCTTCGGCATCTGGGTGGTGATGTTGATCACACCGGCCGAGGCGTTCTTGCCGAACAGCGTGCCCTGGGGGCCGCGCAGCACTTCCATCTGGGCCACGTCGACCATGTCCGAGAAGGCTTCGCCCGAACGCGAATAGACCACGCCGTCAACCACGGTTGAGACCGAAGGCTCACCCGCGATCGAGAAGGTGGCGGTGCCGACGCCGCGCAGGAAGATCGTCTGGTTCAGCGTGGTGCCCGACTTCAGGAAGTTGAGCGAAGGCACCATCTGGCTGGCGCTTTCGATCGACGGGCGCGAGGCTTCGGCCAGGCGTTCGCCGCTGAGAACCGAAACGGCAACCGGCACGTCCTGGACGTTTTCCGAGCGCTTCTGGGCGGTGACGACGATTTCGCCGGGGGCGTTTTCGTCTTCGGCGGCCGCGTCCTGGGCATAGGCCGGGGCGGCGAAAGCAACCAGGGCCAGCGCTGCCAGGGGCAGGGCCGACGAGGTGCGAAGCATCGACTTCATGGATGTTCCTCCCTTGCACCGGGGGCCTCCTGCCCCGCGGCGTATTCTCCTCTGCCGGAGGGATTCACCCTTCCGGTTGGTGCTTGAATTGCGGCGAGACGGTCGATATGTCAAGCGGTGTCATACGGGACAGACGTGGATCGCGGGCCGTTTGTGACATTGTCGCAACAGCACGGTTGAGAGGCTGGGGGAATGGAGTTGGAAGCCGGGTTTTCGGCGGTTGAGGGCGGTTTTGACCTGCACTTTGCAGGCCGGCTGGTGCTGCGTCATCGCCCTGATGCACCGGTGCTCGACTCAGCCCGCGGCAATCCCAGCGTCCTGATGTACCGCGGCAACTTCAAGATCGACGATGCGCCGGAAGGGCAGCTCACGCCGCTCGATTGCGGGGTGGAGGATGCCGCCGTCACCCTGTCGCACGCCGGCGCGGACGTTGCCCGGCTGGAACTCGTGGATAACCGTCTGACTGTCACCCTGCTGACCCCGGGGCATGACCGCATCCGCCTGCGCTGGCACGGCGAGGCGGGCGAAACCGTCTGGGGCGGGGGCGAGCAGATGAGCTATTTCGCCCTCAACGGCCGTGACTTCCCGATGTGGACCAGCGAGCCGGGCGTCGGCCGCGACAAGACCACCGAGCTGACCCGCCAGATGGACGAGAGCGGCATGGCGGGCGGCGATTACTACCACACCAATTACCCGCAGCCGACGGTCCTGACCTCGCGTTGGCTGGCACTGCACCTCGATGCCGCCTGTTACAGCGTGATCGACTGCACCGATCCTGCGCACCACGCTTTCGAAGTGTGGAGCAGCGCAGCGACGTTCGAACTGTTCGCCGCCGATGGCCCGCTGGAGCTGGTCGGCCAGCTATCGACCCGCTTCGGCCGTCAGCCGCCGCTGCCCGACTGTGCTATCGGCGGGGCGATTGTCGGCCTGAAGGACGGGACCCGCAGCTTCGAGCGGCTTGACGGCTTCATTCAGGCGGGCACTGCCGTTTCGGGCTTGTGGTGCGAGGACTGGGCCGGAATCCGCGAGACCAGCTTCGGCCGCCGCCTGTTCTGGGACTGGCGCCGCGACAACCAGCGCTATGCCGACCTGCCGCAGCGGATCGCCGCGCTCCAGGCGCGCGGCATCCGCTTCCTTGCCTATGCCAACCCCTACCTGTGCAACGATGGCATCCTCTATGAGGAAGCGCTGGAGGGCGGGCATTTCTGCCTGAAGCCTGACAGCGAAGAGGTCTACCTGGTCGATTTCGGCGAGTTCGACTGCGGGGTGCTGGATTTCACGCGGCCGCAAACCCGTGACTGGTTCGCCGAAAAGGTGCTGGGCAAGGAAATGCTCGACATCGGCATTTCGGGCTGGATGGCCGATTTCGGCGAATACCTGCCGACCGACGTGCGGCTGGCCGATGGCTCGGACCCGATGGAGGCGCACAACCGCTGGCCGGTGCTGTGGGCTGAAGTGAACGCCCAGGCGGTCGCGAGCCGCGGCAAGACCGGCGATGCCGTGTTCTTCATGCGCGCCGGCTTCTCGGGCGTGCAGGGCCATTGCCCGCTGCTTTGGGCCGGGGACCAGTCGGTCGATTTCACCCGGCACGACGGGATCGGCACGGTCATCACCGCCGCGCTTTCGGCAGGGCTGGTCGGCAATGCCTACAGCCACTCGGACTGCGGCGGCTATACCTCGCTGCTCGGTAATGTCCGCACGGTCGAGCTGATGGAGCGGTGGTGCGAGCTGTCCGCCTTCGCGCCGGTCATGCGCAGCCACGAGGGCAACCGGCCGGACGACAATCTGCAATACGATTCCACGCCGGAGCTGCTCGCCTGCTTCGCCCGCTGGAGCCGGGTCCACGCGCACCTGGCGCCCTATGTCCGCCACCTTTGCGACGAGGCGGTGGAGTTCGGCCTGCCGGCGCAGCGCCCGCTGTTCCTGCACCATGCCGACGATGCCAGCCTATACGCGGTGCAGGATCAGTATCTCTATGGTGCGGACCTGGTTGTCGCGCCGGTGATCGAAGACGGCGCGCGCGAGCGCCAGGTGATCCTGCCGGGCGCGGGCGAGTGGGTCCACGCCTTCACTGGTGAGACCTATGCCGCCGGCCTCCACATGGTCGCCGCGCCGATCGGCTGCCCGCCGGTTTTCTATTCGCCAGAAAGCAGTTACGCTGAACTCTTTGCAGGGCTGCGTAACCTATGAGCGAGCGTTCCAACATCCGCGATGTCGCCGCGCGGGCCGGGGTGGCGGTGAAGACCGTCAGCCGCGTGCTCAATGGTCACCCTTACGTCTCGGCCGATACCAAGGCGCGGGTCGAAGAGGCGATGAAGGCGCTCGATTTCCGGCCTTCGGTCGCGGCGCGGATCCTCTCGGGCGCGAAGAGCAACCAGGTCGCGTTGATCTATGACAATCACAGCCCCTATTACATGTTCCAGATCCAGACCGGCTGCTGGGACGTGTGCCGCGCCAAGGGCATCCGCCTGCTGGCCCAGCCGGTCGACGTGGCCGATCCCGATGTCGGTGATCAGGTCCGCGGCCTCGTTACCGAAACCCAGGTCGACGGCATCATCCTGTCCTCGCCGGTGACCGATTGCGAGCCGGTGCTGCGCGCGCTGGAGGCGATGGACATCCCCTTCGTGCGGATTTCTCCGGGTACCAACCACGCGCTGACCAGTTCGGTCTTCATGGACGACGCCCAGGCCGCCGATGACATGACGACCCACCTGATCAATGCCGGCCACCGCCGCATCGGGTTCATCAAGGGCCACCCCAACCACAAGGGTTCGGAAGACCGCCTGGCCGGCTATCGCCGCGCGCTTGACCGGGCCGGGATCGCCTTCGATTCCGCGCTGGTCTGCGATGGCGAGTTCGATTTCGATTCCGGCGTGCGCGGCGGGAACCGCCTGCTCGATCTGCCCGAGCCGCCGACCGCGATCTTCGCCTCGAACGACGATATGGCCGCCGGGGTCCTCGCCGTCGCGCACGATCGCAACATCGATCTGCCGGGTGAACTGTCGGTCGCCGGGTTCGACGATACCACGCTGGCCCGCACAGTCTGGCCGCCGCTCACCACAATCCACCAGCCGATGGCCGAACTGGCCCAGACGGCGGCGGAAATCCTGATCGAAGGGGGCGACATCACCCATCGCCGCCTGCCGCACCAACTCATCGAGCGCGCTTCCGTCGCGCCGCCACACAGGAAGATATCATGAGCGAACTGCCTCTCCCGCCCGCCACCCGCCAGCTTGGCGCCAGCGGGATCGAAGTATCCCCGATCGCCTGGGGCATGTGGCGCCTGGCCGAGAATGGCCGCAGCGCTGCCGATGCGGCCAAGCTGGTCCATGCCGCGCTCGATGCCGGGATCACCTTCCTCGACACGGCCGACATCTATGGCTTCAACGGCAGCGGCGGGTTCGGCGATGCCGAGGCGCTGTTGGGCGAAGTGCTGGCGGCGGAACCGGGCCTGCGCAGCCGCATGGTCCTCGCCACCAAGGGCGGGATCATGCCGCCGCTGCCCTATGACCAGAGCGCCGATTACCTGCGCCAGGCGATCGATGCCTCGCTGACCCGGCTCAAGACCGACTCGGTCGAGCTGTGGCAGGTCCACCGTCCGGATATCCTCGCCCATCCGCAGGAAGTGGCGCGGGTGCTGGACGATGCCGTGACGAGCGGCAAGATCCGCACCCTCGGTGTCTCCAACTTCACGCAGGCGCAGACCGCCGCGCTCAACCACTTCCTCGGCCACAAGCTGGTGTCGACCCAGCCGGAAATCAGCCCGCTCCGGATCGATTGCTTCGAGAACGGCGAGCTCGACCAGGCGATGATGCTGGGCCTCACCCCGCTGGCCTGGTCGCCGCTCGGCGGCGGGCGCCTCGCCAAGCCGGAAAGCGCGCGCGATCACGCGATCTGCGCCGCGCTCGACAAGGTGGCAGGCGAGGCGGGCGTCTCGCGCTCGGTCGCGGCCTATTCGTGGCTGATGGCCCACCCGGCCGGGATCATTCCGATCATCGGTTCGCAGCAGGTGGAGCGGATTGCCGAAGGCGCCGCCGCGCTCAAGGTCCGCTGGACCCGGACCGACTGGTACGCCGTGCTGGTCGCCGCGCGCGGTGTGCCTTTGCCCTGATGCGACGGTCTTGCGCCAAATCAAGGACAAGCGGAGGCGCAAGGCCTTCGACAAGCTCAGGCCGAGTGGGACCTGGGTTTGCGGCATCTCCCACCCCCGCTCGTGCTGAGCTTGTCGAAGCACCTGTCCAACGTCTGACTTGAGGATCGAACGCCATGACCGCCCACAACCCGCCCGAAATCGCCTGGTTCTCGGCCCTGTGCGACGACGATTACGAGTTTCTCGGCGTCCCCGATCAGTACCTCGAGTCCAGCTGGGAGCATTGCCGCAACATCGTGCTGCGCGCCGAAGAGGGCGGGTTTGACAATATCCTGCTGCCCTCGGGCTATGAGCTGGGGGTCGATACCACCGCCTTCGCCGCCGCCGTCGCCACCCAGGTCAAGCGGATCAAGCTGCTCTGGGCCACCCGCATGGGTGAGGACTGGCCGCCGCAGCTCGCCCGCCGCATCGCCACGATTGACCGGATCCTGGGCCCCAACGCCGCCGGCACGGGCGGGCGGCTCAACGTCAACATCATCTCCTCGCCCATGCCGGGCGAAACGATGGACAGCGCCCCGCGCTACCGCCGCGGGACCGAGGTGATGAAGATCATCCGCACGCTGCTCAATGGCGAGCACCTCGATTTCCAGGGCGAGTTCTACCAGCTCAAGCTCGATCCCGCACGGATCAGCACGCTCTCGGGCAAGTGCCCCAATCTCTACTTCGGCGGCCTCAGTCACGAAGCGCGCGAATGCGCCGCCGAAGCGGCCGACGTCTACCTGATGTGGCCCGACAAGATGGAAAACGTCCGCGAGGTCGTCACCGACATGAAGGCTCGCGCCGCCGCCAAGGGCCGCACCCTCAAGTTCGGCTACCGCGCCCACGTGATCGTGCGCGAGACCGAGGACGAGGCCCGCGCCTATGCCGACCGGCTCCTGTCCAAGCTGGACGACGAGATGGGCCGCGCGATCCGCGAAAAGAGCCTCGATGCGAACAACTATGGCGTCCAGCGCCAGCAGGAACTGCGCAGCGCCGCCGATGGCGACGGCTTTGTCGAGGAGAACCTCTGGACCGGCATCGGCCGCGCCCGCTCCGGCTGCGGCGCGGCGATCGTCGGCAACCCGGACCAGGTAATCGCCAAGCTGCGCGCCTACCAGGACGCCGGCATGGAAGCCTTCATCCTCTCCGGCTACCCGCACATGCAGGAATGCGACATGTTCGCGCGCTACGTCCTGCCCCAGATCCAGCACGCGCCGATTGCGGGGTAGGGGCCAAACCTTCCCCCGCGACGAGGGAAGGATACCGCAGCTTGCGGGCACCGCCCGCTAGCGCAGGTTGGATGGGGGTGAGCATGCCGGCCACAGTATGCCGAGCCAGCCCTTGGCTCAGGAGAGCGTGACCGCGATCCGCTTGCTGCTTAGGTGTTCGACCACCGCAACGTGTAGTGGCCATTCGAATTCCACGCCCACGGTCTTGCCGTTGACCCAGCGGATCACTCCGGCCCACGATTCGAACCCATCGAGCTTGATCGTGACCTTGGCACCGACCGCGCCACTCTCGTTGGCCAGCTCCAGCTTGCAACCGTGTTCCGAGATGTCGATCACCTGACCGCCGATACGGCCCTGAAAATTATTGCGAATTGTCGCCGGCGACTGCAGCTCGCGCCGCGCTGCCCGGCGTTCGACAATAACCCGGCCGCCGAACTGTGTAGGATCCTTAAAATCGCTCATCTTGGCACCAAGTATAATTACTGGAGTGACCAAAGACTGCTGTTAACTTGTCTACAAATGATGAAGGGCGAAGTCGCGCTGGCTTGTGGGGGCGAGGTTATTGGTGCGACACTTTGATTTTATGAGCTTTAAATAAATTCACGCGTTCAAGCGCGCAGCCATCACTGGTATCTCCAGGGAGACGAGGGGCCCATAGGATGGGTCCTCGTGCCGCATTTTCCTACATCGCCGGAACCCGTTACATTCGCGCCGGGCCGCTCCGCTCGCGATTCCGCGGCGGGGCTGGTTCATGCACCTGTGTCATGGTGCGCTGCGGATGTGTTTTATCAACTAAACCCCCGACTCGGGGAGAAAAGCTGAGGATTTGTGCGGGGTAGGGCTCAGCCCCGGATCTGGTACGCCACCTCGAAATCGCCCCAGCGGCGGCCCTGGACCACGACGGGGGTGTAGACGTTGCGGACGGTGATGTAGTTGGTGCCGTCGCCTTCCTGGCGGTAGACCGACATGAAGAACGGCGCCTGGCTGGCCTTGGCGGCCTTGTCGACGTCATCGAGCAGGATGCGGCCGTTGCGGCAGTACTTGGTGTCGTGGGCCAGTTCGCCGATCGGGGCGCGTGAGTGTTCGGTGACGTGGGTCGGCAGAAAGCCGTTCATGTCGGCGGCGCTGCACATGATGACGCTGGCGTGGGTGACCCGCAGGCGATCGAACAGCGGGCGCCAGTTGGCGTCGGCCCAGTCGCTGAGGCCGGTGCGGTAAAGCTCTGGGTTGGTGCCGGGGACGAGGCGGTAATTGGTGTCGAACAGCTGGTCGATCCGCAGCTCGCCGCTGGCCAGCGCCGCTTCGGTCACGGCGACGAGCTCGTCGCGGAAGGAGGCGGCAAGTTCGACGATCTCGGTATCGCGGGGGCTGACGCCGGCGCTGATCACCGCGTTGAACAGGCTGTTGGAGGTGGTCTCCATGGTCAGGATGTTGCCGCGGGTTGCGTCGAGCAGCTGGGCGTTGTCGCGGACCGAGCCGATGACGGTGTCGAGCGCCTCGCGCACGGCGACGCCCTTGGCATGGACCTCGGCCGAGTGGCGGGCGACGCGCTCGCCAGTCTCGTCGAGCTGGGAGACGAGGCGGGTGGTTTCGGCGAGGACGTCGGTAACGGTTTCGAGCCGTTCCTCGGCCTTGCTGGACTGGTCGACGCCGGACTGGATCTCGGTCACGAGGCCGGCGGCTTCATCGACCAGCTTGCCGACGGCCTGGCGGATCTCCTCGGCGGCGGCGCTGGTGTTCTGGGCGAGCTTCTTCACCTCGCTGGCCACCACGGCGAAGGTCTTGCCGGCTTCGCCGGCGCGGGCGGCCTCGATCGTGGCGTTGAGCGCGAGCATGTTGGTGGTGCGGGCGATCGTCTCGATCCCCTTCGAGACCTGCTGGACCTGCTCCATCACGGTCGCGAAATTGGTGACGTGGAGGCCAAGGCGCGAGATCAGGTTGATGATCGAGCGGAACTCGACCACGGCGGCGCCGACCCGTTCGGTGCCCTTGCCGAGCCGATCATAGGCCTGGGCCGAGAGCAGCTTGGCTTCGTCGGCGGATTCGGCGATGTGGCGCTGGTCCATTTCGAGCGCGCTGGCGATCTCGTCAAGCTCGGCGAGGTCGGAGATCTGGCGCTGCATCTGGTCGGTGGCGCGCTCGATCTGACCGGCGGCTTCGGTGCAACCCACTGCAAGTTCACCGCAATGTGTCGCGGCGGACTGGTCAAGGATGGGAAGTCCGGCAGGAATGGGTTCGACGTACATGCAAGCAGCCCCGGTTAATCGCCCGGTCTGGCTAGCTTGCAATGGTTAACAGGTGGTCAACCGAGCGGTGCTCGGCTGGTCGCAGCAAGGAGGCAGGAATAACCCGCAGTTAACTATCTTGCGCCATAGCCAGCGCCGGAGACTTGCGGCCCATGGATGACCTGATCACCGAATTCATCGCTGAATCGCGCGAGATGCTGCAGGCACTCGAACGCGGGCTGGTGGCGTGGGAGCGTGATCCGGGTGACCGCGAGCGGCTGGCCGAGATCTTCCGCTTTGTCCACACGGTGAAGGGCAACTGCGGTTTCTTCGACCTGCCGCGGCTTGAGGCCCTGGCCCATGCGGCCGAGGATGCGCTGGGCGATGTCCGCGCCGGCAAGCGCGCGATCGATAGCGGTCTGGTCAACGCGGTGCTTGCCGTGCTCGACCGGATTGGCGAGATGGTCGAGGCCGTTGCGGCGGGCGAGGACATTTCCGGCGGCGATGACAGCGATCTGATCGCGCGTCTCAGCGTGGTCGAACGCGAGGTTGTTGCGGCCCAGCTGCCGGCAACTCTGGCCAAGGCTGCACCGGCGCGCGAACCGTTCCGTTCGGTCCGTTTGCCGACCAGCCTGGTCGACCGGGTGATGAGCGGCGTGTCGGACATGATCCTGGTGCGTAACGAGCTGGAACGGCAGTTGCGCCACAGCGATGGTGACCCGGCGCTGATTGCCAACTTCGGGCGGCTGTCCTCGCTGCTGTCGGAAATGCAGGCGGCGATGGCGCGGGTGCGGATGCAGCCGATTGGCACGCTGTTCGATGGCTATCAACGCATGATCCGCGACCTGGCGGCTGAACTGGGCAAGCAGGTCGAAGTTGAGATCGAGAGCGGCCAGGTCGAACTTGACCGCGAGATGATCGAGCTGCTGCGTGATCCGCTGCTCCACGTGATCCGCAATGCGATCGATCACGGGATTGAAGCGCCGGCAGAGCGGCAGGCAGCAGGCAAGCGGCCGCAGGGGCGGCTGATGCTTTCGGCCCGCCAGACCGGCAACGAGATCCGCATTGCCATCCTTGACGATGGACGCGGGATCGATGCCGACAAGGTTGTGGCGCGGGCAATCGAACGCGGGATCGTGACGGCCGAACAGGCCGCGCGGATGGACGCAGCCCAGAAGCTGATGCTGATCTGCGAGCCGGGACTGTCGACCGCGCGCGAAGTGACGGCGATCTCCGGCCGCGGCGTCGGCATGGACGTTGTCCGTGCCAGCATCGAACGGACTGGCGGCAAGTTGCGGATTGCCAGCACGCCGGGCGAAGGGACACGCTTCCTGCTCGACGTGCCGCTGACGCTCAGCATCGTGCCTTCGATCACGGTCGAGGCGGGCAGACAGGTCTTTGCCCTGCCGCGATCCTATGTCCGCGAGATCGTCCGCAATGGCCGTGACGTGGAAGTCGATCCGATCGGCGGCGTCCGTCACGTTCTGGTGCGCGGCGAGCTTTATCCCTGCCTTGGGCTGGGCGATCTGTTCGGCTTGTCGTGCCAGTCGGACCCAGACCGGCAGGTGCTGGTGATGGTGACGATGATCGATGGTTCCGTCTTCGCGCTTTGCGTCGATGACATTGCCGATCACTGCGATCTGGTGGTCCGTCCGGTTGCCCCGCAAGTGATTGCGACTGGGCTCTATGTCGGCGTCGCGCAGCTCAACGACGGCAAGCCAGCGCTGATGCTCGACCTGGTCGGACTGGCACAGCTGGGCGGCGTTAGCGCCGACAAGCAGGCCCGGATTACCTCCCAGCCACAAGCTGCGGTGGAAGAGCATAAGCTGACGCAGATGATTGTCTTCATGGGCTTCGACGGCATCCGCCGCGCCTTGCCGCTCGGTCAGGTCGAGCGGCTGATCGAGGTCGCGGCGGCCGAGATCGGACAGGGCGGCGGGCAGGCCCATATTGTGTTCGAAGAAGCGATCGTGCCGCTGCATGGCCTTGCGGGTGCGCAGTCGCTCGATTCCTTCGATGTTCTGGTCCTGTCGGACGGCAGTGGTCGGCTGGCCTATGTTACTGCCGGGGCGGTCGACACCGCCGATATCGATCTGGCGACTGTCAGCCTGGCAACCGGCCGAAGCCTGGCTTTGCTGGATGGGCAGTCGATCGAGCTGCTCGATCTGGCCAGCCTGGGCAGCAGCGCGCCGACTTGCCGATTGCCTGGAGACGATGCCTGGACCCGCGAGTTCCTGCGGCCACTGGTCGAAAGCGCGGGCTACCGTGTGGTCGACGGACCCGGCATTGCCGATCTTGAAATCACCCGCGAAGCCGACGGGAGCGAGTGCCGGCTGATCGGGCCAAGCGGCGAAGTGATCGCAAGCGCCGATGCTTCCGACCTGCGCGCTGCGCTGCAGACCGCCAGCTTGCGGAGGGCATCATGAACAATGACCTGCTGATCGCTCGGGTGGCCGGGCAACGGATCGCAATGGCCGCGACCGAGGTCCAGTCGGTGATCGAACTGGGCGAGGTCGTGCCGGTTCCGCTTGCGCCACAACCGGTGGCTGGCCTTGCTACGCAGCGCAGCCGCACGCTGACCGTGATCGATGTGGCCCAGGCGCTTGAACTGCCACTGAGCGACAGGAATGCCCGCTTCGCCGTGGTCGTCGAGATCGAAGGGGTGGGTTACGCCCTGGCCGTGGAAGCGGTTGAGAATGTCATCCCGGCGCAAGGCGAGGTCCAGCCGGTCAAGGTAAAGTTGGCACCCGGCTGGGCCCGCAGCGCGGTCGGCATGGTCGATACTGACATCGGCACGGTCCTGCAGGTCGATCTGGCCCGGCTGGTCGGTGGCCAAGTCCAGCAGAAGGCAGCTTGACGATGAACGCAGCAACCGGTCCCCTGGCGGGCCAACCCGTGGAGAATGGCATGACCGGTCTGACCTGCCTGATCGTCGAGGATTCGCGCGTCATTCGCCGCGTCTCTCGCCATATTGTCGAAAGCCTTGGGATGACCGCGCTGGAAGCTGAGGACGGCGCCCAGGCGCTGGTTGCCTGCGATCAGGGCATGCCGGACCTGATCCTGCTTGATTGGAACATGCCGGTGATGGACGGTCTGGAATTCTTGCGGGCCTTGCGTGCTCGGCCCGATGGCTCGAGTCCGAAGGTTGTGTTCTGCACGACCGAATATGAAGCGGGCCATATCCGCGAGGCGATCGCCGCGGGCGCCGACGAGTATGTCATGAAGCCCTTCGATCACGAGACCCTTCTGCTCAAGCTGCAGCTGATCGGGATCCTTCCGTGAATATGATCGCCCCGCGGCATGACCCCGGAGGCGCGGCGCAGTCAGGTTCGGCTGCTGGTGCGATCAGGGTCTTTATCATTGACGATTCCAGCGTGGTCCGCGCAATCTTTTCGCGGCTGGTAGAGAGCGAACCGGGCCTCGAACTGGCTGGAAGTGCCGGCTCGGCCGAAGAGGCTTTGTCGCAACTTGGCGGCTTGCAAGTGCACGTGGTGCTGCTCGATCTGGAAATGCCGGGCATGGGCGGGATGCGGGCCCTGCCAGAGATTATCCGCCGTTCCGGCCAGGCGCGGGTCATGGTCGTTTCAAGCCTAACCGGGGAAGGTGCCGAGCACACCGTTCAGGCACTGGCCCTTGGCGCCGCTGATGCCCTTCTGAAGCCAGGCGCTGGCGGCTTTGACCGAGCCTATCGCGACCAATTGGTCGAGCGGATCCGCAGTCTGGGGCGCCGTCCGCTGCGGCGGGCGGGTGATGGTCTCGATGCCGCAAGGCCACCGTTGGTACGCCGCCTCCAAAGTCTAGTGCGACCCGAGGTGCTGGCGATCGGTGCATCGACCGGTGGTATTCACGCAACGGGGCAACTTCTGGCCGCGCTGCCGCCGGTGATCGGGATCCCGATCATCATCACGCAGCATCTTCCCGCAGAATTCAGCCAGCCCTATGCGCGCCAACTGCGCGACCTGTGCGGGCGCGAAGTCCAGCTTGCAGCTGCCGGGCAGGTGCTGTGCAGCGATTGCATTCACCTGGCCCCCGGCGATGCCCATCTGACCGTGCAGCGCCGTGCGGAGCAGGTGGTGATCCGGCTTGATCGGCGTCCGGCCGACAGTGGTTGCATGCCTTCGGTCGATCCGATGTTCGCCTCGCTGGCAGAGGTATACGGGGCGAGGGCGCTCGGGATCGTGTTGACCGGAATGGGACGCGACGGCACCGAAGGCGCTCGCACGCTGGTTGAGGCTGGCGGCAATGTGCTGGTTCAGAACGAGGCCAGTTCGGCTGTCTGGGGCATGCCGGGCTCGATTGCCCGGGCCGGCCTTGCAGCAGCCATCCTGCATCCGCGCGATCTGGCCTTGCGGGTCGCCGCTTCGCTGGGTCGGGGCTGAACTCGGTTGGAACCTGTCATTCACCAGCATGCGATCGGCCTGATCGCGCGGTTACTCCGCGACCGCACCGGTCAGGTTATCAGCGAAGATCGGCGCTGGCGCGTTGATCGGGCGATCGAAACCGTGCTGCGAGCACGTGGGGTCACCCGCAGCAACGACATCCTGACGCTCCTGACCCAGCCTGATGCTGCGACCGTGGAGCAGGAACTGGTCGAAGCGCTGCTCAACAACGAAACATACTTTTTCCGCGATCGCCAGGTCTTCAACCAGCTGGCGACAACGGTGTTACCGGCGCTTTGCCGGGCCCGCAGCGAAAGCCGCGTCTTGCGGATCTGGTCGGCCGGCTGTTCGACCGGGCAGGAGCCGCTGTCCTTGGCGATCATGTTGATTGAACAGGGCTTTACGCCGGGCAATGGCTGGGCAATCGAACTGGTTGCGACCGACGTTTCGCGCACGGCGATCGAGACGGCGCGGGTCGGACGCTATTCCCGCTTCGAGATCCAGCGCGGGCTCGGCGTGGGGCAGATGCTGCGGCATTTCGAGGAAGGACCGGATGGCTGGCAGGCATCGCGCCAGGTCCTGGGCATGATCCGCTATCAGGTTGCCAACCTGCTCGAGGGCCCTCCGCCAGGACCGTCATTCGACCTGATCCTCTGCCGCAACCTGCTGATCTATTTCGACGATGAGGCAAAGCGACTGGCCTGTGGGCAGTTGCGCCAGGCCTTGGCTGCGCATGGCCGGCTGCTGCTGGGTGGCGGAGAGGGAACGCTCGAACCTGCAAGCGGGCTAGTCGCGGCGTCCCCGGATTGTGCCTTGTACCGGCTGGGAGAGCGCGCGCTGGCCGCCTGAGCGGGCCCAGGTTAGCACGATCTTAACTCTAACTGCCCTAGGTTATAGCGGATTTCTCTGGGGGCAGCGCCTTGCGTCGATTTACCGAGATTGCCGTATCGTGGCGATTGGCGCTGCTGTTTGGCGTGCCGATGGCGATCCTCGCGGCCATGTTGCTGGCCGAGCGTGCCGGCCTGGGCGGTGAGGCCTGGCATGGCGTTGTGCTGCTCGCCGGCATCCTGCTCTATGGTATCGCCGCCGCCGTCTTCGTCTGGCGGGAATGGTATGAACGCCAGCGGCTTGAGCGCATGGCGCTGACCGACAGCCTCTGCGGCCTGCCCAATCGCCGCGCCCTGCATGCCGAATCTGCTGGTCAGCAGGCTGACGATGCCGAGCTGGCGATTGCCTTGCTCGATCTCGACGGGTTCAAGCTGATCAATGACTTCTATGGCCATTCGGTCGGTGACCGCGCGGTGAAGGCCTTCGCCGCAATCCTGGTCGAACTGTGCGGCGATAGTGCGCGCGCTTACCGCCTTGGGGGTGATGAGTTTGCCATCGTTGCCAAGGGACCGCTTGCGGGGAATATCCTTGAAGGCGTCTGCCGACGCATCCTGGTGCGGCTTGCCAGTCCGGTGATGGTCGAGGATCGTGCGATTGGTCTGGGCGCCAGCGTTGGCCTGGCGCGCGCGCAAGCGAGGCATGGGGTCACGTCCTCAAGCCTGCTCCGCCAGGCGGATGTCGCCACAAGCGTGGCCAAGGCGCGCGGCAAGGGCCACCTGACCTGGTTCAGCGAAGACTTTGACCGCGATCGTGCCGAGCATCAGGCGATCGACCTTGATCTGCGCGCCGCGCTTGATCGGGAAGAGCTGCAAGTCCACTACCAGCCCTTGATTGACAGCGGCACCGGCCGGGTCACGGCTGTGGAAGCGCTGCTCCGCTGGGAGCGCCCCGACGGCCTGCGGATCGGGCCGGACAAGTTCATTCCGATTGCCGAGGAAACCGGCCTGATCGAAGCGATTGGCCTGTGGGTCCTGCGCCGCGCCTGCCGCGATGCGCGCGACTGGGGCGGCATCAAGGTTTCGGTCAACGTATCAGTGGCGCAGCTGCGCAACACCCAGTTCCCGCTGCAACTGGGCCAGATTTTGGAAGAGACCGGATTCCCGGCCGAGCGGCTGGAGCTGGAGCTGACCGAGACCTTCCTGGTTGGTGATCCGCTGGTTGCCGGACGCAATCTTGAAATGCTGCGTGATTTCGGGGTGGGAATCGTCCTCGACGATTACGGCACCGGCTATGCTTCAATCGGCTTTTTGCGCCGGTTCCGCTTCGAGAAGCTCAAGCTCGACCGTTCGCTGATTGTCGATGCGGCGGACGATAGCGCGACGCGGACGGTGATGTCGTCGAGTGTCGAGATGGCCAAGGCCTTGGGCATGCAAGTGACGGCCGAAGGGATCGAGACCGAGCTCCAGGCATCGCTGGCCCGGAATGCCGGCTGCGACCAGATGCAGGGCTGGCTCTATTCGAAGGCTGTTCCCGCCGCTGAGCTTGAGCGGCAACTTGCCGCCCAGGACGAACAGCTTGCCAAGATTGAACATCTTCCCCTGCGGCAGGATGCCGCGAAGAAGCTAGGATGAGTGACATGTCTGCCAATTCCGGTCCCAAAAGCTGGTTTGTCAATCTCACCGTGGCCGCCAAGCTGCGGGTGCTGATCATCGCTTCGAACATCGTGACTGTGCTGGTCGGCGGTGTCTGTGCCGGCACCCTGGTCAGTATGGGGGCGCATTGGGGTGTGATCGCCCTGCCGCTGACTGTGGCGGGGCTGAGCGTGGTCTATGGGTTCACCATGGGCAAATATGTCACTGAAAAGGTGATCAAGCCGTTCGAGGACCTGACTGACGGCATGAACAAGATTGCCGACGGGATCTACGATCTGGAAGTCCGCCACACCGAGCGCGAGGATGAGATTGGCCAAATGTGCCGCTCGCTCGAAAAGGCCAAGAAGGCCTCGTTCCTGCTCAAGGAATTGCGCGAGGAGGGGCAGCGGCAGCAGGAGCTGCACGATCGCCAGCTGAGCGAACTCGCCGCCCGATTTGAACGGCAGATCAGCGATATCGTCAACGGCGTGGCTGCGGCCTCGTCACAGCTGGAATCGACCGCCACGGCAATGGCCCAGACAGCCGAAGTCTCGGCCAACCAGTCGGGCACTGTCGCCGAAGCCATGGATAGCGCGGCAGCCGGGGTGACTGCGGCCGCGGCCGCCACGGATGAATTCTCACTCTCGATCAACGAGATCAGCCGCCAGGCTTCCGGCTCGGCCGAACTGGCCCGCAAGGCCGCGGATTCGACCCGCCAGGCCGATGCCAAGATCGGTGCCCTGGCCGAATCGGCCGCCGAGGTTGGGCAGATCGTTGAACTGATTTCCTCGATCGCGCAGCGCACCAATCTGCTGGCACTCAACGCCTCGATCGAGGCTGCACGCGGCGGTGAGGCCGGGCGCGGCTTTGCAGTGGTGGCAGCGGAAGTGAAGGAACTGGCCGCCCAGACCGCCAAGGCAACCGAACGCGTTGCGGTGCAGATCCAGAAGATTCAGGAAGACACCAGTCTCAGCGTCAACTCGCTCAAGTCGATCGCACGTCAGATCAGCGATCTTGAGGTGACTTCGGTTTCGATCGCCGCGGCGGTCGACCAGCAGTCTGCCGCCGGCAAGGATCTGGCGCGCAGCATTGATATTGCCGCTCGCAGCACCGAACGGGTGTCTAGCTCGATCGGTCAGGTTCGCACCGGCTCGATCGCAACCGGCGCCGCAGCCGCCCAGGTGCTGACCTCGTCGAGCGAGCTAAAGCACCAGTCGGCCGCCTTGCGCAGCCAGGTCGACGATTTCCTGAATCACGTTCGCAAGGCGGCGTAAGAGCCACCATCCAGTCGCAATTTCGTGATTGGGGGGAGTGGTGCCCGGAGGCGGATTCGAACCACCGACACGCGGATTTTCAATCCGCTGCTCTACCAACTGAGCTATCCGGGCAACGCTTCCTGAAGTGACCGTGGTGGCCTCTTCGCGTCAGGAAGCGCGCCTATGGCGAAGCGAAGGCGGCTTGGCAAGAGCCTTTCAGGCCTTTCCTTCTTCCTCATCGAGGGCGGGCGGGCCGGGCAGGGCATAGCCATCGTCCAGCCACCGCATCAGGTCGCGGTCCTTGCAGCGGGTAGAGCAGAACGGCGCATGTTCGGCGCTGCGGGGCTTGCCACAGAGCGGGCACTTGCGAACGACGGTGCTGGTCATGCCTGCAGCGCCTGGGCGAAACCACCGTCAAGCGCAAGACCGCCATCGACCTGCCAGCGCACAGTGCGACCAGTCCGGCGCGACATCTGGTCCAGCCATTCCTCAGCGATGGCGGCCCGGACTGCAGGATGGGCGGTCACCAGCAGCGCAGCGCCTGGCTCTGCCACGTGCTCAGCGCGGCGCAGCAGCATGCGTGCGGCCGCCCCGGCCCGGTCACCCGCCAGTCGGTGCAGCAGCGATGGACGCTCGAGCCGGGCGACCAACTGGACCAGGCCAAAGCCGTTCATCGCGGTTCGTTCATGCGGCCAGCCATTCAGCGCGGCTGCCAATGCTGCATCGACAGCCTGGCGATCGGTCTTGTCGGACAGGGTGGGAAAATCGATCGCGATCGATCCGGCCAGATCCATGCGGCGAACTGCCTTGGCAAGCGCAGGTACAGCCGCCAGCGCGAGACCGCGTGGTGGCAGATCACCGTCGATATCCATCACCGTCATGGCAGGGGTTGGCGTGATTGTCAGCGCGCCGCCGGCGAAGTCCGCCTGGCCATGCCACGCTTCGGCCCAGACATCTTCCCACAGGCCATCCGGGAAACGCGCCACAATGCGACCAGCAGGCCCAGGCGCGGCGCAGGGCGCATCGGTGGTGGGCCGGGCCTGTGCGCGTTTCAGGCGTCCCGCCTCGGCCATCGCGGCGCGCAGCACCTTGAGGCGGATCGGCGCGCCGTCGCGGGCGTCCGGGGGCAATTGATCGACCAGTGCTTCCTCGCCGCTGGCAAACCGGGCGGTTCCTCGGCGCGAGCCGGCAGCGCGAGCGATGAGGACGGCGCCTTCAACCTGACCTGCGGCAAGGCTACCCGGCCAGTCGAGCCGGGCGGCCACGACTTCGCCGTTATCGACCAGGATCGCACGGGTCTCGCCGATCCCGTCCTCGATCAGCCATTCAGCCAAGGGGATAACCAGCCGAAAGCAGCAACGCGCGGGTTTCGAACAGCGGCAAGCCGATCACACCAGAATGGCTGCCCGAAACGAAACGGATCAGTGCCTCGGCGCGGCCCTGGATGGCATAGCCGCCGGCCTTGCCCAGGCCTTCGCCGCTGGCAACGTAGGCGTCGATTTCCTGTCCGGACAGGCGCTTGAAGGCGACCACTGTCTCAACCATCCGGGTGCGGATCATGCCGGCCCGGTCAATCATGCAGATCGCCGAAACGCACGAGTGACGGCGACCGGACAGCAGACCAAGCAGCTTGCGCTGGACGGTTTCATCTTCGGCGGGAGGGAGGATTCGGCGGCCAAGGGCAACGGTGGTGTCCCCGGCCAGCACTATCTCGTCCGCTTCCCGTGCAACCGCCGCTGCCTTGGCCTGCGCAAGGCGCAGCGCATAGGCCCGCGGCAATTCACCTTTAAGCGGCGTTTCGTCGATATCCGGGCTGGCAATCCGGGCTGGGACTGCGCCAATCCGGGCGAGCAAGTCGCGCCGGCGCGGCGAGGACGAGGCCAGGACCAGGCTGGGCGCGGTCACCCGCCGGGCTTAGCCGAACTGGCCGGGGCCGCCGCGGCCAGGCATGAAGCGATAGGTAATGCGGCCCTTGGTCAGGTCATAAGGGGTCAGCTCAACCAGGACTTCGTCGCCCACCAGCACACGGATGCGGTTCTTGCGCATCTTGCCTGCGGTATGACCCAGGATCTCGTGATCGTTCTCCAGGCGGACGCGGAACATCGCGTTCGGCAGCAGTTCGACCACCGTTCCGCGCATTTCGAGGAGTTCTTCTTTCGCCATCCGGGCCTAGATTCCGTTGTTGTTCGCCGTCATTGCGGCGCGCCATAGCGACGGAAGGTTAAAAAGGGAAGCCTTCGGCGCTGATCCCGCTGTGTTCACCGTTCGTCGACTTGCGACATAATGTTACCTTGGAATGTCTTGCCATTGCCAAGGCAACAGACCATTTGCGGTGCCGGGCGGGGACACCAGATCGTATTTGTTGAGCGATCACGGAGTATTAATGCGCAGCTTGTCCCTTCTTCCGCTTCCGCTAGCCCTGTTCGCTGCCCCGGCGCTGGCAATCGATGAGAGCGAAACGCAGGCGACGCCGCCTGCCACCCAGGATGCGGAACCGGGCGATACCGAACGCCACGGCAGCGAAATTCTGGTCGTGGCGGAGCGCATTCGCGGCCAGGTCGAAAGCCCCAGTCCGCCGATTGCCGTGCTGGACGAGAAAGACATCCAGGCACTGGGCGCGACGACCCTGGCCGACGTGCTTACCCAGCTTGCCCCGCAGACCGGCTCTGGACGCGGGCGCGTCAGCGGCCCGCCGGTGGTGCTGATCAACGGGCAGCGGATCGGCAACTTCCGCGAAATGCGCAATTTCCCTCAGGAGGCGATCCGCCGGGTCGAGATCCTGCCAGAGGAAGTGGCACTGCGGTTTGGCTTTCCGGCCAACACCCGCGTCGTCAACATGATCCTCAAGGACGACTTTTCCTCGAAGACGATCGAGGCGGAGACGGCCTTTCCGACGCGCGGTGGCTTCCAGACCTATGAGGTTGAGGCGACCGCGCTGCGGATCAATGGTCCCAAGCGTTTCAGCGTAACCGCCCGGATCGACGATACGTCAGAACTGACCGAGGCCGAGCGTGGGGTGATCCAGACCGCAGGTTCGGTCCCGACGGTTTCGACCGATCCCAACCCGGCTGAGTTCCGTTCGCTGATTGCCGACAGCCGCGAACTGAGCCTTAACACCTCGTTCGCGCAGGGCTTGGGCAAGGACGGGCTGGGCGGCAATTTCAGCCTGAACGGCAATCTGACGCGTACCGACAGTCGCCGAAATTCCGGTCTTGATGTGGTCGTGCTGACCGCTCCGGGCGGGGCAACTGCAATCCGTGCGCTGGATGATCCGCTGGAGCGAACCACCCGCACCACCTCGGCACAGGGCGGGGCGGCGCTCAACACCCGGCTTGGCGATTGGCAGCTCAATGCCACGCTCGATGGCAATCACACCGAAAGCCGCACAGTCATTGACCGGCGCGCCGGCACTGCTGCTCTGGGGTCGGCGGCTGTGGCGGGGAGATTGTCGATCA
>VFQM010001194.1_pt1 | contig 23793 bp, 20 predicted proteins | sample 3512391 | NCBI WGS metagenome assembly VFQM01 (sample SAMN10412369, study PRJNA504923) | tailings metagenome | isolation source: Replicate 1 from Balatoc abandoned mine | place: Philippines | reverse complement strand
CGATGCCGCAGCACGTCGACTGGAATGCCCACCCGCGCGTCTACCTGCCGATCGAATCGCGCGGCGATGCGCTCTGCCCGTATTGCGGGACGCTCTATCGCCTGAAAGGCAGGCCCAGCGGCGGCCATCGCTAGACACACTGCCTGCCGCGTGCGGGCGTCGTGTCGGATACTCGACGCCGCCTTCCTGGCGACGCAGTCGAAATCTCAACGTTGTCGGCGGCCAAATACCCGGCGAATTCATTCGATTGCCACGAGGTGGCCGGTGTAGCGCCAATTCAGCTGCTGGAACAGGTCTTGCTAAACAGCACTGAACCCTGTCCTTTGCGGAGTCTTTCACGATGAACCTGTTCAGTCTGCGTAACGCCTGTTCGACAGCGCTGTTGCTCGGCCTCGCCGTCCCTGTGCATGCCGTGCCGCTTGCCCCTCAATTCGATGGCATCTACCTGAACGGCGACGGTGCCAACAGCCGCTGGGTACAGGTTGCCGACGACTGGCGTGGTAGCCTGTACGGCGACCAGTCCTGGGGCACCGGAATCTGGGGGCTTGCCGACCATGCCCAGGTCATGGGACTGCCGAACGACGACCCGGGCATCGTGCAGACGCTCACCACACACGTCGGGCAGATCAATTTCGCCGACCAGAACTTCATCAACACATGGGGCACAGCGTGGGGCACGCCGCAACTCGCTCCGATCTTTGCCAACGCGACTGAAAACAGCCAGGACAACTGGGCCTCCAGCTTCTGGGGTTACATCGCCATCACCACCCCCGGCGCCTACAACCTAGGCGTACTGTACGACGACGGTTTCCGCTTCAGCTTGTTCGGGGCGGGCGGCAGCTCGCAAAGCCTGCAGGTGGACGGTCTCAACCCGCGCGACCGCCTCGGCTTTGCAGAAGACCTGCTGCTGTCGCCCGGCCTGTACGCCTATCAGCTGGATGCCTATGAACGGCTCGAAACCGGCGCCGTGCAGCTGGCCTGGTATGTACCCGGCGCAAACGATTGGTCCGTGGTGCCGCAATCCAGCCTGTACACCAGCCCGGTCCCGGAACCGTCGGTCGTGCTGCTGATGCTGGCCGGACTGGTCGGGTACGGCCTGAGTGTCGGCCGTACCCGGCGCTGAGCCATGCACTTCCAGCGTCCTGCGCTCTCGGGTCCGCTGCAAGTAGCCTGGCACATCATCCTGGTGGTATTCGGCTGGGCGCTGTTCGGCGGTTTTTGGTGGGCCGTGCTGCAGCAGGGATCGAACTCCCTTTCCCGGATTGTCTGGCTGCTTGCAACCGCCCTGGTCGTGCTGCCGGTGATCACGCTTTACTGGGTCATGCACAACCGCGGCATCTACAACCGCAAGGGCCCACGCCGGCAGGTTCAGGTCGTTGACGCGCCGTATATGCGGGACTGGGCTGGACGCCCGGTTCGCGCCGATTTCGACGCGCTCAGGCAGGCCCGGCTGATCACCATCCGCAGCACAGCGGACGAGAAGCTCTTCCTCGCACGCCCCGAATCCGTGGAGCCCTATCCCGAAGCCGCATGGCGCTGATCGAAATACTCACCGCCATCCAGCATAGCTGGCTCTACTGGCTGGCCATTCTGTACTTTGCCGCCTACCCGATGGTGACCAGCGTGATGTGGATCACGACATCGATGTTCTTCCGCAATCGCTGGGAAAAGCAGACCGCACCTCTTCCGCTCGCGCGTTACCCCGGTGTTTCCGTGCTCATTCCGGCCCACAACGAGGAGCGCGTGATCGGGCACGCCCTGGCGGCGGCAACCGCCATTGACTATCCAGATTACGAAGTGGTCGTGGTCGACGACGGCTCCACCGACGGCACGCGCGGCGTGGTCGAACCCTACGTCCAGCGCGGCGAGGTGCGACTGATCGTCAAGCAACAGAACGAAGGCAAGGCCATGGCGCTGAATGACGCCATTCCCTGCCTCAATGGCGAGATCGTGCTGATCATGGACGCCGATGCCGAACCCGAGCCGGACATCCTCCGGCACATGCTGCCGCACTTCGAGCATGCGCGCGTCGCAGCAGTCACCGGCAATCCGCGCGTCAAGAACGTGGACACCTTCCTGGCGCGCCTGCAGCTGATCGAGTTCAGTTCCATCGTCAGCCTGCTGCGCCGCTCACAGCGCATCTGGGGGCGAATCATGACCGTGTCCGGCGTGGTGGCGGCCTTCCGCAAGTCCGCGCTGCTGGATGTGGGCGGCTTTTCGCCCGAAATGCCGACCGAGGACATCGAACTCACCTGGAAGCTGCAGCGCCGCTTCTGGGACATCCGCTACGAACCCCACGCACTGGTATGGATGACCGTGCCATCTACCCTGTCCGGCTTGATGCACCAGCGGCGCCGCTGGTCACGCGGGTTGATGCAGGTGCTGCACAAGCATCGCGACGTGATGCGTCACTGGCGATACCGGCGCATGTGGCCGATCTTCATCGAGTCGTCCATGTCGATCCTGTGGTCGGTCTGTTTCGTGGTCCTGACTGCCTTGTGGATCGTGTCCTACCTCGCCGGCTACCCCCCGGTCGGCGCCCATCCCATCCCCAATCTGTGGGGCATGGTGATTGCCACACTCGCCATGCTGCAACTGCTCACCGGCACGCTGCTGGATCGTCGCTACGACCCGGACACGCTGAAATATTATCTGTACGCCGTGTACTACCCGATCGTTTACTGGATGCTTCTCGCTTGGACCAATTTCATCTCCCTTGCCTGGCTGTTCCGCCGCCCGTCGCGGCAGGCCATTCGCTGGCGCACCGTGCGCAAGGACTTCGCGCAGGGCAACGCATGATCAGGCTGCTATCGCTGCTCGCCGCACTGACTTTCAGCCTTTCCGCCTTCGGCGGCGATCTCGCCCAGGCCCGCATACTCGTCGACCAGAAGCGTTACGCCGAGGCGATCGCCATCTACGAAACCCTGGTGTCCGTACCACCCGGCCAGGCCGACCTGCTGATCGAGGCCGCGCGCGTCAACGCCTGGGGGGACCGGCACCCGTCCTCCGCACGGCTCTATCGGCAGGCGCTGGACGCCGCCCCCGACAGGCGCTACGACGTCCTGCTGCCGCTGGCCTGGCAGCTCGCCTGGGGCAACTGCCACGACGAGGCCATCCCGCTTTTCCGCGAGGTGGCGAATCAGGTGCCGGCACAGAAAAACGAAGCCCTGCACGGCCTCGCCGAATCGCTCGCCGCACGCAATCAACTGCTGTCGGCACTCGAGGTCTACCACACGCTCGCCGCCGACCCCGCGGATATCAAGGCCCGAAAGGCGGAAGCGCGGATCCTGGCGTGGCTCGAGCGTCACGACGAGGCCATCCTGCGCTACCGAGCGATCCTGGATACGCACCCGGGCGACAAGGAGGCGCAGATTGGTCTCGCCCGCGCGCTCAACTACAGCGGCCGCCACTTCGAAGCGGTGGTCGCGTACGCCGCCGCCATCGAAAACGATCCCGCGCTCGCACGCGACACCCGCACTGAACGCGCCACCGCCCTGCGCTGGGCCGGACTGGAGGACGCCGCGCTGACCACCCTTGGCGATGCCCCGGGGGACGACTCCGTCAGCCTGCGCAGCCGGCTCGGCCAGGAAACCGCGTCCCATCTGCGGGCGGAATTCGAATCATCCTGGGACAGCGACGATCTCGACATCGATGCGCTGAGTCTTGGCTGGCAGCAGCGCTTCGGCTTCGGCCGCTGGCTCGACGTTTCCGCGCGCGACGCCCGCATCGGGCAGTACGGCGACCAGATCGACGGCCGCCAGTTGCTGATCAAGGGCGGCACCCGCCTAGGCAGTGTCGAAGCGGGGCTGCTCTGGCCCGCGCTGACCGTGGGCGTGCGCGACTACAACGGCTGGCAGACCGCCGCCTGGAAGTTGCAGGGCCGCTGGCTGCCGGCCGATTTCTGGCGCATCGACCTGGAAGCCGGCAACGATGTCGTCGAAACCATCGACGCGCTGCAGAACGAAGTGACGCTGAATCAGGTGTCCGCCAGCACCGACTGGCTGTTCGCACCGCGCTGGCGGGCTACGCTGGGGGCAGCCCTATTGCGCTTCGACGACGACAACCAACGTACCCGCCTGATCGGACGGATCGAGCATGTGTTGATGACCGCACAGCCACGCGTGGTAGTCGGAGTCGAGGGCATGGGTTTCAACGATTCCGTCCCCGATATCGACCGCGGCTACTACAACCCCGAAACCTACCGTGAATTGAAGGCACTCGCACGCGTCGAGCACGAAGCCTATGGCTGGCTGCTGGAAGCCCGGCTGGCGCTGGGAAAGCTGTGGGAAACGCCGGGGGACAGCAGCGGCCTCTATGCCTGGGAGCTGGTAGCCGCGCGCGACCTCGCGCCCGATCTGCGGTTGCGGCTCTATGCCGGCGGCAGCGACAGCAGCGCATTTTTGCAGGGCACGGGAAGCGGTTACACTCGAAACAATCTGGGCGCGAGCCTGATCTGGTTCTACTGACTCCCCCCGTACCCTGTCCGAACATGAGCTTTCCCACACCGGAAGCGGCAGAAGCCGCGTTCTACGCCGCCTTCGAGACCCGCTCGCTCGACGCCATGATGGCAGTCTGGTCCGGCAGCGACGACATCGCCTGCATCCACCCCCTGGCTGCCCCGCTGAACGGCCGCGCCGCCGTAGCGGCAGGCTGGCGCAGCATGTTCGAGGCCGCCGGCCAGTTCCGCGCGCGCGCGGAATTGGCCCATGAAATGCGCGAAGCCGGCGAGGTCATCCGCATCGTGCGCGAATATCTCGTCATCGGTCAGCAAGCCGAATCGCGCCCGCCGATCCTGGCCACCAACATTTACCGCAAGGACGTCGACGGCTGGCGCATGGTGCTGCACCATGCCTCGCCGCTCCAGGTGGGCGCCACGCCCCCCGCCCGGACTCCGCCTGCGGTGCTGCACTAGGCGCGCCCTTGCTAAACTCGGCGCCATGCACGCCTCGAAAACAACGGCTTATCGCGCCCCCCCCTGGCTGCCTGGCGGCCACTTGCAAACCATCTACAGCAGCCTGTTCATCCGCGTTGCGCCGGTCGCCTGCCGGCGCGAGCGGCTGGAATTGGCGGACGGCGATTTCCTCGATTTCGACTGGGTCGACGGCCATGCCGGCAGCCCCGTCGTGGTGCTGTTCCACGGTCTGGAAGGCAATGCCGACAGTCACTACGCGCGCGGCCTCATGGCCCGCGTGCGGGCGCGCGGCTGGCATGGCGCGACCGCGCATTTCCGCGGCTGTTCGGGCGAGGACAACCGGCTGCCGCGGGCCTATTTCGCCGGCGACAGCGAAGACATCGGATGCATCCTGCGCCACGTCAAATCGCAGCACGCCGATGTGCCGGTTTACGCGGTCGGCGTCTCGCTCGGCGGCAATGCCCTGCTGAAATGGCTGGGCGAGCAAGGCGCCGCGGCGCATCTGCTGATCGAGCGCGCCGCCGCCGTCTCCGCGCCGCTCGACCTTGCTGCGGCCGGCCGCAGCCTCGACCGCGGCTTCAACCGCCGCGTCTACACCGCGCGCTTTCTCGCCACCCTGAAAGCCAAGGCCCTGCACAAGGCCGCACGCTTTCCCGGCCTGCTCGATGCGCAGGCAATCGCCGCCGCCACCACCTTCCGCGAATTCGACACCCTGGTCACCGCGCGGCTGCATGGATTCCGCGACGCCGACGACTACTGGCTCAAGGTGTCGTCCAAGCCGCTGCTGAAATCGGTCAGCGTTCCCACCCTCGTCATCAACGCCAGAAACGACCCCTTTCTGCCGGCCTCGGCATTGCCGGCCCCGGCCGACGTCTCGCCATCGATCACGCTCGAACAGCCCGGCGCCGGCGGCCATGTCGCGTTTCCGTCAGGCCCGTTTCCCGGCAATCTGGACTGGTTGCCGCGGCGGCTGATGCAGCATTTCGATATCCGGCGCAGGTAAAATCGACGCATTGCCATTCAGGGAGCGTGTTGTGGAATACCCCAAGGAAATCTTCAAGGCCTACGACATCCGCGGCATCGTCGGCAAGAGCTTCACCCCGGAAATCGTCGAAGCCATCGGCCATGCCATCGGCTCCGAGGCGGCGGCGCGCGGCCAGCAGGAAATCTGCATCGGCCGCGACGGCCGCCTGTCCGGCCCCGACCTCGCCGCAGCGCTGGCGCGCGGCATCCGCAAGGCCGGCATCGGCGTGGTCGATCTCGGCATGGTCGCCACGCCGATGACCTATTTCGCCGCCTATCAACTGAAAACAAACAGCGCGGTGATGGTCACCGGCAGCCACAACCCGCCCGACTACAACGGGCTGAAAATGGTGCTCGGCGGCGAGACGCTGGCGGGCGACGCCATCCAGAAGCTGCGCCAGCGGCTGGTGAACAACGATCTCGCGCACGGCGACGGCGGCTACCGCCAGCACGACATCGCCGGCGAATATCTCGCCCGCATCGTCTCCGACGTGAAGCTCGCGCGGCCGATGAAAATCATCGTCGACTGCGGCAACGGCGTGCCCGGCGCCTTCGCCCCCAAGCTGTATCGCGACATGGGCTGCCAGGTGGAGGAGCTGTTCTGCGAAGTCGACGGCAACTTCCCCAACCACCATCCCGACCCCTCGCAGCCGAAGAACCTGCAGGACCTGATCGCGGCGCTGAAAACCAGCGATGCCGAAATCGGCCTCGCCTTCGACGGCGACGGCGACCGCCTCGGGGTGGTCACCAAGGACGGCAGCATCATCTTCCCCGACCGCCAGCTGATGCTGTTCGCCGACGACGTGCTCTCCCGCAATCCCGGCGCCGAGATCATTTTCGACGTCAAGTCGACGCGCAAGCTGTTCGGCTGGATCACGGACCGCGGCGGCCGCCCGCTGCTGTGGAAGACCGGCCACAGCTTCATCAAGGCGAAGATGAAGGAGACCGGCGCGCTCTTGGCCGGCGAGATGTCCGGCCACGTGTTCTTCAAGGAACGCTGGTACGGCTTCGACGATGGCCTGTATGCCGGCGCGCGGCTGCTCGAATACTTGAGCAAACAGGCCGACATCGACGCCACCCTGCACGGCCTGCCGGATACGCTGAACACGCCCGAGCTCAACATCAAGATGGCCGAGGGCGAGCATTACGCGCTGATGGAGCGGCTGCAGAAAACCGCGCGCTTCCCCGACGCGCAGGAAGTCATCACCCTCGATGGCCTGAGGGTCGAATACGCCGACGGCTTCGGCCTCGCGCGTCCGTCCAACACCACGCCGGTGATCGTGCTGCGCTTCGAAGCCGACACCGCCGAGGCGCTGGAACGCATCCAGGCCGACTTCCGCCGCGTGATCCACGAGGCCGCGCCCGGCCTCGCATTGCCGTTTTGAATGCCGGTCGGCGGCGGGGCGGCGCCGCGTTCGCGACGGGCGCATCGGTGGACCCTGTTTCATGCCGCAAAACAGGGCTTCGTTGAACGCATAAGAAACCCCTTCGCGCCTGGAGGCAACGATGGCCGCATCTGCGATGCCATCGACGAAGGGATGGCGTCCTCATGGCCCGGCAAACGGGCATGGATCATGGGCGCTGCGTCTATCGGCCCTTCGCAAAAAGACGCAAACGCATCGCCGGGATGACATGCGATTGCCGGGCATGCCCGGCGGCTCGCGCTCAATCCACCGGCAGCGGCGCCGGTCGATGCAGCCAGTACCCCTGCACGAAATCCACGCCCAAGTTTTTCAGGCAGGTCAGTTCGGCTTCGGTTTCGACCTGCTCGGCGATGGTCTGCTTGCCCAGTTCATGTCCCAGCGTGTGCATGGCCTTGACGATGGCAAGCTTTTCCCGGTCGTGGTTCATCCCGCGCACGAAATCGCCGTCGATCTTGAGATAGGCCACGGGCAGGCGTTTCAGATAGCCGAACGACGACTGCCCCTTGCCGAAATCGTCCAGCGCGAACTGGATGCCGCGCGACTTCAGCGTCAGGATCAGCCGTTCGCAGGCATCCAGGCTGTCGATGGCGGCGGTTTCGGTGACTTCGAAGCTGATCCGCGCGGGATCGAAATGGTACTGGCCGATTTCATCGAGAATGAACTCGGCCGTACCCGGATCGCTCAGGCTGCGTCCCGACAGATTCAACGCATAACAGGCCTCGTCCTGCGGATGGGTGTCGAGATAGGCGAAGAAATTGCGGATCACCCAGCGGTCGAAACTGGGCGCCAGCCCGTAGCGCTCGGCGGCGGGCAGGAACTCGCCCGGAGAAATGATCGCCCCGTCCTCGCCGCGCAGACGCAGCAGGATTTCGTAATGCGGCGTCGCGATGGCCGGCGACAGCGCGACTTTCCGCTGGCGATACAGGACAAACCGGTGCGCCTCGAAGGCCTTGGTGATGGCCCCCACCCACTGCATTTCGTCGTTGATTTTCTGCAGCGCCGGATGGGTTTTCTCGTACACCTGGATGACGCTGCCGCCCAGCGACTTGGCGTGGTAGCACGCGGTGTCGGCCTGCATCAGGATTTCGCCGATATCGGTCATGCCGCGGTGCAATTCGGTCACCCCCAGGCTCACCCCCAGGCGGAACACCTTGTCATCCCACTCGAACCGGAAGCGGCCGATTTCGTCGCGCAGCCCCTGAATGTGGTCGAGCGCCTCCGGCAGCGTGGCATCGGCGAACAGCAGGCCGAACTCGTCGCCCCCCAGCCGCGCCAGACAGTGGTTCCCGCCCTCCACGCGGCGCGCCATGAGGGCTGTCAGCCGCCGCAGCAAGGTGTCGCCCGCACGGTGGCCGCAGGTGTCGTTGACCAGCTTGAACCGATCGAGGTCGATGTAGCAGAAGATGAAGCGCCGCGCTTCATGCTGCACGCCGTGCAGCGCCGCGCCCAGCCGGTCTTCCATTGCCCGGCGATTCAACAGGCCGGTGAGGTGGTCGCGCTCGGCCTGCCAGGTCAGCCGTTGCATCAGGCTGCGCCGCTCGCTCTCGTCCTGGAACACCAGCACGCCACCCTGCACCCTGCCATCGCTGGATCGAATCGGCGCGGCGGTATCGCTGACCGCAATCGTCGTGCCATCCTGGCGGCGGATCGCGGTATGGCTGTCCAGCCCGATCACCGCATTGCGCCGCAGCGCCAGTTCGAGCGGGCTGGTGACGGGCGCACCGCTTTGCTCGTTGACCAGGTGCAGCACATCGGGCACCCGCCGCCCCTGGGCATCGGCATTGCTGAAACCGGTCAGTTCTTCCGCCCGCGGGTTGAGAAACTCGATCACCCCATCTGCATCGGTCACCACCACGGCGTCGCCGATCGATTCGATGGTCACCCGCAGGCGCTCCTTCTCGACCAGCAGTTCGTCGCGTTTGCGTTCCAGCTCCGCCACCAGGTGGCCGATATGGTCTGCCATGCGATTGAAAACCAGCTTGGTTTCGCGCACCTCGGGCGGCGAGCCGTAGCCCAGGCTGGCGCGCGCGCCGAGATCGCCGAGTTCGATCGCCCGCGCCGCCGAGCGCAGGGTATGCAGGCCGCGCAAGTTGATCTGCAGCACGCCGCGCAACAACAGCAGGCAGACCAACAACCCGCCCAGTGTCAGCAGGGTGAAGCGCACCGCCAGCGTCCACAAGCCGTGTACGGCATCTCCGGCGTCCAGCGCCAGCGCCAGCGTGCCATGGGAGATGCCGCCCACGACCAGTTCGGACTGCGCATACGGCGCGCGCGCATCGAGCAGTTCGGCGAACCAGGCCGGATAAGCTTGCGGCGCGGGCGGCGTGCGCGCTTCGAACGCAAACTCGGGCGACGTGAAGCGCGCGCTCAGGATATTGGCGTTCGCGGCATATGCCGTGAGCGCCCGTTCGATCGCGGAACGATCGCGCGACACCACCTGATCCCGGATCGCCGCCATGGCCGCGCCCAGTTCGCGCTCGGCGCCGGCGTCGAGATGCTGCTGCGCGCGCGCCTTCAAAGGCAGGCCCAGCACCGTCAGCGTCACCAGATACATCGCCAGTGCCAGCACGCACACCGTAGCCAGAATGCGGGCATGCAGGCTGTAGCGCATGCCGCGTAACGCCAGCGAATCACTCATTCGCGGACGCCCGGGTTTGCCCGGGAAAACCCGGCCGTCCGGCACGCAACGCCAGCGGCACAGCGGAACCGGGCGGTTCATCCTGCGGGGTGAGATTCCAGCGGGCAGTTGTCGCCTGCAGACCGTGCCGGCCGGGCACGTCGAGAGCGCAAGGGGGGCGGGGGGCAGCCTGTTCCGCAGCGCCCGGCAGCGGGGCCGGGCACGACCATACTCTCCTCATGTTGTCTCCGTGTAGCTTGTTATCGGGCAGCGCTTTTTATTGTGCCGCGAGTGTACCTCGCGGTCCGGGAATACCCAAGGCAGCGCCGGTCTGCGGCGCCTGCGGGCGCGGCGCGGTGGGAGGCATCCCGCATTAGGGGCTAGAATTCCGGACCGATCTCCACATTGCCGCCGGAGGCCATCATCGACTGCCTGCTCTTCCAAGACGCCAAAGCCCGCGCGATCGCCTTTGACGACATCAGCGACCATGTCGGCCGGCCGGATCGTTTCATCTGGATCGAACTGAAATCCCCCGACAGCCAGACCATCGCGCGCCTCGGCGATGAACTCGGATTGCATGCGCTGGCGCTGGAAGACGCCATTTCCACCCACCAGCGCTCCAAGCTCGAGGAATACGACGGGCACGTGTTCATTGCCACGCGCACTGCGCAACTGTGGGAATCGCGCCTGGAGCTCGGCGAGACCCACCTGTTTGTCGGCAGCAATTTCGTCGTCGCCATCCGCCACGACAGCGGCAGCGGCTACCAGCGGATAAGCGAGCGCCTGCAGCGCTGCCCCAACGGCATCAAGGCCGCCACGCCCTACGCGCTGTATCTGGTGCTCGATCTCATCGTCGACCAGTTCAGGCCGGTGATCGAAGGCATGCAGGAACGCTTCCAGTCGCTGGAAAGCCAGCTGATGAGCGGCGCCAGGCGTGGCCGCGACATGCTGGAACAGCTATACGCCATGAAACGCGAACTGGCCGCATTGCGCGACGCCGCCGAGCCGATGCAGGAGATCACGCAGAACCTGATTCGCCTCCACCCGGAGCTGTCCACCAAGGAACTCAAGGCGTATTACCGCGACATCCACGACCATGCGGTGCGCGTGTCGGCCGCCATCGACCATCTGCGCGTCTCGACCTCGGACGCGATGCAGTTCCATCTCGCGTCGCTGTCGGTGAAGCAGAACGAATCGGTGCAGAAGCTGGCCGGCTGGGGCGCGCTGCTGGCGCTGCCGACGGTGGTGTTCAGCCTCTACGGCATGAACTTCGACTACATGCCCGAGCTGAAATGGCCGTGGGCTTATCCGGCGCTGCTGCTGGCAACCGGCGTAAGCGTGCTGGTGCTGTACCGGCGCCTGAAGCGGCGCGGCTGGATCTGAGCCTGCGCTCAGCGCCGCTCGGCGCGGGCGTAGCGGATGCGCGTGGCCGCCTGGCCATCGCGGTCCAGCCACACCACATGCAGGCGCCCGGCCGCATCCAGCGCCGCCACCGGGTCGGACTGCGCGCCCGGGCCGGCCGCCGCCGGCACCGCGACGTTGTCGCCGAATGCTTTGCCATTCCAGTCGGCCAGCCACACATCCGGGGTGCCGTCGCGCTCGTCGTCCCACACCGCCAGCAGCCGGCCGCTGGCGTCGCCGACGACCTGCGCATGCCACTGCGCCATGTTGTCGCCGAAGCTGTCCTGCACGCGCAGATTCTTGCCGAAGCGGCGCTTGCCCAGATCGAATGCCGCATAGACGTCGTAGCCGGAGAGAAAATCGCGCTTGTCGAGCCACACCGCCGCCACGCCGCGCGGCCCCCAGGCCGCAAGCGTCGGCCGCATCGCGCCGCTCCCCGCCCCCAGGCCGCCGACGCTGCCGCTCTTGTGGTCGGTCAGGCGGGCCGGGGGGGAAAAACGGCGCCCGTCGCGGCTGTGGCTCACCAACGGCACCGTGTGGCGATTGCGCCGGTCCTCCCACGCCACCGTCACGCTGCCGTCGCCTGCCACCGCCAGCGCGGGCCAGCCCTGCTCGTCGGACGGCGCTTTCGCTTCGACCGGCCGCGCCGTCTCGACGCCGAGCGTGTCCGCCGCCAACGCCAGCCGGGCAACGACGATGCGGCGAAACCGCCCGGCCTGCTCGGCCCAGGCCGCGTAAACCTGGCCCGCCCCGGCTGCCAGCGTAACCTGGGCGGCCTCGCCGGCAGCCAGCCTCGACGCGCTGCCGCCGGGCCATACCCGCGCATGCACGCTGCCCGCCTCTTCCCACGCCGCGGCAAAGCGGCCCGCACCGAGCGCAAGCACCACCGGCTCGTAGCAGGCCGACTGGCTCAAGCGGATCTCCGGCTGGAATTCCGCTGCGGCTTCCGGCTTGATCGCCAGATAGCACTGCGGCGTGCCATCGCGGTTGTCTTCCCACACCACGCCCACGCTATCGCCCGACACCGCCACGCCCTGACGGTTGGCCGATTCCAGATGGGGAAAGATCGCCGCCCCCTGAACCGAATTGACCGTCAGCGCCTCGCTCCACTCCCACGCGGCTTGCGCCGGCGCAGCCAGCATGGCCAGCAACAGCGCCGCCGCCCTCACGACTTGCTGCCCAGGAATTCGAGCAGGGTCTTCTGCTTGTAGTGGCCGCCGCGCACGTAGCGGTCGTAGTCGCGGAAATCCTGCACCGTCTTGAAGCCGGGTATCTGCACGATCTTGTCGCCCTGCGGGGTCAGGTAGACGAACAACGGCGTGGCAAACGCCTTCAGCCGCGCGCCCAGCTCGGCTTCGGTGATGCGCTCGCCGGAAGGCAGCGTCAGCCGTTTTCCCGATTCGGCGTCGACATACACCAGCTCGTAATTGGCGGTGTACAGCTTCTTTAGCGCGGCATCGGAAAACGTCTTCTTGTTGGTGTGGTCGCACCAGGCGCAGCCGTAGCGCCCGAAGTACAGGAAGATCGGCTTGCCGCTTGCGCGCGCGGCCGCCAGGCCGGCGTCGAAACCGACGAACGGATAGCCCGGCGGCGGATCGGCCAAGGCCGCAGACGCCCACAAACAGCTTGCCGCCACCACGCTCTTGATCAGCTTCATCCTGTCCTCCTTCAGCCACAGTGCCACCATTCTGATAAATTCAGCCACTCCTGCAACCCTCTTTTCTGACCACATGACTCACGATTCCGTTCGCATCGGCCTGGTTTCCGTCAGCGACCGTGCCAGCAGCGGCGCGTACGAAGACCAGGGCCTGCCCGCACTCAAGGCCTGGTTCGGCGAAGTGCTGGCCAATCCCGCCGAATTCGTCACCCGGCTGATCCCCGACGAGCAGGCGCTGATCGAGACGGCGCTGGTCGAGCTGGCCGACATCGAGCGCTGTTCGCTCATCCTGACCACCGGCGGCACCGGCCCGGCGCCGCGCGACGTCACCCCGGAGGCGACGCTGGCGGTGGCGCACAAGGTGCTGCCCGGCTTCGGCGAGGCGATGCGCGCAGTGTCGCTGAAGTACGTGCCGACCGCCATCCTGTCGCGCCAGGTCGGCGTCACCCGCGGCGCCAGCCTGATCGTCAACCTACCGGGGCAGCCCAAGGCGATCAAGGAAACGCTCGACGGCGTATTCGCCGCGGTGCCCTACTGCATCGACCTGATCGGCGGCCCCTACCTCGAAACGCAGCCCGGCACCGTGGCGGCATTCCGCCCCAAATCCGCGCTGCGGGCGGGCGCATGAGCGGCATCCTCGATGCGCTGGCACGCGCGCTGCGCGACCTGTTCAGCCTGCGTGTGCTGTGGGTGGTGGTGTGGCCGATGCTGGTCGCGGCGCTGCTGTGGCTGGTATTGGGCGTGACTTTCTGGCGCACCTTCTCCGGCTGGCTTGCGCTGGGGCTCGACGCCATCGGCGTCCAGGCCTGGCTGGCCGGGCTCGAGCCGGTATGGATCGCCCACGGCATTCAGGCACTGCTGCATCTGCTGCTGTTCGTACCGCTGGTGCTGCTGACCGCGCTCGTCATCACCGCGCTGTTCGCCATGCCTGCGCTGATTCGCCTGGTGGCCGGGCGCGACTATCCCGGGCTCAAGCGCGAAAACGGCGGCGGCCTGGCCGGCAGCCTATGGAATGCGGCGGTTGCCGTCGTGCTGTTTGCCGCCTTGTGGCTGGCCACCCTGCCGCTGTGGCTGGTCGGCGTCGGTGTGATCGTACCCTTCGTCGCCGCGGCGTACCTGAACCAGCGCCTGTTCCGTTACGACGCCCTCGCCGAACATGCCAGCGCCGACGAAATGGCGGCGCTGTTCAAGAGCGACCGCACGGGCTGGTGGGGATTGGGGCTGCTGACCGGACTGCTGCAGTTTGTCCCCCTGCTCAACCTGTTCGGCCCGGTGCTCGCCGCGCTGGCGTTCATCCACTACGGCCTGGCGCGTCTCGAACGGCGGCGGGCGGCCTCAGTCGGCTGAGGCAAAGCGCCGCCTGAAGCCTTCGTCGAAATTGATTTCGCGCGCGGTCATGGCGCCGATCACGCACTGTTCCAGGCTGGGCGGCATCACCAACTGCCCGGCGCCATTGACCAGGCGGCCGGCCATGATTTCGGCCTGGTGGCGCGGCGCCGGCTGCGGCAGTCCGGGTTCGGCGTAACCCTGCGGATAAACCGGCCTGCCCTCGGCGTCGTATTTGTCGGTCGCGCCCAGGGTATGCAACAGTTCGTGGGCGATCACGATATTGTTCTGGCGCGCCTGGCGGGGGTCCGCAAAGGCATGCACCACGCCGATCAGACCTTTCTGCAAACCCAGCGAATGTTCCAGCGCGATGCCGTCGCGCGGCGCGTGGTACAGCACGAACAGCTTGACCTTGCCGAGCTGCGGCAGCCACTGCCCCGACTGCCGGTACACCCACCCGCGCAGCTTCAAGCTCCAGAACACGGTTTTCAGCACGCTGCCGTCGCGCGGCGGCGCGGGCGGTTTCTCCTGCAACTCCGGCAGCAGGCTGACTTGCAGCGCCGGCGACTGCTTCACACCGTAGCGCGCCGTTTCGCGCTCGAGAAACGCATTGAGGTCGTGAAAATCGCTCGCCTGCAGCGTACGGATCGTCTGCGCCGCCTGCGCCGAGCCGTCGCCGTTGATCGGGACCACGGCCACATCCAGCGGCGCCCGCCAGGCGCGCACCATGGATTGCTCCAGCCAGGTGAAGCCGAGCGCCGCGGCCAGCACCCCCAGCAGCAGCAGAATGCGCAGCCGGCGGAAAGTCATGGCAGGGCGGACGTGGCGGGTGCGGCAGGCGATGCGGGCGCGGGCGCAGGTTTTCTGCCTGCTTGCAGACTCATCTTGCTGGCGACCAGCTTGCCGCCATCCGCATTTTTCACCGCCTCGGCCACGCCGATCTTGGCGGCATCCACCTGTCCCAGCGTGATCAGCGTCTGCTTCACCGCCTCGCCGCGCGCCTGCGCCAGCCGCTGCAGTTCGGCCTCGGTCACCGGGATTTGCAGGGTCAGGCGCTCCAGCATGGCGGCGTGCAGCGGCTGCCTGGCGTCTTTGGCCTTCGCGTATTCGGCCTTGATCGCCCTCACCCCACCCTGTTTGCCGAAACGCTCGCCGTACAGTTCTTCCAGCGCTTTCTGCGCGCGCGGGTTGGTGGTGTCGACGGGGCCGGGTTCACTGTCGGGCTCGATCTTCAGTCCCATGCGCAGCGCGACGTCGCGGCGGATCCACAATTCCTGGATCGCGCGCGTATCGCCTTTCACTTCATACGCCGGCGCAATCGACAGCGTGAGCTGCGGCCGTTTGGCCAGCGCCTGGCCGACCGCCTTGAGCTTCTCCTGTTCCGGCGGCAGCAGGGTGGCCGTGCCGAAATCGAATTCGACGGCTTCGAGCTTGTCGGAACTGATCCCCAGCAGGCTGCCGAGCGCACGGAAAGGCGCGGTCACCAGCTTGGTCAGCACGTTGACGACGGCTTTCCAGATGATCTTGCCGTAGCTGAACTGCGGGTCGTCGAGGCTGCCGGTGACGGGCAGGTCGAGGTCGATGATGCCTTCGCTGTCTTCCAGCAGGGCGATCGCCAGATCGAGCGGCAGCTTCATCGCGTCGGGGCTGTCGACGCGCTCGCCGAGCTTGAGCTTGTTGATCACGAACTTGTTTTCGCCCGCCAGCTGGCGCTGCTTGATCTTGTATTCGAGGTCGACCGAGAGCTTGCCGGAATCGATCTTGCGCCCGGCGAACTTGCCCGAATACGGCGTCATGTTGGTCATTTCCAGGTTGCGGAACGTCAGCTTCAGGTCGGTGAAATCGGTCGCCCTGAACGGCTGGATCGAGCCGCGCACGCGTGCCGAGCCGAACTCGTCGACCTTGCCGTCGAGCTCCACCAGCGCCGTCGTCGCCGGATCGGTGGACAGCCCGGTCACCACGCCGCCGAGGTCGTGCATGCGGGTGCCGAACTGCGGCGTCAGCGAAAGGTCGGCGAATTCCGCATTCGCGCCGACGATGCGCAGACGTTCGACGGCCAGCGGAAACGCGGCCGGCGGGGTCGCCGGCCGTGGCGCCGGTTGGGATTTTGCGGGCGCCGCGGCGGGCGGTTTCTGCGCCGGGGTGCGCAGGATGCGCTGCAGGTTGATCGACTTGTCCTCGAAAATGATGACCTTGCCGAAGGGATTCAGCGCCACCAGTTCATTCATGTGCAGGCGGTCGGGGTTGAGCCTGAATTCGAGGCTGTCCGACGACAGTTTCTTCCAGCCGAGGAAGGCCTCTTCGGTTTCCTCCTCGGTGATGGCGAGATCGTCGACCGCGAAGCCGCCGTCGAAATCCAGCTTCATGCCCGATTTGGCCCGCGCGAACGTCAGCCTGCCGCGGCTCGATGCCACGCCCGAATGCAGATTGAGCCTGGCCAGCTGGTTGACGTAGGGCGCAAAGGGTTGCAGCGACAGCCCGGCCAGCTTGAGGTCGAGCCGGCCCGACGCCTTGCCCGGAACGACCGTGCCGCCGGCCTCGAAGCGGCCGCCCTGCCTGAGCGCGAAGCCGGCTTGCAGGGGCACCGCCTGGTTCATGTCGAGGCTGAGATCCTGCAGGGTGACGAAACCCCTGGCGACATCGAGCCTGACCGGCGCATCGGGCGACTGGTCGACGATGCCGATTTCAATGCCGTCGATACTGAGGCGCGCGAGTTGCACGTCCAGGGGCGAAGCCGTCGCGGTTTCCGCCTTGGCCGGCGCTGCGGCAGGCGCGCCGGGCGCCGGCTTCAGGATTTCAGCCCAGTTGAGGGTCTTGCGCCTGTCCAGCGCCACGCTGGTTTTTGCGCCGCCAAGTTCTACCGCCTCGATGGCGAGCCGGTTTTCCGCCAGCTTCAGCCGCGCGTTGACCAGTGCCGCACGCTGCAATTCCGCCACCTGCTGCGTCCCCGACTGCACCCGCACCGGGCCCAGCGCTGCGTTGACCGGGCCGACGTCGATGGCCGCCGCGGCCCCCACCTCGCCCGTCAGCGCCGCGGTCAGGCCGAAACCCTCGGCGCTCACGCCAAGCGGCTCGGCAAAGCTGCGGTCGGTGAAACGCGCCGTCCAGTCGGCCAGCTTGATTTCGCGCACGTCGATTTTCCACGGCAGCGTCGGCGCGGCGGTTTCGGCCGCCGCCGGTTTGGCTGCCGCGGGCCTGGGCGCGGCAGCGTCCTCGCCCGCCGCGAACAGGGTCTGCCAGTCCAGCGTGCCCTTGAGGTCGCGCGTCGCCGCCAGCTTGCCGCCAGCCAGGCTGACGCTCGCCACCTCGATCCGGCGCCTGGCCAGGTCGAGGTTGGCGTTGCCGACGCGCGCCTCGGCAAGCTCCAGCACCGGCGCATGCGCTTCCGCACGCGCTTCGCCGCGTGGCGCCAGCGCCAGGTTCTGCACGACCAGGTTGGCGCCGCTGATCTGCACCCAGGGCACGTCCTCGCCGGTTTTGTCGCGCACCATGGCGAAGCGGTAGCGCAAACCTGCGGCGAGCGTGCCGGACGGCAGTTCGAAATTGCGCGGGCTCTTGACCACCCGCAGCAGATTGGCCAGCCGCACCCCCTGCAGCCCGAGCTCGCCGCTCGATGCGACGGGATTCAGCCCGACGTCGCCTTTCCATTTGAGCGTGCCGCCCTGTTCCGGCAGCCTGGCCGCGATCAGGTAATCGCCCCTGTCCTCGGGCAACGTGGAGAGGCCTTCGAGCTCGATGCCGAGCGGCTGCAGCACCGCCTTGAAGGGGGCACCGGTGCGATTGGCATCGGTGTATTCGATGTCGCCGTTGTCGATCTTGATGCGATCGATCAGCACCCGCGCGAGGGTATCGGACGGCGGCTCCTTGTTTTCATTGAGCTTGGCGATCAGCGCCGCCCAGTTCAGCTTGCCGCCGGGTCGCACCGTCAGGATGGCACGCGGCCGTTCGAGCTGAACGTCGCGGATACGCCAGGCCCAGCGGAATAGCCCGGTGCTGTCGAGGTTGACGTAGAGCCGGTCGAAGCCGGCCAGCGGCGCGCCATTCATCTCGGCCAGCTTGAGGCCGTCCACCGTGGCTTCGAGGGTGAGCGGGTTGAACTTGACCTGCTGCGCGCTCAGCCGGCTTGCAAGCTTGTTTTCACCTATCCAGGGCAGCAGCTTTTTGGCCAGCGGGTCCACCAGGAAAAATCCGAACGCCAGATACAGGCCGAACAGCCCGGCAACGATCAAAAACGGCAGGCTCAATGCAATTTTGCCGAGGCGTCCCCACATGTGTCACTCCCAGTTCAAAAAACGTTCATCCGCGAAGAAGGGCGCGAAGGCGCGCAAAACAGTCTTCGCGGCTATTGCGCCCCGCTGCGCCTGCTTCGTGGATCGCCTACTTTTCCTGCATGGCCTCGCGAACCGTCCGGAACAATTCACGAAACGCCTTCGGCGGCTTGTTGCGCGCCGCTTCGTCGCGCGCATTGCGGATGATTTGCCGCAGGTGCGTGGCGTCGGTGCCGGGGTAATTGTCGAGGAACAGCGTCAGCGCCTCGTTGTCGGCGATGAGCCTCTCGCGCCATTTCTCGGCCTGGTGCAGCCTGGCGTTTTCCGCCGCGGACACGCCGTTGAAGGCGTCGACCTGCGCCTGGATCGGCGCCGGGTCGACTGCCCGCATCAGTTTGCCGATGTATTGCTTTTGCCGCCGCAGCGCGCCGTTCTGGGTGATCTTGCGGCAGGCGGCCACCGCCTCGCGCAGTTCTTCCGGCAGCTCGATGCGCTTGAATTGCGCATCGGGCAGCTTGACCAGAATTTCGCCCAGCGCCTGCAGGGCTTCGACTTCGCGTTTCTTATGGCTCTTGCTGGGGCCGTCGTAGACCTCGTCGGGGTCGAATTCCAGTTCGGCATCGGGGTCGATCAGGCGCACGGTGGGGCTTTCGGTTGCTGTTATTATCGTCATTGTAGTTTCAGCCCATACAAAACGTATTCGCGTCCCCCATTTCCTTTTGTAAATTCCGACATGCCCCGCTCCCAATTCAGCTATACCCGCGACCAGCTCATGGCCCTGTCCCGGATCGTCATCGAGCATGCTGCCAGACAGGGCGCCACCGCCGCCGACACCGAGATCTCCGAAGGCGTCGGCCAGAACGTCAGCGTGCGCCAGGGCGAGATCGAGACCATCGAGTACAACAAGGACAAGGGCGCCGGCGTCACCGTCTACATCGGCCAGCGGCGCGGCCACGCCTCGACCTCGGACCTGTCGGAAGCGGCGCTGAAAAGCGCGGTGGAAAAGGCGCTGACCATCGCCCGCTACACCGCCGAGGACGCAGCGGCCGGCCTGCCCGACGCCGACCGGCTGGCGCACAACGTGCCCGACCTCGACCTCTACCACCCGTGGGATCTCAGCGTGGAAGAGGCGGCCGAGCGCGCCCGCGCCTGCGAGGCGGCGGCGCTGGCGGTGGACAAGCGGCTGACCAATTCGGAAGGCGCCGGCGTCAGCCTGCACGCCTCGCATTTCATCTATGCCAACAGCCTCGGCTTTTGCAACGGCTACGCCGGTTCGCGCCACGGCATCTCGGTGGCGGTGATCGGCGAAGACAAGGGCGCGATGCAGCGCGACTACTGGTACAGCAGCGCGCGCAACGCCGCCGAGCTGGACTCCGCCGAAAGCGTCGGCCGCATCGCCGGCACCCGCACGGTGCGCCGGCTCAACGGCCGCAAGCTCGACACCCGCACCTGCCCAGTGCTGTTCGAGGCGCCGATCGCCACCGGCCTGATCGGCAACTTCGTCGCCGCGGTCTCCGGCGGCAGCCTCTACCGCAAGTCGTCGTTCCTGCTCGACAGCCTGGGGCAGCAGGTGTTCGCCCCGCTGGTCACCATCCGCGAACAGCCCTTCATCCCGGGCGGCCTCGGCAGCGCACCGTTCGACAGCGAAGGCGTCGCCTGCCTGGATCGCGACGTCGTCAGGGACGGCGTGCTGCAGGGCTACTTCCTGTCGACCTACTCGGCGAAGAAACTCGGCATGCAGACCACCGGCAACGCAGGCGGCAGCCACAATCTCATCGTCACCCCCGGCGAGCACGACCTCGACGGCCTGCTGAAGCAGATGGGCACGGGCCTCCTGGTCACCGAGCTGCTCGGCCACGGCGCCAACATGGTCACCGGCGACTACTCGCGCGGCGCCGCCGGATTCTGGGTGGAAAACGGCGAAATCCAGTACCCGGTCGAGGAAATCACCATCGCCGGCAACCTCGCCGAGATGTTCAAGGGCATCGTCGCCATCGGTAAAGATATTGAGAAGCGCGGCTCCAAGCAGGTCGGCTCCATCCTGATCGACAAGATGACCGTCGCAGGAAACTGACATGCTGCGCGCAAGCCGCCTTTTCTTCGCGGTTTGTCTTGCTGTCCTGCTCGCCGCGTGCGAGCGCGCGCCGACGCTGCCGAAGCTCAATCCGCACGACATCATCGTCGCCTTCGGCGACAGCCTCACCCACGGCACCGGCGCCAGCGACGATACGGCCTATCCGGCCGTGCTGGCGTCGCTCACTGGCCGCACCGTGATCAACGCCGGGGTTCCCGGCGACACCACAGACACGGGTCTGCAGCGCCTGCCGGCGGTGCTGGCCGAATACAGGCCGCGCCTGGTGCTGCTGTGCCTCGGCGGCAACGACATGCTGCGGAAGCAGCCCGAGGCCGCCACCGAGAACAACCTGCGCCTGCTGGTGCGGACCATCCGCGCCAGCGGCGCGGAGGTGGTGCTGATCGGCGTGCCCGAACCGAAACCGTTCGGCGGCGCGCCGGATTTCTACGCCCGCGTCGCCAGGGACATGCGGTTGCCGCTGGAAGACGGCGTCTTCGACGCGGTGCTGAAGGACAACCGCCTCAAGGCCGACCCGATCCACGCCAACGCCGAAGGCTACCGCATGGTCGCCGAGCGGCTGGCCGAATTCCTCAGGGAAGCAGGGGCCTTGTGAATCAAAACCCTTTCATCCGCGAATACCCGGAAGGGCATAAAGGACGCGAAGAAACGCGAAGAACTCCCCAGGGATTTTCCTTCGCGGCACATCGCGCACTTCGCGGACAAAAAAGCTTTCCCGCATGAAAGTCCTGCTCGCGCTGGCCCGCCTGATCGACGCGCTGACCGAGCGCGTCGGCCGCATCGTCATCTGGCTGGTGCTCGCCGCCACGCTGATCTCGGCGGGCAACGCGCTCGCCCGCTATGCGCTCGGCGAAAGCTCCAACGCCTGGCTGGAAATCCAGTGGTACCTGTTCGGCGCGATGTTCCTGCTGGCGGCCGGCTACACGCTGAAGCACAACGGCCATGTGCGCATCGACATTGTCTACCACCGCCTCGGCGCGCGCGGGCAGGCCTGGATCGATCTCGCCGGCGGCCTGCTGTTCCTGCTGCCGATGGCTGTGCTGCTGGCCTGGCTGGCATGGCCGATGTTTTACGAAGCCTGGCAGACGCAGGAACACTCGCCCGACGCCGGCGGCCTCCTGCGCTGGCCGGTGAAGCTGCTGCTGCCGCTGGGTTTTGCCCTGCTCGCGCTGCAGGGGGTGGCCGAGGTCATCAAGCGCATCGGCGTGCTGTCCGGCCATCTCGTCCTCCCCCGCGAAACGCCCGCAGAGGAAGTATGATGGAAGCAGGAATCCTGGCGCCGCTGATGTTCGCAGGCCTGGTGACCTTCCTGCTGCTGGGCTATCCGGTGGCGTTCGCGCTCGCCGCCAACGGCCTGCTGTTCGCCGGCATCGGCATCATGGCCGGGCTGTTCGACGTATCGCTGCTGCACGCGCTGCCCGAGCGCATCTACGGCATCGTCGCCAATCCCACGCTGCTGGCGATTCCCTTCTTCGCCTTCATGGGGCTGATCCTCGAACGCTCCGGCATGGCCGAGGAGCTGCTCGACACCATCGGCCAGCTGTTCGGCTCCCTGCGCGGCGGGCTGGCCTACGCGGTGATCCTGGTCGGCGGCCTCTTGGCGGCGACCACCGGCGTGGTCGCCGCCACCGTCATCGCCATGGGACTGATCTCGCTGCCGGCGATGCTGCGCTACGGCTACGACAAGCGGCTGGCGTCCGGCGTCATCGCCGCCTCGGGCACGCTGGCGCAGATCATTCCACCGTCACTGGTGCTGATCGTGCTGGCCGACCAGCTCGGCGCCTCGGTCAGCGCCATGTACAAGGGCGCGCTCGTCCCGGGCCTGGCGCTGGTCGGGCTGTACCTGGCCTACGTGTTCGCCGTGACCGTATTCAGGCCGCACGCCGCGCCCGCCCTGCCGGCTTCCGCGCGCACCCTGAGCGGTTCGGCCCTGCTGCTGCGCGTCTTCACCACCCTGCTGCCGCCGCTGGTGCTGATCTTCCTGGTGCTCGGCACCATCTTCCTCGGCGTCGCCACCCCCACCGAGGGCGGCGCGATGGGCGCTGCGGGCGCACTGCTGCTGGCGCTGGCGCGCGGCCGGCTTTCCCGCCTGCAGCTGACGCAGGCGATGGACAGCACCACCAAGCTCACCACCTTCGTCATTTTCATCCTCATCGGTTCGACGATCTTCACCCTGGCGTTCCGCGGGCTGGATGGGGACGTGTGGGTCGAACACCTGTTCAGCCAGCTGCCCGGCGGCGTGCTCGGCTTCCTCATCGCCGTCAACCTGCTGGTGTTCGTGCTGGCGTTCTTTCTCGACTTCTTCGAGATCGCCTTCATCGCCGTGCCGCTGCTGGGGCCGATTGCCTATAAACTGGGCATCGACCCGATCTGGTTCGGGGTGATGCTCGCGGTCAACATGCAGACCGCCTTCATGCACCCGCCCTTCGGCTTCGCGCTGTTCTACCTGAAGAGCGTGGCGCCGAAGTCGATCCGCACCGCCGACATCTACTGGGGCGCGATTCCCTTCCTCGTCATCCAGCTCGTCATGGTCGCGGTAGTGCTGGCTTTCCCGCAGGTCGTGCTGCGCGACATGCCGCCGGACGCCAGCAGCGTGAGCGAAATCCCCGTCGACGTCGATCCCGACGCCTATTACCTGCCGGCCGAGTGGCGTTGAAACCGGCCTGCCGCCGATGGCGGGAAACGTGAGAAAATGAATGGTCTCGCGCATCGTTTGTCGGATGCGCGTCAATCGCAAACTTCAACACTCCAGGAACCGAATCCATGAGCGAACTCATCATCGAAGACCTCGTCGCCGGCAGCGGCGACACCGCCAGCGCCGGCCAGTACGTGTCGGTGCACTACACCGGCTGGCTCACCGACGGCAAGAAATTCGACTCCAGCCTCGACCGCAACGATCCGTTCGAATTCAAGCTCGGCGCGGGCCAGGTCATCGCCGGCTGGGACCAGGGCGTGGCCGGCATGCAGATCGGCGGCAAGCGCAAGCTCACCATCCCGCCGGAACTGGGCTACGGCGCACGCGGCGCCGGCGGCGTGATTCCGCCGAACGCCACGCTGGTGTTCGAAGTGGAAC
>VFQM010001193.1_pt1 | contig 23794 bp, 18 predicted proteins | sample 3512391 | NCBI WGS metagenome assembly VFQM01 (sample SAMN10412369, study PRJNA504923) | tailings metagenome | isolation source: Replicate 1 from Balatoc abandoned mine | place: Philippines | reverse complement strand
CTGATGCTGATGCTGATGCTGATGCTGATGCTGATGCTGATGCTGATGCTGATGCTGATGCATGGCGACTATCGCTCCATAAGGGGGTCAGAGGCCGGGCTGAGCGCCGGCAACTCGGCCAACAGATCATCCAGCTGCAACTCCACGCGCTCCGCCGTGCCCTGGCGCAAGGCGCGGCCAGCCGCACGCTGCACCGCACGCTCGACCAGGCTGCGCAAATCACGCCCCCCCAGGCCGTCTGTCTGGTTGGCCAGCCGTGCCGCCACCTCGTCAGCATCGAATGCCGTACGCAAACGCCCCAGGAACAAACGCAGCAACTGGCTGCGCTGCGCCGGAGTGGGCAGGGGCAGTTCGATCTTGTCCATGAAGCGCGACAATATGGCAGCATCGATGCGTTCCGGCAGATTGGTGGCAGCCAGCACGAAGACCACCGCCTCCTGCTGCTTGACGCCATCCAGCTCTTGCAACAACTGATTGACGATGTCATCGGTAAAGGCATCGGCAGCCTGGCTGCCGCGTGGCGGCACCAGGGCCTCGATTTCATCGATAAACAGGATGCACGGCGCCTTGCTGCGCGCCTGCTCGAACGCTTCGCGCACCTTGATGGCCGACTGCCCGACATATCCGGCCTTGAGGTCGGCTACGCTGCGGCTGATAAACGCCACACCACTTTCATTGGCCAGGGTACGCGTCACCTGGGTTTTGCCGGTACCGGGCGGGCCATACAAGAGCGCCGCGCGGGGCAGGGGTACGCCCTGGCTACGCAACAGCTCGGCATTGCGCAGGCTGCCGCACAGCGTTTGCAGGCGCTCCAGCGTGTTTTCGGCGAGAATCAGGCTGTCCCAGCCAGCCTGGCTGTCAACCTTGTCACTCTGCGCCTTGCCCTGGCGTTGCAACACCTCACGCCACAAGGCCTCGTCCGGCGCCTGCTGGCGTTCGGCCGCCAGGCTGCACAGCTCGCGCACCAGATTGGCCAGGTCACGTCCGGCGCAGCCCTGGGTCGCTTCGCCGGCAAAGGCTGGCACGCTCGCTTCACGGCCCAGCTTGCTCAGTTCCAGGGCCAGGATCTGCTGCCTTTGCGCAGCATCGGGCAGACCAATTTCCACGCCTTGGCCAAAGCGCGAGAGGATGGCTTCGTCGAGCAGGTCAACACGGTTGGTGGCACCCACCACCCAGATCTGCCCGGCAGCCTGCAAACCGTCCCACTCGGCCAGAAAGCTCTGCACCAGCTCATCGGAAAAACTGTCGGAGTTGAGCGAGCCACGCCGCGCAAATACGCCTTCGCACTCATCGATAAAGATCACACAACGTCCGGCGGCGCGTGCGCGCTGCCAAAGCTCGCGGACTTTCTGTGCGGTCTGTCCCAGGTGACTGCCCTTGAGATCCGGCGCCGACAGGGCGAGGAAGCGACACCCTGTGGAATCGGCAATGCGCCGGGCTATCTCGGTCTTGCCGGTGCCCGGCGGGCCGTACAGCAACAAACCTCGCGGGGCCGCCTTGTCACCGCTACTGAACAGACGAATCTTCGTCATCAGGGTATCGCGCGTGGTTTCCTTGAGCACGATCTGCGCCCAGCTCTGCTGCAACTGCGCCTCGTCGAGCGCTGGCGCAGCTTGCGGCGCCAGCTCGCCCCTCAGGTGTTCAGCGGCCAGGCGTGCCTGCTCGGGGTCATCCGCCTCACGCAGGCTGCGGTTTTTTGCCTTGCGCACCAACTGCAACAGGTCGCGACCACTCTTGCCCTTGAGCAGCGGGCTTAGCTCGCGCGCCAGCGACTCGGCATGCAGATCCTCGGCCAGCCGGCAATCCGCCAGCAAGCCGGCAAGAATCTGCGCGCGCCCGGCTTCGTCCGGCAGGGGAATCTCGATCTTCTCGGTAAAACGGCTGAGGATCGCGCTGTCGATGTTCTCCATATGGTTGGTTGCCGCCAATACCACCACATCGCCACGCTGCTGATGTACCCCGTCCATTTCGGTGAGCATGGCATTGACCGCATCCTTGACGAAGGAATCACCACCTTCGCCATCACGCCGCGCAGTAATCGCATCGATCTCATCAATAAACAGAATGCACGGCGCCTGGCTACGCGCCCGGGCGAACAGCTCGGCCACCTTGGGCCCGGTTTCACCGACATAGCGGCCCTTGAGATCGTTGGTGCTGGCGACTATGAAACGCACCCCACTCTCGTTGGCCAGAGTGCGGGCGATTTCCGTCTTGCCGGTGCCGGGCGGGCCATACAGCAGGATATTCGGCACCTCGAACTGATGGGCCTTGTAGCGTTCGGCTTCCCGAACGATCTTCTCGGCGGTACGCAAACGGGCCTTGACCTCAGCAGGTAGAACCAAGCGTTGCCAGGTGCTGCGTTCGTTACGCAGCTGTGCATCGCTGCCCCGCACCTGCTGGATAGCCGCACGCCAATGCGTCAGCGTCTGCTGGCCGGGCAAGGCATGCAAGCGGGCCTCCTTGACGATATTCAGCAGCTCGCGCACCGAGGCCCCGGCGCTCAGGTCGACGACTTCCGGCGGCAGGTTGCCCTGCAGCTGGTTGTCGCGGCAGGCTTGTTCCAGCAACAGGCGGCGACCTGCCGCATCCGGTGCGACAATCTCCACCACGGCGCTACCAAAGGCTGCCAACAAGCGCTTGTGCAGCAGCTCCTTGCGCGTCACCCCCATCACCACCCAGATCCGGCTACGCGCCGCCGGATGACGTTCCCACTCATCCAGCCAGGCCTGGACGAGCATGGCCTGGCGCTCGTCCTGGCCGAACAGTTGCTCGGCATAGGCCAGGTAGATCACACAGCTCTGGTTGGCTTCGACACGCGCGTTCCAGAAGTTACGCACGTCCTTGGCCGACGCCAGGCTCCCCGCCTCGACCATATGGAGCTCGGCAAATACCGACTGGGCAATGCGTCGGGCAATGAACTCCTTGCCATTGCCCGCCTCGCCCTGCAACAGGATGCCTGCCGGGGTCGCGTTGTCCCCCAGGTTGAACAGGTCAATACGCCGGATCAGCGCCGCAAAGGCCGCGTCCGCAATAGCCACCGGCTGCCACAACACGGCAATTCGCTCGACCCGCTGCAACAGGCCTTCCTGACGGGGAATCTCGGCCTGCAACTGGCGCATACGCCATTGCCGCTCGGCAAAGGCCTGCCACTGGCCACCCAGTTCGCGCACTGTCGGCAACACCTCCTTGAGCGCTTCCAGCAACAGCGGCGAGAACTGCTCAAGCCAGGTATTGTCAGCCTGACGCTGAATCAGGCTCCAGTTGCCAGCGGTTTGCTGACGCAGCCACAGCATCTCGCCAATACGCAACAGCAGCGCACCGTGCTCAGCGCCGCCCGCCAGCAATCCATCCGCTACGGCCAGCTCATCGAGGGCAACCTTGCCAGCCTGCTGGCGGATCCGCAAAGCCTGGTATTTGCCTGGCCGCTGCCCGGCATACACCCAGCACAGTTGCCAGTCCTGCAAGGCATTCGCCTGTTGGCGCAAGCCGTGCTTGAAAAACGCCGACTGTCCACGCCGCGCCAGCAACACCGAGAGAGGCATGGCCAACAGATAAAACAGCAGCAGCGGCGCATAACTTTCCAGGCGCGGCGCCAACACCAGACCATAGCGTTCGCGCCAGCCCCACCACAGGCATGCAGCCAGCAAGCCGAGCCAAATCACCGGCGGGCTACGGCGCAAACCGGACCATACCGGGGCGAGGTACAACCCCCCAGGAAAGCTCGCGACCAACTGGTCTGGCGACTGGCGAAGAGCTTGCGCAGGCACTGCAAGGTCTGCTCGGCCAGACGCTGCAAAGCCTGATTGAGCTGCGCCGGCAAGCCTTGCTGCTGGCTGTGCTGTATCTGCAACGCGGTCAATTGGTCACTGACCTGATTGAGGCTGTGCTGATATTTTTCACGCTGCTCCTGCAGCACGGCCTGGCGCCCGCTGGCTGGGGCTGACGCTGGCGCGACAGCCGGCGAGACCTGACTGGCCGCCGCCGCAGGCAACGCAACAGGACGAGGTGACGGAGTGGGCGACGCGACGGGGGGCTCGCGCTGCGCCAGCGGCCCTGCGGCCAGTCGGGCTGGCCGGGTGCGCCGCCACCACCACAGGGCAGCCAGCAGCGCCAATGATGCAGCCCCCAACGCCACCCAGCCAAACAGGCGCGCCATGCCAGGCTTGGCACCGCTATCGTCCAGGGGCTTCAGCTGCCAGCCGTCACTGGCTGCCGCCTGCGCGGCATAGACTTCCCTGCCCCCCACCAGGCCCAACAACTGCAGACGCCGGGCCTCGGCACACTCCATGCCGAGGACACTACGGATGCCGCCATACAGTTTGTCGAGCAGCGCCTGATCGGTGAAGGTGCTGCGCCGCCCATGAATACGCAGCGTCACCTGCGCCGCACACCAATCATCTTAGGCAACACGTACCTCGACACCAGCATGGCGCAACAAGGTTCGCTCACCGGCACTCGCCGGCAGAACCGGGCCAGCCAGCAAGGCCAGCAAAAACAGGGCAGGAACGCATCGAGACATCGGCCGCATCGCACACTCGCATAGCCATCACCAGGCAATGGCAGTTTTCAGTGGAATGCATGAAAGTCCCGCAGCAGGTCTTCCATGACAGGTCTTGCAACGCTACGTCCCTCATGGCCGTAGTCGGTAAAGCATCATGCCATAACGCCAGGCGCGGCTCAGCGGCGCTGCCAGGTCTGGTAGCGATAAGCCGGTAGCGCGTCTTCGGCTTCGTGCACTTCCTCCACCAAGCACTGCCAGTCGGCGAGCGGCACATCAGGGAAGAAGGCATCGCCCTCGGGCTGCAAGGCCACGCGGGTCAGGTACAGGCGTTGCGCCAGCGGCAATGCCTGCTGGTAAAGCTGCGCGCCGCCGATCAGCATCAGCTCGTCGACAGCCTGTTCGCGTGCCCACTGCTCGGCCCGAGCCAGCGCTGCCGTCAGGTCGGCGAACACCTCGGCACCCGGTAACTGCAGGCCGGCCTGGCGACTGACCACCAGATTGAGACGCCCCGGCAAGGGACGGCCCAGCGAATCCCAGGTCTTGCGCCCCATGATCACCGGTTTGCCCAGGGTCAGGGCCTTGAAATGGCGTAGGTCGGCCGGCAGGTGCCAGGGCAACTGGTTATCGCGGCCAATCACGCGGTTTTCCGCCAGAGCGGCAATCATGCACAAGGGGAGCGTCGTTTTCATGGCGGCAGCATAGCGGCGGCCATGGCGGCACAGCAAGCCAGCTCACTGGCACAGGGCATTGCGTCCCTGCTCCTTGGCCCGGTACAGCGCACTGTCTGCCTGCTGCAGTGCTTGTGCCAGGCTCAGCTCGGCAGGCCGGGCGACATAGGCCAGGCCGATACTCAGGGTCAGCACCTCGGCCACCTCCGACCCGACATGCGCCAGGGCCAGCGCCTGGATGGCCTGGCGCAGCGCCTGCAACCGTTGCTCGGCCTCGGCCTGGCTGAGGTCGTACCACAGGCCGACAAACTCTTCGCCACCAAAACGTGCCAGCCTGTCCAGCGGCCGGCGCGCATAGTCCTGCAGAACCTGCGCCACGGCACGCAGCGCCTCATCTCCTGCCGCATGCCCGTAATGGTCGTTGTAGCGTTTGAAATAGTCGACATCCAGCAAGGCCACTGCCAGTGCCTTGCCTTCGCGCAGGGCGAGTCGCCAGACGCGCTGTGCCTGCTCGTTGAAGGCTCGCCGATTAAGCAGCCCGGTGAGGAAGTCGCGCTCGGCCACTTCACGCAACAGCTGCTGGCCCAGGAAGTTTTCCCGCGCGGCATATTCCATGAAATAGCAGCCTATCGAGCCGATCAGGTTGGCGGTGGCCAGGAAGAACAGGTTGTACAGCAACGGCTCGCCCGCCAGGCCGACGTCCAGAGCCACCCAGACATAACCGGCAAACACCAGCCAGCCACACAGCACGGCGGTGCGAAAACGTAGCCCGGTGAGAAAGTAGAAGAAGAAGGTCGCGAGGATGATGCCCTCGTAAGGCAGCGCCACGCCCTCACGCTGGGCCAGCCAGATGATCGCATTGACGCCCAACCCACCGACCAGGGTAATGCCGCCCCCCAGCCATTGCAGATGGCGACGCACCGCAGGCAGGTAGCTAAGCAGCCAGGCCAGGCTGATCAACGGCACCAACAGCCCCAGGCGCACCCCCAGCACTGCCTGGCGCACACCATCCGACAGGGTCAGCACATCCGGCACGACGAACAGCAACATGAGCAGCATGGCCACCAGGAAAGCCCCGCGCATGCGGCGCAGGAACTGCCGGTTGTGATGCTCGGCAAACTCCGCCTCCAGGGCGCCGGCAAAGGCCAGACGGCGGAAGCCCGCCTGCAATTGCAGCAGATAGGGCGATTCGGCGTGCACCTGGGACAGATAAGCCGGTTTCATCCTGGCTCCATGGTCATGGCAGCCCGCAGGCTGTCTTTTTTCTGCCAGTGTAGGCCTAGCCACCGCCGGGCGAAACCTGCCCAAGGGCAGGAGGCACAGGTATGCTTGCCGGAACTTTCGTCAGGGATCGCGCCTTGAACCCGCTTGCCAACCCCTCTCGCCTGCAACGTCTATGGCTCTGCGAAGCCGTGCGCCTGCGTGAAGAACAGGCCGGCCTGCTCGATGACAGCGCCATCGTCCGCCAGCTGCGTCATGAAGCGCTGGATTTGCCGCAGCGCATCGAACAGCGTGCGCTGCGCCTGGCCGCGCGCGACGGTCAGGCCGTTGCTCTACAACACGCCATGCAGGGCGCACGCCTGGCGCTGCTGTTGCTCGCCGTGCTGGCCGTGGCGGGCGGCTTCAGCATGGCGCTGGCGGCCCTCGGTGACGGCCTGCGCCCGGTCAACCTGCTCTGGGCACTGGGCAGCCTGCTCGGCCTGCATCTGCTCAGCCTGCTGCTCTGGCTGCTGGTCACTGCCTGCTTGGCGCAAGGCCCGGCGCCCAGTGGCCAGTTGTGGCTCTGGTTGAGCGCGCGCCTGGCCCGCGATGCCCAGGCCGCGCAACTGGCTCCGTCACTGTTGCTCCTGCTGCAGAGCCAGGGTCTCAACCGCTGGCTGTTTGCCGTGCTCAGTCATACGCTGTGGCTGCTCCTGTTACTCGGTGCGCTGGCTGGCCTGCTGCTGTTGCTGGCCAGTCGGCACTACGGGTTTGTCTGGGAAAGCACCCTGCTGGACAGCAGCCACTTTGTCCGTGGCATCGAACTGCTCAGCCGGTTGCCGGCTCTGCTGGGTTTCCCGGCACCGCCGCCGGCGCTCATCCAGACCAGCGGCGGCCAGGCGCTGGTCGATGAGGCCAGTCGCCAGTTATGGTCGCTGTGGCTGCTCGGCCAACTGCTAACCTTCGGCCTGCTGCCCCGCCTGGCCCTGCTGCTGTTCAGCCTGGCCCGCCTGGCCAGTGGCCTGCGCCGCCTGCAGCTAGACCTGCAACTGCCGGCCTATCAACTGCTCGCCGAACGCCTGCAGCCGCGCCATGAAACCCTCGGCGTACTCGACGCTGCACCGCCACCACCACTCCTGAGCAGTCACCACGCAGCCCAGGTCGGTCAAGGCCGCCTGCTCTGCGCCCTGGAGCTGGACCCCGAGCGCCCCTGGCCACCCGCCGGGCTGGCGGCAGATATTCCCTGCAGCGCCGTACTCGACAGCCGCGAACAACGTCAGCAACTGCTCGAGCAACTGGCCGCCCGACCACTGAGCCGCCTGCTGATTGCCTGTGATGCCCGGCGTTCGCCAGACCGGGGCAGCCTGGCCTTGCTCCGCGAGCTGGCCAGCTATGCCACGGCCAGCTGCGTGTGGCTGTTGCCCGGCGAAGACCCGCAGCGCCTGCTCGACTGGCAACAGGCACTGCAGGCTGCCGGCCTGCCCTGGCAGGCACAGCACGAACTGCCGCGCTGGCTGGAGCACAGCGATGCGTGAGCCGATCCGCCTGGCCGTGGTCGGCCACACCAATGCTGGCAAGACCTCGCTGCTGCGTACCCTGCTGCGTGATCGCCAGTTTGGCGAGGTCTCGCACCGCCCGAGCACCACCCGGCATGTCGAGGGTGCACGCCTGTCGGCCAATGGCCGGGCATTGCTGGAGCTGTACGATACCCCCGGCATGGAGGACGCCATTGCCCTGCTGGAACTGCTCGACCGCCAGGCCGCTCAGGCACCGCGCCAGGACGGCCCGACACGCATCAGCCGCTTCCTTGACAGCAGCGAAGCACGCCAGCGTTTCGAGCAGGAAGCCAAGGTGCTGCGCCAGTTGCTGAGTGCCGATGCCGGGCTGTATGTCATCGACGCCCGCGAGCCGGTGCTGGCCAAGTACCGCGATGAACTGGCCATCCTCGCCCTGTGTGGCAAGCCGTTGCTGCCGGTGCTCAACTTCAGCGCGGTCGACACGCCGCGCCAGCTGGCCTGGCGGCAAGCCCTGGCGCGCCTGGGCCTGCACGCCCTGGTGTGCTTCGACAGCGTGACGCCACCCGCCGATGGCGAGCAACGCCTGTACCAGAGCCTGACACTGCTGCTGGAGAAGGCGCGCGAGCCTCTTCAGGTATTGCTCGACGACCTGCGGCTGCAGCAACAGCAACGCCAGCAGGCCGGCCTGCGGCTGATTGCCGAACTGTTGCTGGACTGTGCAGCGCTACGCCGCCGCGCCGCCAGCCAGGAAACCGAGCGTGTCCTGCAGCAGCTACAGGACAGCGTGCGCCAGCGCGAGCAGCGCTGCGTGGACGCCTTGCTGCAGCTGTATGCCTTCGACAGCAGCGATGCGCAGGCCGAGGCACTGCCACTGCTCGACGGGCGCTGGGGTGACGACCTGTTCAATCCGGAAACCCTGCGCCAGCTGGGCATTCACCTGGGTAGCGGCATGGCCGCCGGCGCCGCAGCCGGGGTCGGCGTCGACCTGCTGGTCGGCGGCATGACCCTCGGTGCCGCGGCCGCGCTCGGCGCCCTGGCCGGTGGCGGCGTACAAACCGTGCGCAACTACGGCGCACGCCTGCTCGGCAAACTCAAGGGACAGCGCGAACTGAGCGTGGACGACAGCATCCTGCGCCTGCTGGGCCTGCGCCAGCTACAGCTGCTCAGCGCCCTGCAGCGTCGCGGACATGCTGCCCAGCAGCCGCTACAGGTACAGGTCGAGCCGGCGCACTGGCAGCAGGGAAAACTGCCCGCTGCCCTGCAACAGGCGCGCGCCCACCCACAGTGGTGCAGCCTGGATACACCTTTCAATCCCGCCCAGCCACGTCGCCAGGCGGCCTTGCAGCAGCTGCAGGCGGACCTATCCGCCCGCCACGCCAGCTAGAGCGCTTTCTCGAAGACCTGGGAGTTGCGCTGATAGTTGTACAGGGAGGCGCGCGCCGCCGGCAGGCGCTCGACACTGCTGGGCACGAAGCCGCGCTCGCGAAACCAGTGCGCGGTACGCGTGGTCAGCACGAATAGCGTCTTCAGCCCCAGCCCCCGGGCACGCGTTTCGATGCGTTCCAGCAACTCGTCACCCCGTCCGCCATGCCGATACTCCGGGTTGACCGCCAGGCAGGCCAGTTCGCCCGACTGCGAGTCGGCAATCGGATACAGCGCGGCGCAGGCAATGATCAGCCCGTCACGTTCGACAATGCTGAACTGTTCGATCTCGCGCTCCAGCACTTCCCGTGAGCGCCGCACCAGAATGCCCTGGTCTTCCAGCGGGGTAATCAGCTCGATCAGCCCACCGACGTCTTCGATGCTCGCCTCGCGCAGCGATTCGAACTGCTCCTGGTCGACCAGCGTGCCGCCACCATCACGGGTAAACAGCTCGGTCAGCAACGAACCATCCGCCGCGTAGCTGACCAGGTGGCTGCGCTTGACCCCGGCCCGACAGGCCTGCGCCGCGGCATCCAGCAGCTCGGCCTGATAGTTGTGGCCAAGCCGCGCCAGATGACCCGGCACCTGCTGCGGACGCAGCTCGCGCACCAGCCGCCCCTGTTCGTCGAGCAGACCGGCCTCGCTGCCGAACAGCACCAGCTTGTCGGCCTGCAGGTCGATCGCCGCGCGCATGGCCACGTCCTCACAGGCCAGGTTGAAGATTTCCCCGGTCGGCGAGTAGCCCAGCGGCGACAGCAGCACGATGCTGCGCTCGTCCAGCAGGCGGCCGATGCCCTTGCGGTCAACCCGGCGCACCTCGCCCGTGTGGTGATAATCCACGCCATCCAGCACCCCGATGGGCCGTGCGGTGACAAAGTTGCCACTGGCCACGCGCAGCCGGGCGCCCTGCATCGGCGAAGCAGCCATGTCCATCGACAGGCGTGCTTCGATGGCGATGCGCAGTGAGCCGACAGCGTCGATCACGCACTCCAGAGTCGGGCTGTCGGTAATCCGCAGGTCGCGGTGATAACGCGGCGGCAGACCGCGCGCCTGCAGGCGTGCCTCGATCTGCGGGCGCGAACCATGCACCAGCACCAGGCGCACGCCCAAACTGTGCAGCAGCACCAGATCGTGGACGATATTGCCGAAGTTGGCATGGGCAACCCCCTCGCCGGGCAGCATGACCACGAAGGTGCAGTCACGGTGGGCGTTGATGTAGGGCGAAGCATGGCGAAGCCAGTTGACGTAGTCGTGCATGAACAATCCATTTGACGCAGCGTTGATTCAGCCCACGACGGGGCGCGACGGACAGCGGCAGGCAGGCCTCATCGTCGCGCTGCCGGCAGGCTGGCCGGGGTCAGGCAATAGTGGCTGATCAGTTGACGCAACAGCTGGACGGTCGGCGCGATGCGCGCCAGTTTCAGGTACTCACCTGGCTGATGGGCGCAGGCGATATCGCCCGGCCCCAGCACCAGGGTCTGACAACCCAACTGTTGCAGGTAAGGCGCCTCGGTGCCGAAGGCCACCGCCTCGGCGGCATGCCCGGTGAGGCGCTCGGCGAGGCGCACCAGCTCACTGTCAGCCGGCTCCTCGAAGGGCGGCACACCGGGAAACAGCGGCCCGTAGTCGATACGCACCTGATGCTGATGGGCAATCGGCTGCAATTTCTCGCGAATCGCCGCACGCAACCACTCGGCATCCATACCCGGTAGCGGGCGCAGGTCGAACTCCAGCGAACACTGCCCGCAAATGCGGTTGGGATTGTCGCCCCCATGGATGCAGCCGAAGTTGAGCGTCGGCTGCGGCACGGAAAACTGCGCATTGCGAAAGGTGTCCTGCCACTGCCCACGCAGCGCGCGCAGCGCACTCATCGCGTCATGCATGGCTTCCATGGCATTGCGGCCCAGGCTGGGATCGGAGGAGTGACCGCTTTGCCCGAGGATGTCGATGCGTTCCATCATCACCCCCTTGTGCAGGCGAATCGGCCGCAAACCGGTCGGTTCGCCGATCACCGCGGCACGCCCCAGGGGGCGGCCAGCGTCCGCCAGGGCCCGCGCGCCACTCATCGAACTCTCTTCATCACAGGTGGCCAGCACCAGCAGCGGCTGCTGCAACGGCTGGCCCTGCAAGCCTCGCACGGCCTCGATGACCAGCGGGAAGAAGCCCTTCATGTCGCAAACGCCCAGGCCGACCCAACGGTCGCCCTGTTCGCTCAGGCGCAACGGGTCGCTCTGCCAGAGCGCCGCGTCGAAAGGTACGGTATCGGAATGTCCGGCCAGTACCAGGCCACCCGGGCCACTGCCCAGGCTGGCCAACAGGTTGGCCTTACCCGGTGCTACCGACTGGATCTCGCAACTAAAGCCCAGCTCGCCCAGCCAGGCGGCCAGCAGCTCGATGACCGCCAGGTTGGACTGATCCCAGCCAGGCTGGGTGCAGCTCACCGAAGGCGCGGCGATCAGCGCAGCGAATTGTTCCTTGAGGGGTGGTAGCGACATCGGCGCTCTCCGCGAGTGATGGCCCATGATAGGGCGATCACTCGCGCCGAGGAAACCGCCAATCAGGTGAAGATGCTGCGCAACACGAAGAAGAACACGATCGACAGGAAAGCCCCTACCGGCAGGGTGATAACCCAGGACATGAAGATCGAACCGATCACACCCAGGTTCAGCGCACCAATACCGCGCGCAATGCCTACCCCCAACACCGCACCCACCAGGGTGTGCGTGGTGGATACCGGCAGGCCGATAGCCGAAGCGCCGACCACCGTCGTCGCAGTAGCCAGTTCAGCGGCAAAGCCACGGCTCGGCGTCAACTCGGTGATTTCCTTGCCGATAGTAGCGATCACCTTGTAGCCATAGGTGGCCAGGCCAATCACGATACCCACCGCACCGAGCAGCAGCACCCAGCTCGGCAGCGCCGCCTTGGCACCGACTGCTTCGCCACCGGACTGGATCACCCCGACGATGGCTGCCAGCGGGCCTACCGCGTTAGCCACATCGTTCGAGCCATGGGCAAAGGCCATGGAGCAGGCGGTAAAGATCATCAGCACGGCAAACACTTTTTCCACGCTGGCATAGTGGAAGTCCTTGTCGGCTTCGGCATCCACGCGAATACGAGTCAGCAGGGCCACACCCAGCAGCATCACCGCCACACCAACCCCCACGGCCAGCAGGAAGCCCTCGAAAGGCGACAGGTTGAGGCCGATATGCTTGAGCCCCTTGGTTACCGTCATGATGCTGACCATGAAGCCGGTGGCAAACATGTACAGGGGCACGAAACGCTTGGCATTGAGGAACGGCTTATCGGTATCGATGATCAGCTTCTGCACGCTGACGAAAATCCCGAAAGCGACCAGGCCGGAGAGCACCGGCGAAACGACCCAACTGGCGACGATGGGGCCAACGCCCTCCCAGTGCACCGCGTCCATGGAGATGCCCACGGCGGCAAAACCGATGACCGCACCGACAATCGAGTGCGTAGTGGATACTGGCCAGCCACGTGTGGAGGCAATCAGCAGCCAGGTACCGGCAGCCAATAGCGCCGACATCATGCCCAGCACCATCAGCTGTGGCGGGATGACCGACGCATCGACAATGCCACTTTTGATGGTTTCGGTGACTTGCCCGCCCGCCAGGTAGGCGCCCGCGAACTCGAAGACCATGGCGATGATGATCGCCTGCTTGATGGTCAGTGCCCGTGAACCCACCGAGGTACCCATGGCATTGGCTACATCGTTGGCGCCGACGCCCCAGGCCATGAAGAAACCGAACAGGCAGGCGAGCACCAGGAGTACGAGGCCGTAATCCGCGATAAGAGTCATAACAGTTAAATCCGTAATAGCCAGAAAGAACACTGGCGCTTAGCGCGCCAGCAACTGTTCCAATCGGTTGCCGACGCGCTCGGCGCGATCGGCCACATCACCGACCCAGTCGATGATCTTGTAGAGAAACATCACGTCGACCGGAGGCAGTTCCTTTTCCAGCGCATAGAGGGCACGACGCACCTCGATCTGCATGCGGTCGGTATCACGCTCGATAGCTTCCAGCTCCTCGACCATGGACTCCACCAGGGTCGCTTCACGACCGCCAAAACCGGTCTCCAGCAGCTCATCCAACTCGTTCATGGCCTTCAGCGCCTGCGCGCTGGCATCCACGGCACGTTTCACATAGGCCAGCATCTGCGGCTGCAGGCTATGCGGAATATGCATCTGCCGGCCGAGCATCAGCCCGGCAATGTCCTTGGCGCGGTTGGCAACTTTGTCCTGTACACTCAGCAGCTCCAGCAAGTCCGAGCGCGGCACGGGCAGGAACAGGCTCTTGGGCAGGTGCAGACGCACGCTTTTCTTCAGCTTGTCGGCCTCGTGTTCCAGGCGCGCCATTTCCTGCTGCACCTGTTCGACCTTGGCCCAGTCAGCGGCCATCACCGCCTCGAAGAAGGGCACCAGGTTGGCGGCACATTCGTGCGCCGTGGCGATATGGCGCTGCATCGGCCCGATGGGCGAGCGACCGAACAGGCTGACAAAGGGATTGATTGGCATAAGAGGGCAAGCCCCGCTATTGAGAAGGGCGCAAGTATAAAGCTCGCCCCCAGGCCTCGCCAGCAGGCTGTAACCTGACGTTAACACTTTATTTGCAGGCAAGACCTCGACCACCATGGGCAAAGAAACCGAAATCAAACTGCGCGCCAGCCAGGCCACCCTGCAGGCGCTACGTGATCATCCGCTGCTGAAAAAACGCAACAAGTCCGGCTGGCAGCGCGTCGAACTGTTCAACCAGTACTACGACACCGCCGCCCGCGACCTGGCCCACGCCCGCGTAGCGCTGCGCGTACGGCGTGATGGCGAACAGTTCATCCAGACCCTGAAAAGCCGTGGCAACAGCGTGGCCGGGCTGTCAGAACGCAACGAATGGGACTGGATGCTGGGCAGCGCGGAGCTCGATCTGACGCTGCTCGACGACAGCTGCTGGCCGGCCAGCCTGGCCAACCTGGACAAACGCCAGCTGCAGCCAATCTTCCGCACCGACTTCGTCCGCGAGAAGGCGGAAATCGCCTGGGGTCGCGGCAAGACGCGGGTGGTCATCGAGGCCGCCCTTGACCAGGGCCAGGTGATCGCCGGCAGCCAGAGCGAAGCCATCAGCGAGCTGGAACTGGAACTGCGCCAGGGTGAACCCGCCGCCCTTCTCGAGCTGGCCGTGGAGCTGGCGGCCAGCCTGCCGCTGATGCCCTGTGATATCAGCAAGGCCGAACGCGGCTACCGCCTGTTCGACGCGGATAGCTACGACAACCTACCCGCACAGCCCAGCCTGAGCGCCGAGTGCAGCCTTGACCAGGCCTTTGCCGAGCTGGCCTGGCACCTGCTGGGCAGCAGTCAGCGGCTGGCCGAGCAGTACCGGCATAGCGGCCACTGGCGCCAGCTGCAGCATTGGCTGCAACAACTGATCGACCTGCGCGCCCTGCTCGCCAGCCTGGGCCAAGCCGCCCCCCGCAGCAGCAGCCGCATGCTGCGCGAAGGCCTGGATGCCCTGCTCGCCGACTGGCGGCCACGCCTGCAGGCCGGCGGCGAAGATGAACAGGTGCGCCAACAGGCGGTGGCGCAGTTCGCCGCAGAGCTGCAGAACACCCGCTGGGGCCTGCTCTCCCTGCAGCTCTCGCAATGGCTGTGGCTGCGCGCCTGGACCGTCAACCGCACGGCCCGCGGCACCCGCCAGGGCCAGGCCGCCCTGGCCAGCTGGCTGCTCCGCCTGTTGAGCGAAGAAGCCGGCGAACTGCGCCTGCCACGCTACCTGCACGAACCGGCTGCACTGGCCGAACAACTGCCCCGCCTCGACCGCCTGTGTGCCTGGCTGCGCCTGGCACGCAGCACGCTGCCCCTGGAGGAGAGCGACCGCCTGTATGGCGAGCTGCACAAGCTGCAACAACTGGCCGCCCAATCGAGCACCGACAACGAGCAACGTCGCCTGCAGGCGCAGACTGTGGCCGGCCTCAAGGCCTGGAAGCAACTGACCCGCTAAGCTGGCGCGGCGCACCGGCACAAGGAGTTCGCATGTCCAACCTCGCACCCACCGCGCCCGACCGCTGGCTCGACCTCAACGACCTGCTGCGCCTGCTGGTCGAGCAGGGCCGGCTCAGCCCGGCCAATGCCGAGCAGTGCCTGAACCTGCGCCGCGCCAGCAGTGCCGCCAGTGCCCAGCACCCGCTGGAATTCATCGCCGCGCAACAGCTGGACGACCTGGCCCACCCCGGCCGCCGCCTGGAACTGGAAGGACTGACTCTGTGGCTGGCCGAACTGGCCGGCCAGCCCTACCTGCGCATCGACCCGCTAAAAATCGACGTCGCCGCCACCACGGCACTCATGTCGCATGCCTTCGCGCAACGCCACAAAATCCTCGCCGTGGCGGTGGACAGCGAACAGATCAGCATTGCCAGCGCGCAACCCTTCGTCAGCAGCTGGGAAGCCAACCTGGCGCATATCCACAAGCGACCGATCCACCGGGTGGTGGCCAATCCTGCGGATATCCAGCGATTTACCAACGAGTTCTACCGCCTGGCGCGCTCGGTCAGCGGGGCCAGCAGCAACGAACAGAAAATCACCGGCATCGGCAACTTCGAACAGCTGCTCAGCCTCGGCGCCAGCGATCAGGAGCCGGACGCCAACGACGCGCATATCGTCAATATCGTCGACTGGCTGTTCCAGTACGCCTACCAGCAGCGCGCCAGCGACATCCACATCGAGCCGCGCCGCGAGCAGGGCAATGTGCGTTTCCGCATCGATGGCGTGCTGCACAACGTCTACCAGTTTCCGCCGCAGGTCACCATGGCCATGGTCAGCCGCCTGAAAACCCTCGGGCGCATGAACGTCGCGGAAAAACGCAAGCCGCAGGACGGCCGCATCAAGACCAAGACCCCGGACGGTGGCGAGGTGGAGCTGCGCCTGTCGACCCTGCCCACCGCCTTCGGCGAGAAGCTGGTGATGCGTATCTTCGACCCCGAGGTGCTGCTCAAGGGCTTCGACCAGCTGGGCTTTTCCGCTGACGACCTGCGCCGCTGGCAGAGCATGACCAGCCAGCCCAACGGCATCATCCTGGTTACCGGCCCCACCGGCTCGGGCAAGACCACCACCCTGTACACCACGCTCAAGCAACTGGCCACCGACGAAGTGAATGTCTGCACCATCGAAGACCCCATCGAGATGATCGAGCCGGCCTTCAACCAGATGCAGGTACAGCACAATATCGACCTGAGCTTCGCCAGCGGCGTGCGCGCGCTGATGCGCCAGGACCCGGACATCATCATGGTCGGCGAGATCCGCGACCTGGAAACCGCGGAAATGGCCATCCAGGCGGCACTCACCGGCCACCTGGTGCTGTCGACCCTGCACACCAATGACGCGCCCAGCGCGATTAGCCGCCTGCTGGAGCTGGGCGTGCCCTACTACCTGCTCAAGGCCACCCTGCTCGGCGTCATGGCGCAGCGTCTGGTGCGCACCCTGTGCCCGCACTGCAAGGCCCCGCAGGAACTGGATGCTGAAGACTGGCAGGCACTCACCCGGCCGTGGAGCGCACCGCTGCCGAGCAGCGCACAACGCGCTGTCGGTTGCCTGGAGTGCCGCGATACCGGCTACCGAGGGCGCGCCGGGGTCTACGAAATCATGCTGTTGTCGGACAGCATGAAGCAGCTGATCCAGCCCGACACCGATATCAGCGCCTTGCGCCGCCAGGCGTTCAAGGAAGGCATGCGCAGTCTGCGCCTGTCCGGCGCACAGAAGATCGCCGCCGGACAGACCACCATCGAGGAAGTGCTGCGCGTCACCCCGCAAAGCGAGCAGCGCTGAGTAGGCTGCTGGCCATGTGCCAGGCAGCGACTAGACTGCAAGGCACCTTCCCGTTTGCCAGGTCGCCATGTTCGCTGCATGCCCCCTTCACCGCCGGCTGGCCAAGCTGGCCTGCCTGCTGGTCTGCCTGCTGGTCTGCCTGGTGGTCGGCCCGGCCGAAGCACGCGTGGACGTCAGTCAGGCAAATAGCGGTTATCTGGGGCGCCAGCTGTACCTGGGACCCGCCAGCGGCAAGGATCTGCAGACACTCAGCCAGGCGCAGGCCAGCGGTCAACTACAGCGTAGCCAACAGGCCGTACCGCGCTTTGGCATAGGCGCACCCGCACAATGGCTGTACCTGCCACTGCACAACCCACAACCGTTACCCGTGCAACGCACCCTGCAAATCGGCGAGGCCTGGATCGACGAACTGGATCTCTACCTGCTCGACCCACAAGGCGTACTGCAGCATGTGCAGGCCGGTGACGGCCAGCTGGATCGCCAACAGGCCAGCCCAGGCATGGGGTTCCTGCTCGATGTGCAGATTCCCCCCGGCGATAGCGCGCTGTACCTGCGCGTCGCTACCGCTGATGCGTTGATCCTGCCGATGCGCCTGCTCGACAGCCAACAGGTCGCCCTGGCACAACAGCTCAGCCAGTACAGCTATGGCGCCCTGTACGGCTTTCTGCTAGCACTGATCGCCTATAACCTGATGTTGTATGCCGGCCTGCGCGAAACCAGCAACCTCTACTACTCGCTGTACCTGGCCACGTTCATCCTCCTCAACCTGTCCTACACCGGCCATGCCGGAGCCTGGCTGTGGCCGGATTCGCTGTACCTCAAGCGCTACTCCACCCTACTGCTGATGATGGCCCTGGCCTGGACCGGCTTGCGCTTTGCCCGGCACTTTCTCGACCTGGCCAGCCACGCACCGCGCCTCGACCAGGCTCTGCGTCATGGCAGCCGCCTGGCCGTGCTGCTGATCCTTTGCGTACTGGCCGACTGGCACGCCCTGGCCAATCACCTGGCCTTCGCCAGCGTGCTGCTGTACACCCTGCTGATGGTCGCCGCAGGCTGGCTCAGCCTGCATCATGGCCGCGTTGCCGCACGTTATTTCCTCGCCGCGACGCTGTGCGGCATGCTCGGCACGGCACTGACCGACCTGGCCGTGTGGGGGGTTATCTCCTTCAACCCACTGACCTATCGGGCCGTCGACCTGGGCATTCTGCTCGAAGCCAGCCTGCTGGCCCTGGCCCTGGCCTACCAGATGCGCCAGCATCAGCAGGCCCGTCGCCAGGCAGAAAGCCTGGCCCGCCAGGACCCGCTGACCGGGCTGCTCAATCGCCGTGCCTTTCTCGAACAGGGCCAGCAACTGTGGCAGGACAGCCAGCGCCATGCTCGAAACATATCTGCGAACGGCGATTGAGCTCGCTGCGATTGGCCAGGCCGGTCAGCACATCGGTGCTGGACTTGTGTTGCAAACGGCGATTGAGTCGCCGCAAGCGACGAATCCAGAACAGGTTGCTGAGCAACACCAGGGCAAATACCAGTGTCACCTGCGCGGCCAGCCGATAATTGGTGGGCGACTCGATACGGATGGGCACATGGCGATTGACGATGGCATTGACCTCGGCCGGCGTCAGGCTGGCAATCGCCAGGTTGAGCAGATCACGCAACAGCGGCTCGCTGTGCAGCACGCCAATACGGAAGAGGTTATCGAAACCGTCCACCTGGCCGGCAATCTTCAGGTTGAACCAGCCTTCCTGCTTGATGGTATAGGCGGCCACGGTCAGTGAACGCATGGTCAGTTCGGCTTCACGCTGATTGACCAGTGACAGCGCCTGCGCCTCGTTCTGCGTATGGACAATCTGCAACCCTGGGTACTGATCGAGGTACCGCTGGGCAAAGCCACCCGTGCGCCAACCAGCGCCGCAAGATCACGCACCGGCGGATACTCCTCGCGACTGATCAACACATTGACGTCGTTGAACAAGGGCTCAGTGAATAGCAACCAGGCATCACGCTCCGCTGTCTGGTTGAGAAAACTGAGCAACTGGCAGCGCCCAGCCCGCGAGGCCGCAGTCGACCGTGGGCAGAATCCGCAGCCGCAAGCCGGCGCGCTCGGCGACCAGGCGCAGCAGGTCGGCAGCAATCCCCCTGATGCTCGCCACGCGCATCGATGATCTCGAACGGCTGCCAATCCGGGTCGACACACAGGCTGACTTCTGGATTGCTGCGCAGGTAGTCGCGCTGCGCCTCAGTCAGTGGCAACGCAGCACTCAGCGGCAGGCTGAGCAAAAGCAGAGAAAGGACAAGGAGACGCAACGGACACCTGCGGCAGGAAAAAGTCGGTCATGGCAGAGCCTAGCCAGTCGGCGGGCGGCTTGTCGCCTAGCCGCTACGTACCCGCAGCCAGCATGCGCGCGCCGCGCCGGCAACTCAGCGTAAGCCGGCCAGCTGCTGGGGCTTGCAGTTGAAGTAGGCCGCGTTGCGTGCCCAGGCCTGACGCGGATGCCAGGCAAACAGGAATTGCCCGCCCTTAAGCTTGTCGACCACCATGCGCGCCACTTCCGGGCGCACCGCCGGACAGCCCAGGCTGCGCCCAATGCGCCCCTGGCTTTGCGCCAGGCGCGGATCGACGTAAGGCGCCCCGTGAATGACGATGGCCCGTTCGCGGGCGCGGTCGTTGACCCCCGGTTGCAAACCATCCATGCGCAACGAATAGCCATGCTTGCCGTGATAGCTTTCGGCGGTACGAAACAGGCCCAGGCTGGTCTGATAGCTACCCAGGCTATTGGAAAACTGCGTCGCGTAGTTCTCCCCGGAACGCCGGCCATGCGCCACGTAGTCGCGCAACAGGACGCGCTTGCGCTGCAGGTCGAAGAGCCACAGGCGACGCTCGGTAGAAGGACGGGAATAATCGATGACGGCCAAGCGCTGCGCCGCCGGCTGGCCATTGTTCACCGCACACTGCATGGCCGCCAGGGCATGCCGCAGGACTTCGCGATCCAGCCCCGGTGCCGCACGCGACAGCTCGTTGAATAGCGGCGAGGCCGCCTGCCGCACATTGCTGGCAGCCTGTGCAGGCAGCCACAACAGGCCGGACAAGGCCAGACAGCCGATGAATTGGCCGAACAAACGGATCATGCGTGGAGAGCCCCAGAAAAAAGACGCGCCGTGACATCCTGTCTTGTTGGTCTACTTGCTTATACTTCATGGCAGCGCGGCCCTGCACCAGCAGGCCCGTCACTGTGCCACGGATTGGAGCGAGCGATTGTACAAAAAACATGCAGCCTGCCTAGGGCTACTGGTCGGTTTACTGCTTCCAGTATCCCTGCTGGCCAATCAACAGGCTACCCAGGATGCCCTGCGCGAGGCCTTTTCCGGCCACGCCACGGCTTGTACTGTGGCGCTGCCGGCTGTGGCCCTGCAGGCTCCCGGCCTGCTTCACGAGTTCTATGCCCAGCGACAATTTGTCCCGCTCTGGCAAGACGCGGGCCGTCGCCTGGATCTGCTGCATGAACTGCAGCAACTGGCTGACGACGGCCTCGATCTTACCCCCTACCAGCTTTCCCTGCTGCAAGCGCAACTACAGCGCCAGGCTGACAGCCAGGCCGAGGCGTGCGCCGAGCTGCTGGCCAGCCACAGTTACCTGCTGGCACTCCAACACCTTTACCAGGGGCGCCTGCCGCTTGAGCAGCGCGAGAGCCTGTGGCGCGCGGAAAGCCTGCCTGCCAGCACACGTCCCAGCCTGCTGAGCATTGCCTGGCAAGGCCTGGACAAGGTAGCCAACGCCTTTGCGGCCGCCCGCCCCAGCCAGCCGCACTATCTGCAACTGCGCCGCGCCTATGCCAGCCTGCGCCAACAGAGCCCCGCAGAGTGGCCGCTCATCGAAGCCGGACGCCTGCTCAAGCCGGGCATGCACGACCCGCGCATCCCTATCCTGATCCAGCGTCTGCAGGCCGACGGCTACCTGCCCGCCGATACGCCCAGCGCGACCTTGTACAGCGAAAGCGTGGCCAGCGACGTACGCCAGTTCCAGCAACTGCATGGCCTGCAGGACGACGCCATCATCGGCGCCGACACCCTGGCGGCCCTCAACCAGCCGTTCGCCGCGCGCCTTGAGCAGCTGCGCGCCAACCTTGAACGCTGGCGCTGGCTGAGCGCCGAGATGGAGCCTGACCTGCTGCTGGTGGACATCGCCGGCGGCCTGCTCAGCTACTACCAGGGCGGCCAACTGCAATGGCAGGGGCGTACCCAGGTCGGCCGCGCCGTACGCCAGACCCCGCAGCTCAAATCACGGGTCAACCGCCTGACCCTCAATCCGACCTGGACCGTCCCGCCGACCATCCTGCGCGAAGACAAGCTGCCGGAAATTCGCCGCGACATCGAATTCCTGGCGCGCAACGACCTGCAGGTACTCGACCAGCAGGGCAACCTGCTGGAGCCCTACTTCATCGACTGGCAACGTCCCGGACCGATCATCCTGCGCCAGGCCGCCGGGCCGCGGAACCCACTGGGCAAACTGGCCATCCGCTTCCCCAACCCGTTCTCCGTATACCTGCACGACACCCCCAGTCAGCGCCTGTTCGAGAAATCACCACGCGCGTTCAGCTCCGGCTGCGTGCGGGTCGAAGGCATCCTGCAGTTGCTCCCGCTGCTGCTTGACGAAGCGGAGCGCGCGCCACTGGCTGCACGCCTGGACAGCGGCAAGACCAGCCAGTACAACCTGCGCCAGCCGGTCACTATCCTCATGGCCTACTGGACGGCAGCGGTGGATGAACAAGGGCGGCTGATCCTGCGCAAGGACATCTACGCACGCGATGCCCAGCTATCGGCCCGCCTGCGCCAGGCCCACTGATCGAGGACGCGGCGAAGCAGGCCCAGTGCCAGCATGCGCGCCGCGCTAGACTGCCTATCAACTAGTCACAAGGAGTGTTGCCATGGAGCTTGCCAGTGTCGTTTTTCTCTTCGTCGGGCTTGCCATCGCCATCATTTTCATGGGGTTCAAGGTCGTCCCGCAGGGCGACCAGTGGACAGTCGAACGCTTCGGTCGCTACACGCACACCCTGCGTCCCGGACTGAACATCATCATCCCGGTGATGGATCGTATCGGCCGCAAACTCAACGTCATGGAAACCGTGCTGGATGTACCGCCCCAGGAAGTGATCAGCGCCGACAACGCCATCGTGCAGATCGATGCGGTGTGCTTCTATCAGGTGATCAATGCCGCGCAGGCCGCCTATGAGGTCAACAACCTCGAACACGCCATCCGCAACCTGGTGATGACCAATATCCGCACCGTACTCGGCTCCATGGAGCTGGACGCCATGCTCAGCCAGCGCGACGCGATCAACGAGCGCCTGCTCAAGACCGTGGACGAAGCCACCGCCCCCTGGGGCATCAAGATCACCCGCATCGAGATCAAGGACATCAGCCCGCCCGCCGATCTGGTCGAAGCCATGGCCAGCCAGATGAAGGCCGAGCGCCTCAAGCGCGCGCAGATCCTCGAAGCCGAGGGCAAGCGCGCCGCGGAAATTCTCACCGCCGAGGGCGAGAAGCAGGCGCAGATTCTCAAGGCCGAGGGTGAGCGCCAGGCAGCCTTCCTCGAAGCCGAGGCCCGCGAGCGCGCCGCGCAGGCGGAAGCCGAGGCTACGCGCATGGTGTCCGAGGCGATTGCCCGGGGCAATGTGCAGGCAGTCAACTATTTCGTCGCGCAGAAATACGTGGACGCCCTGGGCAAGCTGGCCAGCGCCAACAACAGCAAGGTAGTGCTGATGCCGCTGGAGGCCAGCCAGGTGATTGGCGCAGTCGGCGGTATCAGTGAGATCGTCAAGGCCACCTTCAACGCGCGGGAAGGTCAGTAAGCATGCTTGAGTACTTGCAGAACCTGACATTCTGGGACTGGCTGGCCTTCGGCACCCTGCTCCTGATCCTCGAAGTGTTCGGCACCGGTGGCTACCTGCTGTGGATGGGCATTGCCGCAGCCGGCGTTGGCCTGCTCGGCTACCTGTTTCCCGAACTGCCCTGGGCGGCGCAATACATTCTGTTCGCGCTGTTTTCGTTGTGCACCGCCATCGTCTGGTGGCGGCGCCAGCGCAGCAGCCAGGCCCGCAGCAGTGACCAGCCCAGGCTTAACCAGCGCGGCAGCGAACTGCTCGGACGCACCTTCACCCTGCATGAGGCGATAGTCGCCGGGCATGGCAAGATCAAAGCCGGCGATAGCCTCTGGCTGGTGGCCGGGAACGACCTGCCAGCCGGTGCAACGGTACGCGTGGTCAGCCAGCAAGGCGTGATCCTGCAAGTCGAAGCCTGCTGACCTCTCACTCTCTTGGCAAGGAGCCACCATGCACGACCCCATCCCTCTGCTGCGCGCCATCTTCATCGCCGCCATTGCCTTCAACCTGTTCTGGCTGGGCGACGATGCCCTGCGCACCCTCAGCGGTTTTTCCTTCTACGAATTGCTGCCTGAGCCGCTGATGCGCCTGCTCAGCACCCTGCAAAGCGTGATCTACCTACTGATGAACCTGTTTCTACTGCTCCTGCTGCCCCGCCTGCAACTCAAGCCGGCTGACTGAGCAACTGTTGCTCCAGCGCCAACAAAAACCCCGCCAGCTGGCGTAATGCTGTTCACTTAAGCGGAGCAGCCTTTCGATCCACTGGATAACGGGTCTTT
>VFQM010001192.1_pt1 | contig 23794 bp, 24 predicted proteins | sample 3512391 | NCBI WGS metagenome assembly VFQM01 (sample SAMN10412369, study PRJNA504923) | tailings metagenome | isolation source: Replicate 1 from Balatoc abandoned mine | place: Philippines | reverse complement strand
GGGCCGGTCGCTTCGTTGCGGCCGACACGGGCGTTGAACTTCATGCGGCCCACGCGCGACAGGTCGTACGTGTCCGGGTTGTAGAACAGGCGGTGGAACAGCGCCTGCACGGCGTCTTCGGTCGGCGGCTCGCCGGGGCGCATCATGCGGTAGATGGCCACGCGGGCAGCGAACTCGTCCACCGTCTCGTCGATGCGCAGCGTCTGGCTGATGTAGGCGCCCTGGTCGAGCTCGTTGGTGTAGATGCAGGCCAGGTCCTGGATGCCGGCGGTGCGCAGCTTCTTGAGCAGCGCTTCGGTCAGTTCCTCGTTGGCCTTGGCGATGATCTCGCCGCTGTCGGGATCGACGATGTTCTTGGCGACCACGCGGCCGATCAGAAAATCTTCCGGCACGCTGATGTGCGTGGTGCCCGACTGCTCGAGTTCGCGCGTGTGGCGCGCGGTGATGCGCTTGTCCTTGGCGACGACCACCTTGCCCGACTTGTCGGTGATGTCGAAACGCGCCACCTCGCCACGCAGGCGCTCGGGCACGAAGGCCATCTGTGCGCCGCTGTCCATGACGCGGAAGTGGTCGTTGACGAAGAAGTTGGCCAGGATGGCTTCCGGCGTCAGGCCAATGGCCTTGAGCAGGATCGTGACCGGCATCTTGCGGCGGCGGTCAACGCGGAAGAACAGCACGTCCTTCGGGTCGAACTCGAAGTCGAGCCAGGAGCCGCGGTAAGGAATGATGCGGGCGGAGAACAGCAGCTTGCCCGAGCTGTGTGTCTTGCCCTTGTCGTGTTCGAAGAAGACACCCGGCGAGCGATGCAGCTGCGACACGATCACGCGCTCGGTACCGTTGATGATGAATGAGCCCTTGTCGGTCATGAGCGGCACTTCGCCCATGTAGACCTCCTGCTCCTTCACTTCCTTGACGACCTTGCTCTGCGGCGTGGAGGACTCACGGTCGTAGATGATGAGCTGCACGCGGGCGCGCACGGCGGAGGCAAAGGTCAGGCCGCGCGTCTGGCATTCGCGCACGTCGAACGCGGGCTTGGCCAGGTTGTACTCGACGAACTTCATCTCGACGAAGCCGTTGTGCGAGACGATCGGGAAGGCGGCTTCGAACGCGGCCTGCAGGCCCTCGTTGCTGCGCTGCTTGGGCGCGGTGTCTGCCTGGAGGAAGGCGGTGTAGGCATCCTTCTGCATCTGCAGCAGATAAGGAATGGTGAGCACGTTCTCGCGCGTGCCGAAACTTTTTCGGATGCGCTTGCGTTCGGTGTAGGAGTACTTCGATGCCATGAGATCTCCGGGCTTGAGGTCTTGGCGACTGTCGGTCAGCGTTGCACGGCGCTGACGAGCTTGGTGGTTGGCCTCTACCAACCGATGGCGGACGGCCCGCGCATTGCACGCGGGCCCGAACCAAGTGGTCTTCTGCAGTCGGGGTCAGAAAACACTGATAAGAAGACTCGTGAGAGTCCGCTTATCGGTGTTTCAGAAAACACTGATGGCGCTGCAACGCAGTGCGTATCGGTGTTTCATCAAAACACCTGCAAAGGTCGCGGAGCGGCCATTCCAGGTGTGCTCTGAAAGCACACAAGGCTGGAGGCCCTTGCGAGCGCTCCAGCCTGCGGGGTCGAGCGGATTACTTGAGCTCGGCCTTGGCGCCGGCTTCCACCAGCTTCTTCACGGCGGCTTCGGCGTCGGCCTTGGCAACCGCTTCTTTCACGTTCTTGGGCGCGCCGTCGACCAGGTCTTTGGCTTCTTTCAGGCCCAGTCCGGTGATTTCGCGCACGGCCTTGATCACGCCGACCTTGTTGGCGCCGGCTTCGAGCAGCACGACGTTGAACTCGGTCTTCTCTTCAGCGGCGGCGGCAGCACCACCACCACCACCGGCGGCCGGGGCGGCCATCGCGGCGGCGCTCACGCCGAACTTCTCTTCGATGGCTTTCACCAGCTCGTTGAGTTCCATGACCGACATGCTGTCCAGGGCGGTCAGAAATGCGTCTTTATCGAATGCCATTTGGGTTTCCTATCAATCGGTTGATGTTTGCGGGACGCTGCGGCCATCAGGCGGCAGCGGTTTCGCCTTCGCCTTTTTTCGTGGCCAGCGCGCCGAGCACCACCGCGGTGCGCGAGATCGGCGACATGAGCAGGCCACAGAGCTGCGCAAGCAGGACCTCTTTCGAGGGGATGCTGGCGAGCTGCTTCACACCGTCGACGTCCAGCGCCTTGCCCGCGTAGACACCGCCGCGAATGACCAGCTTGTCGTTGGTCTTCGCGAAATCGGCCACCACCTTTGCGGCGGCCACAGGGTCTTCGGAGAAGCCGTAGACGAGCGGACCGGACATCTTGTCGGCCACCACCTCGAACGAGCTGCCGGCGACCGCACGGCGGGCCAGGGTGTTTTTCAACACGCTCAGGCTCACACCGCTCTTGCGGGCGTTCACACGCAGCTGATCCATGGAGGCGACCGTGATGCCGCGGTATTCCGCCATCACGAGGGTTTGAGCTTTGGCGGCGAGGCCGGTCACTTCGGTGATGACCGCTTCTTTCTCACTGCGATTCAGACTCAAGGTTCACTCCTTCAATGTGCGGGGGCGTTGCCGCCTTCCACACGCCTCATTGCAGCGATTCAACCGATGTCCGAAACCCTTCGATTCCTTACAGCGGCGGGATCGCCATCTGCGTTGGCCCCCGGATGGGGAATTAAGTGAGCCGCAAGCAGCCCACACCAACGGTCTTGGATGGCTTCGTGGCGCGCATCGCTGCGCGCCACGAACCCACCACACCCGGGCGGCCGCGGCCGCCCGAATTCTTCATGCCATCAGGTCGCCGAGACGGACTGGGTGTCCACACGGACGCCCACACCCATGGTCGACGAGACGGCCAGCTTGCGCAGATACACGCCTTTGCTGGTGGCCGGCTTGGCCTTGTTCAGCGCATCGAGCAGGGCCAGCAGGTTGCCCTGCAGCTTTTCGGCGTCAAACGAGCGGCGGCCGATGGTGCCGTGCACGATGCCGGCCTTGTCGACGCGGAACTGCACCTGACCGGCCTTGGCGTTCTTCACGGCGGTGGCCACATCGGGCGTCACGGTGCCGACCTTGGGGTTGGGCATCAGGCCACGGGGGCCCAGCACCTGACCCAGCGTACCGACCACGCGCATGGCGTCGGGCGAGGCGATGACGACATCGAAGTTGATGTTGCCGGCCTTCACCTCGGCGGCGAGGTCGTCCATGCCGACGATGTCGGCGCCGGCGGCCTTGGCCTCTTCGGCCTTGGCGCCCTGGGCGAACACCGCCACGCGCTTGGTCTTGCCGGTGCCGTTGGGCATCACGACGGCGCCGCGCACCACCTGGTCGGACTTCTTGGCATCCACGCCGAGCTGGATCGCCACATCGATGGATTCATCGAACTTGGCGGTCGCGCATTCCTTGACGATCTTGAGCGCTTCGGTCAGGGCGTACAGCTTGTTGCTGTCGACCTTGCCCTCGAAGGACTTTTCTTTTTTGGTGAGCTTGGCCATTTACACGCCCTCCACGATCACGCCCATCGAACGGGCCGAGCCGGCGATGGTCTTGACGGCTGCATCCAGGTCGGCAGCGGTCATGTCCTTCATCTTGGTCTTGGCGATTTCCTCGAGCTGGGCCCGGGTGATCTTGCCGACCTTGTTCTTGTTGGGCACCGAGGAGCCCTTGTCGAGCTTGATGGCCTTCTTGATCAAGGTGGTCGCCGGGGGCGTCTTGATGATGAAGGTGAAGCTCTTGTCCGCGAAGGCGGTGATCACCACGGGCAGCGGCAGACCGGGCTCGACGCCCTGGGTCTGGGCGTTGAACGCCTTGCAGAACTCCATGATGTTCAGGCCGCGCTGACCCAGCGCCGGACCGATCGGGGGAGAGGGGTTGGCCTTACCAGCTGGCACCTGCAGCTTGATGAAGCCGACGATTTTCTTCGCCATATTTCAGCTCCTGCGAGTGCAAACGGTGGGTTTCATGCCACCTCCTCGCGGTTGGTGACCCGATGGGAACAACAGTGCTGGCGTCGGGCCGACCCGCCAGCACCTGAAAACGATCAGGTCTTTTCGACCTGACTGAATTCGAGCTCGACGGGTGTGGCGCGGCCGAAGATGGTCACGGACACACGCATCTTGTTCTTCTCGTAGTTGACTTCTTCGACCGTGCCGTTGAAGTCGGTGAACGGGCCTTCCTTGACGCGCACGTACTCGCCGACCACGAACTCGACCTTGTGGCGCGGCTTGTCCGTGCCTTCCTGCATCTGGCTGACGATCTTCTGGACGTCTTCCTCGGAGATCGGCACCGGGCGGTTCTTGGCACCGCCGACGAAACCGGTCACCTTGTTGGTGTGCTTGATCAGGTGCCAGGTGTCGTCGTCCATCACCATTTCCACCAGCACGTAGCCAGGGAAGAACTTGCGTTCGGTGGTGCGCTTCTGGCCGTTCTTGACCTCGACCACCTCTTCGGTGGGCACCAGGATGCGGCCGAACTTGTCCTGCATGCCGGCGCGGTTGATGCGCTCGATGATGTTGCGCTCGGCGGCCTTCTCCATGCCCGAATAGGCATGCACCACATACCAGCGCATGCCTTCGGCGGGAGCGGCTTGTGCCACGGGCGTTTGTTGCTCGGTCATGGGATCAATTCCTCCAGCCCAGGATGAGGTCGTAGAACACCCATTCCAGGGTCTTGTCGGTCAGCCACAGGAACAAGGCCATCACCACCACGAACACGAAGACGTAGGCGGTCATCTGGATGGCCTCCTTGCGGGCGGGCCAAACCACCTTCTTGACCTCTTTCCACGAGTCGCGGCCAAAGGCGATCAGTTGCCTGCCCGACTCGGAGACGGCAAACACGACGACCGCAACGACCAGCGCGGCCACCAGTGCACCCCACTGGGCCAGCGCACCGCGCCCGGCCAGCAGGTAGAAGGCCACGAAACCGCCCGCCACCAGCGCTGCGGCCAAGACAAGCTTGGCTTTGTCGGCGCCGGAAGAAACGGTTTGAACGTCGGAGGAGGCCATGTGGATGCGGACAATAGTTACAAAACGGCGGGTCCCGGACCAAAGGTCATGAGACACGCAAGCCCACCAGAGGTCTTGAGCGACTTCGGTGGGCTTGAGGTGCCACGAAACAGGTGAACTGATCGGGTGATGCGGTTCCTGTCAGGTGGCAGGGGCAGAGGGAATCGAACCCCCAACCTTCGGTTTTGGAGACCGACGCTCTGCCAATTGAGCTATACCCCTAAGCGGCTCTGTTGCCCTGGTTGCCCGGGCGCTTACTCGATGATCTTGGCCACGACGCCGGCGCCGACGGTGCGGCCGCCTTCGCGGATGGCAAAGCGCAGACCCTCTTCCATGGCGATCGGCGCGATCAGCTTGACGGTGATCGAGACGTTGTCGCCCGGCATCACCATCTCCTTGTCCTTGGGCAGCTCGATCGCACCCGTCACGTCCGTCGTGCGGAAGTAGAACTGCGGGCGGTAGTTGTTGAAGAACGGCGTGTGGCGGCCACCCTCGTCCTTGCTCAGCACGTACACCTCACCCGTGAAGTGCGTGTGCGGCTTGATCGAGCCCGGCTTGCACAGCACCTGGCCGCGCTGCACATCCTCGCGCTTGGTGCCGCGCAGCAGGATACCCACGTTGTCGCCCGCCTGACCCTGGTCAAGCAGCTTGCGGAACATCTCCACGCCCGTGCAGGTCGTCTTTTGCGTCGCAGCAATGCCCACGATCTCGATTTCCTCGCCCACCTTGACGATGCCGCGCTCGATACGGCCCGTCACCACGGTGCCGCGGCCCGAGATCGAGAACACGTCTTCCACCGGCATCAGGAAGGCACCGTCCACCGCGCGCTCGGGCGTGGGGATGTAGCTGTCCAGCGCTTCGGCCAGACGCAGGATCGCCTGCTCGCCCAGATCGCCCTTGTCGCCTTCCAGCGCCAGCTTGGCCGAGCCCTTGATGATCGGCGTGTCGTCGCCAGGAAATTCGTACTTGGACAGCAGCTCGCGCACTTCCATCTCGACCAGCTCGAGCAGCTCGGCGTCGTCCACCATGTCGCACTTGTTCAGGAACACGATGATGTAGGGCACGCCCACCTGGCGCGCCAGCAGGATGTGCTCGCGCGTCTGCGGCATCGGGCCGTCAGCGGCCGAGCACACCAGAATCGCACCGTCCATCTGCGCCGCGCCCGTGATCATGTTCTTCACGTAGTCGGCGTGGCCCGGGCAGTCCACGTGCGCGTAGTGGCGCGTGGCCGTCTCGTATTCCACGTGCGCCGTGTTGATCGTGATGCCGCGCGCCTTCTCTTCCGGAGCCGCGTCGATCTGGTCGTACGCCTTGGCCTGGCCGCCGAACTTCGTCGCCAGCACCGTCGTGATCGCCGCCGTCAGCGTCGTCTTGCCGTGGTCCACGTGACCGATCGTGCCCACGTTCACGTGCGGCTTGGTCCGCTCGAATTTCTCTTTTGCCATGTCGATTCCTTCAAAAAGAACAAAGCCCGTGTTGCGGTTTTAGGTCTGCACACCGCTGCTGGATCCCCCCGCACGGGCACAGGGGGGCGCGGTATCGCAGACCGACTGAAATCAAGGACCACCCCCGCAGGAGCGGCCCGACGAATTTACTTCGCGCGTGCGGCGACGATGGCTTCGGACACGTTGCGCGGTGCTTCCGCGTAGTGCTTGAATTCCATCGTGTAGGTGGCACGGCCCTGCGACATCGAACGCAGCGTGGTCGAGTAGCCGAACATCTCGGACAGCGGGACCTCGGCCTTGATCGCCTTGCCGCCACCAACCATGTCTTCCATGCCCTGCACCATGCCGCGACGGGACGACAGGTCGCCCATCACGTTGCCGGCGTAGTCTTCAGGCGTCTCGACTTCCACGGCCATCATGGGCTCGAGGATGACGGGGCTGGCCTTCTTGCAGCCTTCCTTGAAGCCGAAGATGGCGGCCATCTTGAACGCCTGCTCGGACGAGTCCACATCGTGGTACGAACCGAAGTGCAGCGTGACCTTGACGTCCACCACCGGGAAGCCGGCCAGCACGCCGGTATTGAGGGCTTCGATCACACCCTTCTCGACCGCCGGGATGTACTCGCGCGGCACCACGCCACCCTTGATGGCGTCCACGAACTCGAAGCCCTTGCCGGCCTCGTTGGGTTCGATCTTGAACACCACGTGGCCGTACTGGCCCTTGCCGCCCGACTGGCGCACGAACTTGCCTTCGGCTTCGTCCACGCTCTTGCGGATGGTTTCGCGGTAGGCCACCTGCGGCTTGCCCACGTTGGCTTCCACGCCGAATTCGCGCTTCATGCGGTCGACGATGATCTCCAGGTGGAGTTCGCCCATGCCGGAGATGATGGTCTGGCCGGATTCTTCGTCGGTCTTGACGCGGAACGAGGGGTCTTCCGAGGCCAGGCGCTGCAGGGCAATGCCCATCTTCTCCTGGTCGGCCTTGGTCTTGGGTTCCACGGCCTGCGCAATCACGGGCTCGGGGAAGACCATGCGCTCCAGGGTGATGACGGCATCGGGGTCGCACAGCGTCTCGCCGGTGGTCACTTCCTTCAGGCCCACACAGGCGGCGATGTCGCCGGCGCGGATTTCTTCCACTTCCTGGCGGTTGTTCGCGTGCATCTGCACGATACGGCCGATGCGCTCTTTCTTGCCCTTGACCGGGTTGAAGACGGTGTCGCCCTTCTTGAGCACGCCCGAGTAGACGCGAACGAAGGTGAGCTGGCCGACGTACGGGTCGGTCATGAGCTTGAAGGCCAGCGCCGACAGCTTCTCGCCGTCGTCGGCCTTGCGGGAGGCGGGCTCTTCCCTTTCGTCGGTGCCCGACACAGGCGGGATATCCACCGGCGAGGGCAGGAAGTCGATCACCGCGTCAAGCATGCGCTGCACGCCCTTGTTCTTGAAGGCGGTACCGCACAGCATGGGCTGGATCTCGGTGGAGATGGTGCGCGTGCGCAAGCCGAGCTTGATTTCCTCTTCGGAGAGATCGCCCCCCTCGAGGTACTTGTTCATCAGCTCTTCGCTGGCCTCGGCAGCGGCTTCGACCATCTTCTCGCGCCATTCCTTGGCCGTGGCGGCAAGGTCGGCCGGGATGTCGTGGTACTCGAACTTCATGCCCTGGGAGGCCTCGTCCCAGATGATGGCCTTCATCTTGAGCAGGTCGACCACGCCCTTGAAGTTGTCTTCGGCACCGATGGGAATGACCACCGGAACCGGGTTGGCCTTCAGACGCAGGCGCATCTGCTCATAGACCTTGAAGAAGTTGGCGCCGGTGCGGTCCATTTTGTTCACAAAGGCCAGTCGCGGCACCTTGTACTTGTTGGCTTGGCGCCAGACCGTTTCGGACTGCGGCTGCACGCCACCCACGGCGCAATAGACCATGCACGCACCGTCGAGCACGCGCATGGAACGCTCCACCTCGATGGTGAAGTCCACGTGGCCGGGGGTGTCGATGATGTTGAAGCGGTGCTCCGGGTAGGACAGGTCCATGCCCTTCCAGAAGCAGGTGGTGGCGGCCGACGTGATCGTGATGCCGCGCTCTTGCTCCTGCTCCATCCAGTCCATGGTGGCGGCGCCGTCGTGCACTTCACCGATCTTGTGGTTCACGCCGGTGTAGAACAGGATGCGCTCGGTCGTGGTGGTCTTGCCAGCGTCGATGTGCGCGGAAATGCCGATGTTGCGGTAACGCTCGAGGGGCGTGGTGCGGGCCATGGAAATACTCCGGAAAGGTTCGAGCCCGCCACCCCGGATGGGGGCTTGCGGGCTCTCGGGTCAGGTTGATCGGAAGGGGTTCGTCCGGATCAGAAGCGGAAGTGGCTGAAGGCCTTGTTGGCCTCGGCCATGCGGTGCACCTCGTCACGGCGCTTCATCGCACCGCCACGGCCTTCGGTGGCCTCGATCAGCTCGTTGGCCAGGCGCATGGCCATGGACTTCTCGCTGCGCTTCTTGGCGGCTTCCTTGATCCAGCGCATCGACAGCGCCAGACGGCGGACCGGACGCACTTCCACGGGCACCTGGTAGTTGGCGCCACCCACACGGCGGCTCTTCACTTCCACCATGGGTTTGACGTTGTTGATGGCCGTCGAGAAGATTTCCAGCGGGTCCTTGCCCGACTTCTTCTCGATCTGCTCGAACGCACCGTAGATGATGCGCTCGGCCACAGCCTTCTTGCCGCCTTGCATGATCACGTTCATGAACTTGGCGACTTCGACGTTGCCGAACTTGGGATCCGGCAGGATTTCACGTTTAGGGACTTCGCGACGACGGGGCATGATTCACCTCTTGCTTCAGTTGATGTCCGGACGTCCTGTCTGATCCGAACACCCCGCAGACCCATCGGGAGTCTGCACTTACTCGGCCTTTGTTCAAGGCCACTACGCCGATCCGGCTCGTCAAAACCGGGCGGCACCGAATGACGAAAACCGGTCAGGCCTTCTTGGGACGCTTGGCGCCGTACTTGGAGCGCGACTGCTTGCGGTCTTTCACGCCTTGCAGGTCGAGCGAGCCACGCACGATGTGGTAGCGCACGCCGGGCAGATCCTTGACACGACCGCCGCGAACCAGCACCACGCTGTGTTCCTGCAGGTTGTGCCCTTCACCGCCGATGTAGGAGATGACTTCGAAGCCGTTGGTCAGGCGGACCTTGGCGACCTTACGAAGGGCCGAGTTCGGCTTCTTCGGCGTCGTGGTGTACACGCGGGTGCACACACCGCGGCGCTGCGGCGAGTTTTCCATGGCCGGGCTCTTGGATTTGGTCTTTTCGACCTCCCGGCCCTGGCGCACGAGTTGATTGATGGTTGGCATTGAAAACGTCCCTAAACGTTTGAAAATAGCAAAGCCTTCCGGAAAATTCCGAAAAGCCCGCTAGTGTAGCACTGGCGCAGTGGCAGCGCCAAGCCGGGCGAACGGGTCAGCGCCCGCTTACTGGATCCAGAGGCGGATCGCGTCCCAGGCGCGGCCGAAGATGCCGGCCTCCTCGACGGTTTCGAGCACCGTCAGGGGCACTTCCACCACCGGCTGGCCGGCGGCCGTGGTCACCCGCAAGGTGCCCAGTGCCTGCCCTTTCTGCAAGGGGGCCACCAGGGGCTCCGGACGCACCACCTCCGACTTCAGGCGCGCCCCTTCACCGGCGGGAACCGACACCACCACCCCCTCGGGGCGTCCCAGCCTGGCCGTGTCGGCCTTGCCTTTCCAGATGCGGGGCTCGGCCGCCGGCTGGTTGGCCGCCAGCAGACGCACGGTGTCGAACGCGGTGTAACCCCAGTTCAGCAGCTTCTGCGACTCGGCGGCGCGCGCGTTCTCGCTGGCGGCCCCGAGCATCACCGACAGCAGGCGACGCTGACCGGCCGGGCCGTCGCCGAGACCGGGCACCGGCCGGCGCGCCGTGGCCACCAGGCAATATCCCGCTGCATTGGTGTGGCCGGTCTTCAGACCGTCCACCGTGGGGTCGCGAAACAGCAGCAGGTTGCGGTTGGTGTCGTTGGTGGCGGGCGTGCCGGGGTAGCGGTAACGCTGGATGGCGTAGTAGCTCACGTACTGGGGAAAGTCGTTCATCAGCCGCGTGGCGAGCGTCGCGAGGTCGCGCGCGGTGGTCGTGTGGCCAGCCTCCGTCAGCCCCTCCACGTTGCGGTAGCTCGTGGCGGTCATGCCCAGCGCCTTGGCCTGCTGGTTCATCAGCTCCACAAAGCGCTCCACCGAGCCGGCCACGCCCTCGGCCAGTGCCACGGTGGCGTCATTGCCCGACTGGACGATCATCCCCTTGATCAGGTCTTCCACCGGCACCTGCATCTTGGGGTCGATGAACATGCGGGAGCCAGGCATCTTCCAGGCGCGCTCGCTCACCCCGAAGGTCTGCGTGAGACTGATCTTGCCGGCGCGCAGCGCATCGAACACGATGTAGGCGCTCATGAGCTTGGTGAGCGACGCCGGCTCGACCGGGGCGTCGGGCTCCTTGCTTGCCAGCACCTGGCCCGTGGTCACATCAAGCAGCAAATAGGCCCTGGCCGCGATCTCCGGAGGCTGGGGCATCTGGGCGGCCGCGCCGGCATGAAGACCCAGCCCCACAAGCAGGATCAGGGAGGCGAACAGGGAGCGCAAAGACAGAAACAAAACAATATCCTCGGTTCAAGAAATCACAGCACAGGCACGTGCATCAGCTTCGCAGGTGCCGCAAGACCAGCTCCCGCAACAGCGGCAACTGGCCGTGAAAGAAATGGCCTCCGCCCGGAACCACCGTGACCGGCAGCGCCTGGGGCCGGGCCCAGTCCATCACAGCCGACAAGGCAACGGTGTCGTCGAGCTCGCCATGCACGACCAGGGTGCGCGCGTGGAGTTCCTCGGCCAGCGGTGCCAGATTGAAACGGCTGGCCGCCGGCCCCACCAACACGATGTGGCGCAGGTCCCTCCCCTGTGCATGCAACCGTTCCACAGCATGGCTGGCCACGAACCCGCCAAACGAGAAGCCCGCCACCACCAGCGGGCCCTGCGGGGCCAACGCCTGCACCACGCTCAGCAGATCGTCGAGCTCCCCGCGCCCCTCGTCGTAGACGCCCTCGCTTCGCCCCACACCACGGAAGTTGAAGCGGATCGCCGTCAAACCCGCCAGCACCGCCGCCCGCGCCAGCGTCTGCACCACCTTGTTGGTCAGGGTGCCGCCATGCAGCGGGTGCGGGTGGGCGATCACGGCGCAGCCTGCCGCCGGGCCTTCGGGCTGGTCGATCGCCACCTCGATGGCTCCGGACGGCCCTGCCAGCAAACGCAGTTCGGTCTGCGCGTTCACATCAGCGGCCCACGCCGGGCGGCGTGAGCAGTCGCTCGACCACCACGCCATCGCGCAGATGGGACTGGACGATCTCGTCGATGTCGTCCTGGTCCACGTAGCTGTACCAGACGGCGTCGGGGTACACCACCGCGATCGGCCCACCGGCGCAGCGATCAAGACACCCCGCGCGGTTCACGCGCACGCCGCCGGGGCCGAGCAGGCCAAGCGCCTTGGCTTGCGACTTGCATCGCGCAAAGGCCGCTTCGGCCTGGTGATCGGCGCAACAGGCTTCGCCGCCCTCGCGCTGGTTGAGACAGAAGAAGATGTGGCGCCGGTAGTAGGACGTCGGCGCGGGCTTGGCGGACTCGGACATGGCCCGATTCTAGGACCGCCCCTCGTCGCGGGACGACGGACGCGCCACCGCGTACAGACCGAATGCGATGGCCGCGTACGGCCAGAGCCAGCCCAGCCACTGCGACACGCCATGAAAACGGATGAAGCGCCCTTGCTCCCAGACCTCGATGGCCTGCGCGAAGTAAGGCACCTCCGGTGCGCGGTTGAGCAAGGACAGCGACACCCCCAGGCACAGCAACATCAGCGCGTGGCACAGCCGCCGCGTGAGCGGCGCGCACACCGCAGCGAGCAGCGCGGCCCCGATCAGGCCCGCCAGCACCGGCTCGGTGGCCCAGGACCACGCATGCACGGGGCCATAGGTGAGCGCACCGGACAGGCCACCGACCGCCCAGGCGGCTGCCAGGAACACCGCGGCGAACGCCAGCCGGCGCCACCAGCCACGCATGTCGCCGAAGGCCATCAGCAGCGGCGCCAACAGGCTGAGCGCGACGCAGAACGCCTCGGTCAACGGGCTCAGGGGCTCGGCCGGCAGTCCGGGGGCGGGCAGCCAGGCGATGAACGGTGTGTCCCACCACCACTCGGCGAGCGCCTGTGCCAACGGCTCCCAGGCCTGGCCCAGGCCGAAGGGCACCGCCAGCGGGTAGAGCAGGGCCAGTGGCCAGATGGCCAACAGCACGAGACTGCCGTGCGCGCCAGGCGCGAACCATGCCTCGCGCCAACGCCCCCAATGCTGCAAGGCCCCACCGCGGCCCATCAGCCAGGCCAGAGCGGCACCCGCCAGACCGCCGAGGCTGTTGAGTGCGAAGTCCACGTTGGAGGGCACGCGCACCAGCAGGTAGGTCTGCGCACTCTCGATGCCCGCCGACAGCAGCAGCGGCAACCCCGCGCCCAACCACCACACACCGCTTCGCCATCCCAGGCGCAGCGCCGCCACGGCCAGCAGAAAACCCAGCGGAACATAGCCAAGGAAGTTGGCGTAGAGATCGAAGGCGGTCCAGTACTGGGGCCAGGGCGCACCCACCCAGGACCATGCCTGCACACCTTGCACGCGCCAGCCCGTGAAGGGGTACAGGCTGGCGTAAAGGATCAGGCCGGTATAGAGCAGGGCCAGTGGCCAGGCGGACGTGCGCATCGGCCTTCCCCCGGACTCAGAATGGCTTGACCACCACCAGCACCACGGCGATCACCAGCAGCAGCACGGGCAGTTCGTTGAACCAGCGGTACCAGACGTGCGATCGGCGACTCTGGCCTGCCACGAAGCGACGCAGCATGACCACGCAGGCGTGGTGGTAACCCATCACCAGCAACACCACCAGCAACTTGGCATGCATCCAGCCATTGCCCGGGCCGCGGCCGATGCCGTAGCCCAGCCAGAGCCACAGGCCCAGTGCAATGGCGGGCACGGCGAGCAAGGTGGTGAACCGCAACAACTTGCGCGCCATCAACAGCAGCCGCTCGCGCTCGGCCACGCTTTCGGGCGGCACCATGGCCAGGTTCACGAAGATGCGCGGCAAATAGAACAGACCGGCGAACCAGCTCGCCACGAAAACGATGTGAAAGGCTTTGACCCAGAGCATGTGGGCAGTGTATGGCCAGGCACACGCACGCGCCGCATGGCAGCGCCGAGCCAAAAAAAACCCGGCCATGGGCCGGGTTGGGAAGCCTTTTTGCTGTCACACACTAAGGCACCCGCTCAGGGAGGAAAAGCGGGGGGAACCTTGCGGCTCCCGCCTGAAGTCTATCCCACTTTCCAGCGCCAAACAAAGCGCCCCTGTCAGTATTGACAGGTGAATGTCAGGCGGTTGGCCGAGGCCAAATGGCCTGATCCAGATGGCCCGGACGCGCCCGGCTGGGTCGATTGATCGCAGGCGGCACTCAACGCGCCGCGAGGGCGCCCAACCGGGCAACCGCTTCCTCGAATCCGCAGTGCTCGTGCGTGCCCTGGCGCAGGTAGTTCAGGATGGCTTCCCGGCTGTCGATGGCCTGATCGGCCACGCGATCAGCGCCCTTCTTGTACTCGCCCACCTTGAGCAGCAGCTCGATCTCCTCGTACTTGGCAAGCAACTCGCGCATGCGGCCCGCAGCGGCCTTGTGTTCCGGGGTGACCAGCGCATTCATCACGCGCGAGGCCGATGCCAATACGTCGATGGCCGGGTAGTGGTTCATCGCGCCCAGCTTGCGCGAGAGCACGATGTGGCCGTCCAGGATCGAACGCGTCTCATCCGCCACCGGCTCGGTCATGTCGTCGCCTTCGACCAGCACCGTGTAGGTGCCACCGTCCAGCACCAGTTGCAATGCGCTCATGAGCAAACGGCCGCTCACCTTCTTGGAGAGGTAGCCATTGACCCCGTGTCGCAAGGCCTCGCGCAGGGACGCGCCGTTCTCGTGGCTGCTCACCATGACGATCTTCGATTGCGGCTGGGCAAGCCTGAGGCTCGGCAGATCGTCCTCGCCCCAGGAAGGCACCAGGTCTTCGTCGATCAGCACGAGGTCCAGGTCGCGCGTTTCATTGCAACGCGCCAGCAGAAGCTGCCAGGAATCGGCTTCCTCGACGAACAAGGGCCGGCCCAGCAGCTTCAGGGTGGTCTTGATGCCCTCGCGCAACAGGGCGGTTTCATCGCCGACGAGCACGTGCAGGGGCGCGGCGTCCGTGGGGTCTGGCGCGGTGGGGAATGCGCCCATGAGGGCGCTCAAGGCGGGGGAAACATCGAGTGCCATAGGTTCTCCAAAGCGGCGCTCTCCCTGCGGGTTCGGTTCTCGTTCTTGTGTGCTGGCCGGGGAGCGATTCTTCTCGCGAGCAGGGCCCGGCCGAATACCCTGGGCGCAGTAATTCCCAGGCCACAAGGACGACGAGCGGCCATCTCCGCCGAAAGTCGGTGAGACGTGTAGCGAAGGTGACAGCCAAAGGCACGAGGGCCCTGGCGAACCCGCGATCAGCGCAGTTGCTGCACCTGCAGTGCGCTCACGCCGCCGGCGTTGTTGCCCCAGGCCTGACGCACGTGGCTGGCCACCGCGGCGATCTCCTCGTCGGTGAGCTGGCTGCGAAACGGCGGCATGCCCCAGGGGCGCGGGTGCGCGGCGGTGGTGGGCCCGTAACCCCCGTCAAGCACCCAGCGCACCAGGTTCACCGGCGAGGCCTGCGTGACCGCACGGTTGCCGGCCAGTGGCGGGAACGCCCAGGGGCCCTCCCGTGGCGCGCCCTCGGCCCAGGCGCCCTCACCCCGATCGCCGTGGCATTGCGCGCAGTGCTGCTCGTAGACACGCGCGCCTTGCAGCAACACGCGCGGCTCGGCGGGCACGTCATCGCGCGCCTGCGGCACCACGGGCAGCTCTTTCAGGTAGGTGGCGATGGCGTGCAGCTCGGCCTCGGGCAGGTGCTGTGTGCCGTGGCGCACCACCTCGGCCATGGGGCCGCCCACACTGGCCCGGTCGGTACGGCCGTCGCGCAGCAGCCGCACGATGTCTTCGGTGGTCCAGGCCTGCACGCCGGCTTCGGCCGGGTCGAGCAGTGAAGGCGCCCACCACGCGCCATCCGGCATCAGACCGCCCGCCAGACCCTGTCCGGGGCCTTCAAGCACACCCGGCGCGCGGTGGCAGGCAGCGCAGTGCGCCACGCCCTGCACCCACCAGGCGCCGCGGTTCCATTCGGCGCTGCGCGCGGGCTCGTCGCGGTGTTCCGCGGGCCGGAAATGCAGCACGCGCCAGGCCGCCAGCGCCACGGGCTGGTCGTACGGGAAGCGCAGGCGGTGCGGCTCACGCGCGCGGTCCACCGGCGCCAGCGTGCGCAGGTAGGCGAACAGCGCATCGGTGTCGGTGCGCGCCAGACGCGTGGTGTGCAGGTACGGAAAAGCGGGGTAGAGCAAGCGGCCGTCGCGGGACTGGCCGTGGTGCAGGGCACGGTGAAACTCGGCCGCGCTCCAGGCGCCCAGGCCGCTCGCGTGCGGCGTGAGGTTGCTGCTGACGATGGCGCCGAAGCGCGTCTGCACGGCGTGGCCGCCGGCCCAGGGCTCACCGCCCTTGGCGGTGTGGCAGGCCATGCAGTTGCCGGCACGCGCGAGCAATTCGCCACGCGCCACCAGCGCCGCCGTGGCAGCGACCTCGGGCACCTGGACCAGTGGCGCCGGGCGCAACTCGCGCCACACGGACCAGCCGAACATCGCGCCAGCGAGCAACACCAGCGCAAGCACCACCAACAGCAGGCGGCGCGTCATCGCACACCCCCAAGGTCACTGCCGCAGGCGATGGGCAAGGGTGCGGGCAGCCGCTGCGCAGGCTTCGCATCGTTCGGCAACGGTTGCGCGGCCAGCCAGCTCGCCACCGCGCTCACGTCCTCGCCGCTGAGTTTCTTTGCCACCTCGGCCATGCAGTCGGGTGCGCTGGCGCGGCGCAGACCGGTTTGCCAGCCCCCGAGCTGGCCGATGAGGTAGTCGCGCGGCAGCCCGAGCAGCCCTGGGATGGCGGGCTGCACACCGGTCATGCGCTCGCCGTGGCAGCTGTTGCACGAAGGCAGGTTCTTCGACGGATCGCCCACGCGCACCAGTTGCTCACCGCGCGCACGCTGCGCCGGCGTGCCTTGCGGGGGGGCGGGGGGCGGGTAGGGCAGGTCGAGCGCCGCGAAATGCGCGGCCATCTCGGCCAGGTAGGCGTCGTCCAGGTGGTCGAGCAGCGACGCCATGCCCACGGCCTGGCGCCGTGCGGACTGAAAGTGGCGCAACTGGTTGTGCAGGTAGGCGACGGGCTTGCCCGCAATGCGCGGAAAGTAGCCGTCGGGTGTGGCGCGGCCTTGCTCGCCGTGGCAGGCGGTACAGGCCAGCAGGCGCTGCGCCATCGTGTCGGGCACGCGCGAGGGGGTGGGCGCAGGGGTGGAGGAGGGGCTCTGGGCAGCAGCGGCAGCGGCCCACAGCGCTGCGGCGACAATGACAAGGCGGATCACGCACGGACCGTATCACAGCGCGCCGCTCACCCGCCCATGAACACCCCAATGCCCCTTCCTGTCGACGCGACGCGCTGCCCGCTGTGCGGCGGCGACAACCGCTGCGCGATGGAGCGGCAAAAGGCCACGGGCCAGCCGCAACCACCCTGCTGGTGCGTGAGCGAAACCTTCAGCCCCGCACTGCTGGCCCGCATCCCCGAGGCCGCCCGCGGCACCGCCTGCCTGTGCTCCGCGTGCGTGCGGGCCGCCCTCGCCGAGCCGCGATGAGCGAGCCCGCACCCGACCCGAACGGCCTGCCCGCGATGCGCGAGCGCTACGGCCCGCGCTACCGCTGGCTGCTGTTGCTCGCGGTGATGGTGGGCACCATGGCCTCGATCATGTCGTCCACGATCGTGAACGTGGCCATTCCCGACATGAGCCAGCATTTCGCGCTCGGCCAGGAGCGGGCGCAGTGGGTGTCCTCCGCCTTCATGGCGGCCATGACAGTGTCGATGCTCACCACCCCCTGGCTGCTGGCGCGCTACGGCTACCGCCGCACCTACGAGGGCTGCATGTGGCTGCTGCTGCTGGGTGGGCTGGCCGGCGGCATCGCGAACGACTACCCGCTGGTGCTGGCCGCGCGCGTGGCCGAAGGGCTGGCCGCGGGCGTGGTGCAGCCGATTCCGGCCATCATCATCCTGCGCGCATTCGACTCCACCGAACAGGGCCGCGCCAGCGGCATCTTCGGCATGGGCGTGGTGCTGGCGCCGGCACTGGGCCCGAGCATCGGCGGCGTGCTGGTCGACGGATTCGGCTGGCGCTCGATCTTCTTCATGGTGGTGCCGCTGTGCGTGGTCTCGCTGTGGCTGGCCAGGAAGTACGTGCCGACCACCGCACCGGGCGGCGGCGCCGCCAACCGCGCCGGCGCCGGCCTCGACTGGCGCGGCCTGGTGCTGGCGGCCGCGGGCACGCTGTGCCTGCTCAATGGCCTGGTGGAACTGCAGGGCGGCACCGCAGCGTCGGCGTTCGCGCTGCTGGCAGCGGCAGCGGGCCTGCTGGTGGCCTTCATCTGGCTGGAGCGGCGCACCCTGCAACAACGCCGGCGCCACCCCACCCAAGGCGTCGACCCGCTGCTCAACCTCTCACTCTTTCTCGACCGGCGCTTCGCCATGGGCAGCATCGTGGCCTTCATCTACGGCATTGCGCTGTTCGGCTCCACTTACCTGCTGCCGGTGTACATGCAGATGGGCCTGCGCCTGTCGCCGTCGGTGGTGGGCACGGTGCTGCTGCCGGCGGGCTTCGTGCTGGCCGTCACCATCGCCGTGGTGGGCCGCCTGGCCGACCGCCAGCCCACGCACCGGCTGGTGAGCATCGGCCTGCTGTTGCTGGCGGCTTCGTTCGGCTTGATGGTCACGATCCGCCTGGACCACGCGGGCCTGATCATCCCGCTGCTGATCGTGTGGGCCATCCTGGGGCGCATCGGCCTGGGCTTCGTCCTGCCCTCACTGAACATCGGCGCCATGCGCGGGCTTGACCGCAGCCACATCCCGCAGGGATCGAGCGCGATCAACTTCCTGCGCATGCTGGGCGGCGCCGCAGGTGTCAGTCTGTGCGGCATCTTCTTGGAGTGGCGGCTGGCCGCACACGGCCAGGTGCTGGACAGCGCCAGCCGCGCGCCCGACCGGCTGGCCGCGTTCAACGAAACCTTCGTCCTGCTGGCCGTCATCTGCGGCGTGGCGCTCATCGCCGCGCTGCGGCTCAAGGCGGACGCCGCGACAAAATAGCCGCCACGATGTGCCAACTGCTCGGCCTGAACTGCGCCACCCCCACCGACGCGACCTTCAGCTTCACCGGCTTTCGCGAACGCGGGGGCAACACCGACCACCACGCCGACGGCTGGGGCATCGCATTCTTCGAAGGCAAGGGCCTGCGCCTGTTCCTGGACCACCAGAGCGCGGCGCATTCGCCGATGGCGCAGTTCCTGCAGGCCTACCCGCTCAAGAGCCGCAACATCATTGCCCACGTGCGCAAGGCCACGATCGGCGAGGTGGCGCTGGAGAACGCCCACCCCTTCGTGCGCGAGCTCTGGGGACGCCAGTGGGTGTTCGCGCACAACGGCGACCTGAAGGACTACTTCCCCCACCTGCACAGCCACTTCCGACCGGTGGGCAGCACCGACAGCGAACGCGCCTTCTGCTGGCTGATGCAGGAGCTGCACAAGTCGCACGCCGGCCTGCCCAGCGTGCACGAGCTCACGCACACGCTGCGCGAACTGATCCCGCAGGTCACGCGCTTCGGCAACTTCAATTTCCTGCTCTCCAACGGCGAGGCGCTGTGGGCCCACTGCAGCACCCACCTGCACTGGCTGGTGCGCCAGCACCCGTTCGCGCCGGCCACGCTGAAGGACTGCGACTGGACGGTGGACTTCGCCACCGTGAACCAGTCCGGCGACCGCGCCGCGGTGATCGTGACTACGCCGCTGACCAGCAACGAAGCCTGGAACGCGTTCGCGGCGAACGAACTCAAGGTGTTTGTCGACGGCCTGCCGCTCGACTGAGTCCAGGGCGCCGGGCGCAGTGCCGGCCCTAGGGCCAACCCTGATGTCCGGCGGTGCCGCCCGCATACCCCCACGGCCTATCATCCCCAGGTGCCCTGCCCGCCAGCGGCCGTGCGCCCCTTTCCTTCACGCACACAGGAGACCAGACATGCAACGACGCCACTTCATTGCCGGCGGCATCGCCGCCGCCAGCCTGCCGAATCTCGCCTTCGCGCAGGGCCTGGAGAAACCCAAGTGCACCATCGCCGTGGGCGGCAAGAACCTCTTCTATTACCTGCCGCTCACGATTGCCGAGCAACTGGGTTACTTCAAGGACGAAGGCCTGGACCTCACCATCGTCGACTTCGCCGGCGGCTCTCGCGCGCTGCAGGCCGTGGTGGGCGGCAGCGCCGATGTGGTCTCGGGTGCGTTCGAGCACACGCTGAACATGCAGTTCAAGGGCCAGCCCATGCGCGCGTTCGTGCTGCAGGGCCTGGCGCCGCAGATCGTGCTGGGTGTGAACCCCAAGACCATGCCGAACTTCAAGGGCGTGGCCGACCTCAAGGGCAAGAAGATCGGCGTGACCGCGCCCGGCAGCTCGACCAACGTGCTGGTGAACTTCGTGCTCGCCAAGGCGGGCTTGAAGCCCAGCGACGTGAGCATCGTCGGCGTGGGCGCGAGCAACGGTGCGGTTGCTGCCATGCGCGCCGGCCAGATCGACGCCATCAGCAACCTCGACCCGGTGATCACGCTGCTGCAGCGCTCGGGCGATCTGAAGATCGTCACCGACACGCGCATCGTGAGCGAGGCCGAGAAGGTGTTCGGCGGCCCGATGCCGGCCGGCTGCCTGTACTGCCCGCAGCCCTTTCTCGACCGCAACCCCAACACCGCACAGGCCATGGCCAACGCCATGGTGCGCGCCAACAAGTGGATCCAGAAAGCCGGCCCGGGCGACATCATCAAGGTGGTGCCCGAGAGCTACCTGCTCGGCGACCGCGCGATCTACATCGACGGCTTCCTCGCCGCACAAAAGGCGCTCTCGCCCGACGGCATGATCCCGGCCAAGGGCCCTGAGACCGCCTTCCGCGCGCTGGGCAGCGTGGACGCCGAGATCGCCAAGGCCAGGCTCGACCTCAACGCCGTCTACACCAACGCGTTCGCGCAGAAGGCCAACGCCAAGTACCCGAAGGGATGAAGTCATGAAGCACCCCCGCGCCGCTTCGCGGCTCCCCCCTCTCTCGCCTGCGGCGGGAGGGGGGCGCACCCAGAGGCCTGGCAAAGCCAGTTCCTCGGGTGCCCTGGGGGCGTGGCCGGCGCTCGCGAGCAGCGGCGAGCGATTGGCGCCATGGAGCACTGAAATGAAACCGGCGATCGAACTGCAGGACGTCGCCTGCACCTTCATCAGCAAGGACGCCCCCGGCCAGCGCTACACCGCTGTCGAGGGCGTGAACCTCACGGTGGGGGCGGGCGAGTTCGTGAGTGTGGTGGGCCCCACGGGTTGCGGCAAAAGCACCCTGCTCAACGTGGCGGCGGGCCTGCTGGAACCGAGCAAGGGCAGCGCGCGCATCTTCGGCGAGGCGCTGCAAGGCATCAACGCGCGCGCGGGCTACATGTTCCAGAGCGAGAGCCTGATGCCCTGGCGCACCGGCCTGCAGAACGTGATGGCCGGACTGCAGTTCCGCGGCGTCGGCGATGCCGAGGCGCGCGCGCAGGCCGACGACTGGCTGCGCCGCGTGGGGCTGGGCGGCTTCGGCGACCGCTACCCGCACCAGATGAGCGGCGGCATGCGCAAACGCACCTCGCTGGCGCAAACGCTCGTGCTCGACCCCGACATCATCCTCATGGATGAGCCGTTCTCGGCGCTCGACATCCAGACGCGGCAGTTGATGGAGAACGAGGTGCTGCAGTTGTGGGCCGCGAAGAAAAAGGCGGTGCTGTTCATCACGCACGACCTCGACGAAGCCATCGCCATGAGCGACCGCGTGGTGATCATGTCCGCCGGCCCGGCCAGCCACGTCATCGGTGACTTCACCATCGACATCGAGCGCCCGCGCGACGTGGCCGAGGTGAAGACCCTGCCGCGTTTCCTCGAACTGCACGCGGCCATCTGGGCGGTGCTGCGCGACGAGGTGCTCAAGGGCTACCAGCAACAACTGCAGAAAGCCGCCTGAGCGCGGCCCCGTCAACGCATGTGGAAGTTCCTCAAACCCCGCCCGGGCAACCTGCGCCTGTGGCAGCTCGGCCTGCTGGTGCTGATCTTCGCGTTCTGGCACGTGATGACCAAGCCCGGCCTGGTGCCGACCTTCATGTTCGACAACGACCGCCAGGCCGCGTTCTTCTTCGGTGAGCCGCTGAAGATCTTCATGCGCATCTGGGCATGGTTCGTGCGCGACGCCGACATCTATGTCCACCTGTGGGTCACGCTGGCCGAGACCTTGATGGCCTTCGGCATCGGCGCCGTGACCGGGCTGGCCGGCGGGCTGTGGCTGGCGCTCTCGCCCATGGCCTCGGCCATCCTGGAGCCCTATATCAAGGCGCTCAACTCGATGCCGCGCATCATCCTCGCGCCCATCTTCGCGGTGTGGTTCGGGCTGGGCATGGGCTCCAAGGTCGCCCTGGGCGTCACGCTGGTGTTCTTCATCGTGTTCTTCAACGTCTACCAGGGCGTCAAGGAAGTAAGCCCGGTGGTGCTGGCCAACGCGCGCATGCTGGGCGCGAGCCAGAAGCAGCTGCTGCGCCACGTCTACCTGCCCAGCGCCACCAGCTGGGTGTTCAGCTCGCTTCACACCAGCGTCGGCCTGGCCTTCGTGGGCGCGGTGGTGGGCGAGTACCTCGGCTCATCGCAGGGCGTGGGCTACCTCATCCTGCAGGCCGAGGGCCAGTTCGACATCAACACGGTGATGGCGGGCATCCTTGTGCTCACCAGTTTCGCGCTGGTGCTCGATGCCGTCGTGGGCCGCATCGAGAAGCGGCTGATGAAGTGGCAACCCAGGGCGGGCGAGACGGAAAAGCTCTGAGCCCGCCACCCGGCTGGCCGTGCCCGCACCGGCCACGGGACAATGCGCCGCATGCACAGTCCCAGCCCGCCCCGGCAACCCGGCCGCACACCGGTGCAGCAACTGCCGGCGGAGCTGGCCGCGCGCTGGCGGCCGGGCCGCTGGATGGCCACGGCGCGGCGCCGCGCCGGCACCGCGTGGGGGCTGTCGGTGGCCGTGCATGCGCTGGTGCTGGGCCTGACCTTCGACGGCGACGGGCTGGGTTTGCCCGGTCTCGGCCTGCCCTGGCAGGAACGGCGCGCCGAGGCACCCGAGCAACGCACACGGCCCGCGCCGCTGGCGGACACCGGTGCAGCAGGTGCGCCCGAGCCCGCTGAAACGGCCGACACGGAGCCGGATGAAACCGCCCGCGCGACGACGCCCCGGCAAACCGCGCCCGCCACCCTTCCTGCGCCGGCGCTGACGGTGCTGGACTACAGCATGCTGCAGGCGGCACGTGCGGCCGAAGCGGCGCGCCTTGACGCGGCCCGCCGGGCCGCCGCGCAGGCCCTGTCCGAACGCCAGGCCGCCGCCCGCCAACGCGCAGCGCGCCTGGAGTTTGCACGGCAGGCAGCCATACAGCAGGCCATTGCGCGGCGCGAGGCCGCGCGGCAGGAGGCCGCCCGGCAACAGGCGGCACGAGAGCAGGCCGCACGTGAGCAAGCGGCGCGCGAACTGGCAACCCAGGCACCGGTCCCGCGCCCGACCGAGGCCGAACGCATCGAACCCGAGCGGTCGGCAACCGACGCGGCGACGCCTGCCGCAACGCCAACCCCGGCGCCGGATCTCGCGCCGGCAACGAGCAGCCCGTCACAACCGGAGCCACCAACTTTTGCGCAGCAGGACGAACCGCCGCCCGTGGTGCAACCGCCCAGCGTGCAGCAAGACGACCTGGCTCAACAAGCAGCGGCAACCCAGGACGCCGAGCGCCTGCAGGCCCTTCGGGCGGAGGCCGAACGGCAAGCGGCTGCGCAGGCGGCACGCGAGGCCGAGGCGCAAGCCGAGGCGGCGCGGCTGGCGCAGGAACAGGCCCTGGCACAGCGCCGTCTGGCCATGCAGCAGGAAACCGAGCGCCGGCTAGCCGCCGAAGCCCAGGCGGCCCGCGAAGCCACGGCGCGGGCCGAAGCCGAACGCCAGGCAGCCGAGCAGGCTGCGGCCGAGCGGGCGCAAGCCGAACGCGAGGCCGCAGCGCGAGAAGCCG
>VFQM010001190.1_pt1 | contig 23886 bp, 27 predicted proteins | sample 3512391 | NCBI WGS metagenome assembly VFQM01 (sample SAMN10412369, study PRJNA504923) | tailings metagenome | isolation source: Replicate 1 from Balatoc abandoned mine | place: Philippines | reverse complement strand
CTGGGCACGCCGCGGTGGCGGGCCTCGTTCTGCAGCAGGGCCAGCATGGCCTGGTGACCGCGGTGAACGCCGTCGAAATTGCCGATGGTGAGGGCGCAGCCGCGCACGCCGTCGGGCGTGCCGTGGGGGCGGTTCCAGAGGCCGCGGAGGATCTGCATGGGTCGCTCGGGGGTGGTTTTGTCACATCGCGGGGCCATGTCCCACATGGGCGCGATGGGTCATCAAAGATTGGTTTTTTGACGCTCTAGCGTCTGCTCCAGCTTTTCGCGAAGTGGGCCTGGCGGCTCTGCTTCCGCCGCTGCAACGGCGGTCCAGAAGATCGGGTCAGCTCCTAATTCCATAGCGAAATTGCAAGCCAGTGTAGGGCTTAGACGCCCGCGCTTCTTTGCTTGCGAGAACGTCGCTCGCGTGAGGTTCATGCGACGACTCCAAGCCGCCGCCGTCCGCTTTTGCAGTGCCTGGTTCAGCAAGTCGATCGTGTGAGGCATATCTGCGCTCCTTTGCCAACGGGCTGTGATCGTCTCACACCTCGTTAACAAACTGGTTGACCAGGTGTGAACACCTGGTGATGCTCACGCCCTTCAACACAGGAGCCGCCAATGATCTACCTCACCCAGGGCAAGCCAGGCGCAGGCATGACCCTCTCAGTTCGTCCGCCACTGGCCAGTGAGCCCACGGCTCGAAGCTTGGCGGCTCCGGTCGTGGTGCGGTCAGTGGCGGGCACCCGCACCCGCGTTCACAAGCTCGACAACCACTTCGCCTGGTTGTCCGTCTCCCTCCACCTCATGAGCCAGGGCGTCGGTGCACGTAGCTTGCGCCCGTGCGCCGACGCCCTGGCGTCCACACCCCCCCTGAGTAACACGGGGATAAACAAAGAAGGGGGCGCGTCTTGAACGAAGAAAAGCTCGTTCTTGAGGGCAAGCGGGTCAAGCTCATGACCCAGGAACGTGCAGTGCGTTCCGACGCCGGGGTCATCATCGATTACCTGCGCTTCACAGTGACCCGTGATGCCCTGATCCGTGCACATCTTCCAGCGAAGGGCAATCTGATCATCGACGGCCTGCAGACCGATCAGGAGATTACCGAGGACCTCGCGGCCTATTGGGCACGGCTGCTCGGCTTCCAGCCTGGCGAAGCACGCGCCGGCCGCGACTTCTACGATCACACGTACACGGTGGTCGATGCCGATGGCCACGAGGTCGGCAGTGTCAGCGGCGGCGGTGAGGGCCAGCGGGGCACTTTCTGCCTCTCGCTCAAGGGCTACGGCTGCAACTTCGCCAGGCAGGGGTGGGAGCAGCGTGTGTACCAGGTGTTCTCGGCTCTTGGCGCAACGATTACCCGCATCGACCTCGCCCGCGACTTCTTCAACGGCGAGCGCGGTTATCACGACGCGGAGTCGGCCTACAGGGCGGGCGGGTTCAGCTATCGCGGCCGAGCGCCTAGCGTGTACCAGTACGGCGATTTCGAGCACGGCCAGGCGCGCACCTTCCAGGTGGGCAAGCGCGACAGCGGCAAGCTTTTCCGGGGCTACGAGAAGGGCCACCAGTTCACGCTGATGGACGACCCGTGGTGGCGTGCTGAGGTCGAGCTGCGCAACCACAACCGCGTGATTCCCTTCGAGACGCTGATCCGCCCCGCCGCCTTCTTCTCGGGTGCCTATGCCTTCTGCGCCGAGCTGCTGGAGCAGGTCGAGCCGGTGGCCATCCCCACGGGCGAGAAGGTCATCGATGTGAGCGTCGAGCGCACGGTGCGGTGGCTTGAGCGCACGGTCGCTCCGGCCATCGTCACCCTGTCCCTCGCATCTGGCTTCGACTGGCTCACACGCCTGGCGGTCGAGCACGCACACCGCCCGCGCCCTCGCGGCTTGAAGGGCCTGAGCACCGAGTCCCTGCAGGCCGGCATCCGCCGCGCCCTCACCAAGTTCAAACACACATCGCCCGTACCGGCCGGGTCGATGGCTCCACCACTGCCGGCTTTAAGGACCACACCATGAAGTTTCAATCTCGCCTCGTCGTGCTCGGCATGAAGGCATCGAAGGGCACGCTCGACAACGGCACGGGCTTCGACTCCACCAAGGTCTACGTGCAGACGGCGCTCGATGACAGCAAGGGTATGGGCAAGGGCTTCGCCACTGCCGAATACAACTTCGGCACCTCGGAAGAGTTCCACAAGTTCAAGCACCTGCCGTTTCCGCTGGAGTGCGATGCCCAGCTGGAGATCGTCACCAACGGCAAGACGCAGAAGACCGTTGTGAGTGCGCTCAAGCCGGTCGCCCCGGCCAAGGCGGCGTGACATGTGCGCGGTCGAGTGCCAGGAAGAGCACGACCCGAGCGGCTGGGTGACTGGTCTGCTCGGGGTGATCGCCGACATGGCGGCCGATGGCCGTCGCGGTGTGGCGATCGAAGACGGCGCGACCTTCACGGTCAGCACCAAAGACGACAGCGGATCGCGCGTCGTTCTGACGCTCACGGTGAGCTACGAGTTTTAGGGGTGCCCTCTCCCTGCCTCGCGTGCGGGGCAGTGGGGGCCGCAATCCCGCGTCCCGCAACTGCACAGGAGGAACGATGTTCCAGAAGCTCAAGCAAACCGTGGTGCGTTCGCGCGCCTTCCAGGCGACCGTGGTCGCTTGCACCGCCATCATGGCGCCGGCCGTGTACGCGCAGGCGACGCTGCCTGCCGGCGTCGATGGCGCAATCACCGGTGCCGTGGATGTGATGATCCTGGCAGCCACCACGCTCATCGTGGCGATGGTCGGCTTCTGGGGCATCAAGGCCCTGGGCCGCAAAATGGGCTGGTGGTCCTAAGCCGTAGGTGGGGTGATGGGCTACCTTCACAAAGGGGTGTGTTACCCCACTACGGAGCTGGCCAGGGCCGATGTGTGTAGCGAGGCTGCTCATGTCGCCCTGGTCGGCCAGGACGTGTACGCCAGCTCGTGCACGTCCACCGATTTCACTCAGGCGAGCTATGACGTGGTGACAACGATCAACGGGACGCCCACACGCACCGTCACGCTCGACTATCCCGCGTTTCCTGCTTGCGATCACACGTTCAGTGTCGAGCTGGCCGGCTGGTGGCTCGGCGCCGCCCTCTTGATGTTCTGCACGCTGTTCGGCCTCAAGGCGCTGCTCGAACTCTTCTCTGGAAAGCACGATGCATGACCTACGCCGAATATTCCTTCGTCACCTATGTCGCGCTGTTGGCGTTGGTGCTCTCGGGTGTCTGGTACCTCTTCAAGTAGGCGCGCAGAGCCCCCTGGAGATGCCTACCAGGCTCGATCGCTTCCACGTCTTCGCCAACGGCAACATCGTCTCTACGAAGTACGCGAGTGCCTTTGAGTCCGAGGGCATCCGCCTGGCGCAGAACGCACGCATCTACGGCACCACCTCGGGCAGTGGCGTTTCGCTGTCCAAGCAGCTCGCGCTGAACACCCGCAACGGCGTTGTCGTTGCCGAGGCTCGTCAGCTCATTACCTCGCGCGCTGCCGCCGTCGCGGTTCGCGGCGTCCTTGGTGGCCCGGTGCTTGGCTCCCTGCTCGTTGGCGGTGCCGTGCTTCAGTGGTTCAACGATTCGGGGCTGGTTGTAGAGGACGGCCAGCCATTGATCGCTGTACAGCCCGGTCCCACCGCCTACGACCCCGTGACCGCGACTTCTCCTGCCGGCGTGCTCTCGCTGGGTACCTGTCCCGGCTCCAACTACATGAGCTGGGTGACGCCAGGCTTTTGCCGCCGTGGCTTAACCACTTGCAGCGCAAGCGACGGCGGGTCAGCAGGGGTCAGTGGGTCTTGCTATCCCCTCATCGCCTACGTCACTGCGTCTCAGCGCGACGCGTTGCAGGCCAAAGGCTGGTTTTACGTCAACAACGCCGGGGGCGGTTACTACCACTTGCTAGGTGCTGTCTCAGCCTCAGGCGCTACCGTAGCCCCCCCTCGCCCTGCCACCCCCCAGGAGGTTGAGGATGCCTTGGCATCGTCCCCGCTTTCTCCTGCGGCCCTCAAGCAGCTCGGCGATGCGGGCATCACTCCGAACCCTGCTAGCTCGGAACCTCCCTCCATCACCAACCCTCAGCCGAGCCCCGAAAAGACCACTACTAAGACTAACCCGGACGGCTCGACCGAGACAACGGTCTGTCAGATCACGGGGACTGTCGTCAACGGTGGCGTAAGGCTCAATGAGTCCTGCACCACGACCTTGCGCGATCCACTGGGCAACATCACGGGCACCAGCACCACGACTACGGACCAGGCCGACCCCGAGCCTGGCCAGGAAGAGCAGAGCTTGTTCTGCGAGCTGTTCCCCAACGTGCTTGCCTGCGCCGAGTTCGGCGACCCCACCGGGGACGACATACCCACCGAGACGCGCAACGTCGATTTCGATCCCGAAGTTCTGTTCGGTGCTGGCACCTGCCCTGCCGACACCTCGATTTCTGTCAATGGCCAGGCCGTCGCCATTGGCCAGTGGTCCACCTGGTGCGGCTATGCGGTGGACTACGTGCGCCCGATCGTTCTCCTGCTCGCCGCGTTTGCAGCACTCATGATCGTTGCCAGGGGGATGCCCGAATGAACCTCGCTACCTTCCTCCTGGCCATCTGCCAGCCCCTCATCGGCCGCATCCTGGTCAGTCTCGGGTTTAGCGTGGTGACGATCACCGGCTTTAACCTGGTCATCGACCAGCTCAAGGACGCGGTGGTCAGCGGCGTCAATACGTTGCCGAGCAACGCCTTGAATCTCTTTCTGCTCTCCGGTGGTGGCGTTGCGCTCGGCCTCATTTTCGGCGCGATCACGACGAGGCTCGTTCTCTGGCAGATCAGCAAGAGCACACGCGTCCTCGGCGTCAATCCGGGCTGAGCATGATTACGGTACTCACAGGTGTACCAGGCAGCGGCAAGACGCTGTACGCCATTGCGAAGCTGCTGCTTCCCACCGTGGGCACCACGGTGGATGGCCAGGACCAGGACGGTAACAAGGTCAAGCACGAGCGCGTGCTCTACACCAACATCAATGGCCTGACGCTGCCGCACGAGAAGATCGACGCCGAGTGGCTGGCCGACTGGCCCGCGCGCATTAAGCCAGGCGCCGTCATCTGCGTTGACGAGGCGCAGAAGGTGTGGGGCAAGCGCGTTACCGGCTCCAAAGTGCCGTATGCCGTTGCCGAGCTGGAAACCCACCGGCATCACGGCGTCGATTTCGTGGTGATGACGCAGAAGCCCGAGCTTCTCGATCAGAACGTGTGCAGCCTGGCGGGCCGTCATTTGCACATCAGGCGCGTCGGCAACAGTCACAACACGATCGTGTACGAGTGGGACTCGGTGAGCCGTGGCCTGCTCTACAGAAATGCCTTCAAGAAGAGCGGCTGGCGGTACCCGCGATCGGTGTTCGAGCACTACAAGTCCGCCGAGGCACACACCAAGATGCCGCGCAGTCTTCCCTTTGCGTTCTGGATCACGCTGGCGGCACTGGCCGGCTCCGCCTACGCCTGGCCAACGCTCATGGGCAAGATCACCGAGGGCTTCAACCCCAGCGCCAAACGCCAGGAAACCGCCCAGGCCAGCGCGCAGCCCGCGAAGCCATCAACCCCTTCGCTCATCATTCCGGACGCGCCTGCGCCCGTTCCTGGCCTCCAGCAACCCCAAGCTCTCCAGGTCGCACCCGTTGCGCCCGTGCTTATGGGTTGCGCCGCCGCGGCGGATGCCTGCCGCTGCTACGACCAGGCTGGCCAGGTTGTCGATCTTGAGCCGCAAGCCTGCCAGGCGAAGCTGGCCAGCCCCATGCCGGCCAAGACCGCGCAGGATCTCGCGCAGATCCTTCCAGGCGTGCCCGATGCCCTGCAGTTCACCAGCGGCGCAGCCGATGGCGAGGTCATCGGTCAGATGCGCGCTCAGTCTCGGTAGGCGCCGCTCTTCTCGATCAGCCAGAGCGTCCCGCGCATCTTCCATGCATCGTTCGGGTCCTCGTGTGCGTCGCTCAGTAGCTCCCAACTCGCGTATTTGGCGCCTGTGCGCATGAGCCAGCTAAACGTTTCGGGAGCTACCGGCCTACCCTTAACGTCGCGCAGGCGCCCGGCTCGTGCCTTTGCCATCACGGACGCCACGCTTTCGCCCATCGTCGCTCCTGCGGGTTCCACCAGGTCTCACACCAGCGCCGGGATCGCCGCCTTCACTTGCTTGGCCAGCGCCTTCGCCGCGCGCTGCGCTTCCTTCCACCAGGCCGGCACCGACCTGGCCACCCAGCGCACCACCTGGGGCGTTTGCTTCACCAGGCGCGAGCGCTCGGCGCGCACCGCGCGGCCGATGCGCGTCGTCGGCCTGGCGGTGTGCCAGGTGCAACGACCGAACACGAGCACGAGCTGCAGGGCCATCGCTTCGGGGTGTCGGCGGTAGTTGCTGGCGATCATGTGCTCTCCAATCGTTGATACCTTCAGCAGCGCTTCCTCGCTCCCCTCGCAGGGCGAGGGGCGGGGGGGAGTGGGTTGGTGGAGCGCCAAGAAAAATCCGGCCGCAGCCGGAACCCCGAAAAAAAGACACCCCCGTTACGCCCCTCACTTCGGTGTGGGGTTAACGGGGGTGGCTTCGGGGTTCAGGCGAGGACCGGATTTTTCACAGTGCAGGTGCTGCGACCGTCAGCGGGCGTGCCACCAAGCGTAGCGACTAGCGCGACCGATGCAGCAGCACCGGGGCCAACGCCAAAAGCCCATGAATGACGTGTCTTTTCGGTCTTTCTCACGCCTTCACCTTTACTAGCCTCGTTCGCTCAAAAAAGCGAAGCAGGGAGGATCGCAAGTGCACTATGGGTACGGGCGTGTGTCCACCAATGCCCAGGACACCGCGCTGCAGGAAGACGCCTTCTCTCGCGCTGGCGTCGATGCTGTCATCACCGAGAAGTGGTCTAGCGTCGGCACCAGGCCAGAGCTGCAGCGCCTCATCAAGTCACTTCGGCCTGGCGACTGCATCACCGTTTACAAGCTCGACCGACTCGGGCGCAGCCTGCAGGACTTGCTCTCGATCCTTGATCGCATCAACGCAGCCGGCGCGACCTTTCGCAGCCTCACCGAGCCGATCGACACCACGACGCCGGCCGGCAAGCTGATGTATTCGATCCTCGGGGCCGTTGCCGAGTTTGAGCGTTCCATCATCCGCGAGCGTGTGACTGCTGGCATACACGCATCAATGTCGCGCGGCACGCAGTGGGGCCGGCGTTTCGTTCAGTCGCCTCAAGAGCGCCAGGAGGTCCTGGCGCTCGTCCGTTCTGGCTTGCCCATCAAGGCCGTGGCTTCTGCCTACGGCATCAGTCGCGGTGTCGTGTATGCCTACCTGTCGCACCCAAGATACAAAAAACCCACCTAATCGGTGGGTCTTTTTGCATTTTGATGGGTACATCTTGCGTCGTAAGACCTTGTTATATTGGCACACGAAAACGCAGGCCCCGGGCCCCAGGCGGGTTCCGGGTTCTTCCAGTGTCTTGATCGCACGAAGGAGCCCGTTTTGAAGGTACTGAAACTCTCGGCCCAGGGACTGCCGCAGTCCTGGATCAGCCTCGAAGAAGCCGTGCTGCACTACGCGGCCGACGAGGTGCGCTGGGAGATGGGCGCCGAAATCGCGGTCTATCACGGTGGGCACAACGCCATCACGGGCCGCCAGTCGATCATCACGGTCAACTCCATCATCGGCACCCAGGGCGTGCCGCGCATCAACCCCTTCGACCTGCGGCCCACGCTCACGAACCAGAAGCTGTTCTCGCGCGACCGCAATGTGTGCGCCTACTGCGGCGACCACTTCCACGAGGAAGATCTCACCCGCGAGCACATCGTGCCGCTGGCGCAGAACGGGCGCGACATGTGGATGAACGTGGTGACGGCCTGCAAATCATGCAATCACCGCAAGGGCAACAAGACGCCCGAGCAGGCGCACATGCCGCTGCTCTACGCGCCCTACGTGCCCAGCCTGTGGGAGGACTTCATCCTGCGCAACCGCCGCATCCTGGCGGACCAGATGGAGTTCCTGATGGCGCACCTGCCGAAGACCTCTCGCCTGCACGCCTGAGGCCGCTCCGGCACGCTTCGGCGCGGTGCGGTGCCGCGTCAGCACATCACCACATCAGTACGTCAGCTCCAGCAGCACCACCCGGTTCTCGCTGGTCGGCCAGCTGCGGCCCACCAGCTTCTCGCCATTGAACTCGGCCGCCACGGCGCGCGCAGCGGGCTCCTTGATCTGCAGCTTCGCGCTGGACAAACCCGCGCCACCCGGGCCCACGCCGGGAAGGGGCTTGCCGTCCAGTGACATGCGGTCGCGCGCCAGGTCGAAGTAGCCACGCGGGCGGGTGAGCGTGACCACCGACGCCGCGGCCTTGTCGGCCTCGGCCAGGCGCTCGGCGCGCAGGTGGATCAGCGCGCTGCTGCGCGGAAACGGGCTGCGGTAGATATGCGTGGTGGCATAGCCCGGCGCGCTCAACACGAACTCCAGTGGCGAACCCGCCGGCGCGGTGAACGGGCCCCAGCGGCCATCGGTGCCCACGGTCTTGCGGTGCAGGGCGGCGCCGCGGCGCTCGCCGCTGGCCGGGTCGACCGCGTACACCTCGACCTGCGCACCGGGGAGCGGCAGGTTGTTGGCGTAGTTGCCCGACGCAGGGTCGGTGGGCGTGAGGCCCAGCCCCGTGACCTTGCCGTCGAGCACCACCGGGCCTGCCGCCACGGGTTGCGTGGTTTGTGGCGCGCGGCCGGTGATGAAGCGGTACGTGGCCTCGAAGGCGGCGGGCGAGAACGAGGTCTCGCGGTGGTCCACGCGCGGCAGCACCACGTTGGTGGCGCCCTTGAGCGCCGGCCCGTCGAAACCGACGTTGGTGGCCGTGCCGCGCGCGCCGATCCACAGGCCATCGGGCTGGGCGAACTTGTCGTTGTTGTCCGAGCGGATGGTCATCCACTTCACCGGTCCCGTGACTTCATCGCCGGCGGCATTCTTGGGCGCATTGAGCGCGGTGAGGAAGGGGCCGGTGCCCGAGAACTCGTTGCCTTCGCGGAAGCCCTTGATGGCCCACACGCCGTGGTTGGGCGTGCCGCCCAGGATGGCGTGGCTTACCGTCTGCGTGCCACCGCCGTTCTGCACGTAGTTGCGCACCGCGTTGCCGCCGCGCGAGTTGGCCACCAGCACCACGTGCTTCGCGCCGGTGCGTTGCAACACGCGTTCCACCTCGGCCTTCAGATAGGCCATGTGCTCGGCGGTTGAGGTGCGCCCGGGCTGTGCCTTCGAGTCGTCGTCGCGTGCCAGCGGGTATGGCAGGTCGATGGCGTGCAGGCGCTCGCGCGGCCAGCCATTGGACTCGAAGCGCCACACGGTGGTCTGCCAGATCGAGGCCGAATCGCCGTTGCCGTGCACGAAGACCACGGGCGGGTGATCGGCGGTGGTGCCTGCCGGCGGGTGGGCGCAGGCGCCCAGCAGGGCCACGGTGGCGAGCAACGACAGGACAAGGCGGCGCTGGATCATGCGATGGCTCCTTCAGAAGCGACGCGGCCCGCAGGAAGCGGGCCGCCGGGGTGGATGTCAGGCGAAGACGCCTGCGGTGTCCTGCATCCGGGCAGATACCTCGCCCAGGTGGTGCAGCGTGTCGCCGAACGTCATCTCCAGTTGCGAGAGCTTCTTGAAGTAATGGCTCACGATGTATTCGTCCGTCACGCCGATGCCGCCGTGCAACTGCACCGCCTGCTGGCCGACGAAGCGCATCGACTGACCGAGCTGCACCTTGGCGCGTGCCATCGCGGTGCGGCGCTCTTCGGCAGGTGCGTTGAGCTTGAGGCTGGCGTAGTAGCTCATCGAACGCGCGAGCTCGAGTTGCATCTTCATGTCGGCGATGCGGTGGCGCAGCGCCTGGAAGGTGGCAATAGGCACGCCGAACTGCTTGCGCGTGTTCATGTACTCGGCGGTGACGGCCAGCGTCTTGTCCATCACGCCAACAGCTTCGGCGCACGCCGCGGCGATGCCGATGTCCACCGCGTGTTCCAGCGCGGTCTGGCCGTTGGCGCTCACCAGCGTGGCGGGCGCGTTGTCCAGCGTCAGGTCGCCGGCGCGGCTGCCATCCTGCGTGAGGTGGCCGGTGGTCTTGACGCCAGGGGCGCCGGCCTCCACCAGGAAGAGCGCCGGCTTGCCGTTGGCGACGGCAGGTACCAGGAACGCATCGGCCCGATCGGCCGCGGCCACCAACTGCTTGTGGCCACTGACGTGCCAGCCGCCGCCCGCGCTGCTGGCGGCGGTGGCCAGGCGGTCAAGCCGGTAGCGCGCACCGCGCTCCTGCAGCGCCAGAACCACCAGGGCCTCGCCGCCGGCGATCTTCGGCAACCAGGCGGCTTTCACGTCGTCGCCGCCGTAGGCGCCGACCACGCCGCTGGCAATCAGCGTCTGCGCCAGCGGCTCCAGCACGATGCCGCCCCCCAGCGACTCCATCACCACCATGCCTTCCACCGGGCCCATGCCGAGCCCACCGTGGGCCTCGTCGATGTAGAGGCCCGTCAGGCCGAGTTCGGCCAGCTCACCGTAGGCGCCGCGGTCGAAGCCGCCGGCCTCGACGATGGCACGCCGGCGCTCGAAGCCGTAGCCCTTTTCCACCCACTTCTGCACCGCATCGCGCAGCGCCACCTGGTCGTCGGAAAAATCGAAGTCCATGTGTATCTCCTGATCAGCCGAGCACGGTCTGCGCGACGATGTTGCGCTGCACCTCGTTGGAGCCGCCGTAGATGGTGGTCTTGCGCATGTTGAAGTAGGTCGACGCCAGCGGGGCATTGGCCACCACGCCGCCCGGGAAATCGCCCTGCCAGCCGGCGTCCATGGCCTCGTGGATGAAGGGCAGGCTGTAGGGGCCGGCCGCAAGCATCATGAGCTCGCTGTAGCGCTGCTGGATCTCGCTGCCGCGGATCTTGAGCAGGCCCGCAATGTCCAGTGGGTTCTTGCCCGATTTTTCGGCCGAGAGCACGCGCAGCACCAGCATCTCCAGCGCCACGATGTCCACCTCGAGCAGGGCGATCTGGTCGCGAAAACGCACGTCGTCCCACACGCCCTCGGTGCGCGCGATGCGCTTCAAGCGCTCAAGCTCGCGCTTGGCGCGGTTGACGTCGGCGATGTTGGTGCGCTCGTGGCTGAGCAGGTGCTTGGCATAGGTCCAGCCCTTGTTTTCTTCGCCGATCAGGTTCTCGGCCGGCACCTCGACGTTGTCGAAGAACACCTCGTTGACCTCGAACTCGCCGTCCAGCAGCTTGATCGGGCGCACCGTGACGCCCTTGGATTTCATGTCCAGCAGCAGGAAGGAAATGCCGGTCTGCGGCTTGCCCTCGGTGCTGGTGCGCACCAGGTTGAACATCCAGTCGCCGTACTGGCCCAGGGTGGTCCACGTCTTCTGGCCGTTGACGATGTACTTGTCGCCCTTGCGCTCGGCGCGGGTCTTGAGGCTGGCCAGATCCGAGCCGGAACCCGGCTCGCTGTAGCCCTGGCTCCACCACACCTCGCCGCTGGCGATGCCGGGCAGGAAGCGTTCCTGTTGTTCCTTGTTGCCGAAGGCCATGATCACGGGCGCCACCATCACCGGGCCGAAGGGCACGATGCGCGGCGCGCCGGCCAGCGCACATTCTTCTTCGAACAGGTGCTTTTGTACCGCGCTCCAGCCCGGGCCGCCGAACTGCCTGGGCCAGCCGTAGCCGAGCCAGCCCTTCTTGCCCAGGATCTTTGCCCAGCGCTGCATGTCATCGCGCGACAGACGCAGCGCGTTGTGCACCTTGCGGCTGATGTCTTCAGGCAGGTTGGCGCGCACCCAGGCGCGGATCTCGTCGCGAAACGCCTGTTCCTCAGGCGTGAAGGCCAGGTCCATGTTGTCTCCTTGGCTTGCCCGCGGTATGGCGGGCGGGGTGTTGCACTGCGGTGCAGTTTCGCACGACCGTTCGTTTTTGTGCTGTCCACGCGGCGACAAGCCGAGTGCGCCGTCGGGCCTCATTACACTCCCGCCCCATGTCAGCGCCTGTCGTCCGCCCGATCGTCATCCTCATCTCGGGCAGCGGCTCGAACATGGCCGCGCTGGTCGAGGCCTCCCGCCAGGCGCACTGGAGCCGGCGTTTCGGGGCCGGCGTGGCTGCGGTGATCAGCAACCGGCCCGATGCCGCAGGGCTCGCCTGGGCGCGCGAGCAGGGCGTCCCCACGGCGGTGGTGGACCACAAGCAGCACGCCGATCGGGAGGCTTTCGACGCGGCGCTGATGGAGGCCATCGACGTGCATCGCCCCGCGCTGGTTCTGCTGGCGGGCTTCATGCGCATCCTCACGCCCGGTTTCGTGCGGCATTACGAGGGGCGGCTGATCAACATCCACCCCAGTTTGCTGCCGGCCTTTGCCGGGCTGAAGACGCACCAGCGCGCCATCGAGGCCGGTTGCCGCTTTGCCGGTGCCACCGTGCACCGCGTCACCAGCGAACTCGACCACGGCGAGTACCTGGACCAGGCGGTGGTGCCCGTGCTGCCCGACGACACGCCCGACACCCTGGCGGCGCGCGTGCTCACACAGGAGCACCTGATCTACCCGCGCGCGGTGGAGCGGCTGCTCGCGGCGGGCTGACTCGCGTTACATCGATTTCGCGAACACCAGGCCGGCGTGCTCGCGCATGGCGTGGAACTTGATCTTCGGCCAGTTCGCCTCGACCGCGCGCAGCGTGGCCATGTGATCGAGCAGCACGGTGGGGGCGTCCACCGCATCCAGCGCCACGCGGTGTGCGTTGGCGTCGATGAAGCGCTTGAGTTCCTGCTCGCCGCCGTCCTCGGGCGCGCAGGTGACCCAGCGCGCCACGTTGTACGAGCTGCCCATGATGCGCGCCTTCACGCCGTACTCGTGCTCGAGCCGGTGCGCCACCACCTCGAACTGCAACTGCCCCACGGCGCCCAGCAGCAGCACACTGCCCGCCACCGGGCGAAACACCTGGATCGCGCCTTCTTCGCCGAGCTGCGTGAGGCCGGCGCGCAGCTGCTTGCTGCGCAGCGGGTCGGCCACCTCCACGCTGCGGATGATCTCGGGTGCGAAGAAGGGCAGGCCGGTGTATTGCAGCGTCTCGCCCTCGGTGAGCGTGTCGCCCAGTTGCAGCACGCCGTGGTTGGGAATGCCGATGATGTCGCCGGCAAAGGCCTCGTCGAGCAGTTCCCGGCGTTGCGAGAGAAAGCTCACCACGGTGTTGGGCCGCAGCTCCTTGCCGCTGCGCACCACCTTGAGCTTCATGCCGCGCTCGAAGTGACCGCTGGCCACACGCACGAACGCAATGCGGTCGCGGTGCGCCGGGTCCATGTTGGCCTGGATCTTGAACACCACGCCGCTGAACTTGCGCTCCTGCGGCTCCACCGTGCGCTGCATGGCCGCGCGCGGACCGGGCGGCGGCGCCAGGTCCACCAGCGCGTCGAGCACCTCGCGCACGCCGAAGTTGTTGACCGCCGAGCCAAACAGCATGGGAGTCTGGTGGCCTTGCAGGAACGCCTGTTCGTCAAAGGCGGGCGAGGCACCCGTCACCAGCTCGAGCTCGTCCTTTGCCTGCGCAAACTCGCTGCCGAACCGCTGTGCGGTCTCGGCGTTGTCCAGGCCCTCCAGCACTTCCTCATCCCCGCCGCGCTTATCCTCGCCGGCGGCGAACACGCGCATGCGCTCGGCGCGGCGGTCGTACACGCCGCGGAACGTCTTGCCCATGCCCACCGGCCAGGTGAAGGGCACCACCGTCATGCCGAGCTCGCGCTCGATCTCGTCCATCAGCGCCAGCGGCTCCTGCACCTCGCGGTCCATCTTGTTGACGAAGGTGAGGATGGGCGTGTTGCGCGCGCGGCAGACCTGCAGCAGCCGCCGCGTCTGCGGCTCCACGCCGTTGGCGGCGTCGATCACCATCAGCGCCGCGTCCACCGCGGTCAGCACGCGATACGTGTCCTCGGAGAAGTCCTGGTGGCCCGGCGTGTCGAGCAGGTTGATCACGCAGTCGCGGTACTCCATCTGCATCACGCTGGATGCCACGGAGATGCCGCGCTGCTTCTCGATCTCCATCCAGTCGGAGGTGGCGTGGCGCGCGGCCTTGCGCGCCTTCACGCTGCCCGCGATGTTGATGGCGCCCGAGAACAGCAGCAGCTTCTCGGTGAGGGTGGTCTTGCCCGCGTCGGGGTGGGAAATGATGGCGAAGGTGCGCCGGCGGCGCACCTGGTCTTGAATCTCGGACATAACCCGCGATTATCGGTCTGGCCCCCACGCTCCGCCGCTACGCGGGTCGCTGCCCCCCGAGGGGGCGCGTTTCGCCTTGGGGCGGCCCGGCGGCGAAACCTGACCGCGGACAATACACCCCATGCACCCCAAAGCCCTGCTCGACGAATGCACCGCACTCATGGAGGCGGTGTTCCGCTTCGACCACCCGGCCGATGCCGTGGTGGCGCGCTATTTCCGCGAACACAAGTCGCTCGGTCCGCGCGAGCGGGCCACCTTGTCCGACACCGTTTTCGCGGCGCTGCGTGAGCGGCTGAAGTTCGAGTGGCTGGCGCGATCGGGCAGCGGCTCCAAATGGCGCCGGCTCGCGATCCTGGGTTTTCCGGGCGACCGCGATTTCCTCAAGAGCGCGCTGAGCGAACCCGAGAAGGTCTGGCTGGATGCCACGGCCAAGGTGCGCGCCGACGAATGGCTTGCGCCGCACCGCCACAACCTGCCCGACTGGCTGGCCGAAGGGCTTCGCGATCAGGTGGGCGATGAATTCGACGCGCTGGCCGCCAGCCTGCTGCAGCCCGCACCGCTGGATCTGCGCGTCAATGCACTCAAGGCCAAGCGCGAGGCTGCTCTGGCTGCGCTGACGGCCGCGGGCCTGACGGTGGAACCCACGCCGTACGCGCCGCTGGGTATCCGCCTGCAAGGCAAGCCTGCACTGGCCAAGGTGCCGTCGTTCGCGAACGGCGAGGTCGAGGTGCAGGACGAAGGCTCGCAGTTGCTGGCCGTGTTGCTCGACGCCAAACGCGGCGAGATGGTGGTGGATTTTTGCGCCGGCGCGGGCGGCAAGACGCTGGCCATTGGCGCCGCCATGCGCAACAGCGGGCGCCTCTACGCCTTCGACACCTCGGCCCACCGGCTCGACGGCCTCAAGCCCAGGCTGGCGCGCAGCGGCCTGTCCAACGTCCACCCGGTGGCCATCGCGCACGAGCGCGACGAGCGCATCAAGCGGCTGGCGGGCAAGATCGACCGTGTGCTGGTGGATGCCCCGTGCTCCGGCCTGGGCACCCTGCGCCGCAGCCCCGACCTGAAATGGCGCCAGACCCCGCAAACCGTGGCGGCCCAGGCGGCCCTGCAGCAGGCCATTCTGGCCAGTGCGGCCCGCCTGCTCAAACCCGGCGGGCGCTTGGTGTACGCAACCTGCAGCCTGCTGCGAGACGAAAACGAAGTGATTGCAGAGGCGTTCACGGCGGCTCACCCCGACTTCGAGCCGGTGGCGGCGAGCGAGATCTTCGATGGCTTGCGGGTGCCACACGCCGCGAGCCTGTGCGCTGGCAACGGCGGTCAATTTCTCCGTCTTTGGCCTCATCGGCACCGTACGGACGGCTTTTTCGCCGCCGTCTGGCGGAAAAAGGCTTGATCCGCGTCAATTGGCCCTGAACTTCCGGCCAGTTCCAGGTCACACACAAGCCAAAAGGCTTGGTGATGGGGGCACCCCCACCTAAAATCTGGAGCCTGTTGCCCGCCTGCCCCGGGCACACGGGTTTTCCTGCATCCTGTTTTTCGGGCAGTCCTGATTGGACCTTGATGATTTCTTCCGACCCCGGATTCCTGTCTGCCTTCGTGGATGGCGCCGTTGACTTCCTGAGCAACGGCCTGGCCGGCTTCACCTGGTGGCAGGTGCTGATCGTGGCACTCGTGTTCACGCACATCACGATCGCCAGCGTGACGATCTACCTGCACCGCCATTCCGCGCACCGCTCGCTGGATCTGCACCCGATCGCATCGCACTTCTTCCGCTTCTGGCTCTGGATGACCACTGGCATGGTCACCAAGGAGTGGACGGCCATCCATCGCAAGCACCACGCCAAGTGCGAGCACGAGGGCGACCCGCACAGCCCGCACATCTTCGGCATCAAGAAGGTGTTCTATGAAGGCGCCGAGCTGTACCGCGCCGAGGCCAAGAACGCCGAGACGCTGGAGCGCTACGGCCACAACACCCCCAACGACTGGATCGAGCGCAACGTCTACACCCGCCATTCGGCACTGGGTGTGAGCCTCATGCTGATCATCAACGTGCTGCTGTTCGGCGCACTCGGTCTGGCGGTGTGGGCCTTGCAGATGGCCTGGATCCCGATCACCGCTGCCGGCATCATCAACGGCATCGGCCACTGGTGGGGCTACCGCAACTTCGAAGCCGCCGACGCCAGCACCAACGTGTCGCCCTGGGGCATCATCATTGGCGGTGAGGAACTGCACAACAACCACCACACCTATCCGACGTCGGCCAAGCTGTCGGTCAAGCCCTACGAGTTCGACATCGGCTGGATGTACATCCGCATCCTCGAGACGGTGGGCCTGGCCACGGTCAAGAAGGTGCCGCCCAAGCTGGCGTTCGGTGACGTGAAACCCGTCGCCGACGAGAAGACGCTCGAGGCCATCATTGCCAACCGCTACGAGGTCATGGCGGGCTACGCGCGCGAGATGCGCGAGGCCTGCAAGGCCGAGATCGCAACGCTCAAGGCACGACAGGCCGACGCCTCGGTGCTCAAGGCCGCCAAGCGCTGGCTGCACCGCGACGACGACAAGGTGCCGACAGAAGTGAAGCCCCAGTTGGCGCAGGTGCGTGCGGAGCACCCGGTGCTCGACACGATGGTGACCATGCGGGAGGAACTGCGTGCGCTGTGGTCGAGCACCAACGCCACGCGTGAACAACTGGCTGCCGACCTGCAGGCCTGGTGCCGCCGCGCCGAAGAAAGCGGCATTGCCGCGCTGCGCGATTTCTCGATCCGCCTGCGCTCTGCCCACGCCTGAGTGATCAACCACGCGCTGTGCCTGCGGCGCGTCACCCCCTCAAGGGGGTGGTGCCAACGGAGCGGGAAACCCGGATCCATGGCACCCTGGAAAACAAAAAGCCCGCTGATGTCAGCGGGCTTTTTGCTGGGAGGCGAACTCTTATTTGAGTTTCACTTCCTTGTAGTCCACGTGCTTGCGAGCGACGGGATCGAACTTCTTGAAGAGCAGCTTGTCGGGCGTGGTCTTCTTGTTCTTGTTCGTGGTGTAGAAGTGACCGGTGCCCGCGGTGGACTCCAGCTTGATCTTTTCGCGACCGCCTTTGGTTGCCATGGTGGTTCTCCTTAAGCCTGGCCGTTGGCACGCATGTCGGCCAGAACGACGTCGATGCCTTTCTTGTCGATCAGGCGCAGGGCAGCACCCGACACGCGCAGACGAACCCAGCGGTTCTCGCTCTCGACCCAGAAACGGCGGTATTGCAGGTTCGGCAGGAACCGGCGCTTGGTTTTGTTGTTGGCGTGGGAAACGTTGTTCCCGACCTGGGGCTTCTTGCCCGTGACGTCGCAGACGCGTGCCATGAGGACACTCCGATCCATTCACTCGGCTGTTCGCAGCGGGTCGCAAAGGTGTTTTGCGACTGGCGACCAGCCTGACCTCGCCAGATATGGGTGGCGGTAACCCGGGGGATCGCGGTTTGCCAAGCGTGAGCCCGGCATTCAGCAAAGCCCGCAATTATAGCCATAACTGCAGGCAGGCCTGCAAAAGGGCGGCTCAGTCGCCCTGTTGCTCCAGGAAGCGCTGGGCATCCAGGGCAGCCATGCAGCCGGTGCCAGCGCTGGTGATGGCCTGGCGGTAGACGTGGTCCTGCACGTCGCCCGCGGCAAACACGCCGGGCACGCTGGTCATCGTGGCCATGCCGCTGAGCCCCGATTTCGTGACGATGTAGCCGTCCTTCATCTCGAGCTGGCCCTGGAAGATCTCGGTGTTGGGGCGGTGGCCGATGGCGATGAAGCAGCCCTGCAGTTTCAGGTCCTCGGTCGCGCCGGTCTGCGTGTCTTTCAGGCGCACGCCGGTGACGCCGGTGTCGTCGCCAAGCACCTCGTCGAGGGTCTTGAAGACCTTGAGTTCGATCTTGCCTTCCTTGACCTTCTCCATCACCTTGTCGACCAGGATGGGTTCGGCGCGGAACTTGTCGCGCCGGTGCACCAGGTACACCTTGCTGGCGATGTTGGAGAGGTAGAGCGCTTCCTCGACCGCCGTGTTGCCACCGCCGATCACGCAGGTGGTCTGGCCACGGTAGAAAAAGCCGTCGCAGGTGGCGCAGGCGCTCACGCCCTTGCCCATGAAGGCTTCTTCGGACGGCAGACCGAGGTACTGCGCCGAGGCACCGGTGGCGATGATCAGCGCGTCGCAGGTGTAGGTGCCGTTGTCGCCGGTGAGGGTGAACGGTCGTTTGGAGAAGTCGACCTTGTTGATGTGGTCGAACACGATCTCGGTCTTGAAGCGCTCGGCGTGCTGCTGGAAGCGCTGCATCAGATCGGGGCCTTGCACGCCGTGCACGTCGGCCGGCCAGTTGTCCACCTCGGTGGTGGTCATGAGCTGGCCACCCTGCGCGATGCCGGTGATCAGCACCGGGTCGAGGTTGGCGCGCGCGGCGTAGACCGCGGCGGTGTAGCCGGCCGGGCCGGAGCCCAGGATCAGGACTTTCGCGTGTTTCATGGTGCGCTGCCCCATCGAGAAATGGAGCATTTGGTTTAGAGTCGCGGGGGTATATGGGGATACCCGGCGCGATAGCCAATAACGTCAAAGGCCTTCGAGACAGGCCCTGATCGGCCGGGATTGTAGGGAAGCGGGCCCTGTTTGCCCCCGCTGTCTGGGAATACACGCATGTCCATCCTGTCCAATCTCGACCTGATCCGCCGCGTGCCGCTGTTCTCCACCCTCACGCAGGCGCAGGCCGAATCGGTGGCCGATGCGGTGGTCAAGCGCCGCTACAAGCGCGGTGAGTGCATTGTCGAGCAGGGCAAGAAGTCGAACTGCCTGGCGATCGTGCTGACCGGTCGGGCGCGTGTCGTCACCACCGACACCCGTGGCCGCGAGGTGATCCTGGCCACCATGAACCCCGGCGATTACGTGGGCGAGATGAGCCTGATCGACAACCAGCCGCACTCGGCCACCGTGCGCGCCGAGGTGCAGACCGACGTGCTGATCCTGGGGCGCAACGAGTTCGCGCGCTGCCTGCCGGAAAATTCGTCCATGGCCTACGCCGTGATGCGCGGGCTGGTGCAGCGCCTGCGCCAGGCCGATCGCAAGATCGAGTCGCTGGCGCTGTTGGACGTCTACGGGCGTGTGGCGCGTGCCCTGCTCGAGCAGGCGCAACCCGACCGCGAAGGCCAGCTCGCGATTCGCGAGCGCGTCTCGCGTCAGGACGTGGCCAAGATGATCGGTGCCTCGCGGGAAATGGTCAGCCGCGTGATGAAGGATCTCGAAGACCGCGGTTTCATCGAGGTCACCGAAGACGGCACCACCGTCATCAAGGACCGCCTGAACACCCTGGGTTGACACCCGGGGCCGGGGGCCGGCTGGGGTAAGCTTGCGCTTGCTTCCTGCCGGACATGACCTACTCCCTGAACACCCTCAACGCCGACCGCCGCGACGCCTCCGCCGGCAGCGGCATCGCGCGCTTCGCGCAGGAAATCGGCCTCGTGCTCGGCGCCGCCGCGCTGGCATTCTGGCTGCTCAGCCTGCTGAGCCATTCCCTGGCCGATCCCGCCTGGAGCACCACCGGCTCGCGCGCCGACGTCCGGAACTGGGGCGGTCGGCTGGGCGCACTGGTGGCCGACGCCAGCTATTTCCTGTTCGGCTTTTCCGTCTGGTGGCTGTTTGCGGCCGGCGTGCGGGCATGGCTGTCCGGGCTGGCGCGATGGCTGCGCGGCGCCGCGCCTGCGCAGGGCGGCCCACGCTGGTGGCAACGGCCCGCCGTTCGCCGCATGGCTTTCTGGGGCGGCCTGATCGCGCTGGTCTGCATCAGTGCGGCGCTGGAGTGGAGCCGCCTCTACCGTTTCGAGCCCCTGCTGCCTGGCCATGCGGGCGGCGTGATCGGGCACGCTCTGGGTCCGCTGGCCGAGCGTTGGCTGGGCTTTACCGGTGCTGCGCTGGCCCTGCTGGCCCTGTTGCTGGCTTGCCTGCCGCTGGTGTTCCGCTTCTCCTGGGGGCATTGGGCCGAGGTGGTCGGTCAGCGCCTGTACGGCTGGTTCGAGGCCCGGCGCGAGAAGCGCGAGGCCGTGGAGGACGAGCGCATCGGCCGCGCCGCCGCGCGCGAGCGCGAGGTCGTGGTGCAGACCGAGCGGGTCGAGATCGAGGAGCATCACCCGGTGCCGGTGGTCATCGAACCCACCATGGTCGAGGTGCCCAGGAGCGAGCGCGTCGCCAAGGAGCGCCAAAAGCCCCTGTTCACCGAGTTGCCCGACAGCAAGCTGCCGCAGGTGGACCTGCTCGACACCGCATCGGGCCAGCAGAACACGGTGGACGCGCAGACGCTGGAGATGACCAGCCGCCTGATCGAGAAGAAGCTCAAGGATTTCGGGGTCGAGGTGCGCGTGGTGGCTGCGGCGCCGGGCCCGGTGATCACGCGCTACGAAATCGAGCCCGCCACCGGTGTGAAGGGCTCGCAGATCGTCAACCTGAGCCGCGATCTGGCGCGCTCGCTCTCGCTGGTGTCGATCCGCGTGATCGAGACCATTCCGGGCAAGAACCTGATGGCACTGGAACTGCCCAACGCCAAGCGCCAGACGATCCGGCTGTCCGAAATCCTGGGCTCACAGGTCTACAACGACGCGAAATCGCTGCTCACCATCGGCCTGGGCAAGGACATCGGTGGCCAGCCCGTGGTGGCCGACCTCGCGAAGATGCCGCACTGTCTGGTGGCCGGCACCACCGGGTCGGGCAAGTCGGTGGGCATCAACGCCATGATCCTGTCGCTGCTCTACAAGGCCGACCCGAAGGACGTGCGACTGCTGCTGATCGACCCGAAGATGCTCGAGATGAGCGTGTACGAAGGCATTCCGCACCTGCTCGCGCCCGTGGTCACCGACATGAAGCACGCGGCCAACGGCCTGAACTGGTGCGTGGCCGAGATGGAGAAGCGCTACAAGCTCATGAGCAAGCTGGGCGTGCGCAATCTCGCGGGCTACAACACCAAGATCGACGACGCCAAGGGGCGCGGCGAGTCCATCGGCAACCCGTTCTCGCTCACACCCGAGCAGCCCGAGCCGCTGGAGCGCCTGCCGTACATCGTGGTCGTCATCGACGAACTTGCCGACCTCATGATGGTGGTGGGCAAGAAGATCGAGGAGTTGATCGCACGTCTGGCGCAGAAGGCGCGGGCTGCCGGCATCCACCTGGTGCTGGCCACACAGCGCCCCAGCGTGGACGTCATCACCGGCCTCATCAAGGCCAACATCCCCACCCGCATCGCGTTTCAGGTCAGCAGCAAGATCGACAGCCGCACCATCCTCGACCAGATGGGCGCCGAGAGCCTGCTGGGCATGGGCGACATGCTGTACCTGCCGTCGGGCATGGGCTTTCCCACCCGCGTGCACGGTGCGTTCGTGAGCGACGACGAAGTGCACCGTGTGGTGGCCTACCTGAAAGCGCAGGGCGAGGCCGACTACATCGACGGCGTGCTGGACGGCGGTGGCGCCGACGGCGAGGGCGGCGACATCTTCGGTGAAGGCGGGGGTGAGGGCGGTGGCGAGAAGGATCCGCTGTACGACCAGGCCGTGGCCATCGTGTTGCAGGACCGCAAGGCCAGCATTTCGTACGTGCAACGCAAGCTCAAGATCGGCTACAACCGTGCCGCGCGCTTGCTCGAGGACATGGAAAACGCCGGCCTCGTGAGTGCGCTCACCAGCAGCGGCCAGCGCGACATCCTCGTCGGCGGCCGGCCCGAGTGATCGCCGGTGCAACTCCCGCCGCTGGTGCGGCTCACAACCCCATGCGAATCCGAACCCTGCTTGCCGCTGCCCTGTTGTGCTGGGCCACGTTGCCTGCCCGAGCCGATGGCCTGAAGGCGCTGGAGAGCTTCCTGCGCGAGTCCAACGCGGCGCGCGCCGAGTTCACCCAGGTGGTCACCTCGCCCACGCGCGCGGGCGAAGCCAAGCCGCGCCAGCGCAGCAGCAACGGCCGCTTCGTGTTCCAGCGGCCCGATCGCTTCCGCTTCGACTACCTCAAGCCGTTCGAGCAGGTCATCGTGGCAGACGGGCGCCAGCTCTGGCTGCACGACGTGGACCTGAACCAGGTGACGGTGCGCGCGCAGAAGGATGTGCTGGGCAGCACGCCCGCCGCCATCATCGCAGCGGCCCCCGATCTGGCCGCGTTGCGCGGCAGTTTCGAGCTGCACGGCGCACCCGAGGCCGACGGCCTGCAATGGGTAGAAGCGGTGCCGAAACAGCGCGACGGCCAGTTGCGCAAGGTGCGGCTGGGCTTCGCGGGTGCGCAACTCTCGGTGCTCGACATCGAGGACGGCCTGGGCCAGCGCTCGGTTCTGCGGTTTGCGAACTGGCAAGCCAACCCGACCATGCGCGGTGATGAATTCCGCTTCGACCCGCCGGCGGGTGCCGACGTCATCCGCCAGTGAGCGCGCGCTGAACCCACGCCGACGACCTTGAACACGCCTGCCCACGCCCCGCTGGCCGAACGCCTGCGCCCTCGCACGCTGGGTGAGGTGATCGGCCAGCAGCACCTGCTGGGTGAAGGCATGGCGCTGCGCCTGGCGTTCGAGTCCGGCCAGCCGCACAGTTGCATCCTCTGGGGCCCACCCGGGGTGGGCAAGACCACCATTGCGCGGCTCATGGCCGACGCGTTCGATGCGCAGTTCATCACCATCAGTGCCGTGCTCGGCGGCGTGAAGGACATCCGCGAGGCGGTGGAGCAAGCGCAGGCCGCACGCGACGGGCTGCACGCACAGCGCACCATCGTCTTCGTCGACGAGGTGCATCGCTTCAACAAGAGCCAGCAGGACGCCTTTCTGCCGCACGTCGAAAGCGGCCTGTTCACCTTCATCGGCGCAACCACCGAGAACCCCTCGTTCGAGGTCAACTCCGCGCTGCTCTCGCGCGCCGCGGTCTACGTGCTGCAGCCGCTCAACGAGGACGACTTGCGCGCCATCGTGGCCAAGGCCCGCGCCATCGATGCCATTCCCGACGTCGAAGACGCTGCCCTCGAACGCCTGATCGCCTACGCCGATGGCGACGCACGGCGTCTGCTCAACACGCTGGAGACGCTGGCAGTGGCCGCGGGGCGCGAGAAGCTCGAAAGCATCACCGATGCCTGGCTGCTCAAGGTGCTGGGCGAGCGCATGCGGCGCTACGACAAGGGCGGCGAGCAGTTCTACGACACCATCAGCGCGCTGCACAAGAGTGTTCGTGGCTCCGACCCGGACGCCGCGCTGTACTGGTTCGTGCGCATGCTCGACGGCGGGGTGGACCCGCGCTATGTGGCGCGCCGCCTGGTGCGCATGGCGGTCGAGGACATCGGCCTGGCCGACCCGCGTGCGCTGCGCCTGGCGCTGGACGCGGCCGAGGTCTACGAGCGCCTGGGCTCGCCCGAGGGCGAACTGGCGCTGGGCGAATGCGTCGTCTACCTGGCGGTGGCGCCCAAGTCCAACGCCGTCTACAAGGCGTTCAACGCCGCGCGGGCTTTCGTCAAGCGCGACGGCACACGACCGGTGCCGCTGCATCTGCGCAACGCACCCACGCAGCTCATGAAGTCGCTCGACTACGGCAAGGGCTACCGCTACGCCCACGACGAGCCCGGCGGCTTTGCGGCGGGCGAAAGCTACTGGCCCGAGGGCATGACGCCGCCCGCTTTCTACGAGCCGGTCGAGCGCGGCCTGGAAATCCGCATCGCGGAGAAGCTGCGCG
>VFQM010001189.1_pt1 | contig 23957 bp, 19 predicted proteins | sample 3512391 | NCBI WGS metagenome assembly VFQM01 (sample SAMN10412369, study PRJNA504923) | tailings metagenome | isolation source: Replicate 1 from Balatoc abandoned mine | place: Philippines | reverse complement strand
CCAGTGCAAACACCGGCAGGCTGTGCTGCAGGGACGCCGGCAACAGTGCCGAGGCCGAAAAGCCATAGATGATGACGCCGAGCACGGCTCCCCAGGCACCCGCCCAGGTCTTGCCCGGGCTGATATTGGGCGCCAGCTTGCGCTTGCCGAAGGCCCGACCGGAAAAATAGGCAGCCACATCAGCAGCCCAGACGATGGCCATGACAGCAAGCAGCGACAACGGGCCAAGCTGGCGCAGTTGAACCAGTGCCAGGCAGGTCGGCAGCAGGACGACCGCCCCGACGACGAGACCAGAGAACACTCCCGGCAAGGGCCAGCGGAATCTCAGCCAGAGCGGCAGCACAAGCAGCCAGAACGTGACTGCCGGAACATACAGCCAGCGTCCGAACTCCCAGGCCACGGACACGGACCAGCCCTCGCCCCCCATCGCAGCAGGGAAAGCCGCTACGGCTCCTGCGCACAGAACGAGGCAAGCCACTGCAAGTGCAACTCGTGCAGAGCCGGAGAGACGCATGAAGCCTCCCCATTCCCAACCGGCAAAGGCCGAGATCACGGCGACGAGAAGCGCCCAGGCGAGCGGGGGAAGCAGAAAGAGCGCCGGCAACAACGCCGCCAGCAACAGGAGCGCGGTGATGACCCGCGTTCTAAGCATCGGGTGAGTTGCCCGCCGGGTTCATCGGTCCGCTGACGGAATCGGAGACCATTGCCTCGGGAACAGCTGACGCTGGCGGATGGGGATCCTTGATCAGCTGTTCGCTGGTCCGGCCGAATCGCCGCTCGCGACTGCGGAAGGAGGCGATGGCCAGTTCCAGAGCTGCGTCGTTGAACTCCGGCCACAGGGTCTGGGTAAAGTAGAACTCGGTGTAGGCCAACTGCCAGAGGAGGAAGTTGCTGATCCGTTCCTCGCCACCGGTGCGGATGAAGAGATCCGGCTCCGGCGCGTAGTGCATCGAGAGATACGGGGCCAGATCATCTTCCTGCCAGTTGCCGGCCTTTTCCGGCTCGGCCACGGCCAGGCGGTTGGCCGCCTGCAGGATGTCCCAGCGACCACCATAGTTGGCGGCAATGGTCAGCGTCAGCTTCGTGTTTTCTGCAGTCTTTTCTTCGGCTGCGCGAATCATTGCCTGAAGCTTGTCGTCAAAGCGCGACAGATCGCCGATCACGCGCAGGCGAACGCCGTTGCGATGGAGCTTTGCCACTTCGTGCTGAAGCGCCCGGACGAAGAGCTGCATGAGCAGGGTCACTTCCTCTTCCGGCCGCCGCCAGTTCTCGGAACTGAAGGCAAACAGCGTGAGATAGCCGATCCCGCGCTCCAGGCAGGCACGCACCATCTCGCGTACGGTTTCGACGCCACGTGTATGCCCGGCGACGCGGGGCATGAAACGCTTCTTCGCCCAACGGCCGTTGCCGTCCATGATGATCGCCACATGGCGTGGCACATCACCAGCGGCCGGGACCTCCTGGGTCGAACTGATGTTGCGGCTCATCTGCAGACCGGAGGCAGCTCAGACTGCCATCAGCTCGCTCTCCTTCTGAGCGAGCATCTTGTCGATTTCGGTGACGTACTTGTCGGTGAGCTTCTGGATATCGTCCTGCGAACGACGCTCGTCGTCCTCGGAAATTTCCTTGGCCTTGACGGCATCTTTCAGGCTGGTGTTGGCATCACGGCGCAGATTGCGCACGGCAACCTTGGCGTTCTCGCCTTCGTGCTTGACGACCTTGATCAGTTCCTTGCGACGCTCCTCGGTCAGCGCCGGCATCGGCACGCGGATCAGTTCGCCCTGCGTCGCCGGGTTGAGGCCGAGATCGGAATCACGGATGGCCTTCTCGACCTTGGCCACCATCGGTTTTTCCCACGGCTGGACACCAATGGTACGGGCATCGACAAGCGTCACGTTGGCAACTTGCGAAAGCGGCACCATCGAGCCGTAGTATTCGACCTGGATATGATCGAGCAGGCCGGTATGGGCACGGCCCGTGCGTACCTTGGCGAGGTCGTTCTTGAGTGCCTCAAGCGACTTCTGCATCTTCTGTTCGGTATTCTTCTTCAGATCAGCGATCATTTTTGAGTCTCTCCGTCAGCAATACACCAGAGTGCCTTCGTTCTCGCCCAATACGAGGCGCTTCAATGCCCCCGCCTTGAAGATAGAAAAGACGTTGATCGGCAACTTCTGGTCACGACACAAGGCAAAGGCCGTCGCATCCATGACCGCCAGATTCTGGGCAATGGCGTCATCGAAGCTGATCCGGTCATAGCGCGTGGCACTGGGGTCCTTTTTCGGATCGGCCGTGTAGATGCCATCGACCTTCGTCGCCTTGAGCACGATTTCCGCACCGATCTCGGCGCCGCGCAGTGCAGCGGCCGTATCGGTCGTGAAAAACGGATTGCCGGTACCTGCAGCAAAAATGACGATCCGCCCCTGTTCCAGGTAGCGGATGGCCTTGCCGCGAATGTAAGGCTCGACCACCTGTTCGATCGACAGCGCCGACTGCACGCGGCAGGCGATGCCGGCGACGCGCATCGCATCCTGCATGGCGAGGCTGTTCATCACCGTCGCCAGCATGCCCATGTAGTCAGCCTGTGCGCGATCCATGCCGGTGGCGGCAGGGGCAACACCCCGGAAGATGTTGCCGCCGCCGATGACCACGCCGATCTGCACACCCATGTCGGCGACCGCCTTGATCTCCCCGACGATCTCGCCGATCGTCTGGCGATTGATGCCGTAGGCGTCGCCGCCCATCAGGGCTTCGCCGGAAAGCTTGAGGAGGATGCGCTTGTACTTGGGAGTGCTGTCGGTCATGGTCTCGTCGTTACCTCGCTAGCGAGTTACTTCTGTGCAGCGGCAGCAGCCTGGGCGGCCACTTCTGCGGCGAAGTCGTTCACCTTCTTCTCGATGCCTTCGCCGACGATGTACAGCGTGAAGCCGGCGATCGAAGCGCCCTTGGCCTTCAGCAGCTGTTCGATCGTCTGCTTGCCATCCTCGGCCTTGACGAAGACCTGGGCGAGCAGCGTGACTTCCTTCAGGTATTTCTGCACGGTGCCTTCGGCGATCTTCTCGAGCATGGCTTCCGGCTTGTTGTCGGCGCGGGCCTTCTCGATGGCGATGCGGCGCTCGGCATCGAGCAGATCCTGCGATACGCCGGAAGCATCCAGCGCCTTCGGCTTGGAAGCGGCGATGTGCATCGCGATATCCTTGCCCAGCTGCTCGTCGCCACCGACGATGTCCAGCAGAACGCCGATCTTGGCGCCACCGTGGATGTAGGAAACCAGCTTGCCCTTGGCTTCGACGCGGACGAAGCGGCGGATCGACATGTTCTCGCCGATCTTACCGACCAGCGCGGTGCGGGTCGATTCGACGGTGCCCTCGCCCATCGGCAGCGCCGACAGCGCGGCGACGTCGGCCGGGTTCTTGCTCGACACGAGCTGGGCGCAGCCCTTCACGAGCGCCAGGAAATCGTCGTTCTTGGCGACGAAATCGGTCTCGCAGTTCACTTCGATGATCGAACCGAGCTTGCCATCAGCCGAGATATCGACACCGACGATACCTTCTGCGGCGATACGGGTCGCGGCCTTGGTCGCCTTGTTGCCCAGCTTGACGCGCAGGACTTCTTCCGCCTTGGCCATGTCGCCATCGGCTTCGGTCAGCGCCTTCTTGCATTCCATCATCGGCGCGTCGGTCTTCGCGCGCAGTTCTGCCACCATGCTTGCGGTAATTGCCGCCATTTTCTTCTCCAGCTTACGGATACGGCCGCCCGGGATGTCCCGTTGCGGCCGTATCGGGTTCAAACGAAAACGAAATTACTCAGCCGCTTCTTCGACGTAGTCGTCACCGCTGTTGGCGGCAGCGACGATATCCTGCACCACCTGACTGCGACCTTCGAGAATGGCGTCGGCAACACCGCGGGCGTACAGACGGATGGCGCGCGACGAGTCGTCATTACCCGGGATGACGTAATCGACGCCTTCCGGGGAGTGGTTGGTATCGACCACGGCGATCACCGGAATGCCCAGCTTGTTGGCTTCGGTGATGGCGATCTTGTGGTAACCGACGTCGATCACGAACAGCGCGTCCGGCAGGCCGCCCATGTCCTTGATGCCGCCGATCGACTTCAGCAGCTTGTCGTGCTCGCGCTTGAGCATCAGGGCTTCCTTCTTGCCCAGCTTCTCGATCGAGCCGTCCTCGATCATGGCTTCCATGTCCTTCAGGCGCTTGATCGAACCCTTGACCGTCTTGAAGTTGGTCAGCATGCCGCCCAGCCAGCGCTGGTCGACGCACGGGGCGCCGGCACGGCCAGCTTCCTCGGCGACGATCTCGCGGGCCTGGCGCTTGGTGCCGACGAAGAGGACGGTGCCACGGTTCGAGGCAAGCTTCTTCACGAAGGACATCGCCTCGTTGTACTTGGCGAGCGTCTTCTCGAGGTTGACGATGTGAATCTTGTTGCGGTGACCGAAGATGTACGGGGCCATCTTCGGGTTCCAGAAACGGGTCTGGTGGCCGAAGTGCACACCGGCTTCCAGCATTTGACGCATGGTCGTAGACATTGCTAACTCCTTAAGGGTTGAACCGCCACCCGCCGCAACTGCCGCCCATCCGGGTCACATGGACCCTGAAGGGCACCCTTAAAACGGCGGGTGTGTGGATTTGACGCAGCCACCATGACTGCGCCTTTTGCTTTCCTCCCGGAACCCGGGGCAGAAAAACCTGTGGATTGTAGCACCGAAGTGGCGCCGCCATCAATTCCAACGGACTTTTGCCCGACCGCGAACCTTCCTCGCGCCAAATTGCCCAATGCGCGACCTTCCCTGTATCCTTCGCCTTTCCCGGCGCAACAAGCCCCTCCCCGACATGAGCATCAATATAAAAAGCCACGAAGAAATCGAAAAAATGCGCGTCGCCGGCCGCCTGGCCTCCGAAGTGCTCGACTACATCACCCCGTTCGTCAAGGCCGGGGTCACCACCGGCGAACTGGATCGCCTCTGCCACGACTACATGGTCAACGAGCAGGGCTGCATTCCGGCACCGCTGAACTACGCCCCGTCCGGCTACCAGCCCTACCCCAAGTCGATCTGTACCTCGGTCAATCACCAGGTCTGCCATGGCGTCCCGGGCGACAAGGCGCTGAAGAACGGGGACATCGTCAATCTCGACATCACCGTCATCAAGGACGGGTTTCATGGCGACACCAGCCGCATGTTCGCGGTCGGCGAAGCCTCGATCCAGGCCAGGCGCCTGTGCGAAATCACGTTCGAATGCATGTGGATCGGCATCGAGCAGGTGCGCCCCGGCGGCCATCTCGGCGACATCGGCGCCGCCATCCAGAAGCATGCGGAAGCCAATGGCTATTCGGTCGTACGCGAATTCTGCGGCCACGGCATCGGCCGCAAGTTCCACGAGGATCCGCAAGTCCTGCACTACGGTCGCCCCGGTACCGGCCCGCGCCTCGAACCCGGCATGATCTTCACCATCGAACCGATGATCAATGCCGGCAAGGCAGGAATCCGCGAGCTACCCGACGGCTGGACCATCGTCACCAAGGATCGCAGCCTTTCGGCACAGTGGGAGCATACGGTGCTCGTTACCGACAGCGGATACGAAGTTCTGACGACCTCTGCTGGCTGCCGCGCCCAGCCCGTGTCGCAGGCCGCCTGAACCTGCCCTGCCCTCGCACATGAGTCAGCTGACGTCAGCCTCGGACGCTCTGGGCCGGCTGCGTACCCGACTGCAGGAAGGTCAGCGGGCGCTCCGCGAACGCTATCTTGCCGATGCCGATGCACCGGCAATGCTTGCAGGGCGCAGCCGCCTGATCGATGAGACCTTGCAGGAGCTATGGCGAGTGCAAGGTTTTCCGGACACACTCGCACTGGTAGCGGTTGGAGGCTATGGCCGCGGCGAGCTCTACCCGGCCTCCGACGTCGATCTCCTGATCCTGCTTCCGGATGAACCGGACGACCACTTGCGCTCACAACTCGAAGCGCTCGTTGGCCACTTCTGGGATATCGGACTGGAAATCGGGCATAGCGTACGTACCCCCGGACAATGCCTCAGCGAAGCGGCAGCCGACATCACCGTCCAGACTGCCTTGACGGAAGCCCGCCTGCTGACCGGCAACCGCGATCTGTTCGATCGTTTCACGCAGGACCTGCACGCTGCGCTCGACCCGCAGGCCTTCTTCAAGGCCAAGCGACTGGAACAGGACGAACGCTATCTGCGCTTCCAGGACACACCGTTCAGCCTGGAGCCGAACCTGAAGGAAAGCCCGGGCGGATTGCGCGACCTGCAAGTCATTCTCTGGATTGCGCAGGCCGTAGGCCTTGGCAACAGCTGGCGCGACCTCGAATCCGGCGGATTCGTCACTGCCGAGGAACGCGAGCACCTGGAGCGCAGCGAAGCCAGCCTGCGCCGCCTGCGCATATGCCTGCATTACCAGCTGAACCGCCGCGAGGACCGGCTGCTGTTCGATTATCAGGCGAAGCTCGCCGAACAACTGGGGTTCCTGCCGACCGATACCCGTCGTGCCAGCGAAATGCTGATGCAGGATTACTACCGCAACGCCAAATCGGTCACCCAGCTCAATGTGATCCTGTTGCAGAACATCGGTGCGGCGATCTTCCCGCCCCCCGATCTCGCCCCTCAGCCGATCAACGAACGCTTCCAGATCGCCCACGAAATGCTCGACGTCTGCCACGAGCAGGTCTTCGTCGAGCACCCGTCGGCGATCCTCGAAAGCTTCCTGCTTCTGGAGCAGGATGCGACGCTGAAGGGGATGACGGCACGTACGCTACGCGCACTCTACCGGGCCCGCAAACTGATCGACGACCGTTTCCGTGCCGACCCGGTCAACCGCTCGCTTTTCCTGCAGATCTTCCAGCAGCCGCGCGGCCTCGTTCACGAACTTCGGCGGATGAACCAGTACGGCATCCTCGGCCGCTATCTGCCGAATTTCGGCGCCATCGTCGGCCAGATGCAGCACGACCTGTTCCACGTCTACACCGTGGACCAGCACATCATGATGGTGATCCGCAACCTGCGCCGCTTCACGATGGAGGAGTTCGCCCACGAATATCCGTTCTGCACGCGGCTGATCGGCGAATTCGACCGCCACTGGCTGCTCTACATCACCGCACTTTTCCACGATATCGCCAAGGGACGCGGCGGCGACCACTCCGAACTCGGGATGGCCGACACGCGCGAATTCTGCGAGCGGCACGAACTTTCGGCCGAAGACACGGAGCTGGTCGTCTGGCTCGTTCGCCATCATCTGACGATGTCGACGGTCGCCCAGAAACAGGATATTTCCGATCCGGAAGTCGTCGCCGCATTTGCGGCCACGGTCGGCAACGAGCGCCGCCTGACGGCGCTCTATCTCCTGACCGTTGCCGACATTCGCGGCACCAGTCCTAAAGTCTGGAACAGCTGGAAAGGACAACTGCTTCAGGATCTGTACAACGCCACCCGCCGCCGTCTGCGCGACGGCAGCGATGCGGCCGCACCACAGGGAGTCATCCAGGAACGTCAAGCCGAGGCGATGCGCCTGCTGCGCTATTTCGCACTCTCGGGAACGGTTCATGAGCGCCTCTGGAAGCAGCTCGACACCGTTTACTTCCTGCGCCACTCGGCGGAAGAGATCGCATGGCATACCCGCTGCCTGCACTACCGGCCTAACGACGACAAGCCCGTGGTCAAGGCACGGCTGAATCCGGCGAGTGAAGGACTGCAGGTGATGGTCTACACGCGTGACCAGCGCGACCTGTTTGCCCGGCTGGCAGGATTTTTCGCCCGTGCCGGCTACAACATCGCCGACGCCAAGATCCACACGACGCGGCACGGCTACGCACTGGACAGTTTCGTCCTGCTCGATACCAGCAACCACGACAACGACCGCGAGATGCTCAGCTACATCGAGCACGAACTCGACGAACTCCTGCGCCTGCAGGCCGAGATTCCGGCGCCTGCCGCCGCCCGCCTGTCACGCCGACTGAAGAATTTTCCGATCACGCCCTCGATCAAGATCGAAAGTGACGACCGGGGATCCCATTTCGTGCTCTCGCTGGTCGCTGCCGACCGGCCGGGCCTGCTCCACTCCGTGGCCACGGTCTTGGCGGCGCACGGAGCGACCTTGCACACGGCGAAGATCGCCACCCTCGGCGAGCGCGTCGAAGACACCTTTCTCGTCAGCGGCGGCGACCTCGACCAGAGCGCCGGCCGGATCCGCCTGGAGGCCGACCTTCTAGACGTATTGAAGGTCTAGAACCGCCGGCTCGACCGGATCGGCCTAGTCCCGACTATTACCGGCCTGTTCCCGGACTACTCCGCCTGCTCGCAAACCTCGGCATGACAGCCAGCCAGTCGCTCAAGGACCAGGCGAACGCGCTGCATCGATTCACGCAGGACGCCCTCGATCGCTTCGAAACTGATCCCGTCCTTGCTGTCGGCACGACCGGCGGCATAGTTGGCGATAACGTTGATCGCCGCATACGGTACGCCAAGCTCACGCGCCAGAACGGCTTCCGGCATGCCGGTCATGCCGACCACATCGGCGCCGTCGCGTTCGAAACGATCGATCTCGGCAGCGGTTTCAAGTCGCGGGCCCTGGGTCGCCGCGTAGACGGCACCGGTGTGGAAGGGAATGCCGACGTCGGAAGCGGCAAGCAGGATCGACTGGCGCAAACTGCGGTCGTAGGGCTCGGTGAAGTCCACATGCGTGACCGTGCACCCCTCGCCTTCATGAAAGGTCGACTTGCGACCCCAGGTGTAGTCGATGATCTGGTGCGGAATGACGATGTCGCCGGGTGTCAGGTCGGCGCGAATGCCGCCCACGGAAGCGACCGAGACAATACCGGTGGCGCCGCGGTCCCACAGCGCCCAGATGTTAGCCCGGTAATTCACCTCGTGCGGCGGAATCGTGTGGCCATAGCCATGGCGGGCCAGGAACATCGCCGGCTGGCCGTTGATCTGGCCGAAGGTGATCGCTCCGGAAGGCTCACCATAGGGCGTGCGCACGACTTCACGATGGGAAACATCGAGGCTGGCCAACTGCGTCAGGCCACTGCCACCGATTATGCCGAGCATTTCGGCTCCTCCTTCATCGCATAGATTGCCGGCAGGTTGCGCCAGGCTCCGCACGCATCCATGCCGAAGCCGAAGACGAAACGATCGGGCACTTTCAGGGCGACGAAATCGGCAGCGATCGGCTTCTCCTTGCCGTTCTCCTTGTCGGCCACCACCGCCATCAGAACCCGCGCAGCACCTTGCTGCAACAGGCGATCGCGCACTGCCGCCAGCGTCACCCCCTCATCGAGGATGTCATCGACGACCAGCACGGTGCGCCCCTTCACCGAAATCCACGGTGCAGCGCGCCACGATAGCGCCCCTCCGGCGGTGTCCTGGCCATAGCGGGTCACGTGCAGATAGTCGAAGTCCAGCGGAAACTGGAGCATCGTCATCAGATGGCCGGCAAACGGCACACCGCCGCTCATGACGCAGAGCATGACCGGATTTTCGTTGCCCAGCTGCTCGGTAATCTCATCGGCGACACGCCTGACCGCATCGATCACCGTATCGGCGGAATGGATCAGGTCGGCCGAAGCCAGAAAGTCCCTGGCTTGCTGCACATTGCTCATGGGTTGAGTCCTTTCAGGTATTGGGTGAATGCCGCGCCCACCTCGGGGTGGCGCTGGCCGAAAACGATGGTCGCCTGCAGGTAGCCGAGCTTGGAGCCACAATCATAGCGGACACCGTCGTAGCGATAGGCGAGAACCTGCTCTTCGGCGAGCAGCGAAGCGATGCCATCGGTCAACTGGATTTCGCCACCGGCCCCCGGCTTGACCATTTCCAGATGATGGAAGATGCGCGGCGTCAGGATGTAGCGGCCGACCACCGCCAGCGTCGACGGCGCTTCCTCGGGCTTCGGCTTCTCGACGATCGCGTTGATCCGCTCGGTCCGGTCACCCAGCGGCCGGGCGTCGACAATACCGTAGCTCCGGGTATCGGCTCGCGGCACATCCTGAAGCCCCAGCACCGAGCACGCATTCGCGTCGTAAACATCGTTCATCTGGCGCAGTACTGCGGGGCGGCCGTCGAGCAAATCGTCGGCAAGCAGCACGGCAAAGGGTTCGTCGCCGACAACCGGCTTCGCGCAGAGCACCGCATGGCCGAGGCCCAGAGCCTCCGGCTGACGGATATAGATGCAGTTGATGTTCTTCGGCAGCAGGTTGCGCACGAAGTCGAGCATCTCGATCTTGTTCTTGCGTTCGAGCTCCGTCTCCAGCTCGTAGGCCTTGTCGAAATGGTCTTCGATGGCCCGCTTCGAGCGACCGGTGACGAAGATCATGTCCGTAACGCCGGCCTCGACCGCTTCCTCGACCGCGTACTGGATCAGCGGCTTGTCGACGATCGGCAGCATTTCCTTCGGGCTGGCCTTCGTCGCCGGCAGAAACCGCGTTCCAAGCCCCGCGACCGGGAAGACTGCCTTCCTTACTTTCTTCATGCCACTACGCCCCCTTTCAACATTTCTTTCAATTGTGCCTCGTCCAGCACCGGGATGCCCAAGGCCAACGCCTTTTCAAGCTTGGACCCGGCTTCGGCACCGGCAACGACGTAATCCGTCTTTTTCGATACCGAACCGGCCACCTTGCCCCCCTCGGCTTCTATCATCGCCTTCGCGTCCTCACGCGCAAGGGTCGGCAGCGTGCCGGTGAGAACGAAGGTCTTGCCGGCAAACATGCCGGCCATCGACTGCTGTGGCTCGCCTTCCACCCACGTTACCCCCGCTGCGCGGAGATCCTCGATGACCTGAAGGTTGTGTGCTTCGCCAAGAAATTCGATGATGCAGCGGGCAACGATGGGGCCTACGTCCGGCACCTGGATCAAGGCTGGTTCGTCGGCAGCCAGCAGGCGGTCCAGACTGCCGAAATGACGGGCCAGATCCTTCGCCGTCGCTTCTCCGACATTGCGGATACCCAACGCGAAGATGAAACGTGCGAGCGTCGTCTGCCGGCTCTTCTCGATCGCCGACAACAGGTTCACTGCCGACTTTTCTCCCATTCGCTCCAGGTTCGCCAGCGCCATCACGCCAAGCTTGTAGAGATCGGCCGGCGTACGCACGATCTGCGCATCCACCAGCTGATCGACCAGCTTGTCACCGAGCCCTTCGATATCCATCGCGCGACGCGACGCGAAATGCAGCAAGGCCTGCTTGCGCTGTGCCGGGCAGAACAGGCCACCACTGCAGCGCGCCACGGCCTCGTCCTCGCCCCGCGTAACGTGCGAACCGCACACCGGGCAATGTGGAAAACGTTCCAGCAGATTGAAGCGCGGCAGGTCTCCCGGCCGGCGATCGAGCACCGGACCGACCACCTCGGGAATCACGTCGCCGGCCCGGCGCACGATCACCGTATCGCCGATCCGGACATCCTTGCGGTCGATCTCGTCCTGATTGTGGAGGGTTGCGTTGGTCACCGTGACGCCGCCAACGAAGACCGGCGCCAGCCTCGCTACCGGCGTGATCGCGCCCGTCCGGCCGACCTGGACTTCGATGTCGAGCAGCTGCGTCAGCGCCTCTTCTGCCGGATACTTGTGCGCGACCGCCCAGCGCGGCTCGCGCGTGACGAAGCCGAGTGCCTCCTGCAGGTCACGCCGGTTGACCTTGTACACGACGCCGTCGATATCGAAGGGCAGCAGCGACCGCTTCGCCGCGATGGCAGCGTGGAAGTCGGCAAGCGCCTGCGGCCCGAGCAGCACGGCGCGCTCGGCGCATACCGGCAGACCAAGGACCTGCAGCGCGTCAAGCGTCTGGCTGTGGGTTGCCGGCAACGGCCAGCCCTGCACTTCGCCGAGTCCGTAGGCGAAGAACGAGAGCGGCCGACTGGCGGCGATCCGCGAATCGAGCTGACGGATGCTGCCGGCGGCAGCGTTGCGCGGATTGACCAGCGTTTTCTCGCCGGCGGCGGCGGCCCGCTGGTTGAAGCGTTCGAAATCGGCACGCTTCATGTAGATCTCGCCGCGCACCTCGAGGACCCGCGGTGGCGATGCAGCATGCAGGCGAAGGGGGATCTGGCCGACAGTGCGCACATTCCCGGTCACGTCCTCCCCGACTTCGCCGTCGCCACGGGTCGCAGCGCAGACGAGGAGCCCGTCTTCATAGCGAAGGTTGATCGCCAGCCCGTCGAACTTGAGTTCCGCCGCGTATTCCACCGGCGGATCGGATTCGCTCAGTTTCAGCTCACGCCGCACCCGGGCGTCGAAGGCAAAGGCGCCACTCGCCTCGGTATCGGTTTCGGTGCGGATCGACAGCATCGGCACGACATGACGGACCTGGGCAAAGGCATCGAGTGCCTTGCCGCCGACGCGCTGCGTCGGCGAATCCGGGCTGGCCAGCTCGGGATGCTTCGCCTCGAGTGCCTGAAGCTCGCGGAACAGCCGGTCGTACTCGGCGTCCGGCACCAGCGGCGCATCGAGGACATAGTAGTGGTGATCCAGCCGTTCGAGCTCGCTGCGCAGGGCCTGTGCCCGGGCAAAATCCTCCGGCGAAGCGAAGAACATCAGGCGAACAGGCGAAGGGTCGGCGGGCTGCCGGCTGGCAGGCCCTTGGCAGCCAGCTGCGCCTGGTACTGGGCAATCTGGCGACGGAAGGGTTCAAGCATGGCCTCGGTCAGCGGTCGCCGGTTGTCGTCCACCAGCATGCCCCCCAGCGCGTCGGCCATGCGCCGTGCCAGGTCGAGCATCTGCGCGAAGACACGGTCGCCATGATCGACGCAGGGAACGTCGAGAATGAAGACAAGACCGTGGGTACTCATGGTCTTCATCGTCTCCAGCGAAAACCCTGCAGACTCCTGATTGACCAGCGTGTAGAGCACATTGCCGTCGTCATCGCAGCGCACGAAGTGGCCCGACGAATCGAGCACCATGCCGGCCGCCTCGGCCAGCGCACGGATCTTGGTGCCGAGAAAGGTCTGCCCCTTGCTGATGAGGTTGATGCCGACCTGGATGTCGACGCTGGCGCAGAACTGATCGAGGACGATGGCGGCATCGAGCGCCGGGTCGCGTGGCGGCATGTCGACGACAGCCATCAGCTCGTCGGCAAGATTCTGCATTGCGCCCTGGAAGGTCAGCAGGTCGGCTTCGCCGAGCGGACCGCGACGATCGGCCAGCAGCAGTCCGATGCGCAGGCGACGATAGGCTCCCTCTTCGCTTATCCGCTCCCATTGCCCCGTCCGGTCGCTGTAGCCGCCCCAGACAATCGGCTTGCTGACGCGGGACAGCAGATCGCGCTGCGAGCGCAGGATCTGATCGCCGGAGACCGGTTCGACCAGGTCGAAGGAAGCGACATAATCGATGGCTGGCGACACGACATCCGGCTGAACTTCAGCCGGTGCAGGCTGAGAGGCCGCCGGCACAGATGTATCGGTGTGCACGGCGACCGGCTGGTCGGTGCCGTCGGCACGATCGATCACTGGCACAAGAAATTCGGGAGTGTCAGGCAGCCTGTCGGCATCGTCGTCCTGCAGGATCGGTTCCACGCGTTCGCCGAGCGGCGGCTGATCGCGCAGCTGCGGCTTCAGGGACGGCTCGACAGCGACGTAATCGCGTGCCGGCGAAGACTTCCCGTCATCCACCGGCATGACCGGCAGCGGCGCCTCGCGCCTGGGCTCGTCGTCGCCGAGAAGAACATCCGCATGATCCCGCTGCAGCACCTGTTCGGCCAGCCGGCGATGCCGGCGTTCGACCCACTTGTTATAGGCCACGACACCGGCAACGGCAGTGGCGCCGAGACCGAGCAGGCCAAGTTGCAGTTCGTTCATTCGTCCTCCCGCAGGGCGCGCAACACAGCCGGGCTCGACATCACGCCACCTGCTCGCGCATGCGCAGCGCTTCCTCGATATCCACCTCGACGATGCGCGAAACGCCGGATTCCTGCATGGTGACGCCGACCAGCTGCTTGGCCATCTCCATCGCGATCTTGTTGTGGCTGATGAAGAGGAACTGCGTGTTCGCCGACATGCGTTCGACCATCTTGCAGAAGCGCTCGGTGTTGGTGTCGTCGAGCGGGGCGTCGACTTCGTCGAGCAGGCAGAACGGCGCCGGGTTCAACTGGAACATGGCGAAGACCAGCGCGATCGCGGTCAACGCCTTCTCGCCGCCCGAGAGCAGATGGATGGTCGAATTCTTCTTGCCCGGCGGCTGTGCCATGACCTGCACGCCGGAGTCGAGGATCTCGTCGCCGGTCATGATCAGGCGAGCTTCGCCGCCACCGAAGAGCGCCGGGAAGAGTTCGCCGAAATGGCGGTTAACGGTGTCGTAGGTCGTCTGCAGCAGCTCGCGCGTCTCGCGGTCGATACGGCGGATGGCGTTCTCCAGCGTCTCCAGTGCCTCGCCGAGATCGGCCGCCTGCGCATCGAGGTAGCCCTTGCGTTCCTTGGCCGATTCCAGCTCCTCAAGCGCAGCGAGGTTAACGGCACCCAGCGCTTCGATCTGACGCTGCAGCGAGGTGATCTGCCCCTGCAGCGGCCCCGGCTTGGCGCCCGGCAGGTCGACCGCCAGCGCCGCCTCGTCGGCCTGCGCCTCGACCAGCAACAAAGCCAGCTGTTCGACGTTCAGGGCCGCCGCCTGCTCCTTCAGACGGAGTTCGCCGATGCGGTCGCGCAGCGGGTTCAGCCCCTGCTCGATCTTCAGGCGATCTTCTTCCAGCCCGCGCAAACCGGCTGTTGCCGCTTCCAGGGCATCGCGCATGCCGGCCAGCGCCTGCTCGCGGATGACGCGCTGTTCCAGCGCTTCCTGCAGGCGGGGAACAATTTCTTCCGGATCGAGGTTGCCAGCACTGTCGGCACAGCGCGCCAGATCCTCGGCAACACGGACCAGCTGCTGCTTGGCCAGCTCTCGGCCGCTGGCGATTTCTTCCAGCTTGGTCGCGCATTCGCGCTGCGAGAACTGCGCTTCGCGCAACTCCCGTTCGGCAACAGCAACCTGTTCGCGCTCGTCGCGCAGCGTGCGTTCGGCAACTTCAAGCTTGCCCTTCGCTTCGTTCAGGGCCAGCTGCCGTTCCGCCACCGCTTCACGCTGGACGACAATGCTTTCCTCGGCGACGAGCATGCGTTCGCGCTCGGCCTCTTCCTCGGCCTGGAACTCGTGCAACGCCTCGTTGATCTGCGCCATGCGGTCCTGATAGCGCTCCATGATCTGCGTCAGCTTGAGCACTTCCAGTTGCACCGCGTGAGCGCGCTCCTGGCGGGCTTCCAGCTGCCGGCGAGCTTCGTCGACTTCGCCGCGCGCCATTTCCAGGCGTTCGTCCACCTCGGCGATGCGCGCCTCCTGCGCCTCCACCGCCTGCTGACGCTCGGCAATCACACCATCCAGCGACTCGATCTCGCGCTGGCGTTCGAGGAAACCGTGCTCGGCACCATCCGGCGCGAACAGGGTCACGCTCTGGCGGCCAACGATGTCGCCGCTCTTCGTTACCCAGACTTCGCCTTCCGCCAGCTCGCTGCGGCGAGCCAGTGCGGCCGGCAGGTCGACCACGGTGCGCACGCCACGCAACCAATCGGCGAGCGGCCCGGCAATGGCCGGATCGTCGCAGCGGATGCGCGCCTGCAGACTGTCGCCAGTACCCGTCGCACCGTTGCCACCACCGGGCAGCAGCACGGTGACCTTGGCCCCGGGGCGATCCGCCGCCCAGGCGGCAAGATCGGCATCGCCGGCATCGACTGCCGACAGGCGCTCGCGCAGGACGGCTTCCAGCGCATCTTCCCAGCCGGCTTCGACATGCAGCCGCTTCCACAGCGGCGTCCGGTTGGCGAGACCGTGACGCTGCAGCCATTCGCCGATCTTCGAACCGGACTGCATGCGTTTCTGCAACTGTTCCAGCGCGTTCTTGCGCGCCTCCGATTCCCCCTTGGCCTGCTGCGCCCGCTGCAGATCCTGCTGCACCTCGCGCCGGCGCGCCTCCAGCTCCGGCAATGCCTGCTGGGTCTGCAGCACGCGCTCCTGCGCCGCCGCGACGCCTTCCTGCAGCGATTCGTGTTCGGCCTCCTTCAGCTCGATCTCGGCCTCGTCCGGCTTGATCAGCGCTGCCGCCTCCTGCTCCAGCCGCTCCCGGCGACCGCTGAGGTTGAACAGCGTCCGTTCGGCGTTGGCACGATGCGCTTCCTCGACACGCAGCTTCTGCTCGGCCTCGGCGACCGCCGCACGCTGCACGTTGACGGCTTCCTGCGCCGCCACGTGCGCATCTTCGACCAGCGGCAAGCGCTCCTGCTGCGCCTCCAGGCGCATTTCGGCCTGTTCGGCGCGCTCGTCGGCCAGTTCCGAAAGCTCGCGCCAGCGGCGCTCATCGCTGTCCGATTTCTCCGCCTGCGCCAGCCATTGCTGGCGTTCGGCGGTGAGCTGGGCGATCCGCTGCTCCAGGTCCTGCTGCGCCTCGCGCCGGTGGCGCAGCTCGGTCTCCAGCCTGGCGACCTCGGCATTCGCCGCGAAGAGTTCGCTTTGCGCGTTATGGACGCCGTCCGAGGAGCCGAAGTGCTGCTCCCGCGCGGCTTCGAGGCGGGCCTCGATCTCGCGCAGACCGGCCGTCTGCCCTTCCAGATCGTTGGTGGCACGTTCGACATCGCGTGCCGCCCGTTCGCGTTCGGCCTGCGCCTCGTTGCGCTTGAGCAGCCACAGTAGCTGCTGCTTCCGGGTCAGTTCGTTGTTGTATTCGTGGTACTGGCGGGCGACTGCAGCCTGGGATTCGAGACGTTCCATCTGCGCCCCGAGTTCGACACGGATATCCTCGATCCGCGTCAGGTTCTCGCGCGTGTCCGCAATGCGGTTCTCGGTTTCCTTGCGCCGTTCCTTGTAGCGGGTGACGCCCGCCGCTTCTTCGAGGAAGACGCGCAGCTCGTCCGGCTTGGCCTCGATGATGCGCGAGATCATCCCCTGGCCGATGATGGCGTAGGCGCGCGGGCCGAGGCCGGTACCGAGGAAAAGGTCGGTGATGTCCTTGCGCCGGACCTGCAGGTTGTTGATGTAGTACTCGGACTGGCCGCTACGCGTCAGCAGGCGCTTGACCGACAGCTCGGCGTACTGCGACCACTGGCCGGCGGCGCGGCCGAGCGAGTTGTCGAAGACCAGCTCGACCGCGGCGCGGGCGACCGGCTTGCGGTTGCCCGAGCCGTTGAAGATGACATCCTGCATCGATTCACCGCGCAGCTCGGAAGCCTTCGACTCGCCGAGCACCCAGCGCACCGCGTCCATCACGTTCGACTTGCCGCAGCCGTTGGGACCGACGACACCGACCAGCTGCCCGGGAAGCGCGATGGTCGTGGGATCGACGAAGGATTTGAAACCGGCGAGCTTGAGTTTTGTCAGGCGCATGAATGGGGAATTGTTGGCTTGGCGGATCGGCGTGGCGGGATCGCGTTGTTCGCTGCTGTTCGCTATTGATCGCTTTGTTTTTCAGCCGATGCCCGGAACCCATCCGGCATGAAACCGGCGCTTCGCCGGGTCGATGCGAACAGGCCCGGGATCAGCCCCGGAATCGCCGGCTATAATAGCATCTTTGCATCCCCTTCACGGACTCCCCGAGCATGCCCAGCCTGCCTTCCAAGACCCTGGAAACCTTTCCCAATCCCGCGCCGGAGCGTGATTTCCACATCCACATGGAAATCCCGGAATTCACCTGCCTGTGCCCGAAGACCGGCCAGCCCGACTTCGCCACGCTGATCCTCGACTACATCCCGGAGAAGCTCTGCGTCGAACTGAAGAGCCTGAAGCTCTACATGTGGTCCTTCCGCGACGAGGGCTGCTTCCACGAGGCGGTGACCAACCGTATCCTCGACGACCTGGTGAAGGCCACCAAGCCCCGCTACATGCGCCTCACCGCCAAGTTCTACGTGCGCGGCGGCATCTTCACCAACGTCGTCGCCGAGCACCGCAAGAAGGGCTGGAAGCCCGCACCGCGCGTCGAACTGGCGAGTTTCGACACCCAATCCAATACCCGAGGCTGAGCCATGAGCGAAATCATCATTTCCAAACGCCAGCGGGCGATCACCGACGTTCAGCTCGACCGTCTGGAAGCCCTGCTCGACGATCCGACATTCGATGAGGCCATGCGCCTCGACGAGGCCCAGGGCTACCTCTGCGCCGCCCTCGCCGGCCCGGTCGCGGTACCGGAAGAGGAATGGCTGCTCGAAATCCTCGGCAGCGAAACCGGGGTCGCCAGCGATGCCGGTCGGGAGGCTGCCGAACTGCTGCGTTGCCTCGCTGCCGACATCGCCGTCCAGCTTGCCGACGACGAACCGCTGGTGCTCTACCTGTATCCGAAGAGCGAGGAAGAGGATTCGCCGAGCGACTACGAGCCGTGGTGCCTCGCCTACCTGCACGGCGTCGATACTGCCGTCGAGGACTGGTTCGAATCGCTCAGCGACGAAGAGGAAATCGAATGGCTGGACGAGCGCCTGTTCCCGCTGATGGTGCTCACCGGCGAGGCCGAATCGGCCGCCCGCGAACACGGCGAAGCCTGGCCGGAAGGCGACGAGAAGGCCGAACTCGAGCGTGATTCCGAAGAGGAACTGGCGCGCGCCGTTTCCGAAATCTTCATGTTCTGGACGGCCAAGCGCGGCCATGGCACCGTGCGGCGCGGCAACGGCAAGGTCGGGCGCAACGACCCCTGCCCCTGCGGCAGCGGCAAGAAGTACAAGCAATGCTGCGGCGCAGCAGCCTGAGGTGACCGAGGTCGCCGGAACCTGAATCCCGGCCAACCTGTCTCATGATTGCGGGCAATCGCCCCGGGGCGTTGCCTGCAATCATTCCAGAAAGAGGAGACAGGTCATGACACGCGCAAACTACCCCGCTCTCGCCACCAGTTCCGTCTCACCCGCCGGCTGCTTCGTTTCGACCAGCCTGCAACCACCGGCGGTTCGCCTCGACTCGCCTGCGCTACAGGTGATGACGGACCTGACCCGGACCCCTACTGCCTGCATCGGCAGCGACGCACTGCTGACCGACGCCAACCGGTCGATGATCTACAGAGGGGTTCGCATGCTCTTCGTCGTCGATGACGAGAAGCGCCTGCAGGGCATCCTGACCGCCAGCGACGTCCTCGGCGAACGCCCGCTGCAGGTCGCCCAGAATATCGGCATCTCACGCGACGAATTGACGGTCGGGCAGATCATGACGCCCGCCGACCGCCTGGACACGATCGAGCTGGCCATGGTCACGCGGGCGGAAGTCGGCCATGTGGTCGCGACGCTCAAGGATTGCGGGCGGCAGCACGCCTTCGTCGTCGACCGCGACCGGCATGGTCGGCAGATGGTCTGTGGTGTCTTTTCGGCGACGCAGATTGCCCGCCAGCTCGGCATGTCGCTGCCGACCGGAGAAACGGCAAGGACCTTCGCCGAAATCGAAGCGGCGATCGCCAGCTACTGAGCAAGCGCATCGTCGATCCTTGCACGGGGGCCGAGGCCCCCGTCTTCACTTCGCCAGCAGGCGTTTGGGATGGATCAATCCGGCGCCGTCGCCTCGCCCCAGGCCAAGCAACCGGCCTTCGGCGTAGACGCGGCAGAGACCTTCCAGCATCCCGGCGACCGGATTGCCATTGCCGAAACGAAGCGCCGCCGCGGTATCGAGTTCGACAGCGCAAAGACCCTGCAGCAGGGTATCGACGGGCAGCAGCAGCGCCTCGCGCCCTGCTTCCGCACAGGCTTCGATTTCCGCCAGCGTTCTCGCCCGACAGAGATCGAGCGGGCCAACCCGGGTACGCCGCAGCGCCGTCAGATGCGCACCGCAGCCCAGGGCCTTGCCGATGTCTTCTGCCAGCGTCCGGATATAGGTGCCCTTGCTGCAGCTCACGCGCAGCGATACATCCTCGCCGGACACGGCCAGCAATGCCAGCTCGTGAATGATCACGTCGCGGGCGGTACGCTCGACTTCGATCCCCTGCCGGGCAAGCTCGTAGAGCGGCCTGCCATCACGCTTGAGCGCCGAATACATCGGCGGCACCTGGCTGATCGGCCCGGTGAAGCGCGGCAGCACGGCAAGGATATCGGCTTCGCCGACCGATACCGGACGCGTTTCGAGCGGTTCGCCCTCGGCGTCCGCCGTCGTCGTCGTCACGCCGAGTCTCAGGGTCGCTTCGTAGGTCTTGTCGGCATCGAGCAGGTCGGCGGAGAACTTCGTCGCCTCACCAAAGCAGACCGGCAGCAGGCCGGTGGCCATCGGGTCGAGGGTGCCGGTATGGCCGGCCTTCTCCGCGGAAAAGAAGCGACGCGCCTTCTGCAGCGCGTCGTTGGAGGTGATGCCGGGAGGCTTGTCGAGGAGCAGGACACCGTCGACCCGCCGCCAGCGGCGCCGGGCAGGCTGGTTCATTCCGGCTTCGCGCTCTCGTCCGGAGCTTCGCTGGCATCCGCGTCCGCACCGTGCAGACGATTGGCCTCGTCGATCAGGCGCGACAGGTCGGCGCCGCGTTCGAGCGACATGTCGTGCACGAAATGCAGTTCCGGGATCGTATGGATGCGGATGCGGCGACCGAGTTCGCGACGCAGGAAACCAGCCGCCTTCTTCAGGCCGAGCATGATCTCCTGCACCTTGTCGTCGGTGGCCAGGGTGCTGAAATAGACCTTGGCGTGGGCATAATCGGGCGTCACCTCGACTTCGGTGAGGCTGATCATGCCGACGCGCGGATCCTTGAGTTCGGTCCGGATCAACTCCGCCAGTTCACGACGAACCTGCTCGTTGACCCGATCCTTGCGCGAGAAACCCGCTGCGTGATGCTTAGAGTGTGCGGGCAATTTCCTTGATCTCGTAGATTTCGAGCTGGTCGCCTTCCTCGATGTCGTTGAAGTTCTTCAGCGACAGACCGCACTCGAAGCCGGCCTTGACTTCCTTGACGTCGTCCTTGAAGCGCTTGAGCGAATCAAGTTCGCCGTCCCACTGCACGACGTTGCCACGCAGCAGACGGGCACGCGCATTGCGCTTGACCATGCCGTCGAGGACGTAACAGCCGGCGATGGTGCCGATCTTCGAGGCGCGGAAGACCTGACGGATCTCGACCGAGCCGATGATTTCCTCGCGCTTCTCCGGCGAGAGCATGCCCGAGAGTGCGGACTTAACCTCATCCACTGCGTCGTAGATGATGTTGTAGTAGCGGATATCGACGCCGAAGCTTTCGGCTGCCTTGCGCGCACCGGCATCGGCACGCGTGTTGAAGCCGATGACGACGGCCTTCGAGGCCTGTGCCAGGTTGATGTCGGATTCCGTGATGCCGCCGACCGCCGCATGGATGACGTTGACCTTGACCTCGCTGGTCGACAGCTTCTGCAGCGACTGCACCAGCGCTTCCTGCGAACCCTGAACGTCAGCCTTGATGATCAGCGGCAGGGTCTTCACCTCGCCTTCGGCCATCTGCTCGAAGATGTTTTCGAGCTTGGCAGCCTGCTGCTTGGCCAGCTTGACGTCGCGGAACTTGCCCTGGCGGAAGAGCGCGATTTCGCGCGCCTTCTTCTCGTCGGCCAGCACCACGGCTTCTTCGCCGGCACCGGGAACATCCGAGAGGCCCTGGATTTCGACCGGGATCGACGGGCCGGCTTCCTTGATCGGCTTGCCGTTTTCGTCGAGCATTGCGCGGATCTTGCCGAACATCTGGCCGGCCAGCAGCATGTCGCCCTGGCGCAGGGTGCCGGTCTGCACCAGCATCGTCGCCACCGGGCCACGGCCCTTGTCGAGACGGGCTTCGATGATCAGGCCCTTGGCCGGCGCATCCTTCGCCGCCTTCAGTTCAAGGACTTCCGCCTGCAGCAGCAGCTGCTCAAGCAGGTCATCGATGCCCTGACCGGTCTTCGCCGAAACGCCGACGAAAGGCGAGTCGCCACCGTATTCTTCCGGCACCACTTCCTCGGCCACCAGTTCCTGCTTGACGCGATCCGGGTTGGCTTCGGGCTTGTCGATCTTGGTCACGGCGACGACGATCGGCACGCCGGCCGCCTTCGCGTGGTGAATGGCTTCCTTCGTCTGCGGCATGACGCCGTCGTCGGCAGCCACGACCAGGATGACGATGTCGGTCGCCTTCGCACCGCGGGCACGCATTGCCGTAAAGGCCTCGTGACCCGGGGTATCGAGGAAGGTGACCATGCCGTGGTCGGTTTCGACGTGGTAGGCACCGATATGCTGCGTGATGCCGCCGGCTTCGCCGGAGGCGACGCGGGTACGGCGGATGTAGTCGAGCAGCGAGGTCTTGCCGTGGTCGACGTGACCCATGACCGTGACGACAGGGGCCCGCGGCTCAAGCACGTAATCCTTGTGTTCGACGTGGTCGTCGAGGAAGGCATCCGGGTCGTCGAGCTTGGCAGCCACCGCAGTGTGACCCATTTCCTCGACGATGATCATCGCCGTTTCCTGGTCGAGCACCTGATTGATGGTGACCATCGAGCCCATCTTCATCAGGGCCTTGATCACCTCGGTGGCCTTCACGGCCATCTTGTGCGCGAGATCGGCAACGGAAATCGTTTCCGGCACGTGCACTTCGCGCACCAGCGGCTCGGTCGGTGCCTGGAAGGCGTGCGACTCGTCGTCACGCTTGCCGTGCTTGCCGCCCTTGCCGTCGCGCCAGCCGCTGCCGGCATCGCCACCACGCGTCTTGATGCCGCGCTTCTTGGAGTTGTCGGTCCAGGTACCCTTCTTGTCGTCCTTCTTGGCATCCTTGCCCTTACCGTCCGGCTTGGCCGGCTTGTGCAGGGTCCGGTCCTCGGCCGGCTTTTCCGCCGCACTTTGTGCCGCCGCCGCCTTGGCCGCTTCGGCCGCACGAGCAGCTACCGCCTTCTCCTCGGCTTCCAGACGCAGGCGGGCCAGTTCGGCCTGGCGCTCCTGGCGCTCCTTGGCATCGGCAAGCTGGCGCTCGACGAGCGCCGCCGCGCGACGGGACTCTTCCTCGCGCTGACGCATTTCGTCTTCACCGATCACCGCAGCGAGTGCGGCCTTGGCCGATTTTGCGGATTTCGCCTTGACCGGTGCCGGCGCCACTTCCTCGACGACCGCCGGAGCCGGTTCCGGCTCGACGGCGACAGGTTCCGGAACGACTTCGACCGGAACGGCGACGGGCACTTCCTCGACGACCGGAGGTGCAACCGGCTCGTCGACGGCGGCCGGTGCGACCGGCGCTGCCGCTTCCGCGGCCAGTTCGGCCGGATCGCGCTTGACCAGGACGCGCTTCTTGCGCACCTCGACCTGGACGGTGCGGGTCTTGCCGGAAGAATCATGGGCCTTGATCTCGCTCGTCTGCTTGCGCGTCAGCGTGATCTTGGTCTTTGCCTGGGCCTCGCCATGCGCCTTGCGCAGGTAATCGAGGAGCGCCGACTTGTCGGCCTCGGAAAGCAGGTCATCAATGCTTTTCTTGTCGACGCCTGCTTTCTTCAGCTGCTCAAGCAAGGACGTCGCGGGGAGTTTCAACTCCCCTGCGAACTGGGAAACACTCGTTTGCGCCATATGGTTTCTTCTCCCTGTCGCTTACTCGAACCAGTGCGCGCGCGCGTTGGTGATCAGCTGTTTTGCACGTTCGGCATCGATGCCGGTCATTTCGGTCAGTTCATCGACAGCCAGGTCGCCGAGATCGTCGCGGGTCTTGATGTTGTTGCCGGCCAACTTGGCGGCGAGCGGCTTGTCCATGCCTTCGAGGTTGATCATCGCTTCCTCGACGCCCTCGAGTTGTTCCTCGGTGGCGATTGCCTCCGTCAGCAGCACGTTGCGGGCACGCTCGCGCAGCTCCTGTACGGTCGCTTCGTCGAAGGCCTCGATTTCGAGCATCTCGTGCAGCGGCACGTAGGCGATTTCTTCCAGTGTCGAGAAGCCTTCCTCGATCAGGATGTCGGCCACTTCCTCGTCGACATCCAGCTTTTCCATGAACAGCACGCGGATGGCAGCGGTTTCGGCTTCCGACTTCTTCTGCGACTCTTCCTCGGTCATCAGGTTGATCGTCCAGCCGGTCAGCTCCGACGC
>VFQM010001185.1_pt1 | contig 23983 bp, 25 predicted proteins | sample 3512391 | NCBI WGS metagenome assembly VFQM01 (sample SAMN10412369, study PRJNA504923) | tailings metagenome | isolation source: Replicate 1 from Balatoc abandoned mine | place: Philippines | reverse complement strand
ACTCCAAAATAGAAAAACTTTTAGGTAAGGAATACGCACCAGCTACACTTAAGAATTTTAAAACTTGTTTGGCTCATTTGAAAGAATTTTTGTGGAAGTTTCATAAAAAATCCGACATTGATATTCAGAAACTGGAACCATCATTTCTAAACGATTTTGATTTTTTCTTGCGAACCAAACCCAATATCAATAATAATTCAGCAGTAAAACACACCAAAAATTTAAGTAAAATATTAAAATTGTGTTATCAGAATAATTGGATTGAAAAAGATTTGGTAATTTTTTACAAAGGTAGATTCCATGAAGTAAATGTTAATTTTCTTACGGAGGAAGAAATAAAAACAATTAAAAATAAAGATTTTATTGGTAGTGGGTTAAATATAGTTAGAGATATTTTTATTTTCAGTTGTTACACAGGATTAGCTTACATAGATATTTTTAACCTTACAAAAGAACAAATTACTATAGGTGTTGATGGAAACCTTTGGATAATAACAAATCGTCAAAAAACAGGAATAAATTCAAATATTCCCTTGTTACCAATAGCAGAAGAAATTATTAAAAAGTATGAAAATCATCCATTAGTTTCCAATTCCGGAAAATTGCTTCCAGTCTTTTACATTTTAAATAATTTTTTTTTATTATAAAATTATTTTGAAATAAATACATTGAGAAGATCATTAAAATTACTAAAGAGGATATGAATTTATAACTTACTATTTATCAAGTTCTCTATATGGAGTTTTGGGTTCCTATATTTTATACCTCTACCAAAAACTGAAGGATGATATGATACATAAATTTCTGTTTCATGCTCAATAAGTGGTTTTATTTTGTTCTTAAAATAACCTTTTAGTGATTTACTTTGAACAATTATTGTGTCTGGTCTAATTTCGTTAATAATATCAATAAGCAATTTCAATTCAGAGGCTTCGTTTAGTAAAAATCTATCATTTCCACCTGTTCTTTCTTTTCTTGCTACAGTTACGTAATTGTAAAAATTAATCATAGCAATTTTAGAAAGTACATCTAATGGTAAAATAGTTTTGTTTGTTAAAAGAGCTTCTCTAAAAAATTGATTGCTGTTTCCAATTTTGTTCCAAGCTTCCTCCCACCCAAACAACTCTTTTAAAAAATACATACTAACCCCATAAACGCCTGCCATATGTGGATTTCTGCCTTCTACAGAATAATACAATGCATTTTCTCTTCTTTCCTTATAATTTTGAAATCTATTTTCATTATAATATTCATCACTTCCAATATCTAAACTTACAAAAAGTACTTTCTTAGTTGAATCAAAATAATTATCTCCAATAGCAATTTTAGTAGCAAATCTTTTATTTGTATTTGCAACAATTCCAGTTTTGAAATCAATTTTATTTTCTAAAAAAAAAATTTCATAGATTTCATCTAATTTTTCAAATTTTTTCATTTTTTAAGTATTTGTACATTCTTCAATAATTACGTCAATATTTTTACCATCTGCTTTCCAATTTTTATATAACTCAGCAACTTTTTGTGCAATTTTATTGTTTGAACCCTGAGTTAACTCATGGTGCATTTTTTCTACTTGCTCGTAGTTACTAAAATTAACAAAGTCTTTACCACTAAACCACCAATTAGATCCAACCAAGAAGTCTTTTCTAAAACCTTTAGAAGCATCTCTGTACTTTTGAAATTTACGATTACTCCAGAATTCAACATAGAATGTAAATTGAATATTTTGGTCTTTTTCTCTCTCTAATGGACCAACTCTAAAATAAACATTAGAATCTTTTACACGACACCATAAGAACTTATTTTTATACTCAATACTTGAAAAATCTATATCCTCAAACTGCTCAATTGTCTGTTTAAAGTTTTCGATATAATTTTTTTTAAAATCTTTTTGAATTAAAAAAGGAACTACTTTATTTTCAAGCACATTTAGTTTAGTCCTAATAGCTGGACGAAGTTCGCCTCCCAAACCAATTTCTTTTGCTAATTCGTTGATTATATCAAAAATATTTTGCTGTATTATTTTAGTGGATTCAGAATTTTTTAAGTTAGATTTATCCGGTGATGCTTGTTCTGCAATGGTAATTAATTTTGATAAAATAATATCAACAGTTTCCGGTTTTGTATAGAGTACAATATCTTTGGAAACCATTTTTATTATTTCATTGAGTTCTTCTAAACTTACAACTCTATCGTCCCAAATCTCCCATAGTTTTTCTATAAAAGAATTAAATTTATTCGATTTTTCCTCAAAAACTCTTACATTTCTTTCTTTGACTTCTTCACTTGATGATTGTTGTGAAAGTAAAAGAACAGTTATTATAGCAGTTAAAATTGCACCTATAGAACTATTGTTAATTTCTTCGACAATTTTTGGGATAGAACCTTGGTAAATTGCATTAAAAACGAAAATACTTATAGAAATAGTAAAAAGTATTCCTAAACCAATGTATAATTTTTTTGTCATAATTTACTTTATCAATTCAATATCAAAATTGCTTAAGCCACAAGCACTTTTCGGGATATTTTCATTATATTTATCATTTAAAGCGTCTGCAATTTCTTCCATACTAGGTTTTGCATTTGTTCCTTTTTTGTAGATTTCTACACTCATACCTTTTGTAACTTTACCATTGTTTCTTTTTGCTGTTACTTTCCATAAATAAGCCATAATATATAAATTTTAAATGTTTTTTTTACAAACTTAAAAGTTGTTTGAGTCAAAACGTGTCTTTTAAACACAATTCTGTCAACATAGCAGATAACATAAAAATAAATGATGTTTAATTATAGAAAACTTACCACAATAAAATTTTATATTGTAGATTTTTGCAAGTCTTACTCTAAGAATCATATTTTGAGTTTCTGTTTATTTGTTTTAACAAATGTAAACAAAATTAATGAAAAAAAATTATGGTTTACTGAAATTTTTAGATTGCAGATAATATATAGGTAATCATTTTTTTTTGCATGTTTTTTCCTTTGTAATATTTATAATAAGTCAATGAATATGAATAAATAATTTTAAGAAAAAGGATATCAAAAAAGTGTCCAATAAATCAAACGAGTTTAAACTTTTAAGAATTGTTTAATCTTAAATTGAAATATCATTAAAAAAATCTTGCAAGATTTTTGCAAGATTTTTATCGCTACATTTAAAATTTGGGATAAGTTTAACCTTAAACTATTTATTTTTCTTTTCATTTCAATTTTTCTACAAATATTTTTTATTTAACTCTTCTTCCATTTTTTTTAGGTCAATTAATTCCGAATTCCAACACTTTGAAACAGTAGATCTAGACATTCCAGATTGTTTAGCTACTGCTACTTGGGTAATTTTTAATTTTTTTTCTAGTAGTTCGTTTTTAGCTTTTATAATCTTTAAAATACTCTTATTTTTTTTAACTGCACCATTTACTAAATTTGCTACTTTCATCTTAGTAGTTTTATTGAAGATTTATCTAGACATTGTATTGAATTTGATACAGACTCAATTTTTCTAGAAAAATTTACAGATGAGGAAATAAAAGAACTAATAAGTAGTGATTCTTTCAAGATAAAAAATCCACATTATCAGAATAAAATTATATCCTTATCGGATGGTAATGCGCGATTGGCAATTATGGCTTCTAAGTTAGCGTTGGAAAAGCAATTTGAATTTTTATCAGGTGGTGTTTATAATTTATATGACGTATATTTTCAAACATTCATTAAAGATTTTGACCTCTTTAAAAATACAATATTGCTAAAAACCATAGGGATTATTTCTTTTTTCTTTACAATAGAAAGAGACAATAAAGAGTTTATTGAAAAATTATTAAAGGACTTCGACTTAAATTATTCAGATTTTCAAGAATCAATTGAAGAACTTCATAATAGAGAATTAGTTGAGATAAAAGATTCTTTTGTAAGAATTTCAGAGCAGGTTATGTCAACTTATTTTTTTTATAAAGTGTTTATAAAGGATAAGATTTTGTCATTTAATATATTGTTGTTTGAATATTTTGATAAATATGATAATAGGTTTAAAGAAACTGTAATCCATTCTAATAATACATTTGGATATTTTGACGTTTTGGATAAAATAAAACCTGACATTGATAGTTATTTTGATACTAACTTAAGTAATGAAGAAAGAATATTAAAATTCATTAAATTGTTTTGGTTTTACAAAAGGGAAGAAACATTATCATACATTTACAATTTAATAAAAACCGAAGAGGAAGAGTCAAATCCTATATATGTCTCAACATATGAAAATAATGATTTTAGTTTTGAGAAAGATAAGATATTACCATTTATAACCCCATCAGTAAATTATAGGTAGTTTAAGGAGAGACTAAATAAATCCAACTTGACAATAGAAATAAAAAGCTACCTTCTATTCCCAAAAACAGTAAATTAGAATTTTAACGGATATAAATTTTAATATATCTGAAATATTTTATATAAACTATATTTTGGATACCGTGTTGAGTTTATTAATATACTCAGACATAAGAGACTTTGAAGAGCGAGTATGTAGGGAGATTTAGAGATCACTTTTGGTTTTTGTATTTATTTTGACCTAATGAGCGATTGGAAGGTGTAGCCCATAAAGGCTTTGCATGTTGCTAGGAAGGCATTATGTTATTTGCTACGGCAGAGCGGGGAGGTTTAATTACAAAATGTAAAAAGACGCATCGCTGCGCCTTTAATGTATAAATAGAAGTGTGACTTTTGTTAGATTTGGACGTTACTTCTAATCTATTTTAAGGAGACTTGCATTAAGTGCGACCACGATGGTGCTTACACTCATCAGCACTGCGCCCATGGCGGGAGTCAAGACAAATGTAGGATACAGAACACCCGCAGCAAGTGGAATAGCCACGACGTTGTAGCCCACTGCCCATACGAGATTCTGGATCATCTTGCTGTAGGTTTTCTTTCCAAAATCTATCATTTTCACCACGTCTCGAGGGTCACTGTTGACCAGAATAATATCTGCGGTTTCGGCAGCAACATCAGTTCCGCTGCCAACTGCAATGCCTACATCTGCTGCTGCCAAAGCCGGTGCATCATTTACGCCGTCACCTGTCATCGCAACGATTTCCCCTTTATCCTGAAATTCTTTTACTTTTTCCTGTTTGTGGTGCGGAAGTACATTTGCCAAATATCCGTCCATTCCTAACTGCTTTGACACCGCCGCCGCTACCTTTTCGTTATCACCTGTAAGCAGGAATGATTTAATGTTCATGCTTCGAAGTTGGTCAATAGCTTCTTTTGCGCCTTCGCGAATGGTATCTGCTAAAGAAACAATACCCACGGGCACGTCATCAATCAAAATAAAGTTCACTGTTTCTGCATCCTGGTTGATTTCTTCCGGAATGGCAGGTACCTGTTTATTGTTTTGAACAAAATAATTAGGACCAGCCGCGACAACCGATTTACCGTTTACGATTCCTGTCACTCCAATTCCCTGCATGTAGCGGAAACTGTCTGACTTCCATAGCTCCAGTTTTTTCTCAGAAAGGGTCTGCATGATTCCTTTTGCAATGTGATGTTCGGAGTTCTGCTGCACTGCTGCTGCATACTGGAGTAAATCGTTTTCCGAATAGTGTTCCGTTAGAGGAATAATTTTCTGCACAGTGTGGGAACCTTTCGTAAGGGTGCCGGTTTTATCGAAAATAATGGTCGATAATTTTCTGGTGGTTTCAAAAGCCGTGCGGTTTCTGATGAGTAAACCATTTGTCGCTGAAAGTGTAGTGGAAATGGCCACCACCAGAGGGATTGCCACTCCTAAAGCATGAGGGCAGGACGTTACCATTACCGTTACCATCCGTTCCAGAGCAAAAGCCAAATCTCCCATGGTGATGTACCAGTAAGCGAAAGTTCCTACTCCCACCACAATTGCTACTATAGTAAGCCATTTGGCTACTTTATCCGCCAGATTCTGAGTGTTCGACTTTGCTGCCTGCGCATCCTGAACCAAATTAATGACCTTATTGAGGTACGAATCCTTTCCAACCCCTGTTGCTTTTATCTTTAAAGCTCCGTCTCCATTGATAGACCCTGCGATAACCTTTCCACCGGACTCTTTTCTTACAGGAATACTTTCTCCGGTCAGCATGCTTTCATTTAAATAGGAACTGCCCTCGACAATCAGACCGTCAGCGGCGACTTTTTCGCCCGGTCTTATGATTACGGTATCTCCGTTTTTCAGCTGTTCCAGTTTTATTTTAACCGGACTTCCGTTCTGCTCGACGGTTACGTCATTTGGTAGCAATGCCACTAAGGATTGTAACGCTTTTGAAGCTGCCATCTGTGAACGCATTTCGAGCCAATGACCCAGAAGCATGATGACAATTAGGGTGGCGAGCTCCCAAAAGAAATCCATTCCGGGAAGTCCGAATACGACGGCAACGGAATAGACATAAGCTACGGTAATCGCCAAAGCAACGAGCGTCATCATCCCAATAGCTCCGGCTTTCACTTCGCCCAAAAACCCTTTGAAAAAAGGCATTCCACCGTAGAAATAAATAATACTTCCCAAAACCAACAGCACGTATTTATCGCCTTGAAAAGCTATGGTGAAACCAAGCCACTGCTGAATCATGTGGGAAAGCAGCAGCACCGGGACAGAAAGTACCAGTGTAATCCAGAATCTTTTTAGAAAATCCGGAGTATGATGACCTGCATGTTTGTCAAATCCCGCCGCTGAACTATCAGATTCTGAGTGATGATCATGATTCTGATGATGATGGCTGTGTTCGTCTTTTTCAGGTCGGGCGGTTCCTCCCAAGGGAATTAAGTTCATTCCGCAAAGTGGACATTTCCCCGGTTCGTCCTTCAATATCTGGGGATGCATGGGACAGGTGTATTTTTTCATAATTCAATTTTTTTGCGTTAAATTCTGCTATTTGAGATTACTTCCGGGTTTGAAGTTCCTTAATTTTCGCCCTCATGACGGCAATTTCTTCCTCCTGTGCTTTGATAATTTCCTCGCCCAACTTTCTCACTTCCGGATCGACCAGATTACTTTCTTCGACCATAAGAATAGCCCCTGCATGGTGTGGAATCATGGACTTTAGAAACTGGACATCTCCCACGGCTGTCTGCTGCCGAATCCCGGACCAAAACAGCACCATCATCAGCACTCCGAGGCCCATAAGAATTTTATTGAGTTTTTTGTTGGGATACATCTTCCCCATTAACAGCAGTTCGATGATTAACATAGGAGAAGCCATCAGGCCTGCCATGTATAACTGGTTTATGTTTGGAATTACGTTAGCCAGCTTGTCCACCATCGCATACATTAGTATAAACATTGAAATAAAGGAAATCAGAAGCATCCAAAATAACTTTTTGTATGCAGAGGCATGGCTTTTTTGCGCGTGCTGTACAGACTCCTTGCCCGATTCCATTTCATGTTTGGAATGATTGCCTGTTGCTGAATCAGTATCCTTAAGCATGTTGTGATCATGTTCTGAATTTTTCATAATAATAATTTCTTATATGTTAACAATTTGGATGAATATTTTTTGTTCATAAATTATCTAAAATGAATTTCACTCTTTCTTCGGGAGGCAAAACCGGAACAAAAACGATAGGGAAACCGAGATTGGTATAGCTTTCTATTATCAACTGATGAATTAGTTTTTGATCGTCTTCATTTTCGGTTCTCGCATAGTCTTTGGTAAAAGGCAATCGGTCTAAAATAAAGATTTTTTTGTAGGAAACCCCGTTGACGGCATTAAGTAACTTTTCATCATAATCCAAGTTTAAAAATTGATAATAAGCCATTGCGTCCGGGATAGCCCTGTCCAAAAAAACCATATCCTCCTTATTGAGCGATCCTTCTTGGGCAATCTGCATATCTAAAACGCCTAATTGAAATTTCTTTTTATTACGCCTGATTTCTTCAACAGAATTTCCTTCATTTTGCATTGTATCAATATAATGTCGTGCATGTTCTATTGTCGTTTGATAACCTTGCTTCTGAAGCAAATCAATGGTCGTTGTTTTCCCGGTACTGGGTCCGCCAGTGATCACATACCATTTGGTCTCCTTTGAATTCTTGATTTTACTGTTCATTATACTTATCCAAATTATAATTCTTCAATATCATAAAGTTGCGGTATTTGGGAATCCCAGCCGTAGGTTTCTTTTATGCCCAGCTGCAGCGCTTCTGCGCCTTCCTTCTCCCCATGTACGATGAAAATTCTTTCCGGAATATTTGTTATTCCATTCATCCAGCCAAGGAGTTCATTGTGGTCTGCATGTGAAGACAGTCCTTCAATTTCCGCTACTTCCATATTGAACGGCACCCATTTTCCGTACACTTTTAATTCTTTCTCACCCTCCAATAATTTTCTTCCACGGGTTCCTTCGGCCTGATAGCCCACAAAAAGCAGGGTATTATCATAGTTTTGTGCCTGGGTTTCAAGGTAGTTGAGCATTCTGCCACCGGTGAGCATCCCGCTGCCGGCGATAACAATTTTTGGTTTGTTGTCGGAACGCAACTCCATGGTTTCCTGATAGCTGCTGACCACCGTGAAATGATCGCACATTTCATCACATTCGTCGGTTGTTAACCGGTGCCAATCTCTGGTACGGTAAAACAGATCGAGTATGCTGGCTCCCATCGGACTGTCCATGATTATCGGTACTTTGGGTATTTTATTTTCGTTAAGCAACCTCCATAAAATAAGCATCATCAGTTGAGCACGTTCAACCGAAAAACTGGGAATAAACACGCTGCCTCCACGGTTAATGGTATCGTTGACTAATTTTTCAATCTCCAGAACCGCTTCCACTTCATCCGGATGAAACCTTCCTCCGTAGGTTGACTCTATGAAAAGAACATCCGCCTTTTCGGGTTTCAGGGGTGGATATAGCAGTAGATCATTGGTACGTCCAATATCTCCGGAAAAAACAAAACGTTTGCCATGTACATCCAACTCAATGAAAGCTGCACCCAAAATATGCCCATTGTACTGAAACCGTGCATTGATACCATCAAACAAAGGAATCCACTGTGATGGCGGAACCTCCTTAAAATGGGAAATGGTTTTTGCTACATCCTTCACACCATACAGCGGTTCTGCCGGACTGTGTTTGGAGTAACCTTCTTTATTAGCTCGCGCTGCTTCCTGTTCCTGGATTTTGGCACTGTCATTCAGAATGATTGTGGCAATATCCAAAGTGGGATTTGTTCCGTAAACTGGTCCGTTAAAACCATATTTTATTAATCGTGGAAGGTATCCTGTGTGGTCGAAATGGCCATGTGTCAATAATACGGCATCAATATCTGAAACGTCCACAGGCGGATACTCCCAGTTTTTAAGTCGTAATTCCTTTAATCCTTGAAAAAGTCCGCAGTCGATTAATATTTTCTTATCTCCTGTATCAATTAAATATTTGGAACCAGTTACTGTTCCTGCAGCTCCCAAAAAATGAATGGTAATTTTAGTGTTATTCATTTGTCAGATAATTTAATGGTTAATGCATAATTCCTTTGCGTCCTCTAAAATGTTTTTGTGTCGCGGTTTTGAAATTCCAATTTGGTTTAAAACATCCGGTTGTTCATAAATTTCTCTGCAAAGGACTAATCCAATGTCTAATAATTTTGTTTTTTCGTTTTTTGTCAGGGTCGTTAAAGCGGTTAATGGGTGCAGCCCGGATTTGTCTATTCTCTCTTTTAAACCGTTACCACGAGGATAGTCCCAACTTGCCATCAGTAAACCTGCACATTTACCGTATTGTATCGCGTCGGTGGTGAATCTTGTATTGGTATACACCCCTCCTTTAGAAATTTTTCCTTCATTACTTTTTTGCTTTTTCCACTGTTTTTCTACATCCAGAAATCTGGAATTGACATATAAAGGAATTTTCACATTGCAAAACCTTCCTTGGTCACTATGAAATTTACACTCAATAAAATAATGATTATCTTCTTTCTGTGCGATTACATCTATCTCATGCGACACGCAATTTCCTGGCACAATGATCCCAACCTCGGTGGCAAATCCCTCATGTGCCATCAGTTTGCCAACTAATTTTTCAAAAGGAAAACCCGAGGGACCCAATTCAAGGAGTGCGTTTTTAAGTTTGTATTTTGAAGCACTCACACGAGATTGTTTTTTTAGCATATCAAAAGCGATCTGATAAATCTTTTTGGTGGTAATGCCTTCGTAAATTGTGGACTGAATTTCACTAACAATCTGTTGAATTATGTCTTCAGAGGCGTGGACGCGCCGAAGCGAGTTAATGAGTTTTTCCACATCAAATGCGACAATATCACCGGATTTTTTTACGATGTTAATTGGACTCTTCATTTTTTAAATTTTGTTGAGACTAGCTCACTCTGTTGTTCTTTTTAAACTCACGCTATGCAACTGTTATCTTATTATCGAGATATACATTCTGTACCATTTGTAATAAGTTCACACCGTCTTTAAACGGGCGCTGAAATGCCTTCCGACCCATAATCAGTCCAGTGCCGCCCGCTCTTTTGTTGATGACCGCTGTTGTAATGGCCTCAACCAGATCTGACTCACCTTTTGAATCGCCGCCGGAGTTAATTAATCCTATTTTGCCCATATAACAATTCGCTACCTGCAGCCTGCAGAGGTCAATCGGGTGGGGAGTTGTTAGTGCCTCATACATTGCGTCATCGTATTTACCGAAATTAATGTTTTTGAATCCATAATTATTTGTCGGTAATTTTTGTTTAATAATATCAGCTTGAATTGTTACTCCGATATGATTGGCTTGTCCCGTTAAATCAGCTGCTGTGTGATAATCCTCTTGCGTCGTATTGAAGGCCTCATTGCGTAAATAGCACCATAGTATAGTGGCCATACCCAGATTGTGAGCCTCATCAAATGCCTCGGAAATTTCTTTGATTTGTCTGTCGCTTTCTTCCGAACCAAAATAGATGGTTGCTCCTATGGCAACTGCCCCCATATCCCAGGCGTTTCTTACTTTTCCAAATAGCGTTTGGTCATATTTATTTGGAAAGCTCAGTAATTCATTGTGATTAATCTTTACAATGAAAGGGATTCTGTGCGCATATTTTCGGGCATTCAAGGCTAACCCCCCGAAGGTAGAAGCCACACCGTTACAGCCGGCTTCGAGTGCAAGTTTTAAAATGTTTTCAGGGTCGAAATAGTCGGGGTTTTTATAAAACGAGTATACAGCACTATGCTCAATACCCTGATCAACAGGAAGAATGCTCAGATAACCCGTGCCTCCAAGATTACCATGACCGTAAAGTTGAGCGAGACTCCGCAGAACCTGCGGGTTTCTGTTGCTATCGCCAAAGACCTTTTCCAGACTGTATTTGCCTGGAGTCAGCAGTTCATCTTTTGTAATTTTTTGGCAAACGTGATCCAAATAGAAGGCTGCCTTCTTGCCTAATAAGTCTGCAATGTTATCGTTCATTTTCATTTTTTTTTAAACTTTAATTTAATCCCTAAATTTCTATTTGTTTTAGAAATAGGCATTTGCGGAAGTGCGCGTCTTACAAATATTTGCAGGGTACAAAACCATTTTCCTTAACATTTCGTTTTATTAATTTGATAATTTACTTTTTGCTTACTCCTAATAAAAACTCTGTTTAACTCCAAGGCTTTCGTTGGTCTTAAGTATCGACTTCTCAGCGTCTGGTTCTATTCCCGCCAATGCACGTATAGCGTCGATAGTTTCGGGGATTACTATAGCCTGGTTATCTACTATGTATGCATAAAACAACTCATCCCCAACTACTTTCAGCATATCTTTCCACAAGGCTACTTCATACATATCTCCATAAGGGCGGCCTATTGCAAGCATTAATTCCTTAACTGTATTATTAGCGGCTAACTCATCGCTGTATTTAATCATCGCAATTCTGGTAGATTTATTGAACGCATCCAAAACTTCTTCCTTATCGGCCTTTCTGGTCAACTGTACATTCCAGTAATGTAGATGGCTTAACGTTTCCGGTACTTTAACTGCCGATGTGATAACGTTAAAAGAGGGGTCAACAGATTGCGCATCCGGTCCCTGATGGCTGGGTATATCTTTTTCGGGAACCAGGGTATTCATAATCCCGGTCAAATGGCTTTCCCATGGGTCGGTTGCACGACGAAGTAAAGTGCCTCTTGCTTTTAAGAGCAATCCTGCATTCTTCAGTGCGGTTAGTGTTCTTACAATGGAAGTAGTGTTACAGGAAACTACTCTTGTAGCATCAAGGTTAATTGCAGTTGCATAATTATTTTCGGCACTAAAGGAATGACCGGTTGCTTCATGCTTTTCACCTCCTTGTAAGATAAACTTTTTACCAAGTTTTTTATAAAGCTCTATATTTTGAGCCGCAATTTTTTTGGGCGTACAATCCACAATAATATCTGAGGATGCAAGCAGATCGTTCAACGTGCCTGATGAATTTATGCCTGCTTCGTTCATCTTTGTTTTAAACATGTCATCGGAAGCAAACACGGGATATTTTTTCAATACTGCCATTTGAATGCGCCAGTCTGTTATTACATCGCATACACCTGCCAGTTCCATATCTTCTTGCAAATGCACTGCATCGGCAACCCGTTTGCCAATGACACCATATCCGTTAATGGCAACTCTTATTTTTTCCATAATAAATTTATTTAGCTTAATTTATATAAATTGATATTACTAGAACGTTCTTTGATATCTATTTCCTTTAATATCCTGTTTACGGCATACCACCAGTTTCAAACCAATAGCTTATTCCATTAGGGCCTTTGCCAACCGGGATTGTGTGGATCACTTTTTGACTTACCACATCAATCACAGAAACGGTATTATCTATAGTATTTGTTACAAAAACTGATTTACCATCGTTGCTTACTACTACACCGTGAGCCTTCTTAAATCACCACCCGTTTTAAATTACGCTGCCATTTTCCGGCATTCTTCGGCGCATTTTCTACAAGCTTCTGCACATTCACGGCAATGATCCATTCCATGTTGTGCATGTTTTTCACATTCTGCAGCACATGCTTCACAGATGTCGGCACAAATGCGGCAAATTTCTTTTGCTTTGTCGCTGCCGAGGCTCATTAACTGTGCTGAGGCATAGCAGATCGCTGCGCATTCCATGTCTAACTGAATGCATCTCGCCATCATTTTTACATCTTCTTCCTCAGTGCATGATGAAGCACTGTGATTACATATTGCAGCACATTTTAAACATGCTTCAATACAATTTTGGTACGTGTGATAACCTGTCATAATTGTTGGTTTTTATGTTAATAAATAGGTTGGTTTTTTCAATAAATATGCAGTTCCTGCGCTGATCCTATCGCAATCATAAGTGCGTTTGATCAGGCAAGCTATTGCTGGCTACTTTGATTTTTTTTAAAAAATTTATTTGCTTCTTTCACTTAGATTTCAGCGGAGCATTTCTACCGTTATCGTTCACATCGTACTAACATTATACTTGCCCGCGCAGTTCATACTTTTCAACAGCAACAGGAGCCACCAGACTTTTTTAAATTCTCATCTACGGAAGCGCCGGCAATACTATAACCTACTTTCGCCAAGGCTTGCGTTAACTGCGCGGTATTAATCGATTTCTCTGCTTCAATAACTGCGCGTGGTGGATGCAGACTCGCTTTTACATTCTGTACGCCATCAATTTCTTTCAACGCTTTTTCGACATTTTTAACGCAGCCTTCGCAGGACATTCCTGTTATTTCAATTTGTTGTTTCATTTTGTTTGATTTTATTCTTTTATATATTGTTACTTTCCGACTATCCGTTTTACAATACGTTCTGTGAGCCTTACTTGGCCAAACTCGTGTTGCAATAAAATAGTTTTTTGAAAGCGAGCTGGCTGTAATTACTACTGTAAAAGTACAAGTTTCTTAAACGGATGTTCTGCATAATTTTCGTTAGTTTCTGTATAATTTCGCTTTGAAAAAAAGGCCAAGTAACATCAAAACTATACCTGAAGTTTATCGAGAGTTGCGCAAACGTCCCTGTGATTGCCGTTTCTATTTCGCAACTATTTCCTATTTATAATTTCATACGCCTAAGTTCTAAGGTTAACTAATTTCATCATAGGGTCTCCGATTGGCTAGTTCAGCATTTTTATACTCAGTCATGCTCTCCCCAGTAATTTCTTTAAACTGTCTCGAGAGATGGTTGACACTGCTGTAATCCAGGAGATGCCCTATTTCTGAAAAAGTGTACTGCCTGAGCTGAATAAGTTGTTTTACTTTCTCTATTTTTAAATTAATAAAATACTTTTCCACTGTTGTATTTTCAAGGTGCGAGAACAGCTTGCTCAATGATTTATATTCATGGTTGAACTCTGCGCTTAAAGTTTGAGATAGGTTTACTGTGGAATCAAGAGGGAGCTCTTCTATTTTACGAAGTAAAAAATGTTTGATTTTTTCGACGAGCACTTCCTCTGAACTATGGATTATTTCAAATTTATTGGTATGGAGGACGCTTTCAATTTTCTCCATAATTTCATTATGATTACCGGCCGTCTCGTCGATTACCAATACCCCGAGTTCAATTGATGAAACCTTAATTCCCAGTTGTTCAAGCTCTTGCCTAAGCACTTTGACACATCGGCTGCAAACCATATTTTTAATATTTAATTTCATCACGTTGTTTTTAATTTTTGTTGATTCTACAGCACAGTCTTTTCCGATCCTTTTTTATTCTAAACGACCATTTCTGATACTCTAAAGACCACAGGCGAGCGTCATTTCTTATGTTCTGCGTTACTTACTATATTCGTTGTCACGAAAAAAATCTAACAGTTCTTTTTTTTCATCCGCTGATAATCTGGCGTTTCCGTGCATCATGCGGTATGATCTTAAAGGCATTTCCTCTTTTTCAATCTGACTGATTACGCTTTTTATTTTTGCTTTTTTTCGTCTTTTTGAATAGTTATTGAACTCATCAAAATTGAGTTCGTCTCTCCCTTTTTTAATATGCTGCGCCATAAACCAAGCGCCGGGCTGCAATTCTGAATACCACGGATAACGGGTATTATTTGAATGACAGTCATAGCAGGAAACTTTAAGGATTGCAGCCACGTTGGCGGGCACCTTTTCGGTTTTTTCAAAACTTTGACCTGGCGGAACGGTGGAGACATTACGCTCCACCGGTATGACCTGAATGACTAAAACAATAGCCACCACTAGCACCGCCAGCCAGCCTATCATATTCAATTTTCTCATATTACATTGTGCTCATATCGTGACCCGCCATGGGATCTGCCCCTTTCTTAAATTTATATTCGCTGTTCAGAAGGTAGGCCCCGGAGACCACTACTTCGTCTCCCGCCTTAATTCCTGATGTGATTTCTATTCTGTCTTCATATTCGAGACCCGTTTCCACCATTCTGTTGACGAAGGTGTTTTTCGCGGTTTTCACCCACACCGTGGAAGATTTGCCATCCCTGATTACCGCATCCACAGGCATTGAAAGGCCATCGCGGGATTTGTTTTCCACCAGAACATATACCGGCATGCCGGGTTTCAGCAGGTTTCCTTTGTTGGGGACGGAAACGCGTACCAGATTTATCCTGCTGGAGGCGCTTATTTCAGGGTTTGTAAAATCAATCTTCCCATTAATCTTCAAATTATCCAGATCGGGAATATATACGGTGACCTTGCTGTCTTTCTGAAGGAGAGCCATTTGGGACGAATACATCTGCGCCTCCGCCCAAAGTGATGAAAGATCTGCCAGATTCACGATGGTGCCACCTTCAGCAAGATAATCACCTTCAGCAATGCGCAGATCGGTGATGTAACCGGCTGCATTGCTGAACACGGTGGTGGTAGGTGTGGCTTTTCCTGATCTTTCCAGTTGTTTGATCTGGCCTTCGGACATTCCCCATAAATAAAGCTTGTTGCGGGAACTTTGGAGCAACTGATCAAAATCAATGGAAGTCTTACCGACGAACAGCTTGCGTCTTTCCAATGCCAGCAGATATTCCTGTTTGGCGTTATTGAGTTCTTCACTGTAAATATCGACCAACGGCGCCCCCTTCGGAACAAAATCGCCAATGTTTTTATAATACAACCGTTCAACTCTGCCCATTACTCTGGAACTTACTGCCTGCATTTGGTACTGATTAAAATTGAGTGTTCCAGTCAGCGTAAGTTTGTCGGCCATAGACCCATCAGATAGTGCGACTGTTTCTATATTCCCAAGTTTTATCTGCTCATCATTCAGGATAATTTCATTGGGATCCGCATTCTTTTTCTTCTCCACCGGCACCAAATCCATGTGACAAATAGGACATTTTCCCGGTTTGTCAGATACCACCTGTGGGTGCATGGAACAGGTGTAGTAGATATCGTGGCCGGCATGAGGATCTTCCTCCTTTTTACAGGAGTAAAGAAAAACCAGCAAGGCCAGCATTAAAATATTAAATTTCATCTTATCAATTTTTATCTGTTAATTTTTATGAAACTTTCGCTGTCCATCAGGTACTGTGCATTTTCGGCAACTCCATCTTCAGGAAGCAAACCACTGACGATCTGAATTTTATCGCCTACCACCGCGCCGGTAACAACCTTGTGGGCAATAAAACCGCCTTCTACTTTTTTGAACGCGATTTTATCAATCCCTAAAGAAACCACCGCTGATTTCGGCAGCCAGTCTGCCATTCTGTTGTGGCTCATAATCTCCGCTCTAACCTGACTTCCGACAGGAATTTTTGCGGTGGAATTATCAAAATAGACGCGCGCCGTTACGGTTTTGCTGCCCTGCCTGAAAAACGGTTCAATAAAACCGATGGTTCCTTTGAAGCGGTTATCCGGATTGGCTTCCGGGATGATCATGACTGACTGTCCTTTGCTGACCAGTGCAATGTCTTCAGAGAAAATATTGATCAGGGCCCAGGTTCTGTTGGGATTGTAGACACTGAAAATATTCTGTCCTTTCTGGAGGTACATTCCCTCTTTTAGGGGTAGTTCAGCGGTGACTGCCGTATTTGAAGCCATTGCGGGTGCAGATTGTGGTGATGACCCCATGCTTCCGGCCGATCCTGCCTGCTGAATGTGTCCGCTGTAATTGCTGAAAACCGGAACTGTGAAATCAGGTTTCCCTCGCTGGATGACTTTCTGAATCTGTGAAGCCGGCATTCCCAAAAGAAGGAGTTTCTGGCGTGAAGCATCAATCATTGTTTTGTTTGAGCGGTCATTTTTAATAGCGAAGAGCAGGTTTTGCTGTGCGGTTAAAAGTTCCGGGCTGTATATATCTAAAATACGCTGCCCTTTGGACACTTTCTGGTATTTATACCGCACATAGAGTTTCTCGATACGGCCCCCAACAACGCGTGAGGAAATACTGCCAATCTGTCGAGTATCGTATTCTACCGTCCCTAAAGCATCAACGGTGGTGGGAATATTTTCCTTTTTTAATTTTACGACCGGCAATTCCGAGATCACAAATTCATTGGTTGGTTTCAGCAGATCGTCGAGTTTAATCCCCTCTTCCTTTTTTTCAGGGGCATCTTTCAGGACCAAATCCATCCCACATTTGGGACATTTGCCGGGTTTGTCTGAAATCACTTCCGGGTGCATCGGACAGGTATAAGTATGCATTGCAGCTTCTGCCGAGTGCTTATCTTCCCAGAACTTAACTTTGTCACACGCCGTCAAAGCAAATAAAAGCATAGTGTATATTATAATTTTTCTCATCTTCTTTCAATTAAGCGGTCAATTTCAGTTTGCGTCTGCAGTGCTTTGGTAAGGATCTCGAAATATTCCAGTTGGGCCATATTCAGCTGTTCCCAGGCATCGTACAACATGAAGAGTTCTTCCGTATTCTGCTCGTAGCCTAACTGCATGGATTTGTAGTTCTTTTTTAAGGCCGGAATAATGGTGTCTTCATAGAGTTTCAGCTGATTTTTATTCAGGTCCAGTTCATTGCGCATTCCGTAGGCCATTCCACTGTATTCGTTCACCATCATTTCTTTCTGTGCCTGCAAGGCCTCTTCTTTCAGTTTGAGACTTTCAATATTGGCTTTATTCATGCCTGAAGCCCAGGAAACAAACGGCAGCTTTGCCGTCAGCATGAGTGAAAACTGCATGGGCTGGCCGCCAAAACCAAATATGTTTTCGAACTTTACGCCAAATTCCGGCTTTAGATTCTGCTTTTCCAAATCCTGTTTGAGTTTGGCAATATTGATTTCCCGGTCGATGCCGCGGAGATCACTTCTGTTCTGATAAAATAGATCCTGATCAAAAGTCATGAGAGAATAATCATTCAGGTGGTATTCCGGTTCAATCTCCAGTGGCGCGAGCGGGTCTCTTTTCATGAGGGTATTCAACCGGATCCGGTTGACGCGGAGGTCATTCTCGTACATGAGCTGCATGTTTGTGGTGCTTCCGAGGGCGGCTTTGGCTTTGTAATATGCAGATATTTTGGAAAGCCCGTTTTTGTACCGGATTTCGGCGTTTCTAATCATAAAGTCCAGCATCTTTTCGTTTTCCTTTACGACCTTCAGCTTTTTATCCAAGACGATTGAACTGTAATACAGTTTTTTCGCATCCTGAAAGTTTTCATTGAGGGCGGCAAAAAGTTTTTCCTTTTCCACAGAGGACATTGCCTTCATCAGATTTTCGTTGGCATCGAGTTTCTTTCTGTTAGGAAACATCTGTTCCACCGAAACTGCTACTGAGCCCATGCCGAGCATATCGCCGTCGCGCTGCCAGAGTTTTGCATTATAGGGCGTCATGAAGAAACCTGCTCCTACGGTTGGAGGCATCCAGCTTCTTGCTCCTTTTGCGGCAGCATCCATTGACCGGACTTCCGCATTATACATTTTAACCACCGGATGGTTGGCTGCGATACTGTCCATTACTGCGGGCAGGGACATTTGCTGAGCATCAATGGTAGTGTAAAGGAAGGGCAGTACTGCTGTTATTATTAATTTTTTCATTTTGTAATCATTTAAGGATTAATGGGCAGCGTCGAGAACGTCAATTTTCCCTAGTTTGTTCAGTTCCCATTCCTTCTGCATGTAAAAGATAATTGGTGTTACCAAAAGGATGTGAATGGCCGAAGTGAAAACACCACCAATCATCGGTAATACGATTGGTTTCATCATATCACTTCCCACGCCGTGGCTCCACAGGATGGGTACAAGCCCGAAGAGGGTCACGCAAACCGTCATAATCTTTGGTCTTAATCTTTTGGCTGCACCATGAATGACATATTCACGAAGTTCTTCATTGGTAATGGTCTCCCGTGAGTTGCCATTCTTCGTGGTAAGCTGAATCATGGCATCGTTCAGGAAAATGACCATCACGATTCCGGTTTCCACCGCAAGTCCGAATAGGGCAATAAATCCTACTGCTACTGCTACGGAAAGGTTCACCCCCCAAATCGAAATCATAAAAACGCCCCCGATTAATGCAAAAGGAATACTGATGAGATTAAAAAAAGCTTCGCGGTAAGAATTGAATGCAAAATACATGGAGAGGAAAATCACGACCAATACCAGTGGCATAATCATTTTTAAGGTCTGCTCACCCCGAATCAGGTTTTCATACTGGCCGCTCCATTCCACGAAATAGCCTTTAGGCATTTTGGTGACCATGCTGTTGAGTTTTTTCTGTGCTTCTGCTACGGTACTGCCTAAATCCCGATCACGGACGTTGAACAGAACAGTTCCGCGTAACATGGCATTTTCAGAATTGATCATTGGTGGTCCTTCTGTAAGACGAATGTCAGCCACTGCACTTAGCGGAATGGAACCAAATTCCATCGTCTGCATTGGGAGTCTTCTCAGAGATTCCACATTATTTCTGAAATCCTGGCCGTATCTGGCATTTACCGAAAAGCGCTGTCGGCCTTCCACGGTGGTGGTGAGTTTCATTCCGCCGAGCGCACTTTCCACGACGGCATTTACATCATCCACACTTAGGCCGTATCTTCCTATTTCTTCGCGTTTCACTTGAATGTCCACATATTTTCCGCCGGTAATGGGTTCTACGTACATGTCTTTTATTCCTTCAATACCGGTGAGTTCCTTTTTTATTTTTTCGGAAAGGACCGCGATACTGTCCAGGTTCTGTCCGTACACTTTTACGCCCACATCCGTTCTAATCCCTGTTGAAAGCATATTGATCCGGTTGGTAATCGGCATGGTCCAGCCATTGGTTACGCCGGGAATCTGCAGTTTGGCATTCAGCTCATTGATGAGATCATCTTTTGTAAGGCCGTCGCGCCATTCGCTTTGCGGTTTCAACAAAATAATGGTTTCAATCATGGAGATGGGTGAATTATCTGTCGCCGTGTTGGCTCTTCCGGCTTTTCCGAGGACATGATCCACTTCCGGAATTCCCTTAATGATTTTATCCTGTACCTGCAGTAATCTTTTGGCTTCAGAGTTTGAAATATCGGGAAGGGTAACCGGCATAAAGAGCAGGGATCCTTCATCCAAAGGCGGCATAAACTCACGTCCAAGGTTCATTATCATTGGAATACTGATGAGCAGTGCCAAAATATTAATTCCCAGCGTGGTTTTTTTCCATTTCATGCACCATCTTATCAGCGGTTCGTAAATCCGTTCCAAGCCTCTGTTTATTGGGTTTTTATTATCGTCCTTAAATTTTCCCTTCATGAAAAAGGAGATGAGCACCGGGGCAAGGGTAAGCACCAGGATTGCATCAACAATCAGGATGAATGTTTTAGTGTACGCCAGCGGATGAAAAAGTTTACCTTCCTGACCGGTCAACATAAATACCGGGAGAAAAGAAACCACGATGATTACCGTAGAAAAAAATACGCCTCTGGATACCTGTAAGGATGATTTTTCGATAATCTTCAACCGAATGTCTTCGGGAATTTTAACGTAACTGTCTTTCTCCTTCTCTTTTTTTCTGAATATATTTTTAAACCAGTTGGTCTTCATAGTTAGGGGGTTTTATTTTGTTGATGGTTCTGCCAATCGGAGAGATTTTTATATGCATTTTCAGACATGATAATTCCGTTATCCACGATCACCCCAATTGCCAGCGCAATTCCTGTAAGGGACATTATATTGGAGGAAAGTCCAAACGCATTGAGCAGAATAAAACTGATGGCAATGGTGACTGGAATCTGAATGATGATGCTCAATGCACTTCGCCAGTGGAATAGGAACAGAATAACAATGATTGCCACCACGATAATTTCTTCAATCAGCTTGGTTTTAATATTGTCTATTGCCCCTTCAATCAGCGTACTGCGGTCGTACGATGTCTTGAAGGTGACGCCTTCAGGGAGTCCTTTTTCAACGTCCTTCATTTTCTCTTTCACATCGTTGATGACCTTATCTGTATTTTCGCCATACCGTGCCACTACGATACCGCCCACAACTTCGCCTTCACCGTTTGCATCAAAAATACCCAGACGCAAATCACCACCCATCTGCACAGAGCCAATATCTTTGACCCGCACGGGAATACCGTTGTAATTTCCCAAAGCAATTTCTTCAATATCGGCTACGTTCTTGACGTAACCAAGACCGCGAATGACATAGGCCATATCAGCCATTTCAAATTTACGTCCGCCCACATCATTATTGTTGGCTTTCACTTTGTTCATCACATCCATCAGAGAGACGTTATAGTACTGGAGTTTTACAGGATCTACAATGAGTTGGTACTGTTTTTCGAAGCCGCCAAAGGAGGCTACTTCCGCCACACCGGGAACCGTCTGCAGAGCAAATTTCACATACCAGTCCTGGAGTGCGCGCTGGTCTCCCAAATCCATTTTAGGTGCATCGAAATGGTACCAGAAAACGTGACCAACACCGGTGCCATCCGGTCCGAGCGTAGGCGTTACGCCTTGCGGGAGTAGGCGTTGGGCATAGTTGAGCCGTTCCAGTACCCGGGTTCTGGCCCAGTAAATGTCCACGTTATCTTCGAAAATAATATACACGAAGCTCATCCCAAACATGGAAGCGGCGCGGATGTTCTTAATTTTCGGAATTCCCTGAAGGTTGCTTACCAGAGGGAAAGTCACCTGATCTTCCATAATCTGGGGACTTCTGCCCATCCACTCCGTAAAAACGATGACCTGGTTCTCACTCAGATCCGGAATGGCATCGATGGGATTGTCCCTTACCGCAAAAATACCCCAGATAAAAAGGCCGATTGCAATCAGCAAAACGAAATACCTGTTGCGGAGGGAGAGTTTGATTAAATTTTGAATCATGGTTCTGTACGGTTTTACTTAATTTCTTCCTGAACCTCGCCACATGACAGGATTTCTTTGCCTAAATAAGGATTCTTCACCTCACGTGAATCGCTAAGCCAAAAAGCGCCTTTTTTATCGTTATACATTGGACAAAATACTTTGTACACCGGTTTTGGAGTTCCGAAATCCTTCAACAGGTCGTAAAAATCTGCACTCATTATATCCAGATGTTCGCGCTGATGATCAATATTTCCGGCATTATCCGCAATATGCTGTGCGTGTTCCTTAATGCTTGATTCCAGTTCTGCATATTCTTTTTTCTGTTCAGCGGAAAAACCGTTTGTGTCTATTTTGGGAAAAGAAGCGAGGATCCCTTTGGCTGCACTCACCGCTTCTTTATCATCATCACCTGAGAGTGCAAATGTAAGGTGGGTGTAATGGGAATAGAGTTCTGTAAGATTTGCGGAAGTTTTTTTTGCGTCAATCACGGTTACCTTTTCATCCATAGGCATATCGCCCATTGCTGAATTGTCAGACATCATGCTCATATCGTGCTGCATGGATGTTTCAGTAGTGCTTTTCTGTTCTTTGTTTTCTTTACAAGAAGTGAGTGCCAATGTTCCGATTGCCAAAAGGCTGAATACTAGTATTTTCATTATTTTATAAGTTTAAAGGTTATTTATTATTTATTAAAAAAGGCTTCGTAGTTTGCTTTGTTTTCGAAGTACACGACATTGTCGTTTTTATCGGATATCGCTATAATTGCGGTTGCTTTATCGATGAGTTGATGAGAAATCGGATCGTATGCCATTCGTGCATTTTCTTCCTGCGGGATTCTCAGTTTGCAGTTTTCGCAGCAGCCGTAATACGTTTTACCTTCGTGCTGTACTTCGAGTTGTTTTTTACCCATATAGGCGTTATTTACCATACATACCTGATCGTGCGGAACAATGTCGCCGGTGGTGAACTTTGCGACCGAGATTTGGGTGTTTTCAGCTTTTGAATTGTTGCAGGAAACGAGAAATACCGATGCAAAAGCCAGTATTCCCAAAAGAATATTTTTCATTAAATTTTAGATTACAGGTTAATTTTAAGTTTCCTTGTTAAGAAACTGCTTACGAACATTCAGATCTTCAAAAGCGTCCTCGCTCCAAAAGGAAAATCTTTTGTGAAAGATTTACTTTTAAAGGAAAAGTTGAATTTCAAAGGAATATACAGCGCTGATAAGTCATCAGGGATAAAGTGTTAAAAAACTCTTCACGACCGGACATAACTCGGGCTGTAAGAAAGAAGTATTACCCTATTTCGGGGGGGTTCCAAACGGTATGGAATTCACAGGAGTAATGAGGATTCTGATAATAGAAATTGGAATTTTTGCTATAGTAGCCGGAGGCTTCAGTTTTGGAATCCTCTAAGAAATTACTGTAGACTAAAAGGGTGTATTGAGCAGAACTGCAAAGGTTTCTGCTGCAGTTTCCTGAGCATCCTTCAGTTTGACAATTGTGTGATTTGGTGTGACAGCATTTGTCTTTGCAATCGCCACTGTCGCAAGATGAGTGGATCGTCGCGAATGACTGTTTGATGAAAGTTTCCGTATGTGCCCGGTTTTTAAAAAGCTGCTTCTCCTTTTTGCTGCAAACTAAAGATATCCCCGGCGCCAGAAATAACGCGAGTGTAAAGGAAAGGAATAGTATTTTTAAATTACCGTGCATTATAAAGTTTAAACAGTACAAATGTAGGAAATATTTTTGAAGTTTCAATACTGTCCTAAATAAAAATTATTAAAAATAGAAACAGCCTAAATACCTATTTTACATTTAGC
>VFQM010001184.1_pt1 | contig 23995 bp, 18 predicted proteins | sample 3512391 | NCBI WGS metagenome assembly VFQM01 (sample SAMN10412369, study PRJNA504923) | tailings metagenome | isolation source: Replicate 1 from Balatoc abandoned mine | place: Philippines | reverse complement strand
GACGCTCACCGCCTCGCTCGCCGCGCTGCGCGACTACTTCGCCTCCGTCATGGGCGACACCGACCGCAAGCCGCGCGCGATCTTCCACGGCGCCGAGCCACTGATGAACCGCGACGCGGTGTTCGCCGCGATCGACGAGTTCGCCGACGACTTCGCCTTCGGCGTGCAGACCAACGGCACGCTGCTCGACGACGCGGCGATCGAGTTCCTGACCTCGCGCAACGTCAGCATCGGCCTCTCGCTCGACGGCCCGGTGGCCGGCATCACCGATGCCACGCGCCGCACCTGGGGCGGCAAGAGCGTGCACGACAAGGTGCTGACGGCGATGGAGAAGCTGCGCGGCTACGGCTCGTGGAGCGTCATCACCACCTGCAACACCGAGAACCTGCCCTACCTCACGCGCATGGTCGAGCTGTTCCACGCCGCCGAGGTGCCGACCTGCATGCTGAACACCGTGCGCTGCACGCTGCCCGGCGCGCGCGGCGTGAAGCCGGCCGACGGCGACATGTCTCGTGCATTTTTCGCCGCGCTCGACCGCACGCACGAGCTGTATCTGGAGACCGGGCGCAAGCTGATGGTCGCCAACTTCGCCAACATCCTGCTGGCGATCCTCGCGCCGACCGCGCGCCGGCTGATGTGCGACATCTCGCCCTGCGGCGGCGGCCGCGCCTTCTTCGCGCTGGCGGCCGACGGCGGCCTCTATCCGTGCAGCGAGTTCATCGGCCTGAAGCGCTTCAACGGCGGCAACCTGCTCACCGACGGCGTCGAGGCGGCCTTGCAGTCGGAAGCCTTCCGCCCGGTGATCGAGCGCGACGTTGACACCTTCGACCCCTGCGCCTCCTGCGCGATCCGCCATTTCTGCGGCTCGCCCTGCCCGGCCGAGGCGGCCGAGATGAATGGCGGCATGGACAAGATCGGCGCCTTCTGCGATTTCTACAAGGAGCAGGTCAACTACGCGCTGCGCCTGATCGCCGACGGCAAGGCCGACGACTACCTGTGGGACGGGTGGGACGACGGCACCGAAACGGTGTTCAACATCGTCGGCTAGCCGGCACGGCAATTTTCCGGAGCCTCCGGGCGGGCCTGCACTCTCTCTTCGGCAGGTGCGCCCGGATGGCAACGGTTTCTACAGTCGGTCGTATTTGGCCGACGAGCCGTAACACTTGTCGACCGGGTACTTCTCGGCGTTCTTTTCCAGCTTGCGGCCGGCGGCTTCGAGTAGGTCGATGCCGGCAGCATCGGCAACCAGGATCAGGTAGAGGAAGACGTCGGCGCACTCGTCGGCAAGGGCTTCCCGTGCATCGGCATCCCGGTGCAGCGCGGCGATTTCCTCGTCGCGCTTCCATTGCGTCAATTCGAGCAACTCCGATGCTTCGAGGTTGAGCGAGACGATCAGGTTGCGCAGCGTGTGAAACTGCGCCCAGTCGCGCTCGTCGCGAAAGCGCAGCAGTGCTTCGCGCACGGACTCAATGCTGTTCATGGCGGCTGCCTTCGATCAGGGTCAGGCGGGCACGCAGGCTGACCATCACCACGTCGTTCCCGAGCAGGGTGACGCTGCCCTGCCGGCGATTGTCGCCGGTGTCGCTGTATTCGAAACCATAGACGCGCTGCAGCTGCAGCTGCCCGTGGTCGTTCCGGGCAAAGCGCAGGCTGCGGATGGCCACGGTGTCGTCGAGCAACTGCAGATTCTCCGCGGCACAGGCTTCGCGCGCCTCGCGCACGGCGGCATCGCGGGCCTTGAGGCTGTTCAGCCAGAGCCAGATGAGCAGGCCGAGGCCCAGCAGGGAAAAGGTTTCGAAGAGCGGCATGGGCGCCAGTATACTCGGCGCATGACTGAATCGTTCCCGGGCCAGGAGGCCACGCACCCCTACGCAACGCTGACCCCGGACCGGGTTCTCGACGCGCTCGAATCGGCAAACCTTCCCGGCGGCCTGCGTCCGGACGGACGCTTGCTGGCGCTGAACAGCTACGAGAACCGCGTCTACCAGATCGGCATGGAGGACGGCCCGCCGCTGATTGCCAAGTTCTATCGCCCGGAGCGCTGGAGCGATGCCGCGATCGGCGAAGAACATGCCTTCCTCGCCGAACTGGCAGAGGCGGAAATTCCGGTCGTGCCGCCGCTGGCCTTCGCCGACGGAACGACGCTGGCGCATTGCGACGGCTTCCGCCTTGCCGTTTTCCGCCGCCACGGCGGCCGGGCACCGGAACTGGGCGATGCCGGAACACGCGAATGGATGGGCCGCTTTCTCGGACGCATTCATGTCGTCGGCCGGCGCTCCCGCTATTCGGCACGGCCGACGCTCGATCTCGCCACCTTCGGCGAAGAACCGCGCGACTGGCTGGTCGAGCATGGCGCGGTGCCGCCCGATCTGTTCCCGGCCTGGAAGAGCTCGATCGACATGGCGCTCGACGGCGTCCGCCATGCCTTCGCCCGTGCCGGCCGCGTCGAGACGCTGCGGCTGCATGGCGACTGCCACCTCGGCAACGTGCTGTGGACTGACGATGGCCCGCATTTCGTCGATTTCGACGACAGCCGCATGGGGCCGGCGGTGCAGGATCTGTGGATGCTGCTTTCCGGCGAACGCATGGAGATGCAGGGGCAGCTGCAGGACGTGCTCGCCGGCTATGAGGATTTCTGCGAGTTCGACCGCAGCGAACTGCATCTGATCGAGGCGCTGCGTACGCTGCGGCTGATCCATTACGCCGCCTGGATCGCCCGCCGCTGGGACGACCCGGCCTTCCCCGCCGCCTTCCCCTGGTTCGGCACGGCCCACTACTGGCAGTCGCGCATCCTCGAACTGAAGGAGCAGATCGCGGCCATGGACGAGCCGCCACTGGTCGCCTGAGCCCATCCAAGCGTAATATCGGGGTTCGAACCAGAGAGTCAGCCCGACCCACGGTCATGGATCTACCGCTCAACTTCCTGCGCAACTGGCTGCCGCTACCGGCCCGCGACGACGGCTCGGCGGGCGCACAGGCCTTGCGCGAGTGGATGGAGAGCATGCGCAACGCAGCGCCGGAGGAAATCGCCACCTCGCTGTCGCATCGCCTGCCGGCAATGCTGGCCGAGCGCGACAACCTGCACATGCGAGTCAAGCTGCTCGACACCTTCGACGAGATCGCCGGCGAGCTGCTGCCGGCCATGGAACAGGAAGTGTCGACCGCGCCCCTGCCCTTCTCGGCCCCCACCCAGGCACGCGCACTGGCCGCGGACAACCTGCTCAAGAGCCTGGCCGCCGGTTATGCCGGCATCGTCGGCAGCGTCGAGGCGAAACATCTGGCCGCCGGCCTCGGCCCGCTGACGCAGCATGTGATCCAGCACGCCATCGCCGCGCTGCGCCGCCGGCAACTGCTCGCCTATCGTGCCTACGCAACGCCATCGACCGCTTCCTGGCAGCAGTTGCACGAACTCTATCGCGTTGCGAAGCGACTCAATCTGCTCGGCCCGGCCAAGACCGGCCAGCCGGTCGAACAGCTTTACGTCGCGACGCTCCTCATCGCCTACGCCGAACCCGGAAAGCTTGCGCGCACCGAGCTCGACACCCTGCTCGACTGTGCCGAACGCAGCGCGGCACTGGTCCACCTGCGCAACCGGGAGAGCCTGCACGAAGCACACGCCGGCGCCCCGATCTTCTTTGTCGCGGCCGACGAAAGCGGGCCGGGCAAGCCGCTGGTGCGCAGCGCTGCGGCCGGCCATGCGAGCGGCGGCCTCTATCTCGACTGCACGAACCTGGCAGCAACCCTGCGCAGCGACATCGGCGCCAAGGCCCGGCTGGACATGCCCCATACCTGGCTGCTGCCAGACGTGTCGCTCGGCATGCTGCGCACGCTGGCGGCGATGTGGGGTGGTCAGCCGACGCGGCGCTACTCGCGCATGCGCTTCAAGCCACGAGCCGACCTCGTCATCGGGCTCGCCGATGTCGCCCGTTTCCTTGCCGGCGGCGCCTTCATCCGCCGCCGCGAAGACGCCACCCACCGCCAGGAAGGGCAGCCGGCAATCAGCGAATGGGCGCTGGTGGACGAAAGCCCGGACGGTTTCGGCATCCGCTACATCAAGGGCGAACTCGATGGCGTCGAGGTTGGCGATATCGTCGGCATCCGCCCCCGGGAAAGCAGCCGCATCCAGATCTGCCTCGTTCGCCGGGTGAGCAATGCCGGCCAGACCCGTTTCGAACTCGGCCTGCAGAACCTGTCACCGCATGCGCTGCCCATCGAGATTCCGGACCCGGCCGGAGAACGCCGCCAGGCCATCCTCCTGCCGCGCATGCCGGCCTGGAAAGGCGCTGCCGGTCTCGTCACCCACGCCGGCACCGTCCGGGACGATCTGGACATCGGCTATGCCACCGGCGGCAACACTATCCATTTCTCTCCGGCACAACGCCTCGACGGCAACCGCAGCATCGATTTCCACCTGCTGAAGACGGTCTAGCCCCCGGTTTCAGCGCACACAACAAGAAAGGAAGCCTGGATGTCCGTTTTCAAGATCGACGAAAAGACTCCGCAGATCGCCCCCACCGCCTGGATCGCCGCCAATGCGACGGTGATCGGCGACGTGCGCCTCGCCGCCGACACCTCGATCTGGTGGAATGCGGTGCTGCGCGGCGACAACGATCCGATCAGCATCGGCGAGAACAGCAACATCCAGGATGGCTCGGTGCTGCACACCGACGAGGGCGTGCCGATGAACATCGGCGCCAACGTCACCGTCGGCCATCTCGTGATGCTGCATGGCTGCACGATCGGCGACGGTTCGCTGATCGGCATCGGCTCGATCGTCCTCAATCGCGCGGTGATCGGCAAGGAGTCGATTGTCGGCGCCAACACGTTGATCCCGGAAGGCAAGGTCTACCCGGACCGGGTGCTGATCGTCGGCTCGCCGGGAAAGGTGGTGCGTGAACTGACGGAAGAGGAAGTGGCCCGGCTGCGGCACAGCGCAGCCCACTACGTGGATAACGCAAGGCGCTATCGCGAACGCCTCAAGCCATTGGCCTGACGATCACTTGTACGGGGCCGGCCAGCGGCCCGTGCAGGTGCAGGCAAACCGCAAAAACCCGGAGCTCAGCGGGCGCGGTAGAGCAGGGTCGGATGGAATTCGCGCAGGATCTTCTGCATGCCGAGGCGCGAGCGTGTGTTCAGTACCAGCGGCGAGCGCGTGTTGGCAGCGATCTTGCCGCCGTCGGCACCGTCACGATAGAGAATGACGACAACCTGCGCCTCGGCCGGGTCCTGGAGGTCGATCAGCTTGCAGTCCTCGTCCGACAGCTCGATTTCATACTGCACATCGACCATTTCCGGCGGCACGATCGAGAAGGCCAGTTGCGGGTCGTCAAGCGACTGCAGCCAGAACACCGTCGGCTTGCCTTCCTCGTGGAAGACCGTATAGCGGTGCAGCTCCTCGAAGCCGACCAGTCCTTCCGGAAAATTGAACACGGCATCCGGGTTGACCGGCACATCCTTGAGGCCGAACTTTGCGATATCGATTTTCATGGCGCTTTCTCTTGTTGAGCTGCCTCTAAAAGCACAGCGATTGATGCAGAATAGCAGCTAATTTAACCCGGGCAGGCAGCGCGCGAAAGATGTCGTTCGAGTTTTCCCTGCAGACCGCCATCGTCGGCTCCTTCGGCAGCTCGCTGATCCTCGCAGCCACCCTGCTCTACCTGTGGCGCCTGGAACCGGACCAGCGTCCCCTGCTCTTCTGGTCCCTCGCCTTCTTCGCGCAGACGCTGCGCATGGCCGCACAGCTGGGCGTGACGCTCGGTTTCCCGGTGTTTTCGCTGGTCGCCGACATCCTTTTCGCCGGCGCCGTCTTCCTCATCTGGCGCGGCAGCTGCGAGTTGTCCGCCAGCGCCTGCCGCCAGCGCCTGTTCGCGGCGCTGCTGCCGGCCACGCTGCTCTGGGGAGTCTTCGCCGCCAGCGCGACGCCCTCCTTCCTCGTCCGTACGCTGCCGCTCTATGCACTCGCCGGCGGCATGCTGATCCACGCCGGCGTGCTGCTGCACCGGCTGGCGAAGTCGCAGCCGGGCATCGGCCATCGCGTACTGGGCCTCCTTTTCGCACTGCTCGGCCTGCACTACCTGGACTACCCCTTCCTGCGCCCGCTGCCCGGCTTCGCACCGATCGGCTTTGCCATCGCGGCCATCCTCATGCTCGGCATCGGTATCGTCATGCTGATCATCACGCAGCGTCGTCAACAGTTCCAGCTGGAGGCGCTAACCTCGGAACTGCGCCGGGAGATGATCGAACATCAGGAAACCGAAAGCCGTTTCCAGAGCATTTTCGAAAGCATCCCGAACATCGCCGTGCAGGGCTACGACCGGAACCGGCAGGTGGTTTACTGGAACGACGCGAGCGAACGCTTCTATGGCTACCGCAAGGACGAAGCCATCGGCCGCGGCATCGACGAACTGCTCTTCAACCCGCTGGAGGTTCCTGCCTTCCGCACCCGACTGGAGGAATGGGTCGCCGGCGGCCCATCGCCGGCGCCCGGCGAATACGCCGCGCGGCGCAAGGATGGCACGACCATCCGCGTCTATTCGACACAGGTGATGGTCCGCAACGCCGCCGGCGAACCGGAGATCTATTGCATCGACGTCGACCTCTCCGACACGCTCAGGCTGCAGGGAGAGCTCGAAGAATCGTCCGAGCGTTTCCGGGCGATTGCCGAGAGCTCGGAACTCGGCGTGGTGGTCGCCGACGAGCGCGGTTCCTTCATCTACTGCAACCCGCGCTACCTGGAGCTCACCGATTCCAGCATGGAGGAAGTGCGCAGCGGTCGCTGGATCGACCATCTGCATCCGGACGACCGAGGACCGATGCAACGGCACTGGCGACAGGCGATTGCCACCCAGACCGGCTTCACGATGGAGCGCCGGGTGGTGGATGCCGGCGGGACGACCCATTGGGCGCGCGCGCACATCGTTCCGATCCATTCGGCAAGCGGCAGTTTCCGCGGCTTCGTCGCGACCGTCGAAGACATCACGACGCTCAAGGAAACCGAACGGGCGCTCCGCTTCTCGGAAGCCAAGTTTGCCGGCGCCTTCCATGCCAGCCTCGACTACATCACGCTGAGCGACCTCGACAGCGGCCGCATCTACGAAGTGAACGAGGCATTCGAGCAGATGACCGGCTGGACGCGGCAGGAGGTCATCGGCCACACGACGACCGAACTCGGCATCTGGCAGGACAGCGTCACGCGGCGGGCGGCAATCGAGCAGCTTCGGCAGGAGGGCTACCTGCGCGAGTATCCGCTGCAGATCGGCACCCGGGACGGGCGCTGGATCGACTGCGTCCTCAATGCCTCGATGATCAACGTCGACGGGCAGCGTTACCTGCTCGGCGTCGTGCGCGACGTCTCCGCACAGAAGGCCGCCGAGGAGGCCCTGCGCCGCAGCGAGGAGAAGTTTTCGACGATCGTCCAGTATTCGCCGGTGGCGCTGGTCATCACCGACGTCGAGACGGGCGTGCTCATCGACGTCAATCCGGCCTGGCAGGAACTGTTCGGCTTCACGCGGGAGCAGGTGATCGGCAAGACCAGCGCGGAATTCGGCCTCTGGTTCGACAATGCCGACCGCGACGAGATGTACCGGGTACTGAAGGAAAACAACGGCTCGATCGACCGCCACGAATGCCCCTATCGGCGCGCCGACGGACGCCGGATCTTCGGCCTGGCGTCTGCCCGCATGTTCGATATCGGCGGGCGCGCCTGCTACCTGTGGAGCGTGACCGACATCACGCTGCGTCATGAGGTCGAGCAGCGCATGGCCCAGCTGAACAGCGAGCTGGAGGCGCGTGTTGCGGCAAGAACCAGCGAACTCGAGCGTGCCCAGGACGAACTGATCCGTGCCGAGAAGCTCGCCTCGCTGGGCGCCCTGGTCGCCGGCATCGCGCACGAACTGAACACGCCGATCGGCAACAGCGTCACCGTAGCCAGCACGCTGCACGAGCGCACCGCCGAGTTCGCCGAAACCGTCGCCCAGGGCAGCCTGCGTCGTTCGGCACTGAATGCCTATCTGGAAACCGCCCGCACCGCGAGCGATCTCCTCCTGCGCAGCCTCGATCAGGCGCGCACGCTGGTCGCCAGCTTCAAGCAGGTGGCCGTCGACCAGACCAGCGACCAGCGCCGGCGCTTCGACCTGCACGAGGTCGTCGAAGAGGTGCTGACCACGCTCTCGCCGACGATCCGCAAGACGCCGATCCGGGTGACGATGGACATTCCCGAAGGCATCGTCCTCGACAGCTATCCCGGACCGCTCGGCCAGGTCATCACCAACTTCATCACCAACTCACTGATCCATGCCTTCGAGGGGCACAACGAAGGGAGCGTCATCGTCCGCGCCGGCCTGCCGGAGCACGGACAGGTGGTGATGACGGTGCAGGACGACGGGGTCGGCATTGCCGAAGAGCACTTCCGGCACATCTTCGACCCCTTCTTCACGACCAAGCTCGGCCAGGGCGGCAGCGGCCTCGGACTGCACATCGTCTACAACATCGTCACCCGCGTCCTCGGCGGCCGGATTTCGCTGGACAGCCAGCTTGGCAAGGGAACGACGTTTATGCTTACAATGCCCTTGTCTGCCCCACGCGACGAAGAACACGAGAAGCCCTGAACCGATGCCGGCCGCCCACCTCAACGACGAACTGCACATCATCGACGACCTCGACCATGAGGCAGCGGCACATGCTGCGGGCGATGATCAGCCGTGGCGGATTCTCGTCGTCGACGACGACCCCGAGGTTCATAACGCAACCGCCTTTGCGCTGCAGGACATCCGTATCGACGGCCGGCCGCTCTCCTTCATCCATGCCTATTCGGCCGACGAGGCGCTGGCGTGCATCGCCGCCGACGAAGACATTGCCGTCGCCCTGCTTGATGTCGTCATGGAACACGAAAGCGCCGGCCTCGACCTCGTCCGCAAGGTCCGCCAGGACCTCGGCCGCAGCGCCATGCGCATCATCCTGCGCACCGGACAGCCGGGCTACGCGCCGGAAATGCGGGTCATCCGCGAATACGACATCAACGACTACAAGACCAAGTCGGAGCTGACCCGCGTCCGCCTGCTGACGACGCTGACCACGGCTGTCCGCTCCTACGACCAGCTGCGCACGATCATGAATGCCCAGCGCGGGCTGGCCCTGATCGTCGACACCGCCGCACAGCTGCTGTCGCAACGCACCCCTGGCGAGTTCGCTGCGACCGCTCTCGATTGCGCCTGCAGGATCGCCAGCAATGCCCACAGCGGTCTGCTCTGCGCACGCCGCCAGCAGTTTTCGAACTATCCGGGCGAGCCGCCACTGTTCGTCATCGGTGCCCATGGCGAGCTTGCTTCGCAGCTGGGGCAACCCGTGACGGAATGCGGCAGGACCGGCGAGATCGCTGCCACCGCCTATACCGAGCGGCGCAGCATCATCGAAGACGACAATGCCGCCTTTTTCATTGCCGGCGAAAACGGTCACGATGCCGTGCTCTGCCTGCAGACCGGTGCTCCGCTCTCCGCTGCCGAACGCCAGCTGGTCGAGGTCTTCTGCATCAATGTCGGTGTCGGCCTGGCCAATGCCGGGCTGATCGCCGACCTCAGCTTTTCCGCCTTTACCGACCGGCTGACGCGACTGGCCAACCGCAGCGGCTTCGTTGCCCGCATCGACGACCACCTACGCTCCGGCGTTACCGGCTGGACCGTGGCACTGCTCGATCTCGACCATTTTTCCGAGCTGAACGATGCGCTCGGGCACCACAAGGGCGACCAGCTGCTGCTCTCGGTCGCCCAGCGCCTGTGCAACATGGTGGCGCAGGGCATGGTGCTGGCACGCGTCGGTGGCGACGTCTTCGGCCTGCTCGGCCCGGATGAGATGCTCGACCCGCGGCAGCTGCTCGACCACTTCAAGACCCCTTTCCTGGTCGACGAATACTCGCTGCCGATCAAGGCCACCGTCGGCCTCACCCGGCTCGACGAAGTCGGCGGCAGCGACGGCATCGACCTGCTCAAGGCGACCAATATCGCGCTCAACCGTGCCAAGGGCGCCGACCGCGGTCGCTGGCACTACTACACCGAGGACATGGCGCGCGAGACGCGCACGCGGCTGGACCGCCTGCACGACCTGCGCATCGCCGTCACCCAGCAGCGCGGACTGGAACTCCACTACCAGCCGCAGATCGACCTGGCCACCGGGCGCCTGATCGGGGCCGAGGCCCTCATCCGCTGGCGCGGCCACGACAACCAGTTCATCCGGCCCGACCTCTTCATTTCGCTGGCCGAGTATTCCGGCCTGATCGTCGATCTCGGCGCCTGGGTGTTCCAGACCGCGACCCGCCAGCTGCGCGACTGGGAGCGCCAGGGCATCGACGGCATCCACATGGCGATCAACGTCTCGCTGGTGCAGTTCCGCGATCCGCTGTTCATCACCCGGCTGCGCAACGCGCTGAGCGAAAGCGGCATCGCACCCGAACGGATCGAGCTGGAGATCACCGAAAGCGTCGCCATGCTCGAAGCCGAGACGGTCATCGGCATCCTCACCGAGGTCAAGCAGATGGGCATCCAGGTCGCCATCGACGATTTCGGTACCGGCTTCTCCTCGCTCGCCTACCTGCACCGGCTACCGATCGATCGGCTGAAGATCGACCGCGCCTTCGTCCGCGATCTCGATTCACGCTCCGGCTCGGGGGCCAGCATCGCCCAGACGGTTATCGGCCTCGGCCGCTCGCTCGGACTCTCGGTCATTGCCGAAGGCGTCGAGACCGAAGCCCAGGCCAAGCTGCTGATGGACCTTGGCTGCCCGCTGGCGCAAGGCTTCCTCTATGCCCGGCCGATGGATGCCGAGTCCTTCGTCGCCTGGACGAAAGCACGCCCCTGAACCAAAAGCGCCGATTCCGCCAGTCTTGAGTTTTTCCCGCCGTTTCTGCATAGTTCGGCCCTTTTTCACCGGCCCCGCCCCGCATGCTCGCACCCATCGAACACCGCATCGCCATTGAACTGGGCGTCCGCCCGTCGCAGGTCATCGCCGCCGTCCAGCTGCTCGACGAAGGCGCCACCGTGCCCTTCATCGCCCGCTACCGCAAGGAAGTCACCGGCAACCTGGACGACACCCAGCTGCGCACGCTGGAAGAGCGCCTGACCTACCTGCGCGAGATGGAAGAACGGCGCACGGCAATCCTCGCCTCGATCGAGGAACAGGGGAAAATGACGCCGGAGCTGAAGGCGGAGATCCTGCAGGCCGAGACCAAGCAGCGGCTGGAAGACCTCTACCTGCCATACAAGCAGAAGCGCCGCACCAAGGCGCAGATCGCCCGCGAAGCCGGCATCGCGCCGCTGGCCGAAGCCTTGCTGAACGACCCCGACCTCGTCCCTGAAACCGAAGCGGCGAAATATTTCAACGCCGAAGCGGGTTTCGCCGACACCAAGGCCGTCCTCGACGGCGCCCGCCAGATCCTGATGGAGCAGTTCGCCGAAGATGCCGGCCTGCTCGGCACGCTGCGCGAATACCTGGAAGAGCACGGCGTCGTGAAGTCGGTCGTCGCCGAAGGCAAGGAGAACGAAGGCGCCAAGTTCCGTGACTATTTCGACTATTCGGAGCCGCTCGCCGACATTCCCTCGCACCGCGCGCTGGCTCTCTTCCGTGGCCGCAACGAGAGCATGCTGCAGGTTTCGCTGGTACTCGATTCGGAGCTGGATCAGGACGCGAAACCGGTTGGTCACAATCCGTGCGAGGCACGCATCGCCGCCCGCTTCGGCATCAAGGACCAGGGCCGTCCGGCCGACAAGTGGCTCTCCGACACCGTGCGCTGGACCTGGAAGATCAAGATCTTCATGCACCTCGAACTGGAACTGATGAACGCGCTCCGGGAGCGTGCCGAAGAAGAGGCCATCCGCGTCTTCGGCCGCAACCTGAAGGATCTGCTGCTCGCCGCGCCGGCCGGCCCGCGCGCCGTGCTCGGCCTCGACCCCGGCATCCGCACCGGCTGCAAGATCGCCGTCGTCGACCGCACCGGCAAGCTGCTCGATACCGCGACGATCTACCCGCACGAGCCGCGCAACGACTGGGAAGGGTCGCTGCACGTGCTGGCCGCGCTGTGCGCCAAGCACCAGGTCGAGCTGATCAGCATCGGCAACGGCACCGCCTCGCGCGAGACCGACAAGCTCGTCGGCGACCTGATGAAGCGCTACCCGGCGATGAAGCTCACGAAGATCATGGTTTCCGAAGCCGGGGCCTCGGTCTATTCGGCCTCCGAATTCGCCGCCAAGGAATTCCCGGAACTCGACGTCAGCCTGCGCGGTGCGGTGTCGATCGCCCGCCGCCTGCAGGACCCGCTCGCCGAACTGGTGAAGATCGAGCCGAAGGCGATCGGCGTCGGCCAGTACCAGCACGACGTGTCGCAGACCAAGCTGGCGCGAACACTCGACGCCATCGTCGAGGACTGCGTAAACGCCGTAGGCGTCGACGTGAATACCGCCTCGGTCGCCCTGCTCACCCGCATCTCCGGCCTCAACGCCAGCCTCGCCGCCAACATCGTCTCCTACCGCGACAGCCACGGCGCCTTCGCCGACCGCAAGGCACTGCTCTCGGTGCCGCGCCTCGGCGACAAGACCTTCGAGCAGGCCGCCGGCTTCCTGCGCATCATGAACGGTGACAACCCGCTCGATGCCTCGGCGGTGCACCCCGAAGCCTACCCGGTGGTCGAGCGCATCCTCGCCGACATCAAGAAGGGCATCAAGGAGGTGGTCGGCGATTCACGTGTCGTGAAAACGGTTAACGCCGCCAAGTATGTCGATGAGAAATTCGGCCTGCCGACCGTGCAGGACATCCTCAAGGAACTGGAAAAGCCGGGCCGCGACCCGCGCCCGGAGTTCAAGGCGGCGACCTTCCGCGAAGGCGTCGAGAAGCTATCGGACCTCGAACCGGGGATGATGCTCGAAGGTGTGGTGACCAACGTCGCCAACTTCGGCGCCTTCGTCGACATCGGCGTGCATCAGGATGGCCTCGTGCACGTTTCTGCGCTCGCCGACCGCTTCGTCAAGGACCCGTATGAGGTGGTCAAGGCCGGTGACATCGTCAAGGTCAAGGTGCTGGAGGTGGACCTGCAGCGCCAGCGCGTGGCGCTGACCATGCGCATGTCGGATACGCCGACGGCAAAGAAGCCCGGTGGATCAGGCCATGCGGCACCAGGCGGGCGTCCCGGCCAGCACGGCCAGCGCCGCGATTCGCGCCCCGAGCATCAGCCGCAGGGCTCGATGGCGGCTGCCTTCGCCAAGCTGCGCGGCTGAACGACCGCTACCAGACATAACGAACGGCACCGCCGGACGAAGCTCCGGCGGCTGCACAGCCGGCTACGCCGGGGGCAAGGCACCTTCCGGGGTTTCCTGCGGCACGCCGAACAGGTTGCCCTGATAGGCGTGGCAGTTGTGCTGCGCCAGGAAGGCACGCTGCTCCTCCGTCTCCACACCTTCCGCAATCACGTTGAGGCCGAGGCTCTGGCCCAGGGCCACGATGGTCCGAGCGATGGCTGCGTCGTTTGGATCGACCAGAACATCGCGGACGAAGGAACGGTCGATCTTCAGCTGATCGAGCGGCAAACGCTTGAGATAGGCGAGCGACGAGTAGCCGGTACCGAAATCGTCGAGCGAGAAACTGACGCCCGCCGCCTTCAGCGTCGTCATCTTGACCACGGTGGCCTCGATATCGTCGAGGAGCAGGCTTTCGGTCAGTTCGATCTTCAGCCGGTGTGGATCGGCACCGTGGCGCCGCAACGCATCCAGCACCTGATCGACGAACTGCGGCTGGCGGAACTGGCGAGCACTGACGTTAACTGCCAGCGACAGGTCCGCCGTATCCGGATACCGGCCCCACTGCGCCAGTCGCGCACAGGCCGTATCGAGCACCCATTCGCCGATCGGCAGGATCAGCCCGCTGTCTTCGGCAAGCCCGATGAACTCGCCGGGGAGAACCAGGCCGTGCTGCGGATGCTGCCAGCGCAGCAGCGCCTCGGCACCGGTCATGCGCCCGGTCGTATCGACCTGCGGCTGATAGTGCAGGATGAACTGCCGGTGCTTGAGCGCCTGACGCAGATCGTCCTCCAGCTCCGAGCGTGCGTTCACCGCCGTCTGCATCGCCGGATCGAAAAAGCGCATGGCGTTGCGGCCGGCCGCCTTCGACTGGTACATGGCGAGGTCGGCCTGCTTGAGCAGCACGTCGATGGAGGTCGTCTGACCGAGGAAGAGCGTAATGCCGATGCTCGGCGAGCTGTGATGGATCTTGCCGTTGAGGTCGTAGTCGCGGTTGAGTGATTCCAGAATCTTGGCGCCGACCATTTCGGCGTCCGCTGCCGCCTGCAGCGGATTCTCGCCGAGCGTTTCCATCATCACGACGAACTCGTCGCCACCGAGGCGGGCCACCGTATCGCTGCTGCGCACGCAGTCTTCAAGACGGCGCGCCACTTCGCACAGCAGCAGGTCGCCCATGTCGTGACCGTGGGTGTCGTTGAGGCTCTTGAAGTTGTCGAGGTCGATGAAGAGCAGAGCACCGTACTGCTCGCTGCGCTCGCTGGCGAGCAGCGCCTGCTCCAGACGGTCGAGCAGCAGGCGGCGGTTGGGCAGGCCGGTCAGCGGGTCGAAGAAGGCCAGATCGTGGATGCGCTGTTCCGCTGCCTTGCGTTCACCGATGTCGGTGAACGCCGCCACGTAATGGCTGATCCGGCCGTCGGTCCCTTGCACCGCGGACACCGTCTGCCACTTCGGATAGATCTCGCCATTCTTGCGCCGATCCCAGATCTCTCCCTGCCAGGCACCGGTAATCGCCAGCTGACGCCACATGTCGGCGTAGAACGCAGCGTCGTGGCGTCCCGACTTGAGGATCGCCGGCGACTGCCCGATCGCTTCCTCGGCCGCCCACCCGGTCATCTCGGTGAAGGCGCGGTTGACGCGGAGGATGACGCCATCGGCATCGGTCACCATCGTCCCGTGCAACGATTCGAAGGCCGTGGCCGCGATGCGCAGTTCCTGTTCGATGCGCCGGCTTTCGGTGATGTCGCGGAGCACGCCGACGAGATGCGTCGTCCGCCCGGCGTCGTCGGCCACCGGAGTCACCGTGATCTCGCACCAGAAGGAAAGCCCGTCGCAGCAGTGACAGTGCAGTTCGCCATGGTAGAACTGGCCGGCAAAGGCTGGCGCCAGTTCCGCCAGCAGGCAGTTGTCGCCGGCATGAGCGGCGTCGAGGATGACGCTCCGCTCGCCCGGAAAATCCGGCTGCTCGATATGAAAGAATTGGCGGAAAGCATCATTGACATAGGTGATGCGCCGCGCACTGTCCGTGATGACCACCCCCTGGGCGATCGCGCTCATTGCCTGGTGATGGACGCGCAGGGCGGCATTGATCCTGATCTGCTCGTCGGCCTGTGCTGCCTTGGTCAGGCTTTCGCGAAAAACGCTGGCTGCACGGACAAGTGCGCCGATCTCGTCGCGGCGATTGCTGCTCCTGATTTCTGCTTCGTGGTCGCCGGTCGCCAGTTGCTCCATGGCCCTCGTCGTTCGCCGCAGCGGAATGATGATGCCGCGCGCGATGCCTACCGCCAGCGAAACGGCGAGCGCGACGAGGACGAGCGCGAGCAGGCTGATGCGCCAGGCAGCCTTGACGGCGGCGGTTTCGATTTCTGCGGCAAGGCCGATCAGGTCGCTCACCAGCCGGTCTTCCACGGTACGCAGGCGGTCGATCTTCCGCGTCATGCTGTCGAACCAGTGACCGGCCGAGATGCCGCCGGCACTTCCCGTATCGCGGCTCTGCAGAAGAATGCGGCGCAGGCGGAGCACTTCCGCCTCATTGACGTCGTAGAGGACGTCTTCGAAAAAGGCCGTCTGCTCGGCCGTGGCATAGAAATGGAATTCGCCGAGGTAGATGCGCTGCTGGTCGATCAGCTCGACGAAGCGGATATGGGTCGTCGGATCGAGGCGCCCAGCGGCAAAGGCGGAGGAACCGATCGCCCGTTCCTGACCGACCTGCTCCTTGACATGCAGCAAGCGCGTATAGGCGGAGATGCTGCGCGTCAGTTCGGACGACACGTCGGCGAGCAGCAGTGTCTCGGCAATGCGGATCAGGGCGGCGATGGTGTCGCTGTAATAGGCAGTGACGCCGGAGGCATTGATCTCCCGCTCGGCGATGGTGCGCCGGACGGATTCCATCTCGGCCAGCTTCGCGGCGGCGACATCGAAGTGTGGTGCGAGCAGAGCGAAATGCTCAGACGCAGCGGAGGAATCGCTGTAGCGGTCGATCGCCCCCTTCAGCTCCCTGTAGCGCAGATCCGTCTCCACATACCGGGCCGGCAAGCGCTCGCCGAAGCCGCCACCGTCGGCACTGCTGACGAGCGCGGCGGATACGCCCCGTTCCAGCTGCAGTTCATGGACCAGCGCACTGACCGCCGGCGCCAGCTCGGCCGTACGGCGCAACTGCTCCATGTTGCTGGCGATCCGGTACTGGCCGCCGATCATCCACACGGCGAGAAAGATCAATCCGGCGACAGGGAGAGCCAGCGCCAGCGCGATGCGCGTCCCGATGGGAAGATTACGGAGCTTGATCTGCATCGGCGGGGTCGATGGCGGGCTTTTCGGGTGTGACGACGGGATTGTCGTGGATCACCGGTCTGATGCAGCGAGTTGCAAAAATCATATGGTAACCGAGGGCAGGCGGATTCATCCGGTGGCTCGGTGCATTATCTGAAAAATGGCGTCATCGATACCGGAGTATCCATGACGATCGACGGGATTGCCTAAGGTAAAATTCCACATATCACGGTTTTTTTCCCCGACATTCCGATACCCGATGGCTCAAACGACCTCTCCCGCAAGCTGCCGCCTGTACGGCATCAAGAACTGCGACACGATGAAGAAGGCGATGGCCTTCCTCGACGCGCAGGGCACCCGCTACGAATTCGTCGATTACAAGAAGGCCGGCATCGCCGCTGCCCACCTGCCCGACTGGAACGCCCGTGCCGGCTGGCAGAAGCTGCTCAACACGCGCGGCCTGATGTGGAAGAAGCTGAGCGAAGCGGAGCGCACCGACGTCGACGAGCAGAAGGCGCTGGCGCTGATGGCGCAGTACCCGAGCCTGATCAAGCGGCCGGTGCTGGATACCGGAACCGCCCTGCTGATCGGCTTCGATGAAGCTGCGTATGCGAGTTTGAAATAGCCATGGCCGACAGTTACGTCCTGCGTTTCCTCTTCGAGGATCTCGACATCCGCGGCGCCCTCGTGCACCTCGGTGCCGCCTGGCAGTCGATGCAGGCGGACCGGGCCTACCCGGCACCGGTGGCGCGCCTGCTCGGGGAGATGACGGCAACCGCCGTGGTGATCGGCGGCAACCTCAAGCAGCCGGGTCGCCTGTCCTTCCAGCTGTCCGGGCATGGCCCGCTCAAGGCCATGATCCTCGATTGCACCCAGGACCTGAAGATCCGCGGCATGGCCCGCTTCCAGCCCGAAATCGGGGAGATGGCCGAGGCGCCGCTGAGCCAGCTCATCGGCGACGGTCGCCTGCTGCTGACGCTGGATACGCCGCTGGCACAGATGCCCTACCAGAGCTTCGTACCGCTCGAAGGAACGAGCGTCGCCGAGATTTTCGAGCACTACCTGGCCCAGTCGGAGCAGCAGCCGGCCCGCCTGTTCCTCGCTGCCAACGAGACAACTGCCGCAGCCCTCTTCCTGCAGAAGCTGCCCAGCGCGGACGCCCGCGATCCTGATGGCTGGACACGCATCACGCATCTGGCCTCGACGGTGAAACCGGAGGAATTGCTGACCCTGCGCCCGGAAGCCCTGCTGACGCGGCTCTTCCACGAGGAAGACAAGCGGCTGTTCGAAGCCCGCGAGGTCTGCCACCACTGCCCCGAGGACTGGGACAAGGTGCGCGGGATGGTCCTCCAGCTCGGCCGCGCGGAGGTCGAGGCGATCCTGTCCGAACATGGCGAGGTCGTCGTCCGCGACGACATCTGCAACCGGGACTACCGTTTCAGCACTGCCGACATCGCCGAGCTGTTCGACGGCGAGGCGCCACCGAAACCGACGCTGCATTGAGTCGGCAAGCCGCTCAGGATTGACCGCGGCGCCGCCCGAAAGCATCCAGGAGAAACACGATGCAGCTGCTGACCATCCTTGCCATGCTTACCGCCGCCGGCGGTGTCCTCTTCGCACTGCAGAACCATCAGTCCGTTGCCGTCTCCCTGCTCTTCTGGGAATTCGAAGCCTCGCTGGCGATCGTGCTGCTGCTCACGCTCTCGCTCGGCGGCTTCGTCGTCGCGCTCGTGTCGACACCGTCGACGCTCCGCCGCCAGTGGACGATCAGCCGCCAGCAGAAGCGGATCGACGAACTCGAATCGAGGATCGGGACGCTGCAGAAGGAGACCGAGGAACTGAAACAGCGCATCCCGGTCGTTGAGGCAGAGCTCGTGGAAGCTTCTCCCTACAAGGAAATGCCGCAGCTGATCGCACGCGGCATGTCCGGGAAGAGGGATTAGATCACCTTCCCCGGATTCATCAGCCCCTGCGGGTCGAGCGCCCGCTTCACCGCCCGCATCATCTCCATTTCCACCGGGCTCTTGTAGCGCAGGATTTCCTCACGCTTGAGCTGACCGATTCCGTGCTCGGCGCTGATGCTGCCGCCGTGTTCGTGCACCAGGTCGTGCACGATGCGATTGACGGCGGGCTGCGCCGCAATGAGCGCCGCATTGTCGCCGGCTGTCGGCATCGACAGGTTGTAGTGCAGGTTGCCGTCGCCGACATGGCCGAAGGCGACCACGCGCAACCCGGGGAAGGCAGCTGCCAGCGCTGCATCGGCGCATTCGAGGAAGGCCGGCAGACGGGAGATCGGAACCGAGACGTCGTGCTTGATGCTCAGCCCTTCGCTCTTCTGTGCTTCCGAAATGTTCTCGCGCAAGGCCCACAGGCGCTTTGCCTGCGTCGCGCTCTGGGCAACCACGGCATCGCTGCATAAACCATGGGTCAGCGCATCGGCGAGGAAGGCTTCGAGCCAGGCGCGCAGGTTGCCGTCGTCTCCGGTCGAGGACAACTCGACCAGCACGTACCACGGGCTCGCATCGAGCGGCCTCGCAGCATCGGGAATGTGCTGCAGGACCAGACCGAGCGAAACGTCGGAAACCAGTTCGCACGCCGTCAGCTGCTGGCCGAACTGTTCCTGGAGCGCCGTCAGCAGGCGGGTCGCCGCTGCCGGCGAAGCAAGCGACACCCAGGCGGTGGCCTCCGCCGTCGGCAGCGGAAAGAGCTTCACCGTCGCGGCGGTGATGATGCCGAGCGTGCCCTCCGCTCCGATGAACAGCTGTTTCAGGTCATAGCCGGTGTTGTCCTTGCGCAGCCCGCGCAGGCCCTGCCAGATCTCGCCCGACGCCAGCACCACTTCCAGCCCGAGGGTCAGGTCGCGGGTATTGCCGTAACGCAGCACCTGGACACCGCCGGCGTTTGTCGACAGGTTGCCGCCCAGCTGTGCCGAACCCTCCGATGCCAGCGACAGCGGGAAGAGGCGGCCAGCATCGGCTGCTGCGTCCTGGATGGCAGCGAGCACGCAGCCGGCTTCGGCAGTGAGGGTGTTATTCTCCGGATCGATGCCGCGGATGCGATTGAGGCGCGACAGGCTGATGACGACGGCCGTGCCCTCTGCATCCGGCGTCGCCCCGCCGCACAGGCTGGTGTTGCCGCCCTGCGGCACCATCGGCACGCCGGCTTCGGCGCAGGTGCGAACCACGGCGGCGACTTCGCCGGTGTCGCCGGGACGAACGACGCAGCGGGCATTGCCACGGTAGCGGCCGCGCCAGTCGACCAGATGGGGCGCCATCTCCGCCCCGGTGAGGACATTGCCGGCGCCGATCAGCGACTGCAATTGGGCGACGAGATCCATCATCGCTTCCCGATGGCTCGTGCCAGCGCCGGCTGCATGACCCGCACGGCCTCCAGCCCTTCCTCGATCGCTTCCGCACCGCGGTGGAAGTCGAGCAGGCCGACCTGGGCAAGACGAGGCGCGATCAGCACGTCGGCCGGTTCCCCGGCGAGTCGGCTGCGGGCGATGCGAACCTGCATGATGTTGATGCTGCCGGAAACAACGTCGAGCAGCGACGGGCCAGGAGCATTGCCATTGCTCTCCGGCGCTTCACCCGGCCGCCCGAAAAGCTGCCCGAGGCGCTGGCGCCATGCCGATGCGGGCATAGGTGCCGGCGCGGGTGCTTCGCGGAAGCGCTGGCTGACGAGGTCGGAGCCGAGGTCGACGGCAATCACCACATCGGCCCCGAGCGCACGGCAGAGGGATACCGGGACCGGATTGACGAGGCCGCCATCGACAAGCAGGCGGTCATCGCGAAGTTGCGGCGAGAACAGGCCGGGCAAGGCAATCGAGGCACGCACGGCAGCAGCGACGCTCCCCTCCTTCAGCCAGACCTCGTGGCCATTGACCAGATCGGTGGCGACGCAGGCGAAGGGCATCGGCAGATCGTGGAAATCGCGGTCGACGAAATGGCGGGCGAAGAAAGCCATCAGCTTGTCGCCCTTGATCAGCCCACCGCGCGCGCCGACATCGAAGAAGCCGACCACTTCCTGCCAGGAGAGCGAGCGAACCCAGCCTTCCAGTTGTTCGAGGTCGCCGTCGGCGTAGGCGGCACCGACAAAGGCGCCGATCGAGGTCCCACAGATGATGTCGGGCCTGATGCCCATCCCGGCCAGCGCGCGCAGCACGCCGATATGCGCCCAGCCACGGGCCGAGCCGCTGCCGAGCGCAATCCCGAGTTTCATGTTGCGATGTTCATGGTGCGAGTCTCATGCAGGACTCACACCCGCTCCGCGTAGAGGTCGTGCGCGTCGGTATCAACCACGCGCACGGTCAGGAAATCGCCGGGCTCGACATCGAAGACGCCGTCGAGATAGACGAGGCCGTCGATTTCCGGCGCATCGGCCTTGCTGCGGGCGATGGCCCCCTCGTCGTCCACTTCGTCGACCAGGACCTCGATCTCACGACCGATCTTCGCCGCCATCAGCTCGGCGGAAATGTCTTCCTGCAGTTCCATCAGCTGGCGCTGGCGTTCCTCGCGGACATCCTGAGGAATCGCCTGGGCCAGCGCATTGGCGACCGCGCCTTCGACCGGCGAGTAGGCAAAGCAGCCGACGCGGTCGAGCCGCGCTTCTTCGAGAAAGCCGAGCAGTTCCTCGAACTCGGCCTCGGTCTCGCCGGGGAAGCCGGCGATGAAGGTCGAGCGGATCGTGATGTCCGGGCAGATGCTGCGCCAGGTCTTGATCCGCTCCAGATTATTCTCGGCCGAGGCCGGCCGCTTCATGGCTTTCAGGACACGCGGGCTGGCGTGCTGGAATGGCACATCCAGATACGGCAGGATCTTGCCCTCGGCCATCAGCGGAATCAGGTCGTCGACGCTCGGGTACGGATAGACATAGTGCAGGCGCACCCAGATGCCGAACTCGGCCAATGCCTCGCACAGCTCCTTCAGCCGCGTCTTGACCGGACGGCCGCCCCAGAAGCCCAGGCGGTACTTGAGGTCGAGGCCGTAGGCCGAGGTGTCCTGCGAGATGACGAGGATCTCCTTGACGCCGGCTTCGGCGAGATTCTTGGCTTCCTGCAGCACGTCGCCGATCGGGCGCGAGACCAGCGGGCCGCGCATCGACGGGATGATGCAGAAGGTGCAGCTGTGGTTGCAGCCTTCGGAAATCTTGATGTAGGCGTAGTGCTGCGGCGTCAGGCGAACTCCCTGCGGCGGCACCAGGCTGGAGAACGGATCGTGCGGCTGCGGCAGGTGCGCATGCACGTGGTGCATCACTTCGTCGGTGGCGTGCGGGCCGGTGATCGCCAGCACGGACGGATGCGCACTGCGTACCACTTCGTCCTTGGCGCCGAGGCAGCCGGTGACAATGACCTTGCCGTTCTCGTTGAGCGCCTCGCCGATGGCGTCAAGCGACTCCTCGACGGCGGCATCGATGAAGCCGCAGGTGTTCACGACGACAAGGTCGGCACCGTCATAGGAGCCGGAGATGAGATAGCCCTCGGCCCGCAGGCGCGTCAGGATCTGTTCGGAATCGGCGGTTGCCTTCGGGCAGCCGAGCGAGACGAAGCCGACGGTGGGCGGCTTCTGCTGGGAAATATTCACGGAATGCTGCTTTGCAAAAAACTGCGGGGATGGCGAGAGCCCGCTTACTCGGGCTTCTTCGTCTCGCCCGTCGGATTCGGGAACTGGAAGCCGGTGAACATGTTGCGGGTCTGGCTCTGCAGCTGCTCCTGCATCTGCTGCACCATCTTCTTCGACTGGTCCATGTACGAGGACATCATCTGGTGCATGGCCGGCCCCTGGAAATTCAGGAACTGCGTCCACATGTCGTTCTGCATCTGGCTGTTCTCGCTGCCATAGAGCGAGCGCGACTGCTCCTGCATCTTGGCCTGGACATCGACGAAAGCCTTGATGTTGTTCTCGAGGAACTTGCCGAGCATGCCCTGCGTCGCGTGGCCGTAGAATCGGATGATCTGCGCCAGCAGTTCGGTGGAAAACAGCGGCATGCCGCCCGCTTCCTCTTCGAGGATGATCTGCAACAGGATGCTGCGCGACAGGTCCTCGCCCGTCTTGGCGTCCACCACCTTGAAGTTCTCGAAAGCCAGCACGAGATCCTTCACATCGGTAAGCGTGATGTAGGCGCTGGTCTTGGTGTCGTAAAGACGGCGGTTCGGGTACTTCTTGATCAGTCGCGGCTGCTCCGACATGAAGATGATTCCTCCGGATGAGTGGATTCGACCCCGGGCACTCTGCGGCACCTCGGAATGCTGCACAGCAAAATTATACCTCATGAAGAAAGAACGGCCCCGCACGGGGCCGTTCCTGAATCAAGCGGCGATTACTGGTAGTACAGGCCGCCGTTGATGTTGAGCGTGGCGCCGGTGGTGAAGCCGGACAGCTCGTTGGCGAGGAAGGCACAGGCGTAGCCGATTTCTTCCGGCTTGGCCAGACGCTTCATCGGTACGGAATCAACGATGCCCTTGAGCACGTCTTCGCGGATGGCCATGACCATCTTGGTGGCGACGTAGCCCGGGGCGATGGCGTTGACCGTCACGCCCTTGGCGGCGAGTTCGGCAGCCAGGGCCTTGGTGAAGCCGATGACGCCGGCCTTGGCGGCCGAGTAGTTGGTCTGGCCCATCTGGCCCTTGACGCCGTTGACCGACGAGATGTTGATGATGCGGCCCCAGCCACGCTCGGCCATCTTGGTCGAAACCTGCTTGGTGACGTTGAACAGGCTGGTCAGGTTGGTGGCGATGACGGCATCCCACTGGTCGCGTTCCATCTTGGCGAACATCTTGTCGCGCGTGATGCCGGCGTTGTTCACCAGGATGTCGATCGGGCCGGCCTTGGCTTCGGCTTCGGCGACCATGGCCTGCACCGAGGCGATGTCGGCGACGTCGCCGGCGACCGGGATGAAGTCCTTGAAGCCGGCGGCTTCCATTTCCTTCAGCCACTCGTCCTTGTTGTCGAACTGCGGATGATAGGCGGCGACGACCTTGTGACCGGCCTTGGCCAGTTCCTGACAGATGGCGGTGCCAAGACCACCCATGGCGCCGGTAACGAGTGCGATTCTTTGCGTCATATTTTGGTTCCTCTGCTGCTGTTGTTGAAAAAGTACTGCTCCCTGCTCATCGAGCGGTCAGAACATGTGCTGACCACCGTTGATCGATATGTTGGCGCCCGTGACGAAGGCCGCCTCGTCCGAGGCGAGGTAGGCGACCAGGCCGGCGATTTCCTCGGGCTTGCCGAGACGCGAGACCGGGATCTGCGGCAGGATCTTAGAATCGAGGATCTCCTGCGGGATGGCCATGACCATCTTGGTGCCGATGTAGCCCGGCGAGATGGTATTCACCGTCACGCCGGCCTTCGCCACTTCCAGAGCCAGCGCCTTGGTGAAACCATGCATGCCGGCCTTGGCTGCCGAGTAGTTGGTCTGCCCGAAGGCGCCCTTCTGCCCGTTCACCGAGGAGACGT
>VFQM010001183.1_pt1 | contig 23996 bp, 16 predicted proteins | sample 3512391 | NCBI WGS metagenome assembly VFQM01 (sample SAMN10412369, study PRJNA504923) | tailings metagenome | isolation source: Replicate 1 from Balatoc abandoned mine | place: Philippines | reverse complement strand
CGCAAAGATGAACTCGAAGCCGCCTTCCCGCACCTGATCCGCGCCGACAGCCCCAACGCGGCTGTAGGCGCGGCGGTGGAGGGGTCGCCGCTGGCCAAGGTCACGCATGCGCAGCGCATGATGAGCCTCGACAACGCCTTCACCGATGACGAGGTCGCAGAGTTTGTCGCGCGGGTGCGGCGATTTCTTAATCTGCCCGACGATGCCCCAGTCGCGCTGACGGCGGAGGACAAGATTGACGGGCTGTCCTGCTCACTGCGCTACGAGCACGGCCTGCTGGTGCAGGCGGCCACGCGCGGCGATGGGAGTGTGGGGGAGGATGTGACCGCGAATGTGCGGACGATTGAGGATGTGCCCGCCCAGTTGCTCCCCGGCGAAAGCCGGGGTCCAGAGCGGCAAGGCGGGACGCTCGAAGCCACTGGACCCCGGCCTTCGCCGGGGCACGACTTTCCGTCGGTCTTCGAAATCCGCGGCGAGATTTACATGAGCAAAGCCGACTTTGCTGCACTCAATGCTGCGCAGCAAAATGCGGGTGCAAAGCTTTTCGCCAACCCGCGCAACGCCGCCGCCGGGTCGCTGCGGCAGAAGGATGCCAGCGTCACCGCCGCGCGCCCCTTGCGCTTCCTCGCGCACGGCTGGGGCGAGGTGAGCGCGCTGCCGGGCACCACGCAGAGCGAGGTCATGGCCGCCATTGCGTCGTGGGGCGTGCCCGTCTCGCCGCGTCTGACGCGCTGCGACACCACCGACACCGCGCTCGCGCATTACCGCGCTATCGAGGCCGAACGCGCCGACCTGCCTTATGATATCGACGGCGTGGTGTATAAGGTCGACCGGCTCGACTGGCAGGCGCGGCTGGGCTTTGTGGCCAAGGCCCCACGCTGGGCCATCGCGCATAAATTCCCCGCCGAACGCGCGCAAACGACGCTGGAGGCCATCGACATCCAGGTCGGGCGCACCGGCAAGCTCACCCCCGTCGGGCGCCTCACCCCCGTCACCGTCGGCGGCGTCGTGGTGTCGAACGTGACGCTCCACAATCGCGACGAAATCGCGCGCCTCGGCGTGCGCCCCGGCGACCGCGTGGTGGTGCAGCGCGCGGGCGATGTCATTCCGCAGATCGTTGACAATCTGACGCGCGATGAAGCGCGCGCGGCCTATGCTTTCCCCGACCACTGCCCGGTCTGCGGCAGCGAAGCCGTGGCCGAGGAGGGTGAGGTCGATGTGCGCTGCACCGCAGGCCTCACCTGCCGGGCGCAGCGTTTCGAACGCCTGCGCCATTTCGTCAGCCGCGGCGCGCTCGACATCGAGGGGCTGGGCGAAAAGAACATCGAGAAGTTCCTCGATTTGGGCTGGCTAGAGCACGGCCCCGCCGACATTTTCCGCCTGCGCGCGCGGCGCGATGCGATGCTCGCGCTGGGCAAGGATGTCGCCACCTCGGTCGACAATCTGCTCGCCTCGATCGAGGCCAAGCGCGCGCCCGACGCCGCGCGCCTGCTCTTCGGCCTCGGCATCCGCCATGTCGGCGCGGTGACGGCGCGCGATTTGCTCAAGGCCTTTGCCACATTACCAACGCTACGCGACGTGGCGACCCGCGCCCATGCCGGCGATGCCGACGCACTCGCCGAAATTACCGCCATCGACGGCATCGGCCCGGCGGTGGTCGAGGCACTGGGCGATTTCTTCCACGAACCGCACAATGTTGCGACATGGGAAGATTTGCTCGGCGAAGTCAGCCCGCCGCCCTATGTGGTCGAAACCCGGGCGTCCGCAGTATCGGGCCAGACCGTCGTCTTCACCGGCAAGCTCGAAACCATGAGCCGCGACGAAGCCAAGGCGCAGGCCGAAGCGTTGGGGGCAAAGGCCGCAGGTTCGGTCAGCGCCAAGACCGATCTGGTCGTCGCCGGGCCCGGCGCGGGCAGCAAACTCAAACAAGCCGCCGCACTCGGCATCCGCGTGATTGACGAGGCGGAGTGGGCGGCGATTGTGCAGGCGGCGGGGTAACACCTCTGCCCTCTCGTCATCCCGGATCAAGTCCGGGATGACGCCAAGGGTAGGTTGCGCTACACTCCCCCGCATGGCGTCAACCTCCTCCCGCCGCCTCCCCTGCGAAATCGACGCGCCGCTCAAGGACGGCCGCTGGGTGTGCCTGCGCACCATCCGGCCCAGCGATGAAGAACGCATCCGCGATGGCATTGAAGCCATGTCGGATCGGGCGCGTTACTTGCGCTTCTTTTCCGCCTTCCGCACTCCGCCCGACAGCATCGTCAAGCGGCTGAGCGCGGTCGACGGGCATGACCATATCGGCTGGGGGGCGATCCTGCTCGATGGACAGGAATATCCGCCGATTGCCGCCGCGCACGCCATCCGGCTGGATGACAAACCCGGCACGGGCGAGCTCGCCGTCGCGGTGCTCGATGAATATCAAGGGCTGGGTATCGCGCGCATGCTGGTGGCGGCGGTACTCGCCGACTGTGCCGAAGAGGATCTGTGCCGCCTTGAAATGCAGGTGCTGGGCGAAAACCGCGCGGCGGCGACGCTGCTGATCGGGCTGGGGGCCGAGGTGGTGGGAACGCAGGGCAGCGTCGATCACTTCATCCTCGACGCGCGCGCTGCGCTCGCCAGGCTGCGCGCCGAACCGCAGCCGCCGGGACTGGCGGCGGTGCTGGCTGAGCTTTGATCTCCATCATCATTGCGAGCGCAGCGAAGCAATCCAGAGCGGCACAGCACGGCAGTTATTCCCTTTAGACAAGGATATGCTCCCCGGCGAAAGCCGGGGTCCAGAGCGGCATGGCGCAAGGCTGCCCTGGGCCCCGGCTTTCGCCGGGGAGCAGCGTTCACCTTGGTTAAGCGGGATAATTGCCGGATTGCTTCGCTGCGCTCGCAATGACAAATTTTGTGAACGCCTGTCGAATCCATCGCGCCCTGCGCGTCTCTGGTGCATGGTCCCGCCATCATGCAGGGCCGGTGAAGGAGCAAGACCCATGCAATATATGCTGATGATCCACGAAGACGAAAGCGCCTACACGGGCCCCGATGGCGACGCGGTGATGGCCGACACGTTGGCCAAGCACACCGCGCTGGCGCACGCGCTGGTCGCCGCTGGCGTCCCCTTTTCGGGCGAACGCCTGAAGGGTGCCGACACCGCCACCACGCTACGCTGGAACAACGGCGCGTCGGAACTCCACGACGGCCCCTTTGCCGAAACGCACGAGGAACTGGGCGGTTTTTACATCGTCGACGTCGCCGACCTCGACGCCGCGATCGAATGGGCGCGGATGATCCCGGTGCCCGGCAAGGGCGCGATTGAAATCCGCCCGATCTGGCCGATGGGGTGACGCTGGCGGAAAGAATCGAAGATGCCCGGCCGCGCGTCGTTGCAGCGCTGGCCGGGCATTGCCGTGATCTGGATTTGGCCGAAGATGGCTTTGCCGACGCGGTCGCGGCGCTGCTCGCACTGCCAGGCGCCAAGCGCCCCACCAATGTCGCGGGCTGGCTATTCGTCACCGCCAAGCGCCGTATTGTCGATGTTGTACGCGGGGATGCGCGCCGCTCCGCGCTGCTGGCGCGCGAGGCGCTGACGGAGGATGACATGGGCGACATCATCGCCTTTCCCGATCCCTTCCCTGACGAACGGCTGCGGCTGATTTTCGCCTGCGCGCACCCGGCCATCGCCCCCGATGTGCGTATCGCGCTGGCATTGCGCACCATCTGCGGGGTGGCGATGGAACGGCTGGCGGCGGCCTTTCTGGTGCCGACCGCAACGCTTTATCAGCGCCTGACGCGCGCCAAGGCGAAGATCCGCGACGCGGGTATCGGTTTCGAGGTGCCCGAGCGCCGCCACTGGCCCGAACGCATCGAAGCGGTGCTGGCAACGCTCGAGCTCGGCTATGCCGTCGCCTATGCCTATGGCGCGGGCGCGCTCGATGCGGACCTTGCCCCCGAAGTGCGGCGGTTCGCCGGGCTGCTGACCGAGCTGGTCCCCGACGACCCAGAGGTTTTGGGGTTGGCAGCGCTCGTTGAACTGGCCGAATCGCGCCGCCCGGCGCGCGTCGACGCGGGCGGCATGATGATCCCGCTGTCACAGCAAGACGAGGGTCTATGGGACGATGCCGCCATCGCCCGTGCCCACAGCCTGATGCAGCGCGCCGCCAGGCTGGCGCACAGCGGTCCGCGCCAAATCAATGCCGCCATTCACCTCACCCACGCGCGCCGCAAGGGTGAGGGGCGCACCGACTGGGCCGCCATTGTCGCGCTCTATGACGTCCTCGCTGCCATCCGCCCAGGCCCGGCGGTTGCGACGGCGCGCGCGGTGGCATTGGCGCAGCGCGACGGGGCAGCAGCAGGACTCGCCGCGCTTGATGCCATCGACCCCGCCAGCGTCGCACATCACCGCGGCTGGCACAGCGCGCGGGGACACCTGCTGGCCGAGTTGGGGCGCCCGGGCGAGGCGCTGGCGGCGTTCGATCGTGCGTTGGCGCTGGCACCGCCACCTGCCGAGGCGGCCTATCTGGCAGCAGCCCGTGCAACGATCACGCCTGCGCCGGTTTCAAATGCAACCGGTTGATGCTAGGACGGCAGCTATGGCCGATACCGCCAGCCACGTATATGCCGCCCCGCCGCCGGGTGCCGCCGCCGACTGGACCATCCCGCAGCATTGGGAGGCGTTCAGCGCTGATGAACATGCGATGTGGGACCGGCTGTTTGCGCGCCAGACGGCGATGCTGCCCGGCCGCGCCGCCGACGCCTTTCTTCGCGGTATCGACGTGCTTCGCTTGGAAAAGCCGGGCATCCCCGACTACCGCGAACTCAATGCCCGGCTGATGGCGGCGACGGGGTGGCAGGTGGTCGCGGTGCCGGGGCTGGTCCCTGACGATGTGTTTTTCGATCATCTCGCCAACCGCCGCTTTCCGGCAGGCAATTTCATCCGCACGCCTGAACAGCTGGATTATTTGCAGGAACCGGATGTTTTTCTTGACGTCTTTGGCCGTGTGCCGATGCTCGCTGACCCGGTGTTTGCCGATTATATGGTCGCCTATGGCCAAGGCGGCTTGCGCAGCCTGAACTTCGGCGCGCTCGACAAGCTGGCGCGGCTGTACTGGTACACGGTCGAATTCGGCCTGATCCGTGAGGCGGCGGGGCTGCGCATTTATGGCGCGGGCATAGTGTCGAGCTATGGCGAAAGCGTCTTTGCACTCGACGATCCCAGCCCCAACCGCATCGGCTTTGACCTCGAACGGGTGATGCGCACGCGCTATCGCATCGACGATTATCAGCAGAATTATTTCGTGATCGACAGCTTGGACGAATTGCTGCGCGTGACGGTCGAAACCGATTTTGCACCGCTTTACGAACGGCTTGCCAATCTCGACGACATTGCCATCGCCGATATCGTGCCCGGCGACACCGTCATCACGCGCGGCACGCAGGACCATGCGCGCAACCGGGCTGCCTAATCAAACGTGACATCCACCACGCGGCCCCCGCGATAGGTGCAGGCGAAATCGCGCGGCATCATTTCGGGCGCGGCGACGGTGCCGCTGACCCGCCAGCTGCCCCCGTCCTGCGTCACGGCGTCGATAGCGCCGACGCGCGCGTCATCACCCAGCTCGCCCTCGGCGGCCCAGCTGCATGCTTCGACGGCGCGGGTTTCGGCGTTGTTGCTGCCCGGCACCCATTGGCGGTCGGTCTGGTCGGGGGCGCTGCGATATTCCTCATCGCGCGGCTCATAGCGATAATCGTCATCGCGCCGCTCACGTTCGCGCTCGCGCGATTTGCCCGCTGAATCGGCGATGGCGGCGATGGCGCCGATCAGCACAATGCCCGCAATCACGTCGCCCGCATCCACGCGGTCACGGTGCCAGTGGCGGCGGTGTTTCGCTTCAGCGGGCGAAACCGCGACCAGTATCGACGATGCCAGCACGGCAACACCCACCAGATTGATGGCAAAACGCTTCATGTCACAGGTCCCCACCCAATGGGCACGATCCGATATCGCGCGGCAGGATGGGGCTTTACCGCGACGAATCTGTCGCGCTGCTGAATGGGTTCAGCACACGCAGCGCGGTTTGGGCTTGGGCTTGTAATGACGCTTCTTGGGGTAGTGGCGTTTGCGCACCGGCACGCTCTCGTAAAAGGTCTCGGTCGTCACTGTTTCGGTCGTCACCGGTGCGCTGGTCACCGTGGTGACGATGATGCCCGGCGAATACCAGCCATAGCTCTGGCCATAGCTGGCCTGGCCATGCTGCCAATATCCGCCGCCGCCGTGCCAGCCGCGCTGGCGCTCTTCAACGCGGCGCACCGCATCGCTGCATTTGCTCTTGTCTTCGGCCTGGTCGATCAATCCGCCGGCCACTGCGCCCAGCGCGCCGCCGATCAGCGTGCCCGCAGTGCGACTGCCGCGCCCGGCGATACGGTTGCCAGCAAAACCGCCCAGCAGCCCGCCCAGAATCGACCCGCCGACGCCATTGTCGGGGCGGCAGGCCGTTTCCAGATCGCGGCGCAGCGCTTCTTCTTCGGCCCATTCGGCGTCGGACCAGGCCATATCCTGCCAGCCGCCATGCGCGGGGCGCGGGTCAAGCTGATCGCCGTCGAAGCGGCAGCGATATTCGCGTGCGTCGGCGCCTTCCTGCGTGCACAGCCACTGGCCCCGCGCATCGCCATGGCCGGTGCTGCGATATTCGGCCTCGATCGGCGCGGCGGTTGAAATGATGCGGCGTTCGGTGCGGACCACCGGCGCAGGGGCAACGGTCTGCGTTTCGATGCGGGTTTCGCTGTCATAGGTCACGCCATGCGCGGGTTGCTCGCTTGCGGCATCGACCGCTTCGCGCGCCGCCGCCGCCGCTTCGGCAGCCTTGTCCTGCGCGGCGTCGGATGTGTCGGCCCAGATCACCGCACTGGCCGCGACGCTCAACAGCAGCAAAGTCCGCATCATCTTTCCCCACCCTAAAGCCGGGGCCCACACCCCTTGGTTAATGGGGAGTTTAGCAAAGCGCACTGGCGCGGGCGATGCCGTTAACCCTGTTCGCGCCGTCCCGTTTTGGCGCAGCTCACCCTGCGAGCACGGGCGCGATGCGCGCCACCAGCGCCTCCGTCCCGGCCTGATCCTCGGCAGTGAAGCGCGCTGGAAGCGGGCTGTCGAGGTCGAGCACGCCGATCAATCGCTCGCCGACCACCACCGGGACGACCAGCTCGCTGCGGCTCGCGGCGTCGCAAGCGATATGCCCGGGAAAGGCGTGCCCATCATCGACCCGCTGGCTGGTCCGCGTCCGCGCCGCTGCGCCGCACACGCCCTTGTCCAGCGCAATGCGGATGCACGCCGATTTGCCCTGAAATGGCCCCAGCACCAGCTCGGTCCCGTCAAAGCGGTAAAACCCCGCCCAGTTGAGGTCGGGGATGAATTGCCACACCAGCGCCGCGACATTGGCCATATTGGCGATGGCATCGGGCTCGCCCGCCGTCACCGCCTCCGCCGCATCGGCGAGCTCAGCCCACAGGGCGGTGCGATCGGTCGCGATGGGGGCAAAGGTCAGGCTCACTTGACCGCCAGCCCCGTGTGCTGCGCGATGAAGCTGTACATGTCGGCGAACTCGGCAATCACCTTGTCGGTGGGCTTGCCTGATCCGTGCCCCGCGCGCGTTTCGATGCGGATCAGGTGCGGCTTGTCGCCAATCTTCGCCGCCTGCAATGCTGCGGCATATTTGAAGCTATGCCCCGGCACCACGCGGTCGTCGGTATCGGCGGTCGTCACCATGATCGCCGGGTAAGGCGTGGCGCCGCCGATATTGTGATAGGGCGAATAGGACAGCAGATTTTTGAAATCGGCTTCTTTGCTCGGATAGCCATAGTCATCGACCCAATAGCGCCCCGCCGTGAACCGGTCGAAGCGCAGCATGTCCATCACCCCCACGCCGGGCAGCGCGGCGGCAAACAGGTCGGGCCGCTGGTTGACCACTGCACCGACGAGCAACCCGCCGTTCGAGCGCCCCTCGATGGCCAAGCCATCCTTTTTGGTGATGCCCTTGGCGATCAGATATTCGCCCGCCGCGATGAAATCGTCGAACACATTCTGCTTGTTCGACAGCCGCCCGGCGTCGTGCCATTCTTTGCCATATTCGCCGCCGCCGCGCAGATTGGCGATGGCCAGCACGCCGCCCTTGTCGACCCAGGCGAGCCGCGTCGGCGAAAAGCCCGGCGTCATCGAGATATTGAACCCGCCGTACCCGTACAGCAACGTCGGCGCGCCGCCCTTCGCCACCACGCCCTTTTTCGCGATCACGAACATCGGCACCCGCGTGCCGTCTTTCGACGTGTAAAAATGCTGCTCGACGGTGAAATCGGCCGGATCAAAGGTCAGTTTCGGCTCGGCGAACAGGCTGCTTTTGCCCGTCGCGGTGTCGAGCCGATAAATGGTTGTCGGCCGCGCAAAGCTGGAAAAGGCATAGAAGGTTTCGGGATCGCCCGGCTTGCCGCCAAAGCCCGCCGCCGTCCCGATCGCACCCAGCGAAATTGTCGCCACCGGCTTGCCGTCCAGCGTCACCATCCGCGCATCCGACTTGGCATCGCCCAGATAAGACAGGATGATACGGTCGCCCACCGCCGACGCGCCGACCAATGTGCCGCTGCTTTCCGGCACAATCTCGACCGGCGCAATCCGCCGCTTGACGTCCAGCCGCACCAGCCGCTGCCGCGGTGCGCCCTGGTTGGTCAGGAAGGTAAAGGCGCTGCCCTGGTTGGCGACATATTCCCAGTTATTGGCAAAATCGGTGATGACCTTGATGGGCTGGCCGACGCCCGATTTGCCCAGCGGATAGAGCGTCAGGCCATAGCGCTCGTCGGTCCCCTCGGACGAGGTGACCAGCAGCCACGCGCCATCGTCGGTCACCTGAGCGCTGTGGTTCAGCTTGGGGCGGTCGGGCGTTGCATGCACCAGCACATCGGCGTCTTGGCGCGTCCCCAGCTTGTGGAAATGCACCGTGTGATTTTCATTGAGCGACTGGAATGCCGCCCCGTCGGCAGGCGCGGGGAAACGTGAATAGAAAAATCCGCTGCCATCCTTGTTCCAGCTGAGCCCCGAAAACTTCACCCAGCGAATCTCGTCGCTGACTTGCCTGCCGCTCGCGACATCGAGCACGCGCACGATGCGCCAGTCGGTCCCGCCGTCCTGCACCGAATAAAGCAGATGCTTGCCATCGGGCGACGGCTCCCACTCGCCCAGCGCCGTCGCGCCATCCTTGGCCCAAGTGTTGGGGTCGATCAGCACGCGCCCTTCGCCGGTCAGCCCGTCGCGCACATACAGCACCGACTGCGGCTGCAACCCGTCGTTGCGCGTATAGAAATAGCGGTTCCCCGCCTTGCGCGGCACGCCGAAGCGCTCATAATCAAACAGCTCGGTCATCCGCGCTGCAAAGGCCGCGCGCCCGGGCAGTTTGCTCAGATAATCGTTCGTCACCGCATTCTGCCGCGCGACCCAGTCGGCGACCTTGGGATTGACGCGCACATCATCCTCCAGCCAGCGATAGGGGTCGGGCACGGGCACGCCAAATTGCGGCTCGACCACATCCACGGTCTCTGTGACCGGATAGGCCAGCCGCGGCCCCGGCATGTCGGCGGGCGCCGCCGCATCCGTGCCAGCATCGGTGCTGGCCAGGGCAGGGGTGAAATTCAACGCGGCAACGCTGGCCAGCAAGACAGACAAGCGAACGGGTGCAGGCATGGCATCTCTCGGGTTTTCATGGGGGTCATGGCAATGCCGTGAAGATAGCGATTGGGGACGGGGGAGCAAGAGGGGGTGAGAGCTGACTTATCGCCAATCACCAATCAACACGAACGGCGCCCACACGCGCGGGTGCGAATAGCTGTTGCCACTTTCCTCAAAGCCCGGCCGATGGCGCATCGTTCGCATGGCCCGCTGCAGCGCCACCGCACGGTCACCATCCTGGGCCGGGTCCAATGTATCGATGATCAGTGGCGGCGCTGCGGCATCCAACACCGGCCAATGCGACGCCAACAAATTTTGCGCTCCGGCGAAAAGGAACGCACGCGCCAACCCGGAAAGCCCTGTTGCGCCAACGCTGCCGTCGCCGCCTGCACTGTTGCATGCCGACAGGATGACCCAATCGGCGTTCAGTCGCAGCGCGGCGATTTCTGACATTGCCAAATAGCCGTCGTTATCCGCGGTGGATTCGGCAGGGGGCGACAATACCAGCCCTGCCTCGCGTGCGCCCCCAACCTCTCCAGCCATCAGCGCATGGGTGGCGAAGGCCAGGATGCGAAAGCGGCCGAGCGGTGCCGCCATGACTGCCGGTTCGGTGGCATTGGCACGGAGCATAAGCATCGCATCTTTGCCGTAGCGCGCCGACACCGCCTGCAATTCAGTTGCGGTGCCGGGTAACTGTTCCAGTTTCCGCAGCGCTGACACCGCCACTGCTGGAGCGCCGCGTTTGGCGCGCCGCGAGGGTGGTCCGTCGAGCGCCGGATCGCCGACCCCGGCAAAGGGCAAGAGGTTGCCGACCGGCGGTCGCATCGCGGTGCGTTGCAGGTAAAATGTCTGCACCGACGGCAAATGGATTAACGCAAAATCATCGGCCAACCAGCCCGTGTCGCGCAGGGCCGCGGCATCATCATCCGCCCCTTCCGGCGCTGCGCTGACCAGGATTGAAAATGGCAACCGGCTGAGCGCACCGCCGCCGGTGACGAACAAATGGGTTTTGCCGGTCAGCGCCGGCAGCACTGGGGCAATCAGTTGCTGATACAAACGGTGCGCGGTTTTGCGGTCAAAGGCATTGGTTCCGGGCACCTCCTCCTCCCAGCTTAGTTGCTCGAGCGCGGTGCCATCGACACTGGCCCCGGCGAACCACAACAGCCGACGAATGTCGGTTTCCAGCGCGGCCTGCGGGACGTTGGCCTTGTGCCAAAACAGCTGGTCGCGGGTCAGCGCGATGATGTGCACGCCTTCCGGAGACGGCACGGCCACCAAAATGGCTTCTGTTTCAGACAAATGTGCCTGAACTGCAGGAGCGCCGACATTGGCAGGCCGGATCAAGTTGAAATAATCCGGATATTTGTCCGCAATCGCCTTCTGCAGGGCATCTCGGCGCTCGCGCAGAGCCGTCAGCTCGGTCTCGCGCTGCGTTCGTGCTGCGGCGGTGTTATAGTCAGCGACCCCCAGGCTGGAGGTCAGGGCGCGTTCGGCTTGGAATACGGCCGCTTCGGCTTGCTGCAACTGTTCGCCCAGGTCGCCGGTTACCGACCGACCAATGGACAATGCCGTGGCGCGGGCGGTTGTGCCCATCATCGCGCGTTGCAACAGCGTAAACCCAATGGCTCCGTCCGCCCCCCTTTTTGAACCTTCGCGCGCCATGGACCATGCGGCAAAATATTGATCGGCCAGTGACAAAAACAGCGGTTTGAATTGCGCCTCGCGCCGCAGCAAATTTTGCTGGGACGCTTCATCCGCGCCCGCGTCGATACGCAGCAGCTCGGCCCCCATAAACGCCTCGACAAGCAGCGTCATGGCGCGTTCGCCCTGCGATGGATCTTCCCCGAAAAACTGACCGGCGAGGAATTTGGCTTCAACCACCGCCTCGGTCGCGACGCGCTCCAGCCGCTTTTCCCGAATTCGCGCCAGGGTGGCTTCAAATTTCTCCGTGGCGTCTTGGCGTTTGCCTTGTTTGCCTTCGCTTTGTGCCCATAACGCCCAGTCGCTGATGACGTCGGCCTCGGGCATGACCGGCGGGCCAAAGCTCAACCCATCCTCGATCAACTGTTCTGCCGCGACCCAATCACCCGCCGCCCGCGCAATCCGTGCCCGCAGGCGTTGCACCAATCCGTAAAGCCCCGGCTGTTGCACAAACTGGCCCGACTTTATCTCGGTGGCCAAAGGGTCGAGCAGTTTGGTAGCATCGGCAAATCTGTCTTGCCGGATTTGCGCTTCCGCAACGCGCATGATCGCCATCGCATGGTCGTTTCCCTTAGCGGCCGATGGCAACTGTGCTTGCAGCAAAGCTTCAGCCTCACCCAGCCGCCCGTCGTCCGTCAGCAACGCAACCAGCAATAGGACCGCCCGATCATAGTCGCGCCAATGACGCAGGCTGGTGTCAAACGAGGTAATCGACTGGCGCAACGCAGACTGCGCATCTGCTGTCTCGCCCAAGCCGAAATGGCTTTCCCCCAACCGCAGCAACAACTGACCGGTCGTCATGTTGGCATTTCCCAGGCTCTGGCGGGCAGACGCGACTGCAGTGGCCAGCAGGTCCCTTGCTGCGGTCAATTGACCGGCTTGCAGCAAGGCATCCGCTGCTGCGATGTCCGCTTCAAGCGATTCTTCGCTGGCAAAGGTGGCGGCGACCGCGGCATAAGACTCGGCCTTGGCCAGCGCTTCGGCGCGCGCTTCCGCTTCTTCCGACGCATCGTAGCTATTGGCAATTTCGGTCCAGATCGCTGCCAGAATGGGCTCGGCAGGTTGATTTGCCGGGTCAATCAACGGAATGAGGGCGATCAGCGCTTCACGCTCTGCCGCACGTTGGCCTTGCGCCTTGTGACTTGCCGCCAACAGGGCAAGCACTTTCATTTGTTCGTTCAATGGCGTTTCGGGGCGCATCTCCATCGCCGCGCGCGCGCCTGCAAGCACTCTTGCCCCTTCAACAAATTTTCCAGCATTGAGCAATGCTTCGGCCAATGACAAACGGGCCGCTGAACATTGTGCCGTTGCCGAGCCTTCGTTGACGCACAATGGCGCCGCCTTGGCGGCCAACAAGGTGGCGAGTTCTTCCCAATCCTGACGCTCGCGCGCATCGGTGATCGCGGCATCGCGCGCAGCTTCATCGCCAATGACAGTTTCGCTAGCGCTCCCATTCGCGGTTTCCGGACGTGCCAGCGCGGCATCTTGTTGGAGATACGCATGGCTTGGCGTCACAAATAGGCTACACACCAGTGCCGAAAGCAACAGCCGCATAAGATCGATGCCCCCCCCCGCAAAACTATGCCTTTGCGGCCGATGGAGCGCAAGTTGGGGTTACGGTGCCGGTTGCAAAAACCCCCACTCCTCTGCGGCCTTTGCGGACCTCTGCGCCTCTGCGCGAAACCGCTTTCCTACACCCCCGGCGCTGTGGCATCATGATCCGAACGGCTCTTTCGCATCGTCCGTCCCGCCCGTCCGCGCTGTCCCGGCGGCCTGTCTTAAAGCCACAAAGGCCACACAGCGGGGGGTGGGTGGCCGTGACCTTTGTGACTTCAACCGCCCGCACGGCGCCGTGATGACGGCGGAGGGGATAGGGGGGTAGCCTCTACTTTCTGAGAAATGCGCGAGACGCGCGGTCCCACAGCGCCCGGCTCGGCCCGTTTTGCGCAGAGGCTAAGGAAATGGCTCCCCGGGTAGGATTCGAACCTACGACCGATCGATTAACAGTCGATTGCTCTACCGCTGAGCTACCGAGGAACACGCCCGCGTGGCGGGACAGGAGCGGGCCTATGCCGAAGCATCGGTTAATTTGCAAGGGGCTTTGGTTGTTTCGCTGTCGCGAAAGCCGCACCGGCCCGCACCCCCACCCGGCCGCCCAATCCAGTTTACCTTGTGGGCGGCCGGGTGGGGGTGCGGGCCGGTGCGGCACCCAGACAAAAGGCCGCCCCATTCAGACGATGAACTGCTCCATCGCGATGCGTTCGTCGAGCCCCTGGTCGGGGTCGAACAGCAGGGTGAGGGGACGGGTGCGGTCGATGGCGATATCGACGGTCGCGACGTCGCGGATTTCGCGCTGGTCGGCGACCGCGCTGACTGGGCGTTTGCTCGCCTCGCGCACGTTAAAGCGCACGCGCGTCGCCTCGGGCAAGATCGCGCCGCGCCAGCGGCGGGGACGGAACGGGCTGATCGGGGTCAGCGCCAGCATCGCCGAATCGAGAGGCAATATGGGGCCATTGGCGGACAGGTTATACGCGGTCGAACCGGCGGGGGTGGATACCAGCACGCCGTCGCACGCCAGCTCCTCGAGCATGGTGCGGCCGTTGACCACAACTTCCAGCTTCGCTGCCTGCCGCGTTTCGCGCAGCAGCGATATTTCGTTGATGGCGGGCACCACGTGCCGCTCGCCGCTGACGGTGGTGATATTGCCGCACAGCGGATTGACGATGAAGGTGCGCGCGTCGCGAATGCGGTCCAGCAGCAATTCGGGGCGAAACTCGTTCATCAAAAAGCCCACGGTGCCGCGGTTCATCCCGAACACCGGCAAAATGCGGCGGCTGTCGAGCATCTGGTGCAGCATGTGCAGCAGAAAACCATCGCCGCCCAGCGCGACGACCATGTCGGCCTCGGCCAGCGGCACGAAGGGATAGAGCGGGGCGAGCTCCGCCGCAGCGGCCTCGGCCCCCGGGGTCGGCGATGCGACGAGCGCGACGCGGTGCTGCATAATATTGGTCTATCCCCCGGTGACGCTCATATGGCGCGCGACAGCGGGCTCTTGCCCCGCCTTGATGACAAAATCATGCGCGCGCGGCTTGGCGCCAAGCGCGCGGTCGAGCAGCGGGTCGAGCGCGTCAGGACCGTCCGCGCGCAAGGCGGCGCGCAGGTCGACATGGTCGTCTTGGCCCAGGCACATATAAATGCGCCCCTGCGCGGTCAGCCGCATGCGGTTGCAACTGGTGCAAAAATTGTCCGACAGGGGGGTGATCAGGCCCAGCGTGACCGGCATGCCCGCGACGCTGAAATAGCGCGCCGGGCCGCCGGTCTTGTGGTCGACGGGCATGATTGCGCGCTCGGCGCGCAGCGGCGCGATAAACGCGTGCAGCGGGATATAATGGTCGCTGCGGTCGTCCGCGATCTCGCCCAGCGGCATCGTCTCGATCAGCGTCAGGTCACAACCGTTCGCCGCGCACCACTCCAGCATCGGCAGCAACTGGTCCTCGTTCAGCCCTTTGAGCGCGACCATGTTGATCTTAACCGCGATGCCCGCCGCCTGCGCCGCCGCGATGCCCATCAAGGCCTGCGCCAGATCGCCCACGCGGGTGATGTGGCGAAACGCGTCGGCATCCAGCGTATCGAGGCTGACATTGATCCGCCTTACCCCCGCTGCCGTCAGCGCCGGGGCATATTCGGCCAGCCGCATTGCGTTGGTGGTCAGCGTCAATTCATTGAGCCCATGCCCCAACATCGCGCCCAGCCGTGCGGCCAAATCGTCGATTCCGCGCCGGACCAGCGGCTCGCCGCCGGTTAGCCGCAATCGCGTCACCCCGCGCGCAACCAGTCGCCGCGCGATTACCTCAATCTCTTCCAGCGTCAGCAGCTCGCTGCGCGCCAGAAAGGTCATGTCTTCCGACATGCAATAGCGGCAACGCAGGTCGCAGCGGTCGGTCACCGAAATGCGGACATAGCTGATGCGGCGGCCGTGGCCGTCGGTCAGCGCTGGCGCGGTTGGGGCAGAAGGGGCGGTCATCGGCTCGGGCGGCCTTGTGACGCAAAAAGCAACGGCTTGGCAAGCAAAGGCTGCTATGCGTGTGCGATGCATAAGGGGACAATTTCAGGGGCGAGCGTCGCGCGGCACATTGGCATGCTGGCAGCGGCCACATCGACGCCGGTCGCGGCGCTGGTGGTGCAGGCCGATGCGCTCGACCGGATCAACCAGAGCGCGGGGATCGCGGCGGGCGATGCGGTGCTCGCGGAAATTGCGCGGCGGCTGGAAAGTTTCGCGGCCGACGAGTTCGGCCATGATTGCCTGGTGGCGCGGCTGGGCGGGCCACGTTTCCTGTTCCTCCCCCCGGCCGGAACCGCAGCGGGCGCGCTGGCGGCGCAGCAACGCGCGCTGCACGCCATTTTGGCGCAACCTTTTGTTGGCGATCCGCACGGCCGCATCGCCATCCGCCTGGCGCTCGCGAGTTTTACCGCTGACCAGCCATTCGACCGCGTGCTGATGCAGGCAACCAGCGCGCTGGCCCGCCCCGCTGCCAAGCGCGATGGTGCACAGGTCACGGCGGCGTTGGCGAACGGTGAGGTCGCGCTGCGCTACCAGCCGCAATATGCCATGGTCGGCGGGCACATGGTGGGGGTGGAGGCGCTGCTGCGCTGGCAACATCCCGAACTGGGCCTGCTCGGCGCGGCACCGCTGGTCACCGCGGCCGCGGCGGCGCGGCTGGAAACGCAATTGACGGCCCACGCCCATGCGCTCGCATTGGCCGAGGCGGCGGAGTGGCCAGCTTTGCTTGCCGACGTCCGCATCGCGCTCAATATCACCGCCGCCGATCTGGGTGATACCGGATTTGTTGCGCGTTTTGCTGCGTTGCTCGCGGAACACAAACTCCCGGCCAGCCGCTTCACGCTCGAACTCACCGAACAGGCGATGTTGGCCAGCCCGGACAGTGCGGCCGACCAGCTGGCGACGCTGCGCACGCTCGGTTGCCGCATCGCCGTCGACGATTTCGGCACCGGCTATTCCTCCTTGGCATTGCTCGCGCAGCTGCCGCTTGATTATCTCAAGATCGACGGTGGCTTTGTCCGTGCCATGGATGTCTCGGAGCGCGACCGCATCGTTGTGCGCGCCATCGCCGAACTCGCCCGCGCGTTGGGGCTCGCGGTCATTGCCGAAGGCGTGGAAACCGAAGCGCAGCGCGCCATGCTAGCCGGCCTAAGTGTCGATTACTGGCAAGGCTTTCTGGGCTCTGACCCAGTGACGAGCGACCGGCTGGCAGTGCTGCTTAGCTAGCCGCACGGGCCAGCTTCGCCAGCCCGCTCGACAATTGGACGGCGCCGTTCAGCCGCGCCGCCGCGCTAACCCAATTGCCGCTGACCGACAGCTTGTTGTCGGGCCGAATGCGTGCGCGGTCCTTCAGCCGGTCGACATAGGCCAAGAGGCCTGGAACATTGGCAAAACGGTCGCCGTGGAAACTCACCAACGCCCCTTTGGCTCCGATATCCAGCTTGGAAATTCCGGCCGCCTTGGCATTGCCCTTGATTTCCATCAGCAGGATCAGGTTCGCGGTCTCCGGGGGCAACGGCCCGAACCGGTCGATCATCTCGGCCGCAAAGGCGTCCAGACCGCTGCGTCCCTCGGCATCGTTGATACGGCGATAGAGCGCCATGCGCAGCGGCAAATCGGGCACATAATCTTCCGGAATCAGGATCGGCGCATCGACCGTGATGACCGGCGACATCGCCTCGCGCGGCGGGGCCAGGCCCGCGCCTTCGGCCTTGGCCGTCAAAATCGCTTCCTCGAGCATCGACTGGTACAGCTCGAACCCGACCTCGCGGATATGGCCTGATTGTTCATCGCCGACAAGATTGCCCGCGCCGCGAATGTCGAGGTCGTGGCTGGCCAGCTGGAACCCCGCCCCCAGCGTGTCGAGGTCGCCCAGCAGCTTCAGCCGCTTCTCTGCCGTTTCGGTAATCACGCCGTTGTCCGGCGTCGTGAGATAGGCATAGGCCCGCGTCTTGGATCGCCCGACGCGCCCGCGCAGCTGGTAAAGCTGGGCCAAACCGAACCGGTCGGCGCGGTGAATGACCAGCGTGTTGGCGCTGGGAATATCGAGCCCGCTTTCGACGATGGTAGTCGATACGAGCACATCATATTGCCGATCATAAAAGGCGCTCATACGCTCTTCGACCTCGCCCGGCGCCATTTGGCCGTGCGCCACGACATATTTTACCTCGGGTACACGCGTGCGCAGGAACTCCTCGATGTCGGGCAGGTCCTTGATGCGCGGTGTGACGAAGAAGCTCTGCCCGCCGCGATCATGTTCGCGCAGCAGCGCCTCGCGGATCACCACCGGATCCCACGGTGCCACATAAGTACGCACCGCCAGCCGGTCGACCGGCGGCGTTTGGATGACCGACAGCTCGCGCAGCCCCGACATGGCCATTTGCAATGTGCGCGGAATCGGCGTCGCGGTCAGTGTCAGCACATGAACGTCGGTTTTGAGCTGCTTAAGCCGTTCTTTGTGGACAACGCCAAAGCGCTGCTCTTCATCGACGATGACCAGCCCCAGCCGTTTGAATTCTACGGACTTGGCGAAAACAGCATGCGTGCCGACGACAATGTCGATGCTGCCATCGGCCAGCGCGTCGCGTGTCTTCTGCGCCTCGGCGGCGGGCACCAAACGCGACAGGCGGCCCAGATTGACCGGAAAGCCGCGAAATCGTTCGACGAAATTGCTGTAATGCTGGCGCGCGAGCAGCGTTGTCGGGCACACCACCGCGACCTGCATCCCTGCCATCGCCGCGACGAACGCCGCGCGCAGCGCCACCTCGGTCTTGCCAAAACCGACATCGCCGCACACCAACCGGTCCATCGGTTTGCCCGCCGCCAGATCGGCAAGCACGTCGCCAATGGCGCGGTCCTGATCGTCGGTTTCCTGATAGGGGAAGCGGTCGGCAAAGGCCGGGTAAGTGGCGTCGGCCTCCAACACATCGGCGGGGCGCAGCGCGCGCGCGGCAGCAGTCGCCAGCAGTTCGCCCGCAATCTCGCGGATGCGCTCTTTCATCCGCGCCTTGCGCCGCTGCCATGCCTCACCGCCCAGCTTGTCGAGCGCAACTCCCTCGCTCTCGCCGCCATAGCGCGACAGCACGTCGAGATTCTCGACCGGCACATACAGCTTGTCGCCGCCCGCATAGGTCAGCGCGACACAGTCGTGTGGGCTCTGGCCTACGGGGATGCTGGTCAGTCCTTCATAGCGGCCAATGCCATGGTCGATATGCACGACCAGATCGCCGACGCTGAGCGTCGCCAGTTCGGCTAGGAAAGCATCGGCGCTCTTGCGGCGCTTCTGGCGGCGTACCAGCCGCTCGCCCAATATATCCTGTTCGCTCAGTAGGCTGACCGCATCGCTGGCAAAGCCGTTGTCTATGGGCAGCACGACAAGCGCAGTGGTCCGCAGGTCCGCAGCCGTGCCCAACGCGGCTTGCCATCCGTCGGCCTCGGCAAGCATAGTTGCGCCATGTTCCTTCAGCAGCCCCGCCAGCCGGTCACGCGCGCCGCCTGAATAGCTGGCGATGATGGCCCGCCGCCCGGCGCGTTGTTCGGCGGCCAGATGCGCCGCGACGAGCGCATAGACATTGGCATCGGCGGCGCGCTCGGGCGCGAAGTCGCGTGCGGCGTGGACCGCCATGTCGATCACACTGGGCGCTTCGGGCGCATCAAAGGGGGTGACGAGGTGGATGGGACGCCCGGTCTCGGCGGCGCGCCACTCTTTGTCGCTCAGGTAGAGCGCGTCAGGGGCAAGCGGACGGTAACTGCCCGCAGCCCCGTCGGCTGCCGCCACCCGGTTGCCATGATAGTCATTGATGGCCTCAAATCGCTGCGCCGCGCTGGCGTCGACGCGGTGGCCACGCAGCATCGGTGCGTCGCCAATATGGTCGAACAGCGTGGCCAGCTTTTCCTCGAACAATGGCAGCCAATGGTCCATGCCGGCTTGCCGTCGCCCGTCGCTCACCGCCTGATAGAGCGGGTCGCCGGTTGCCGTCGCGCCGAACAATTCGCGATAGCGGGTACGGAAGCGCTTGATACTGGCTTCGTCGAGCAGGGTTTCACTGGCGGGCAACAAGGTGAAGCCGTCGATATGACCCTGTGAGCGCTGGTCGGCGGGGTCGAAGCGGCGCAGCGTTTCAATTTCGTCGCCAAAGAAATCGACACGAATCCCGCCCGGTTCGCCTGCGGGATACAAGTCAACGATGCCCCCTCGCACAGCGAATTCGCCCTGATCCGCTACCGTATCGACACGCGAAAAGCCGTTTGCGACCAACATAGCAACCAGCGCGTCGCGGTCGATCCGCGCGCCGGGTTTCAGGCTGGCCGCCAACTGGCGGATGCGAAACGGCGTCAGCGTGCGCTGGGTGATCGCGGCGATGGTGGTCAGGATCAGCTCGCCGCGCTGTGCCGGGGCCTGCAACGCGGCCAGCGTCGCTAGCCGTTCGGCGCTAACGCGCAAGCTTGGACCGGCCCGATCATAGGGCAGGCAATCCCACGCCGGAAAGCGGTGGATGATCAACTCGGGCGCGAAAAAGGGCGCGGCGTCGGCAATCGCCGCCATCGCGGCATCATCGGTGGCGATATAGACCAGTCGCCGGTCACTCGCGCGCGCCAGATCGGCGAGCAGCAACGGCAGGAAGCCGTCAGCGACGCGGGCGAGCGTATGCGGGCGCTGGCCCGCCAGAATGGCAGCAACGGCGTCGGTCACGGCTTGGCGATGTAGTTAAGACGGCGCAGCGCTGCGATCATCTTTGGGTTGGCCAGCGCCGCAGGCGGCTCGGCCCGGCCCAGCGCCCAAGCCATAATGTCCTCGTCATCCTGTTCGACCAGCGCTTCGAACCAAGCGATTTCGGCCTCATCCCACCCCGCTGAATGCGCGCCAAAAAACCCGCCGACCAGCGCATCGGCTTCACGCGTGCCGCGATAATGGGCACGGTATTTCAGGGCTTTCAGGCGGTCGTTCACAGCGACTTGGGAATCCGGTTGGGGCACGCATGCCGAATCTGGCGCGCGCGCGCTTTGCTTCTATAGTCGGGGGCGAGATAGCCATGCGACCCGACATCCTCAATCCCCTCTTTGCCGCGCTGACCGACCTGAAAGGTGTCGGGCCGCAGCTCGCCAAGCCGCTGGCGCGGTTGGGGTTGGAGCGCGTGGTCGATGCCCTGTTCCATCTGCCCACCGGGCTGATCACGCGTAAACCCGTCGCGCGGCTCGACGATGCGCAGCCGGGCGAACAAGTGATCGTCACCCTCACCGCGCGCGAATACCGCCCGGGCCGGTCCCCGCGCGCGCCGTTCGGCGTAGAGGCGTTCGACAGCGCGGGTGATCATGTCCGCCTCGTCTATTTCGGGCGGACCGCAGGACTGGCCAAAAAGCTGTTCCCTTTGGGCGAGCCGCGGATCGTGACCGGGCGGCTCGATCAATATGGCGACGTGCGCCAAATTGTGCACCCCGATCAGGCGCTGGTGCCGGGGGAGGGCGTCAGCGTGGCCGCCAGCGAAGCGATTTACCCGCTGACCGAAGGGCTCACTAGCGCGCGGCTGGCGGTGCTGGTGCGCGAAGGGCTGGCGCGCCGTCCCGCGCTCGACGAATGGATCGAACCCACGCTGCGAGCCAAACACGACTGGCCCGGCTGGGGCGAAGCGCTCGCCCGCGCACACGCCAGCCCGCACGATGTCGCCGCGCGCGACCGGATCGCCTATGACGAAATACTGGCAGGGCAGGTCGCGCTGATGCTGCTGCGCACCACCTTGCGCGCGCGGCGCGGGCGCGCGGTGGTTGGCGACGGGCGGCTGAGCGGGCGGTTGCAACTGCCCTTCGCGCCGACGGGCGCGCAGCGCCGCGTGATCGCGGAAATTGCCGCCGACATGGCCCAGCCAACCCCGATGCTGCGCATGCTGCAGGGCGATGTCGGGTCGGGCAAGACGCTGGTCGCGCTGCACGCGATGCTGGCAGCGGTTGAGGCGGGGCATCAGGCGGCGCTGCTTGCGCCCACCGAAATCTTGGCGCGCCAGCATTTTGCAACGTTGCAACGGCTGGCCGCCGGGACGGGAGTCGAGATCGCTATCCTCACCGGCCGCGACAAGGGGCGCGCGCGTGAGGCGACACTGATGGGGCTCGCTGACGGTAGCGTGCACATCCTCGTTGGCACGCATGCCATTTTTCAGGAGGCGGTCAGTTACCGCGATCTCGCGCTGGTGGTGGTCGATGAACAGCACCGTTTTGGCGTCGCGCAACGGCTGATGTTGGCGGACAAGGGGCGTGTGCCGCCGCATCTGTTGGTGATGACCGCGACGCCGATCCCGCGCACCTTGCTGCTCGCTAATCATGGCGAGATGGACGTGTCGCGGATCGACGAAATGCCGCCCGGGCGCACGCCGGTGGATACGCGCGTCGTATCGGTTGAGCGGTTAGATACGGTGATCGATGCACTGGCACGCCACATTGCCAGCGGCGCGCAGGCCTATTGGGTATGCCCTCTGGTCGCCGAAAGCGACAAGAGCGACCTCGCCGCTGCGGAAGAGCGCGCCGCGATGCTGCGCGCCCGCTTTGGCACGGACCGCGTCGGCTTGGTTCACGGGCGGATGAAGGGGCCTGAAAAAGATGACGTCATGGCGCAGTTTCAGTCAGGTGCGCTACCGCTGCTCGTCGCTACCACGGTCATCGAAGTCGGCGTCGATGTGCCTGCCGCCAGCCTGATGATCATTGAACATGCCGACCGCTTCGGCCTCGCCCAGCTGCACCAGCTGCGCGGGCGCGTGGGTCGGGGGAGCGCGCACTCGGTGTGTTTGCTGCTGCGCTCCGCCGCCCTGTCCGAAACCGCGCGCGAACGCTTGCGTTTGATGCGCGAGACGAACGACGGCTTTGTGATTGCCGAAAAGGATCTGGAGCTGCGCGGCGGCGGCGAGCTGCTCGGCCTCAAACAATCGGGTGATGCCGACTACCGGCTGGCGACACCCGAACAGCTGGTCCGGCTGCTCCCCGTCGCCCACGATGATGCTCGCTTGTTCGTCGAACGCGATGGTGGCCTGTCCGGCCCTCGCGGCGAAGCGATGCGCCAGTGCCTCTATCTGTTTGAACGCGATGCTGCGGTGCCGCTGCTGCGCAGCGGGTGACGCTTACTGGTCGGTACGGACGCCCAGCGCCTTCAGCAGCGGCAGATAGTCCTGCACCGGGATCATCCGATCAAACTGCACACCGGTCTTGCCGCCCAGCGACCAAATGACGCGCGCGGCGATGCGGCCAACGATCGGCATTTTGAAGATGATCATGTCGCCCACATCGAGCCCGCGCTCAAAGCGCATCAGCAAGCCGTCGGCGCTGATGTTAACGCAGGTGCCGATTTCCTGGCGGCCATCGGTCAGGATGAACGGCAAGCGACAGTAAATGTCGCTACGCGGCGCAATGCGCTGATCTAGGCCGTTATAAGTGGCGCGTGAGGGGTCGACTTTGTTCATTGGGGCCTGTCCCGAAACTGTTTCAAGCGGGTTGTGGCCCAAATCACACTAATAAAGAGTTAAAATCCGGCGCGGAATCTGGTCGGTTGAAGGCGACGATCACGGCGTGACGAGGCCGTGGCGCTTGCTGCCAAGGCTGACCGGAACGGGCGTGTCGCCCGGTGTCACCCGCATTGCCGGATCGCGCACGACACTGCCATCGACCTTGACCGCGCCTTCCTCGAGCTTGCGCCGCGCCTCTTTGTTCGAAGCAACAAAGCCCAGTTCGCGCAAAGCATCGACGATGGTTACACCGTCGGCACCAGCTGACACGCTGGGCAAATCGCCACCAACGCGGCCCTGTTCAAAGACTTGCGCTGCCGTTGCAGCAGCGTTCGCCGCGGCATCCGGCCCGCGGCATAAAGCCGTCACTGCATCGGCCAGCACCTTCTTTGCCGCGTTAATCTCCGCGCCCTCTAGCGCCTCGAGCCGCGCGATTTCATCCAGCGGCAGGTCGGTGAATAGCCGCAGAAATTTGCCGACATCGCGGTCATCGGCGTTGCGCCAATATTGCCAGAAGTCATAGTGCGGCAGCGCATCGTCGTTCAGCCACACCGCGCCGTCGGCGGTCTTTCCCATCTTCGCCCCGCTGGCGGTGGTCAACAGCGGCGTCGTGACGCCATACAGATCGGTGCCGTCCATGCGGCGGCCCAGCTCGATCCCGTTGACGATATTGCCCCACTGGTCAGACCCGCCCATCTGCAACCGCGCGCCGTGCGTCTGCGCCAGATGCCGATAGTCATAACCCTGCAAAATCATATAGTTGAATTCAAGGAAGGTCATCGGCTGTTCGCGTTCCAGCCGCAATTTTACGCTGTCAAACGTCAGCATGCGGTTGATGGTGAAATGCGTGCCGACGCTTTGCAGCAGCTCGATATAGCCCAGCTTACCCAACCAATCATGGTTGTTGACCATGATGGCGTCGGTGGGGCCGTCGCCAAAGGTCAGAAAGCGGTCAAAGATGGTGCGGATCGACGCGATATTGGCCTCAATCACTTCGTCGGTCAGCATCTTGCGGCTTTCGTCGCGCCCGGTCGGGTCGCCGATGCGCGTGGTGCCG
>VFQM010001182.1_pt1 | contig 24006 bp, 22 predicted proteins | sample 3512391 | NCBI WGS metagenome assembly VFQM01 (sample SAMN10412369, study PRJNA504923) | tailings metagenome | isolation source: Replicate 1 from Balatoc abandoned mine | place: Philippines | reverse complement strand
GGTAATCATCCCACACAGCCTTGGAGTATTTCTCACCAGCAGCTCCAGCAAATGCTGCATACTGACGGTTGTTGTACTTGCCTAGGTTGTTCAAGATCGTCTGGTACAGCTTCTGCTCAGCAGCGCTCAGAGGGATCGGACTAGCAAATCTATCCTCTACCATCTGTAGACTTAGCGCATCAATCTGATCGCGCATTTCCTTGAGAGCTTCGCCAGCTTCGCCGTACTTATCAGCTACTGAATTAAAGGCTGCAATGTTCTCATCGTACCCTACTAGCTTCTGTGGAAGCTTCTGGATAGCAGCTTCAATCTCAGCGTTAAGTTCAGCTGGAGTCATGCCGCGCTCAGCTGCTTGCTGGATGAGCGCCCTATCGTACTTGCCCATAGAAGCCTCAGCTCGCATACGTTCACCAGCCGGAGAGTCCATAGCGTGTTCGATGATCTCATTCTTGATCTTTCCTATACCGCGAGTAGCATCGAATAGCCCACGGATCTTAGCAGGCAACCACCGATTGGTGATCTCGATAGGAGTGCTCTCTTCCATAGCCATAGCCTTGGCTGCTTTACGTTCGCCTTGAACTACGGGAACATCAATACGCCCACGGATAGCCCTATCAATCTCAGGTGCCACAGAATCTTTAGCCATAGACGGCTGTTCACGCATGGCATTCTCGGGGTTGCCTCTAGCGTCCAATACGCTTTGAGGCGTATCCATATCCATCTGGGTGCGGTAGGATTCGCGCTCGCTGATGTTAGCAAAATAGTCTGCTTTAGTTTTGATTGCGTTTGTGCGAGCATCTTGGTACTTTTCTACAGCGTCCACAAATTCGTTAGCTAACTTTTTACCCTTAGTGTCCAGTTCTATGCCAGCACCTTCAAGCAGGTTCATGACAGCGACCACTTGCGCATTAGGCTTACCGTCATGCTGATCCAGTGTGCTCTCTACGTCAGCTAGTACACGCTTAGATATAGGCGTTCCGTCCACTTGCTTAGCTTCATGGAGGACATCGGCTAAGAAAGCTTTTGCGGCCGCATTACTAGCGCCGATAGCAGCGTTCAGTTCAGTATAAGCTTTTGTTAGCTTAGCGCTATCAAATCCTTGGCCCCCTACACCGGACTTTGTTTGCACAACATGTTGAGCCTCGTGGAGAAGACTTGAGCGCAGACTAGTCATATCACCACTAGTCATGTTCTCGGCTGCCTTCTTGGAGATGAAGATTTCGCCATCAACTTCCATAGCAGGATAGCCCATTAGATCATTGACAAAGTTTACACGAACATTCTCTAGTGATGGTGCAATCTTGTATAGGCTAGGATGATCGAGCAACTCACCTAGAGTAGCGGAAGCGTCAACACCGTTGCGCAGCTTGCGTAGCATACGTACACGTAGATCATCATTGATCTTAGAATCGGAGTCAGAGATTTGGAACTTGCGCTGACCGTTAACAGAATCGTAAGCTCTTCCTGCCTTCTCTTGTTCTGCCATAGCTTCACGAGAGACTAGGTTTTCGGGAAGGATCATCGCTAGCACATCATTGCTATCTCTACCCTTAATATCAGTAGCAACTACCTCACGGCCAAGATCATTGACGGCTGAGTAGATATCGTTAAAGGACACGTCTAGATCTGCACCCGTAACAGCGCGCACAGCATTACGTGCGCCAGCTAGAATGTCTCTAGCTACGCCTGCGACTGAGCCTAGTGGCTTAGCTCTAGCTCTAACTACTTCTCCTACAAAGTGGCCCATCAGCTCCTTGTTGAATAGATCGGGATTGGTAGTAGCGCTGTCTTTGCCGAGCTGGGCTTCTGTAGCACGTAGCGCATTCTTGGCTACAGTGTTACCACTCTTTGCAGCGGTTAGCACACGATTCACAGCATTACCGTACTTCGTATCCCCAAGCAGCGAAGACATGACAGCACCACGGCCTTCGCGGGGACTGTGTTGACCAGCGTGAGTACCTTCGTGGTAGCCACGGATGATGGTACCGACCGCATCCTTTGGATTGACACGATCAGTAAAGATGTACATCTTACCATTATCGACCTTGTAGGCTGCACGAGCGTTGCCGCTCATATCAAGACCGACTGACTCAGGATTAGGCACGAACGCTAACTTGCCCTGCTGCTCCATGTTGAGGATGTCAATCGCCTTTTGAGAGTTATCCTTAACTAGAGAGCGGATGATCTCACTAGTGTCCTTGACAAACTTCTTTATGTTGAGCGCTGGGGCAGCTGTAGTAGCTCCACCTTCTTCCATCGCCATAGCTTTTGGAAGATTAGCAGCGAGCTGTTCGATGCGCTTACCGATTTCAGAGGTAGCCGCAGGAGCCTGCTGTGCCTGAGCTGCTTGCGCAACAGGAGCTGCCGGAGTAGAAGGTGTCCACTTTGGCTTACCCTTCTGGCTCTTCTGATTCTTAGCATTAGCCTGTGCTAGCAGCTGCTCTATGTTGAGCTGCTCCTTAGTTACAGCTGGATTAGCCACATCAAATGAACGGGCAGCGTCAGCGATGGCTTTTAGTCTCTGGTCAGGAGTTAAGTTTCTACTCTGATCGGCCGCAGCCATGAGCGCTTCTTTACGGCGCTTGTTGCGGTCAGCATTCTGTCGCTTTAGCTCATCTTCGATAAGCTTGTTGTCCCGCTTCTGCTGTTCCTTAAGAGTAGCTTCGGCAGTCTTCGCAAGCTCGGCGTTCTGTCTGTCAGTTTCAGAAGACATGACAAAGCCCCCAGCTGGCCTCTTCGGCTGCTTAGGTTCGTTGAGTGGCAGACTTAGTTGTTGTGGTTCTTGTGCTACCGGTGCTACTTCGGCAGGCTGCTGCTGAGTGTCAAATCTATCTAGCTCGGCTTGTGCGTTGCGCTGTTCACGCTGAGCGGCGGCTAGTGTGTTAAGTGTAGCCTGTGAGGTATCTCCATTCTCTACGCGATCACGCAGATTCTCAACTCTGCTAGTAGCGTTGTCTAGCTGTGCCACAATACCGTTGCGCTGATTCTCAAGATCAGTTTCGGCAGCACGTTCACGGTTACGTTGGTTCCAAGCCACGCGCTCCTCAGCCGCCTTTAGGTCGGCTTCCCTTTGTGCGATAGCAGGATCTACTCCGACATCAGTAGCAGGGAACATATCAGCAGTTAGCTGCTGTTGCTGCTCACTTACGGGAGGTAGGTTGAGATCGTTAGTAGGACGTGCCGGCTCTCTAGTTACGATATTTGCCAGCCCACGCTGAACTGCGCCTGGAGCAAGTTCTGCTTGACGCTTCTTTATGTCTGCCTTATAAGCCGCGTTAGCACCAATTGTGGTAGCAGGCCCACCGACAGCCAAGGTTTGAATTAGAGTATCAAGAGAAGTATCCCCGAAGTTCTCCACTCCCTTACGCACATTTTCGCGCATAAGCTCACGTCCGGCCTCTGTGCCGAATTCGTGTGAATAGGACAGCATTTGGTCAAAGCCTAACTGACCGGCATTGGATGCCAGTTCACTTAGGTATTCAGCACCAGTAGCTGCTACCACTCTAGCCTTACGGCTGCGCACAGTAGCTAGCAAGCTCTGCTCTAGCGCTTTCTTAGTTAGCCCTCCAGTGAACTTACTGGCCAGCTTCTTAGCCACAACAGCGCCAGCCCCGAGCACGCCGCCCAGAGCTTCGCTACCAAACTCAATTGCCACATTGCCGGCCGCGTATTCCACTGCGTCGTCGTAGTCAGCGCCGTAGCCGCCCTGTTCTGGTGGCAGCATGGCCTGCACTAGAGCTTGATTGTAGACAGCCTTAGCAGCCGGGATAGCGCCAGCAGCAGCGCCCGCACCGCCGCCAGCAGCAGCGCCAAGGGGATTGCCGCCAGTAGCAGCAAAGCCAACGACACCGCCAGCCAGCGAGCCCGCAGTGGGTAGGATCTGTTCTAATGTAGAAGCTTGCCCTAGGTTGCGTGAGATACGCTCAGTTCCAGACCCAAGTTGCGCCTTAGTCTCATCAGCTACTTTCTGCGCAGCTGCTAGCCTTGCTTGCGCAATAGCAGCATCACGCCCAGCCTTCTCTCGCTCAGCGGAAAACTCGCCGCTAGCGACACGCTTGTTGAGCGCGTCAATATCACTGAGTAGCTTAGCTTCTACAGCCTTCGCTTCCTCCGGCGTGTAGTCTTCATTGATGAATTGCGGGCGTGCCGCTTCTCCGGGACCGAAAAACACGCTACGCTTCTTCGCCTTGCCAGAACGCAGATCTGCTAGCTGCTGTTGTAGTTTTCCTAATTCAATATCTTCTTTAGGAGTTAGCTGCTCAGCTAGCGCTGCATTAACTTCCGTACTAGCGTTGGCCGCTTGGCGGTTGGCGAACAAGTTGGCAACTGCTAGACCTAGCCCAGTAGTTGGTTTATCTGAGAGAAGTACGTCCTCTACAAACCCTCGCTTATATTCTTGTTCAGGAATGGGGGCAGCTGCTGTGTTATCCTCAGCATTGGTGTCTTCTTGTGGTGCAGGAGCATAGCTGGCCTTTAGTCTCTCGTAAGCCTTCTTGTCTTCTTCAGTTGGAGTGTAGTTTGTAAAGTCGTACAGAGATGCAGTACTACGCTTCTTGCGTGCCATCAATTATTCCTCTTGGTATTTAGGAGCAATAAGAACTCCCAGACCTCTTCCGTAATTTCCCGGACGACCGCCCTTATTGCCACCCGTAAATCCGCCTAGACGTGCGGCAAAGATTTTGCCAGCGTCTGTGCCGTTTGCCCTTGCTTGAGTGATCGCATCTTCTGCTTGACGTAATGCTTCCATAGCATTGATACGACCGGCCGCAATAGCATCATCTAGGATGTACTTATATGAATCAATGAGCGCCAGCGCACGTTGACTATCTGGCACATCAGCACCAGAAGATTCGCGCGCTTTAGCGCTAGCTTCCTTAGCTCTCTGTCCAAGTTCTGCCCAGCCAAGTTTAGTTCGATCACGACTAGCGCGGATCTGTTCGTCGCCAACACGCATGTCGAGATCGTGCTTTGCTATATTACGCTTAATTGCAGCAGGAGCATCAGCGGCCGTGACTTCGGCAACTGTAGCCTCAGCGCTGCCCTTACGAACACTTAAATCGCTTAGCTTAGCGTCGTTCTCAATCTTCTTTACTTCTTCTGGGCTGGCTTCAACTTCTCGAATGGGATCACCGTAAGAGTTGACTTCGCGCCACATGTACTTACCGCCGACTTTCTCTAGTCTACGATCAGCCACTGTACGCTTAGTTCTTGCCTCAGCTCTGGTTTCTCTAGCCAGCTCTCGTTCTGCTTCTAGCTTGTCTCTTAGTTTGGCCTTGTCCATTTCTGCCATATTACCGGCGATATCAGAAAAGGCTTGCCCTAGTCCGCCCATTGCTCCCCAACTCATCAGACACCTCCCTGCGGCATAGGCATAGGCGGAGCGCCTTGCGCTTCCATGCCCTGCTGCGGTGCCTGCTGCTGTTGCTGACCTGCCTGCCCCATCTGTTGCGCAGAAGTTGCCATATAGATCTCGGCTCTGTCCATGACCTTCTTAGGGACATTGTAATCGTCTTGCAAGAAATCAGAGATCTGCTCTACCCAACCATCTTCTGCTAGTAGAATCCTAGCCGATGGCTCAAATGGAAGTTGCTCGGCTAGCTGTTCGCTCAGCTGCATAAGAAACTGCGCAATGACTACGCCTGGATCTTTAGAGTTCTGTGCTTGCTCGATCACTTCGTAGCCGCCGTCATCAATGAGGTTCTTGCTTAGAGTTAGCATGATGGCCAGATCATCTTGTTCGTCTTTCGTAAGCTCTTGTTCGCTTACGTCGGATTCTTGTTCTACCATTTTGTCTTCAATTGCCATTATGTTCTCCGTCAGTACTTAGTGGGATTAGACATTCCGGCAAGCTGCACTTGAGTATTGAAGTCGCCGATAGTCGGAGCAGCCGGAACTACAATGCCCCCTGACTCAGAATATCCGGGTGAAATCTGCTGCATGGTATTGAAGCTACGAAACTGATCTAGCCCACGTTGCTTTCTAAAACGCTGTAGCTGATTCATCTGATCTTCTAGTTTCGATTGGAACAGCATATTAACCGCTCCGTATTTAGCCTCATCCCCCATCAGTGCCCTGTCTTCTTTAGCCTTGAAATTGGCTTCTCTTTTCGCCTTCTTCTCAGCGGCCTTGCCCTCAAGAAATCCACCTACTAGTCCTAGACCGGCTGTGATGGGATTGAATCCCTCAGCCGCCTTCGCCCAATACCCTGCCATTAGCCGCCACCTCCAAAGTAGTTCTTAAGGATGTTGTTCATATTCTTCTGGAAGAAGTTAGACATGCCTGATGTTACCTCCGGTGTGTAAAGCTCGGGATCCATCAGCGCCATTTGATTGATGCTGTTAAGCATGTCTAGTGAACTTCCAAACTGCTGAGTGAACAGATTGCGTCCGAAGTTCTGCTGTGCCATCCAGTCTTGCATCTGGTAATCTTGTGTCTGCTGATCCAGCGCAGCTGCCTGCTGGGCTAGAGGAGCGGCAGCCTCGATAGCTGACCGCTCCGCTGCTCCTGCCGCGATGGAACTGTTGATGCCGCCACGAGTAGCTGCCATCTCTGCTCCACGTCTACGTGCGTTCTCGATGTAAGAAGAATCAGAACTGAGTAGACTTTCCAGATTGCCTTTAACTGTGTCAATGCCCGGTCTAGCAGCTGGGAATTGAGGAGCGGGCTGGCCCATTCCCGGTTGCTGTGGCATTGCCGGGTTGTTTGTAAAGTAGTTAATTAGTGCCATATAAATCTCCTTAATTACTCCTAGCGCCGGTAGTAGTTGCTTGAAGAACTAAGACCTGAATAACGTGTGAAGGTTCCGGTAACGTCACGTCGTCGTTTCTTCCGCTAAACTTTAGCTGAACAGAAATGCCACGAGCTGCTACGTCAGTGTAGTTAGTAGCTGAGAAGTATTCGGACGTAAGCAGCTTGGGTTTTCTAGGTAAGTCTATATGCTGTGGTTCAGAGTAGTGAGGCTCGTAGTCCATGCTATCCGTAGCCATTCCGTTAGTGGCTACTTGCAACTTAGTCTGTCCCTTGGACAATCCATGAATTCTAATCTTTTGTAGACTTGTGAAGTCTACTGGATTGTCGCCGAAGAACCAGTTAAGTTCTAAGAAGTGCGGGATGTAGTCTCCGTCAAATGAATCTCCTACCTCCATCTCATAAACATAGTAACTCATTAGCGCTCCTCTCCTCCTTCGTCATAAGTCTGTCCCTTATGGGCCACATGAATGCGCTCTTGCCCGCTATCGTCCAGTTCGGAGCTTACAGCTGCCGGAATTAGTGCGTCTCTAGTGACACGATAAGGGTTAGAGTTGGGGTTTGTGGCAGTTAGAAAATACTTTTGCTTAGAGAATGTCGGCGTGCTCTGGTTGCCGTAGTTCATCGTCATGGTGAGAACGTAGCCATCAGCAAACGCTAGCTTATACTGGTTCTTTGAACGCACGGGCCAAGCCACGACAACTTCCGTACTTGAATTAGCGCTCCGCACTAGCCGTGGACGGAGCCAAGGGCTCACTTGCTGAGACATAGGATTACCTAAGAAATCTCCGTATTCAGACGTTTGTGCTAAAGTGTAAATGCCGTAGGCGTTAGCGTACACGGGGAAGCCCATATCAGTTACTGTGTATTCCACAGCCCCGAGTTTTGGGCTAATGGTCTGTGTAGCAAAGTTATCTACTGTAGTACCTGATAGACCAGTGATACTTTTGCGCCCGAAGATTCCTAGCATTGTGCCAGATAGTGGCAGTAGGCCAGTCACTTCATCACCGATAGCCCAAGAGCTTGCACCTTCTGCCCCGTCAAAATTGTATGGCTCTCCGACAACTGAGATGTCAACTCTGCCTGAGTTATACCCTAGAGCTAGATGGCCGTGATGGTACGCTAAGTGCCTTGGCTTGTCTTTGGCCAGCTCTGGCTGAGTGGCGATGTGATAGAAGTATTCTCCGTTGTAAGCGAAGCCCCTGAACACACCGTTAGCGCCGTAGATACTATCTAATTGAGGATCGCCATAAAAGTTAGCACTGATAAAAGTATATCTGCTTCTATTATTTTCAACTGCGTCATAAGTCGGCAATCCATTGTAGCGCATATCGGCGGACACTTTACCAATCCAATTCTTTTCAGTGGGAGGGATAGCTGAATGGATATCATAGTCTTGAAAGATAAAAGGCGGCGGAGTTCCCCCTTCTACTAATTCCAAGTTTGGCATCAGCTGCATAAACCCTTTAGCTGTTCCTAACTTTAAGGAACCTTCTTGTACATAAGATGCAACAAGTTCACCCTTGATGATAGTATCAGGCTCTCCTTGTTCTACAAAGTAGTACTCTACAGATCCTCCATCAAAGTAAACCTTCAATCTAACTTTGTTCAGTTTAACTCTGATGCACATATCTCCGCTGTCTGCATAATCTGGCACGTTACCAAGCTCTGGATAAAACCGCAGACCGATGGCGTAGTCTAGAAAATTACCAGCTTGGATTTCTTGTAGACCAAAAGCAGAATCTTCTGCACCTAGCGTGGCGGTGTAAGTGCCGCTGTCAAGAACGACCCACTTCTTCTCTTCTGATGTGCCAGTTTCTACAACTGAGAAATCGGATAGTGTAAATGGCTGGCTACTAGAAACGGGTGTGCCGATTGCGGTGTACGCACCGTTATCGTAAGACAGGGCTTGCATGGATAGTACCCCGGCAGGCGCTACAGCGAACGCTGCTGCATACCTAGCTGCTGCTACGTCATCTAATTCTTTATCTTTAGCTCTAACTAGAAAAGTTACTTTGTAAGACACGTCTAGCTTAGCGCCAGTTACTACCGCAGTCGGCGGCATACTGGCATCTAGCTGATTAAAATCCCGCAAAATCAAATTAGTGTAAGAGTTAGAAGCTTTGTATTCTTTCGTTGGAGGAGGTGCCGCTTCACCAATAGTAAATGTATGCGGTGTAGTGGTGAGGACTGGTCCGTTGGACAGTGTGGCTACAGCTACGACACTGTATTTAGCCGCTGCTAGAGTAGCACTATCCGCAGCAAAATCGGGAGCTGTCCCAGTAATGTCAACAGAAACAGCAGTTGTTACGTTAGTTACAGTGTACTTTAATGACGCCACAGAGATGCCAGATTGGATTGATACTCTAAAGGGTACAGTGGCACCAGTTTCGTACACTGCCCCATTAGTCGGGAATCTAAGTTCTACAGCTTCACCTGTGATCTCACTGCCACCAATAGTGCATGTGTCAAAATACACAGCGCGGTCTGTCTGAAACAGCCTACCTCTAACTAACATCTGTACGGATACTACGTTAGGAGGTGGCACTACAGAGAAATTTAAGTTGATGAATCCATCACGTAATTCGTTAGTAGCCTTTTCTGAGCCGAACACCATCGCAGTACCGCCGTCTGCGAACGTGTACTTAAGCCCGATGGAGGCAAAGGCGTTTCCTTTTTTGCCGGCTGTGGATCTAGCTCTAGCAGCTACTGATACAGTACTACCGGGAACCGGGTAGAACTTGTAATTGTTAATTACGGCAGTATCGTGCATAGCGTCCGGCGGGTCGGCACCGATCTTTACAGCGTAACTACCAGAGTCAGCGTACCCAGATTCGGACACAACGGCGACTGGCCCGAGTTCGCTGTTTCCTACAACAGCAGTACTCCAGCCACTTAAATCACCTGTTTCAAAACTTGGATTTTCTAATGCCACGTTAGGTTACCTCTACTGTATTTGTAGGAGAATATTCTACTAGACCAGTGCCGTCAATTCCCGGAGCCACTATAGTACCAGTCTCGCCGTCCCAAGACACAAATGCGTCGGCGTAGATATAAACAGTGTCTTCATCGAGCAACGCAGAAGCTTCAATGTTATAAACTTGCGGAGATGTCGAGGTCTTCCAGCCGTTAACCTGCGCAGGCAAGTTAGTGATAGTCATGCGTTGCTGTAGCAATTGGGCGCTACCGGCATCACCTTCAGTAGATGTCGGCCCTTGTACTCCGACATTCTGCCTATTTTGATTTTTGCTAGTTAACTTGCCTGATTTAACTCTGCCATCTTTGAAGTTTACCCACCAGCCTTGGTGTACAAATTTCCAGCCGAAATCGTACGGTCCAGGACTGTCCTCTTCCATTACTTGTTTGATATTTCTACTTACAAACAAAGATGCATTGTTATCCGTGTCGATTCTAGGATCATCTGGCGCATAGTTCTCGATATCTACGACTGCGTACAGTCTATCTCTGAACCAGTGTAGTCCAGAAATGGCGCCTGGTAATTCCCCGACATTATCTCGAAGATATTCCTGTGCTTGAGTGATCAAAGCGTAGTGCCGATCTGCTGACATCATTGGTGAAGGATGGACACTTGCCCACACAGCGTCGTTCGGTATACGATTCATATCAAATACCACTATTACGTGTAATTCAACTCCGCCTATTGTGGTAAACCCGGTAGCTATTCCGTATGGAGCACCTTCTGCATTTACTGCAATCTGATATTGTGAATAATCTACAGTGGTTGCTGCCTCAACGAGTAGTACATCATCGACGGCTGCCAACGGACTTCCATCATAGCGCGTATACCCATCAATTCGCTTCTGCCCCTGAAAGTCCACCTGCTCATAGTTCAGCGAATCTAATACAGACCCAGGAGGGGCAGTGAGCTTGGGGGATTGTAGATCCAGCCCCTTATCTAATGCTAGGATGTTCGGAATAAGCTCGCTCATTAGTACGCCTCATATCTGCTCATGCCCCATCGCGGAGTGGGCATCAGCGCTTTATCTGCTCTACTCTTGTAGAAGTTAGCCCACCTATTAGCGTAAGCAAACAGAGTAGGATTCTTGTCGTATTGCGCGATATTCTCAAGCGCACGCCAAGCGATCCAATCGTGATACTCTTCGTCTAATAGCACAGGCTCGTCATCTGGAGCTGTGAACTGCTGTGGAGCTGTGTCGTACACTAGTGAAATGTTAAAAGGATCTAGTGTCTGTGGATAGAACACTAGGCTGCCCTCAAAGTCTTCACTATAGTACACAGGAAGAGTGGCGCTGCCTTTAATGTACTCCAGTTCTTTGTACGTCCAATTGTTCCAAGGAATGTAAATGCAAGGACTCGGAGATTCACCATACTTATACGTAACTACACTTTCGTACCGAATGGTTCTGATAAGTGGATCAATCAGCCTTAAGTCATAACTGCCCTTTTGCTCGTAAACAAATGTACCATTGCCAGGATCTGGGCTTACTTCTGTAAATGTCTCTCCGGGAATTACATTACTACCTTGAGGATCTTCGATTTCCAACTGACCAGCAGCTGATCCGCTAGCCCAGTTGGAAACAAAAGTATCTCTAACGGTAAACTCAAATCCACTATCGTCGCCGCGAAAACGCGTTCCGGGAGCAACGTCCCCAAGGGCACGCGCTCCCGAATTGATTTTGATTCTTGGGTGCAAAGTGGTGTTCAGCTCTTTCGAGCCGAACTCCCACTCATCTCTTTCCATTTGCAGAGTCTTCCACGCCTCCGCAACCATGCGCTTAATGCGAGGATACAGGCGACGGCCAGACTCAGGATCATTCCAATTTTCCCATGTCAATTCGTCAAGTTCATTCGCAGACTCCTGAATGACGCGGTTGCACAACTGCAAATAATTAGCCATAATGATTCCTTAAATATTCTATTGCTGCTGTTAGGATAGTCTCATTATCTTGAAAATGCCCAAGACCCGTGTTGCATTTATCACATAACAGACCTCTGACTTTTCCGCTGCTGTGGTCATGATCTACGTAGAGAGTTCTATAATTAGAATCTACTTCATCTTTTTGGCATATAGCACACTTATGTTGTTGCGCCTTGAGCATGGCGTAGTAAGCAGTCGCGGTCAATCCATATCTAGTCTTAATCTGACTAAGCCTAGCTTTCTCAGGAGTATGTGTCCTTTTATAGTAACCTTTGTAATAGTCGCTTGTACATGATTTACAAGCATTACGACGGCCGTCAAGTGCTTTGTTATGCAAACTGAATTGTTCCACTGGTTTCTGTTGTTTGCATTTTGTGCAAAATTTGACGGCCATCGTCTTTCTCCATTAGTCGTTGATAGCAGCTTCCAGCATAGCGCTTTCAGCACGGGGTAGTGCATCATCGTTATCTAGCTTGATGAGCCCCTTCTCAATAGCTCTGGTCAGATCGCCAGACTTGGGCCACCGCCCAAACATCTGCCGGTACTTTTCTCGTGGGCGCTGAATCTTCAACTTGTTCTGCTCATGTGAAGTCAGTACTTCAGGACCGGGATTAATCTCAATGACCTGATAAGGGAAGCTTGGTGTGCGCACTACGGTTTCGCGGAAAGCCTCTCGGCCATTAGCGTCCGGCGCAATAGTCTGCTTCTTTCTATTTACAACTGCATCGTTCAGTCCGCGCACTACGCGCATCGGGACTACGATGTCTACGCCACGGGGCAGTGTAGCCTCATAGCCGTTGCAGTTTACATACACTGGAATGTTAGCAGAACCGGGAGTCGGATCTTCTAGCACTCGAATCTTGGCATAACCCGGAGGAACCGAGTCTTGGTGGGAAGCTAGCATGGGCACGGTGCGGCCGTTTAGTTTAGCTTCGATGATCTTTAGGATATCTTCTTTACTAGCAGTACGCTCTAGCGGGACTCGCAGGTGCTTTGCATACTCGCGCAGCTGGGCGATAGTTAAATCCTTAAGGTCTGGGTTTTGAATAGTTGACATAATTGGGTATCTCCTAGATACTGAGGGGCGGCGATGCCGCTGGTAAAAGAGGGGGAACCGAAGCTCCCCCTCCAAGTAACGATTAGTCGTCTAGCAGGTAATCGTTGGTGTAGCCGAAGTACGGATCGACCGGCTCACGATCAGCGAGTTCGCCGATAATGACAGCACCGACGTGGATCTCAACGTCTTCGGCCAGAGTTTCGCCAGTGGTGACAGCCGCTACGAGATCTACTGGACCAGCCAGCTTTTCCACAGCAGTGTCAACAACTTGGCGTGCAGTGGTTAGCACTGCCGCAGGCGCAAAGGCGTCGGGATCACTAGTGGGCGAAGTGAACTTACCTTCGTTACCAGCTAGCGGGCCGTAGCGATACACGATCTCTGGATTACCGTCAGCGCCTAGACGCTGCGTGTAACCGATGGACACCTGTAGCAGACCGGTATCACCGATAGCGTATGCCCACACCTTAGTTACAACCTGATTCTCCCCGATAGGAAAGAACTTCATTACATCTGCGGTGGTGAGCACAGTCCCACTTGGGATCTTGATTACACCTTCGATGGTGTACTCCTTCCCACTGTAGATACCACGCTGCTTAACACCTTGCGCCATTAGGCGAGACTTAAAAGTAGCCATTATTCTTTATCTCCTATCTTATTCAGAAGCCGCAACTTCTACGCGCATCATCCACTCTTCGTTTAGACGAACAGCGACGTACCACATCTTCCAGCTGGCAAAGCCGCGCTGAGCTAGCGGATCTTCGTAGGTAGCCTTCGGGTTCTGGATGGTGATAGTAGCACTATCCATACCACGTAGGGGCACTACGCCGAAAGCATCCTGACCTACGATGACGATTGGGTAAACGTCAGCTGCCACACCGTCACGGCTTAGTACGCCAGTCGGTGAACCGCCGGCACCCCAGAACGGAGTTAGCTGCGGAGATAGGATGAAACGGATATCTTGGAACTTACCGATTTCGTACTCGGAAAGTAGCTGCATGTTGGAGTACTTTTCACGAACAACGAACTCAGGTAGATCGCGCAGGTCAGGCTCTAGGTTGCTATGGCCAAAGGCAACGAACGCAGGAGCGACCGGCTCGGTGGCGATTAGCTGTGAAGCCTTGAGCACACGGGTAATGTGCTTAGCGCGATTAGCCTTCAGGAAGCGCTGTGCAGCAACTAGGTCAGCTGCCTGCACTACGTCGGTTACAGTAGCACGGCTAGTAGCAGCGCCAGAGTAAAGAACAGCAGTACCACCAACCAGCTCTTCCCAGATTAGAGCTTCCTTAGTGGAAGCCGCCTGCTCGCCGAGGCCCATAGAAATCTTCTGTAGGTTCGGGTCTTCGTGAGTATCAACAATGACATCGCTGAAGCTTACCCAACCACCGTACTGGTTCACCATAGTAGTGACATCTTCGTACTGTAGCTGGTTAGGAGCAGGAGTTACGCCTTCTACTAGAGCAGTAGTGTTGATAGCGAACGGAACAAAGCGCCGCCACTTAACGATCTGGCCCTTATTCTTCGGTAGCTGCTCTACCTTAGCGAAACGCTCTAGTACTAGCACGGGTTCGGCATGTGCTAGGAAGTTGGCGACTGCATACAGACCAACGCGCGGAGAAATATCTCCGTAAGTCATGGGACTAAAAGACATGTGTTATACCTCTCTCAATTAAATCACCCAGAAATTTACGCGCCAAACCGTTCTTTACGGATTTGCTCGTAATACTTGTTGAACAGGGCATTCGGATCGTCTGGGAGACCGACCTTTCCTTGTGCGTTAGGGGAGCCGACACTTGCGGCACCTTCCTTCTTGCGCTTACGCTCTGCTTCAATTTGTGTAGCCTTGGGATCTGGCTGCTTTTGTGCAGCAGGTACTTCCTGCTTGCTGCCGTTTCCAGTGTTCAACTCAGGATATTTAGCTAGCATAGCATCTGAGTATAGTCTGAAAGCGGTTGCCACTTCATCAGCGCTACTTGATTCTGCTAGCGCTACGATTCCCTTTGGCTGTTCTTGCTTCCACTCTTTCCAAGCCGGGCTATTGAAAACTTCAGCCGCATTCGGGTACATTTGAAGTAGTCGATCAGCTTCCGCCGTTTCGTACTCTTCGATCTCGCGTTGCCTCAACAGGGAAATAGTTTCCTTTTCGCGGTTAAGGGTATCGGTCTCGATCCCAACCAAGGCATCTCCAAGAGCGGACTCAAGGATAGAGGCGAGTTCGGGATCAATGTCCTCGATGGACTTGAACTTCTCTTTAACCTTCCCTAGAACACTAGCGGAAGGGCGATTTGAGGGAGAAGCTAGCTGCCGTTGCAGCTCTTCTAGCCTTTCATCGTACTTCTTCATATCCCGGCTGACGGCCTTCATACGACCAGCTTGGCTGCGGAAATGATGAATCTCTCGATCCGTCTTTTCCTTCTCCTTCCTAAGCTCTTCAATCTGAGCCTTGAGAGTAGCTAGTTCGTCTTTGCCATCTTTATCGGCGGGATCGCCATCGGCCCCTTCGGGCGGATCGGCGTCATTGCCGGAGTCATCTCCAGCGTTTACCTCTTCATCCTCTGATTCAGCGTTCGGATCACTGTCATCTACTGGCAGGTCGGAATCGTCCTCATCATCGGTAGGTTTTGGTTCATCTTCGACAGTAGAATTAACAAAAAGTTCATCTACCTTTACGGTGTCTCCTTCCTTAAGGGCACCGCTAATTTCCATAAATAGCTTGTTTGCTTCTTTTTCAGACAGCTCAGTTGACATATGCCTTCCTTTTGATTAGCGGCTTAGCGCGGCTTTCTCTTCTGCGAGGATCTCTGAAATCAGAGCTAGTGCTCCTCGGAGTTTAAGGGAATCGTCCCACGAACCTGCCTGAATTAGCAAGTCTGTTTTACGTTCCTTCGTTTGTAGGAGCCATTTCTTGAATGACTCCCACTCTGGACCATGATAGTTCATCACTAGTGGCTCTTTCATTAGACCCCCTCGCCCTTAGTCGCAGCTAGATCAATCTCAGCTTGGTAGCTGTCTGCTTCTTGCTGCTTTCTGGCTTCCTGGATGGATAGTGTGAATGCCTTGGTCATATTGTTCTCTCTAGCAATACGCTCACTGGACATCAGCTTAGCGGCTGCTTCCTTATCGCGCTGAGCTAGCTTGAGAATTTCTGTTTCCTTTTCGTTCTGGCTTACTGCTACGCGAGCTTCTGATTCTACGAGACGTGCCTTAGCGGCTGCCATGCGCTCCTCATGCTCCATAATCTCACGAGCTTGCGCTTGCTGCGATTCAAATGCCAACTGGTTCTCTTTGAGGGTAATCTCTCTGGCTTTCAGTTGTAGTTCAAGCATAGCTGGATCGGGCTGAGCATTAGCTGCGCGTTCCTCTTCTTCGGCCTGTACCTGATCTGTAGGCTTGATGATGTGCCTAGATGGCAGATTCATCATCTCAATTCGCATTCTCGCAAGTTCACCAACATTGAGATGCTTGGCTACTTCTGGGTTCTGGGCAGATTCTACAGAAAGCTTTTCAAGATCACGCAGATAAAGCTGCTTGTTCTTGTACTCAGTAGAAGTTCTAACGTCTACAGAAAACACACCCTTGATATCAGGATTAGGATTGTACTGCATGTTCCACGCATACCAGTTTTCAATGATAGGAGTGGTCATGTTGTCGTCCCAGTCTTCTGACATAAAGTCTAGGAGAGTGGTCGAAGCAGTACGAACCATCAGCTGTCCAGTAGCAGTGTCTCCGACTTCAGGAGAAGTCAGTCCGGCCGTAATGAGCGGGATACCTGATTCTTCTTCTGCAAATCCTTGAGCCATCTGCATGATAGGAATGATGTTCTGCGTTACGTTAGGTACGTTAAAGAACTGAATAGCTTGCTGCACTTGAGCCTGTGGATCGGTCAGATACCACATCTGTCCGGGCTCCAGTACCCATTCACCGTTAGCCGGCTCGATAAGTCCCTTCTGTAGAGCTACCTGCGGACCAGACGACAGAGAACTGTTATCTAGGATCATATGCCAACTTTCGTTGACAACTCTCTGGGCATCTTCCATCATTAGGGGAACGCCGAAACCAAACACTGAAGCTGGGTCTTTTTCCCAATTACATGCGTAATACGGAATGGTGTACGCTTCTTCGATGTCAGCCAGCTCAATGCGAATGACCTGCCCTTGGCATGCCCAAACTTCGCCATAGTATTCACAGTCTTCAGACTCGTAAGCAGGTTCAATCCCTACAGCTTCCAGATGTTCCTTCTGGATAGGACCGTGGTATTCAAGTACGGTGTAGCGATCCTTGTATAGATTGGGATTGTTCTCCGACAGTCTGGCAAAGTCTGCCCAGCTCTCTGACTGGTACTCTCTCGGCTTCTGCTCCAGCACCTTCTTGATAGCTTCAGGCCGAAAGCCCTTATGCTTTAGCAGCTTCTTCAACTCTAGCGATGTCATCGGGTGAACTTCGATGGCATCTTGGATAGCAGTAACATCTTCGACTGTCTCGTCTGGATAGAAGAACCAAGGATTGATACGCTTAATCACAGGTGCCGTATCTACATCAATGACGGTTTCCCAGATCTGCGTGTCGGGCAGCTGCCTGTACGCACGCACTAAACGCCCTTCGCTCTTCGGGCCTTTGAGAATACCTGTGCCCAAGATGACGCGATCAGCCATAGCTCTGCGACAATTATATGAGTACTTGCTATTCTCTAGCTGTGTCTCGATAGTCTCTGACATTTTAACGCAAGCTTCAAGATTGTTAGCGTCTGCGATGTCCTTGCTAGGAAGCAGATCCCAATTCTTATTTGAAGTTCCGAATTGCATAGACACAGTTTGAGCCAGAGCGATATTGCACTTGGAACGTACAATATTCACGTCTGGCCTATTGCGATTGAAGCGTGGCTGGAACGGAGTCTCAGGCTTGGTTAGTGCGTTGTCCTTAGCTAGCTTACCGTAGTAAAGCTCAGCTGACCTAAGCCACTGCTGCTCTTTGCCAGCTCGCTTATCAGCACGCTCACCGAACTTAGCTTGGATACTACTAGCGAGATCTTCTAGCAGACTTTCATTCTCTGCCTGATCTTCTAGCATATCCTCAGCTGAGTCTTCCTCACCCGGCTCGATCTCCAGTTCGTCGTCTTTTTCTTCGATGTCAATCATAGGTTATACTTTCGTCCTGTGCTAACGACCGGCGATCTGCGTAGCTGGTCAGTTGATTTTGCTCGGATTAGATTGTTCTGTACGTAGCGAGTAGCGTCCATCAAGTGGTCATTAGACTTAACGATGCGTCCCTTCAGATCTCTACGGTATAGCATGAACTCTCTCGGCCACTCTTGGAGTGTATTGAACACCTTGAAGTTTCCCGTAGTCATGCGTTGCCACAGATTCTGAAGTCCTGAGTCTACTTCGTTGTTAGCTGGAAGTAGGTTCAAACCTAGATCTCTGTAAGATCTTAGGATCTGCGTACCGTCACTTGCAGATCTGCCTCTAGCGGCCGGATCAATGACGCCAGGAATCCACGGACCTCTAGCTCTGATAGCTGCTGCATGCACAGCAGGAGGAGCTTCCTTACCGTAGTACTCGTCGTAGATGTAAATAGTATCAGTCTGCGGATCAATCGCTGCCCACACTGCTGCCGTTACATTCCAGCCTACGTCTAGTGCAAACATACGCTTGTAGTAATCAGGAATGACGAATGGTTTTACTAGGATGGATTCGATGGCAATTGGGTATACATTACCACTGCCCATTGACGGCTTGCCAGATCTACGGGCTTCCCGCAAGTGAGGAGCGGTGTCTGCTAGCATCTGGTCCTTCTTATCATCAGTAAGCCAAGGAGCGTCGTCCCAGCCTGCTTGAATGATAGCCTTGTGACTCTTGATGTCTTTGAATCTGGCATCTTCAGAGTCTTCAGCGTCAGGATCTTTCTCTGTCTGGATGTTGATTAAACGCTCAGCTCCAGCTAGATAATCCGCTGTCTCTGAGAACTTAACCACCATCGGAGTAAGCCCCTTAAGCGGGGTGAACGTGACGTAGATGATACCGTTCGTTGTCATGGTACGTAGCAGACATTCGTTATAGATTTCTTGAGGACATTCTTCGTCCATCCAAATCCAGTCCATGTCCGTACCGAAGAAGGCGTCGATCTTCTGTTCGTAGTTCTTGAAGCCGATGGTAGACCATCCGCCTGAGACGTGCTTGACTTGGATAATGTCAATTCCCTGAGGCACGCCTTGCAGTGCGTACCAGTCCCCGAGCTTATCCTTTGGGATCATGCCTGTGCCCCAAGCGCCAATAGGTCCGATCAGTTCTTTCTGCACTACGTCTCGCGTAGATCTAGCGGTAGAACCTACCACCCAGCCCTTCGTAGGCTTGCTGAAGCGCTTACCTCTCCACCAGCTGGGGTATACACCCGTGGCATGGCAGGCGGCTTCAAAAGCCCCTGAGATGGATTTACCAGTACGGTTACCAGCTAGGAACAGCCGTTCATTATACATCGCTCCAGCATCGAAGAATGCCCTGTGCTTCGGGCAGTTCTCGATCCCAAATGGAGTTCCTACAACAAACCACTTATCAATGCCCGCCGACTTGCTCACCTCTTCGTACTTAGACATGAGAGCTGCCAGCTTCATCAGCTTGGCAATCTCTGCCTGAGCCTTGTCTTCTTCAGTAGCCTTGACTGGGCCAGTCTCAAGATCAAACGCTGGCTTGATGAAATCTAGATCTGACTCAGAGAAATCAATCTTCATCTGAGTCCTCGCTATTGGCGTCTAGTACAATACCACTCAGTAGTCGCTGGGAATCGCTAAGCTCTGGAGTGTTACGTTTAATGAAGTCGTGTGTTTGCTTTGCGATCTTGGCACGCAGCTCGTCGATGTTGATGTTGGTATTCTCAACCTCGCTCTTAACTTCAGTCCTATCTGCCCATCCGTACTTGTTCTTCATGTTGAAGACCCAGAGCGGAGTGTTGAACTGTTTGTTGCTAAGATTCTTTCGAGCCTGTCCTTCCCACCACGCCAAAGCTAGGGTTCTCCCGAACTCTACTAGCTTGGCGAATACCGGATTGTCGTCAATCTGGCGGTGGTACTCTTTGATTGTGATCTTCATTTCAGAGGCTACCTCTGCATCGGAGTAGCCTTCTGAGTAAAGATTAACCAGTTCGCGTGCCCAATCCTTAGTTTTAGTTTGGGCGTTAGTAGTCATGTTACTCTACGATAGCCTCAGTGATGGAGCGCATACCCTCCCGCGCCTCTGCGGCAGCAGTAGGATCACGCTCGTCAAACCACCCGCCCTTACCGTTTGGAGATAGGTAGTTCTTTACATCTTCTGATGCTAGCACCTTGGCTAGAGGGAAGCACACTGGCTTACCATCATCATCTGCGGCTACGCCTACTAGGATCAGTTCTTCCTTCTCAGTCTCGATATTGAAAGCTTCCATGATGCCTAGCTGGTTATCGTATGCACCCTGATAGAACATAGCTAGTAGGCTATCAAGGTACTGGGATTCTTCTTTGTTGGTAAACTTATACAGGACTGGGCTAAACTCAACTTCAGTCTCAGCTTGCTGATTACCTAGGTCTTGCATTTCTAGTTGTTCGGCGACTAGGGCGCCTTCGTTGTTGATATCGGTCATTGGTCTCAGGACTCCGTGGTTGTGAGATCTGGCGGCTACGCTGCTGGAGCTAACGCTCGGCTCGGTGAGTAGCGGCAAATGTTAAACGCTAAAAAGCCCCGCTGTAGGGCACTCTATCCTTTAACATCCGGTAGGGGTCTATAGTTAGTTCGTACTAAGTAGAACGCTGGCTATCATTAAATGGATGTGGCAGAGTACCGTTACAGCGAGGAGGTTACTTGGTTAGGCTACGATACCAGCAGCCTTAAGCTTTGCTAGAAAAGTGTTAAGCTCAACTACAATCGCGGCAGCGTCTGCTCCTGCGAAGTCAGCTTGGGTAGCTGCTTGCTTTACAGTACCAGCAGTGGTAGTAGTAGCCGGACCGATAGAAGCGGGGATAATGCGGCGAAGGGTATTCTTTTGAGTTGTATTAAATCCGAACATATTTTCTGAATAAGCCATCTTGTTTACTCCTGTATCAAGTTGTTGCTCTTCTTCATATTGATGCGTGCAGGAATTACTCGTAGGTTGTAGGGCACGTTCAGTCCTGAACTAGTCTTCCCCCGCAACGGATAATAATGATCTACGTGGTGCTTAATTCCAGTGCATCGTGATAGGCGCTGGGCCATTTTATAGAAAGCTACTATCTCGTTCTTATCAACCCAAGGTGGGGTAGCTTCCCGTTCTCTTCGCCGTCGCGCATTGCAGAGTGCCCGCGCTTTTTCTGGATTAGCTGCGTAACTAGCTCTCGCACGTTGGCGTATGTAGTCTCTATTCCTAGATTGCCAGTCTTTGTTTACTGCAAGTATGTGGTCTTTTTTCTTTACGTATCTATGTTGGGAAGAAGCTTTAACCTTGTCTGGATTTTGTTTCTTCCATTCGCTGGCCTTATCTATGAACTTCTGTTTGTTAGCTTGGTAATATTTTCTGGCGTAGTCTGGATCTTTGTGTCTGCCCACAGCAAAGCACCTCCAAAATTAACTTGGTTGGTTGCCATAGCGTGGTATCCTACAGATGTCCGGTAATAGACTGGCTGGAGTACCCTTTTCCTTGAGTACATCCTCTTTGGTTACAACTAGCCCCTTTTCCTCCGTGATCTACCCGCTTTGCCGGAATCAGCTAGGCTCTTCAAGAATCCTAACCAGCAGTAGCAGTTATATCACTACCCGTTAGAGTGGCTAGTAGAATCTCTGTCATCCTACCAACATCGTCACAGGACACACAACTTAACAGTTATGTGGAGTACTCAGGAATAGTTCCTCCGTCCACAGCCTCACGGTTAGTGGAGAGCTATAACCCTAGCTCCGACCTCGACCACCGGATTACTCCAGCTTCGGATCACGTCTCGGGTCGCAAGGGGTCAGCGTTGCCCGAACTATTAATGGGGTTAGTGAGTCTCCATCCCCGCAGGCTCCCTCGCCTACCGGGCATCACTAGTTTTACACAGAAGAGATTGCCTAGACTTTTCTACCTTGCAGCGACCTAGACAGCGCCCATCACCCAAAGCTTCGAGGATCGGATGCCAGTTTACAACTGGACTAACGGGAGGTGTGCCATAAAACTTACGACACTTAGATAGGGATTCTTTACAAAAGTTCAATGGGGTTCCCTGCGTCGGCTGTAAGCTGTTCAGCTTCTATTCATACATTATCACCGCGAGGATCGCCAGCATGTGGCTTTGATAAATCATAAAGTAGCTGGTTAGCTCCTTCGTACACTACCTTTCCTTTGTGCTTCACTGTCATATTGTACACAGTCCAAGGATTAACCTTTGTACCTGCTGTTCTTGGAAAGTCAACCGTCAAATTTTTAGGGTCGTACTTCTCCCACAGGGGAGCGATGTAGCTATCCCACAAACCACGGTCTAGTCTCTTACAAGCGTACGGACTCCGGTGTAAGATACACCCGAACGGATTAGTAGCCCAGTTCTTCTCTAGCTGTCTTCTTCTGGTAGCTTGTTTGCTTTTATGATGTCGCTGTCCTCTTCGCCGCTTGCCTTGCCCTCTAACCCAGCTGATGTACTTCCTCTTCTCCTCTGCTGACATACGAGCTAGCTCCGCCTGTCTTGTCTCCTCCGAGAGCTTGCACAAGCCCCTCTGTTCCATGACGAACAGCTCACCCGGCATCACCCTACCTTGAGCATCTAGACGTGGCTTGTAGACCGCTACAGGAGCTTCTACGATGGGCACCTGCTTTTGGTATAGCAGGGTATCCAGTTGCAACCATTCTTCAATTGTTAAGAAGTCACCATTCTCGTGCATAATTCCTCCAAATCGTTCAGTCATTGGACAGCTAACTTTTCAAATGGTTCCTCGAAAATTTTACTAGGGGGGGGTCATTTTTTTGGGAGTTCCCGACTGGATGTTGGGCCCCACTACGTTGCCCTACCCGGTCGCTAGACGGCGGGGGATACCGGGGGGGGTGCGGCTGGGGGTGTGCTGGTCGGGTAGTACACTAGCGGGGTAGCGACGTAGCGTTGTGGTGCAGGGGTGCGGTAGCGTGGTGGTGACGTAGGGAACGGGCACGGGCTGGATGGTGGGGCCAGACTAGGCGGTATGGGACAGGGGGCAGGGGGGCATGCGTTACCAGTAAAGATTCCCCGGTGAAATGTTATAACATTACATTGTTAAGATTCTGTTAAGTGAATGAAGTCTGAATATAGCTAATAGTTATATGCGATTAACGTACTTTTAACCTTTGGCTGGGTGGACCTGTTATACTGCACGGGCGAGGCGGCATTGTGGCCGGTTCGGGTTCATTGACAGTTTAGGGTTATGGGTTCCGGGTTGTAGTACCGGCCGCGCGTCCTTGCGCGTCCGGCTGATTGAAACGTTATCAGTAAAAACTTAACTCGGAGAATGCAAACATGGCAAAATTGAATGTTGATCTGGCGGGCATGGCTGCTGCGTTTAACGCTATGCAAACCGTACAGGCACAAGCCGCCGACGCGCTGCAACGTATCGCAGAACGCGACGGGGTATTGATCGACGCCAAAAACGTGAAAGACAACGCGGAAACCGTCGCGGGTGACTTGTGGCGGGATGTGTTCCAAGTCGCTAGTGCGGTATATACGGCGACCGTTGACTGCGTTGATTCGCGGGACATGGTGATCCACGCCGTACTAAAGCAATTCCTCGATGTTGAAAAGGGCGCAAAGAAAACAACGGCGGGACAATACGCCAGTACCGCGCGCAGCCTGCTGGCGCATGTCACCAAAAACCGCGAAGATATTGCGGAATATGGCGACAAGAATCGCCGGCAGATCCTCGACGCGATGCGGGATAAGTCCCATGCTGAATTGTTGAAAAAGGTACAGGACGCGACAAAGGAAGCCCGCTTCATTGTGAAGCATGGCGACACGGAAGCCCGCAAACTGCTTGCGGATTGCCTACAGACGATCAAGGTCATTTATGGCCCGATCAAGGCGCGCAAGGAAGGCGAAAAGGCGGCAGCAGTAGCCGATAAGGAGCTGGCCGACCTGCGGCAACGTCACCCGACGGCGCCGATGACGGTTGAAACCGTGGCGGCTGATATCGTGGCGGATGATGAAGAAAACGGCGAATTGAAGCATGCGGTAGCGTGAAGCAAACCCCCGGAATCCATAATCCTAGACTGTTAAATCTAGACTAATGACAACCCAGCCGGGCAACCGGCTGGGCTTTTGTCGTTCCTGCGATCCGGCTAGGACGGGACAGGCCGGAAAGTGTTATTGATAAAA
>VFQM010001181.1_pt1 | contig 24014 bp, 17 predicted proteins | sample 3512391 | NCBI WGS metagenome assembly VFQM01 (sample SAMN10412369, study PRJNA504923) | tailings metagenome | isolation source: Replicate 1 from Balatoc abandoned mine | place: Philippines | reverse complement strand
CCAATTATTAACCCCTCTATTTAAAATGATTTTCCATTCTTTTTCTTGAGGAACTACATACAAAGCGTAGGTTCCTTTTTTCACTTTTTGACCGCCAAAAAGCACTTCTTGACCAAAAGTAATTTTGGTAGCTTCATTGGCTCCAGCTCTCCAAACTTGACCGAAAGGAACCAGTTCTCCGAAAATTTTTCTTCCTTTTACCGCTGGTCTACCATATTCTACTGAAATTTTGGTCACCGAAAATTGCTGTTCTACGGTTTGTCTTGGGCTTACAGCTGGAATGTTATATTGTTGAGCAAAAGCGTGTACACTTACTGCCAATGCCAAAGAAAATATCAGTTTTTTCATAATGTTAAATTTTTATAAAGATAAAAAAAATAGTTAATGATAAAATAGAATATAAAAAAAATCCTTTAAGGTTTTGAAACCTTAAAGGATTAGTATTTCTAGAGAAAATTTTTACATTTTTTCCATTTTGAAAGTCATGCTTTCGATTACTTTGAGCATTGCTTCCACAGTATCCATACTGGTAAGACAAGGAACACCATTTTCTACAGAAGTTCTACGGATTAAGAATCCGTCATTCATCGATTGTTTTCCTTTCGTAGTGGTATTGACTACATATTGTACTTTTCCTTTCTGGATTAAACTGATTAAGTTCTCTGTTTCTTCTTCTATTTTATATCCAATTTTGGTTGGGATATTGAGTTCGTTAAAATATCTAGAAGTTCCTCTGGTTGCCCAAATTTTGAAACCTATATCGTAGAATCTTTTTGCTAATTTTGCGGCTTCTGGTTTATTTACATCATCTATGGTGAATAAGATAGAACCATGTAAAGGCACTTTTCTACCTGCACCGATTAAACCTTTATACAAGGCTTTTTCTAGCGTAGAATCTTTGCCCATTACTTCTCCCGTAGATTTCATTTCTGGACCTAAAGTTACATCAACTCTTGTCAATTTACTGAATGAGAATACTGGTACTTTTACAAAAATTCCTTCTTTATTCGGAACCAATCCATCTTGGTAACCTAAATCTTTCAGATTTGCTCCGAGAATAGCTTTGGTCGCTAAATTCGCCATCGGAACTTCTGTAATTTTTGACAAGAAAGGAACGGTTCTTGATGAACGAGGATTTACCTCAATCACATAGACATTTCCATCAGAAATTACATACTGAATATTCATTAAACCTACTACTTTCAACCCTTTTGCTAAACGTTTGGTGTAATCTTCCAATGTAGCTATTTGGTCTGGAGTAAGCGTTTGTGGAGGATATACTGCAATAGAATCTCCTGAGTGAACTCCCGCTCTTTCGATATGTTCCATAATTCCTGGAATTACGGTGGTTTCGCCATCGCAAATCGCATCTACTTCTACTTCTTTTCCGGTGAGGTAACGGTCTACTAAAACAGGGTGTTCTGGACTTGCATCTACCGCATGTTCCATGTAATGGTCTAATTCTGCATCGTTGTATACAATTTCCATTGCTCTTCCTCCCAGAACGTAACTTGGTCTCACCAATACTGGGAATCCAATTTCATTGGCAATTTTAATTGCTTCTTCTTTAGAGAAACACGTTTTACCCAATGGCTGTGGAATGCTTAATTCCTGCAGGGCTTGTTCAAATTTATCTCTGTTTTCGGCTCTGTCTAAATCTTCTAGAGAAGTCCCCAGAATTTCTACTCCATGAGCTGCTAATTTATCAGCAAGGTTAATCGCGGTTTGTCCACCAAACTGTACAATCACTCCTTTTGGTTTTTCGAGTTCTATGATGTTCATTACATCTTCCTCTGTTAAAGGCTCGAAATATAGCTTATCCGAAATCGAGAAATCTGTAGAAACCGTTTCTGGATTATTATTGATGATAATCGCTTCGTAACCCATTTGTTTGATTGCCCAAACTGAATGAACGGTAGCGTAATCAAATTCTACGCCTTGACCAATTCTGATAGGACCAGAACCTAAAACGATGATTTTTTCTTTATCAGAAGGAATGCTCTCGTTTTCTTCTTCATACGTTCCATAGAAATAAGGAGTAGCAGATTCAAATTCTGCGGCGCAAGTATCTACCATTTTGTAAACTGGCATTACTCCGTTTTCTTTTCTGAACTTGAAAATTTCTCTGTGGTCTGTTTCCCAAAGATGTGCGATATTAATATCTGAGAAGCCTAATCTTTTCGCTTCCAGTAATATTTCTTTGTTGAATTTATTCTCCGCAATGGTTTTTTCAAAATCAATCAGTTTTTTGAATTTCCAAACGAAGAATTTATCTATTTTACTCCATTCTACAATGGTTTCCCAATCATAACCTCTTCTTAAAGCTTCGCCGATGATGAATAATCTTTCGTCATCACACACTCTAATTCTGCGTTCGATATCTTCGTCTGTTAAGGCAAGTGCAGGTTTGGTTTTTAATCCTAAATGTTGCAATCCCGTTTCTAAAGAACGAATGGCTTTCATTAATGATTCCTCAAAACTTCTACCAATCGCCATTACTTCACCCGTTGCTTTCATTTGGGTAGAAAGTCTTCTGTCAGCTGTTTCGAATTTATCAAAAGGGAATCTAGGAATTTTAGTCACTACATAATCCAGAGCAGGCTCGAAACATGCGTAAGTTTTTCCAGTCACCGGATTTAGCATTTCGTCTAAGGTAAGTCCTACTGCAATTTTAGCCGCTAATTTCGCAATTGGATAACCTGTTGCTTTACTTGCTAAAGCCGAACTTCTAGAAACTCTAGGATTTACTTCGATGATATAATAGTTGAAAGAATGAGGGTCTAAAGCCAATTGAACGTTACAACCTCCTTCTATTCCGAGTGCTCTAATAATTTTGAGTGAAGCATTTCTGAGCATCTGATATTCTCTGTCAGAAAGCGTTTGCGAAGGCGCTACTACGATAGAATCTCCAGTATGAACACCTACTGGATCTATGTTTTCCATGTTACAAACCACGATAGCATTATCGTTTTTGTCACGCATTACTTCGTATTCTATTTCTTTAAACCCTGCAATTGATTTTTCAATTAAACATTGAGTCACTGGAGAATATTTAAGTCCAAGTTCAGCAATTTCTGTCAGTTGGTATTCATCATGAGCGATTCCCCCTCCTGTTCCACCCATGGTAAAAGCAGGACGAACAATTACTGGATAACCAATTTTTTCTGCAAAAGCTAATGCGCCTTCTACTGTATTTACAATATCAGAATCTGGAACCGGCTCGTTTAATTCTCTCATTAATTCACGGAACAAATCTCTGTCTTCTGCTCTATTGATGGCAGAAAGTTTAGTTCCTAGAACTTCTACTCCACATTCTTCTAAAATTCCAGAATTTTGTAATTCTACTGCCATGTTCAATCCAGTTTGTCCACCCAAAGTTGGCAAAAGTGCATCTGGACGTTCTTTTCTGATGATATGACTTACAAAAGAAAGAGAAATAGGTTCTATATATACTTTGTCTGCAATTTCTACATCGGTCATGATGGTTGCAGGATTAGAATTGATGAGGATTACTCTGTACCCTTCTTCTTTTAATGCAAGGCAAGCTTGAGTTCCTGCATAGTCAAATTCTGCAGCTTGCCCGATGATAATTGGGCCGCTTCCTATTACTAAAATGGTTTTAATATCTGTTCTTTTCATTCTTGTTAAAAGTCGGAAGACGGAAGTCCGAAGTCCGAAGATTTTTATTGATTTATTTAATTATTTTTCACTCTTTCGTTCCAAATTTTCATTTGTCTTTCCTTTATATTTTCAGGAGAATAATAAATTTTAAAATAAATATATCTTCCAATAAAAAATAATGCAATTAATATTAAAATTATTCTAATTATTTTTCTCATTTCTATATTTATATTCCTACGGAAATCGAAGATTAGACGAAGTCAATGATAAACTTTGTGTTTAAAAATTTTTAAACCTCTCCCATTCTCAAATTCTCCAACTCTCCTACTTTTTAAACTCTTCCATCATTTCCACAAATTCATCAAAAAGATAATTGGCATCTTCTGGACCTGGACTTGCTTCTGGGTGATATTGTACCGAAAAACACGGATATTTCTTATGACGAACTCCTTCGTTTGTTTTATCATTCAGAGCGATGTGCGTTACTTCTAAATCGGTATTTTCTAGAGATTCTTCGTCTATTGCATAACCGTGATTCTGAGAAGTAATTGCTACTTTACCTGTTTTTAAATCTAGAACTGGGTGATTTCCACCTCTGTGACCGAATTTTAATTTATAGGTTTTTGCTCCACAAGCCAAACCAATTAACTGATGACCTAAACAAATTCCGAAAATTGGAACTTTCCCCAGTAAACCATTGATTAATTCTGAAGCACCTTTTACATCTTGTGGATCACCAGGACCGTTAGAAAGCATTACTCCATCTGGATTCATTAACAGAATCTCATCCGCAGTAGTATCTTGAGACACCACGATGATGTCGCAATCTCTCTGCGAAAGTTCTCTGATAATGCCTAATTTAGAACCAAAATCTACTAAAACCACTTTGAAACCTCTTCCTGGACTTGCATAAGGCGTTTTGGTAGAAACTTGCTCTACTTGATTGGTTGGGAAATTTTTAGTTTTCAGTTCAGCAATTACTGCTGTTTCATCTGCATTTTCATCTACAATTTTTCCTTTTAAAACCCCGTGATTTCTGATAATTCTAGTCAGTTTTCTAGTATCAATCCCTGAAATTCCTGATAGCTTTTTTTTGGCAAAAAATTCATCTAAAGACAATTGACTTCTAAAATTAGAAGGAAAATCACACAATTCCCTCACGATTAAGCCTTTGATTGCTGGCTCAATACTTTCGAAATCATCTCTATTAATTCCATAATTACCAATTAATGGGTAAGTCATGGTTACAATCTGACCGCAATATGAAGGGTCTGAAATGAGTTCCTGATAACCAGTCATCCCGGTATTGAACACCACTTCTCCTTCAGTATCGGTATTTGCACCAAAACCTTGTCCGTGAAAAACTTCACCTGATTCTAAAATTAATTTCTTTTTCATTCCTTTTTAATAGATTTTCAGAGCAGTATTACTCTGACTTTTCACTTTTATCTGTATTAATTTATTCAAATTCAAAACCTCTTTCTTCTAACACTTTTTTCAAGATGGCCATTCTTGCAAATACTCCATTTTGCATTTGTTTAAAGATTCTAGAACGTTCGCATTCTACCAAATCACTGTCTATTTCTACTCCTCTGTTAATTGGAGCAGGATGCATGATGATGGCATTTGGTTTCATTTTTTGCTCACGCTCTTTGGTAAGACCATATTTTTTAAGATAATCTTGAGGCGTCAATTTCATTTTTTCATCATGTCTTTCGTGCTGAATTCTTAATAAAATGAGCACATCTACATCGGTAATCATTGCATCTAAATCTCTGTAGGTTCCATTCATTATACTTCCTTCGTCAAACCATTCTCTTGGTCCAGAAAAATATACTTTCGCACCTAATCTTCTCAGTGTATCTGCATCAGAATTGGCTACTCTACTGTGTTTGATATCTCCTACGATTCCCACTTTCAAATCTTTAAAATCACCAAATTCTTGTTTGATGGTTATTAAATCTAGTAACGCTTGACTTGGGTGATGCCCAATTCCGTCTCCAGCATTTACCACTCCCATTTTCACACCTTTCAATTCATCATAAAATCTGGTTTTTTGGTGTCTTATTACGGAAAGGTTTATCCCAATTGATTCCAGCGTTTTAATGGTATCTAAAAGACTTTCGCCTTTATTGATAGAACTTTTAGACTCATCAAAATGTACTACATTTAATCCTAATTTTTTCTCAGCCACCTCAAAACTTATTTTCGTTCTGGTACTGTCTTCAAAAAAAAGATTCGCTACAAAAATGTCTGATTTGGCCTTTACTGTTTTGCCGTTTGCGAATTCTAGCGCTTGATGTAATAATTTTTCAACGCTTTCTAGTGACAATCTGGATAATTTAATCATGATACTATGGTTTTAAACAAAAAAAACGAAGCCCCAACAGCTTCGTTTTCAATAAATAAAAATATTTTGTCCGTCGGATTGAAGTCCGATATTTATGTTCAATAAAAAATTTATCGTTTTCATTGGTTGCAAATATACATATTAACTTTTTGCCTTCAAAATTTTTAGAAAAAATTAATTTTATTTAACATTATTATTGCAAAATAAGTATATCTTTGCTAAAAACGTATATATGAAAATAAATTGTTGCCCAAAATGCGAAAACTCCGAAATCGTTAAAAGTGGCATTGTTAAAGGAAAACAGCGCTATTTTTGCAGAGACTGCAATTACTATTTCACTGTCAATAAAATTGGTAAAAAGATAGATGATTACTATGTAACGAAAGCTTTACAACTTTATTTAGAAGGCCTTAGTTTACGAGAAATAGAGCGTATTCTGGGCATTTCTCATGTCACCATCAGTTCTTGGATTAAGGAATACAACATTAAAAAACCACCACATTCTGATTTCCATGCTACTTATAAGGTTTTCAAACAAATAGAACTCGCAGAATACATCAGAAATGAAGAAAATCTTAAAGGTTCTGGGCTCATCATTACCGAATTCGGAGATAAGTTTATGATGATAAAATGGGAACGTTTTAAAAAGTAGCTATACTTATTTACAAAAATATATACAAAATTTTTACAGAGTTTTTTTTATTATCAGTTTAGCGATGTTAAAATAACAAAAAACTGCTTAATATTATGAAGAAAACTCAATTAATCTTCGCTGGTATTGCTAGTTTATTATTTAGAAATGCATTATTCTCTCAGGAGAAACCAAAAGAATGGGACGTAAGTCTCTATGGTTTTGCAAGAGCAGATTATATTTTCGATTCGAGACAGTCTGCACAGGTGAGAGAATACCATCTCAACCTTTATCCTTTAGACAAAAAATTAGATGCAAATGGTGATGATATTAATGCTACTGGTGCCAGCAATTTTTTATCAGTAGTTTCTAGAGTGGGTGTAAATTTTAAAGGTCCCAATGTTTGGGGAGCAAAAGCCACTGGAAAATTAGAAGGTGACTTCTTTGGAAACACTCAAGAAAGCATCGGACTTTTCAGATTAAGACATGCTTATGCACAGTTGGCTTGGGAAAAATCTTCCCTTACTTTAGGACAGACTTGGTATCCTTCTTTTATTCCTGAAGTTTTCCCGGGAGTTGCCAATTTCAGCACGGGAATTATGTTTAATCCTTTTGGCTGGGTTGGACAAATTAGATTCAGACAAAGTCTAACCTCAAGTCTTTCTTTAGATTTAGTCGCTTACAAAGACAGAGAATTTCAAGCTCCTGTAGTTTCTGGAAACGCTAATAACTCTCCTACTTTTAATTCTACTACTCCTACTTTACACGCGCAATTGCAATACAAAACCAAAAATGTGATTGCAGGTTTAGGTGCAGAATATCAATCTTTAAAACCTGTGATTTCCAGTGGAGGATTGGCTTCTGATGAAAAACTGAATTCTACCATGCTTATGGGGTATCTTAAATATTCTAATGAAAACGTAGTTGCAAAATTCTATGGGATTTCTGGTGGAAACTTGCACCATTTGGTAATGCTTGGTGGTTATGCTTCTTATGCAGAAACCAACGGAATAGATTCTTACAAACCTACTAAAACCTCAGCTTTTTGGGTAGATATTGCGAGTAATAAACCTAGTGTAGCACCAGGAGTTTTCTTTGGATACACGAAAAATAGTGGTTTAGAAGACGCTAATTACAAATCACTTTACGTAAGAGGAATTTCTGGAACTAGAGTGGTAGATAATGTTTGGAGAGCTTCTGCAAGAGTAGATTTCAAACAGAATAAATTTAGAATAACTCCAGAATTAGAATATACTGCTGCAACTTGGGGCGATTTAAAAACCGATGCAACTTCTGGAAACAATGAAACCAATGTAGGAAATTTCCGTGCAATGGTAAGTGCTGCATATTCTTTCTAAAAAATTTAAAAAAATATTATTAACAAAACTAAAAAAATAAACACATGAGTCATCAATTTAACACACAAGCAGAGCATGATGCTTACGTAGATGAACGTAAAAAATCTTCAACTCTTTGGAGCATTATCATGGCGTCTTCTCTAGGAACACTTATCGAATGGTATGATTTCTATATTTTCGGGAGTTTAGCTGTAGTTTTATCTACTAAATTTTTCCCAGCAGATAATCCTACTGCAGCATTTTTATCTACTCTAGCCACTTTTGCAGCTGGATTCGTAGTAAGACCTTTCGGAGCATTATTTTTCGGAAGATTAGGAGATATTATTGGAAGAAAGTACACTTTCTTGGTTACTTTATTAATCATGGGATTCTCTACTTTCTTAATCGGGTGTATCCCAAGTTATGAAACCATCGGTTTTATGGCGCCTGTTTTAGTATTAATTCTTCGTTTATTACAAGGTTTAGCTCTTGGTGGTGAATACGGAGGTGCAGCAACTTATGTAGCAGAATACGCAGAACACAACAGACGTGGTTACTGGACTTCTTGGATTCAGACCACTGCCACTTCTGGTTTATTCATTTCACTTATCGTGATTTTGGTGACTAAAAGTTCATTAACTGCAGAAGAATTTGACAATTGGGGATGGAGAGTTCCTTTCTGGATTTCTATTTTAATGGTGGGCGTTTCTTATATCATTAGAAAAAACATGAAAGAATCTCCACTTTTTGCAAAAGCTAAAAAAGAAGGAAAAACTTCTACCAATCCATTAAAAGAATCTTTCGGGAATAAATACAACTTCAAATATGTTTTATTGGCATTATTCGGTGCTGTAATGGGACAAGGTGTAGTTTGGTACACTGGTCAGTTCTACGCGATGTCTTTCATGCAAAAAGTTATGAATATAGAATCTGCACAAGTAGACTCATTGATGGCAGCCGCATTATTTATCGGAACTCCATTATTCGTATTATTCGGTTGGTTATCTGATAAAGTAGGAAGAAAACCAATTATGATGCTTGGTCTTTTATTGGCAATTTTCGCTTACAGACCTATTTATAACCAAATGTTTAAACTGGGAGATTTTTCTCAAAAACAAGAATTAAAAGATAAATTCACTTCTGAAGCAACTGCTAAAGTTCTAGAAGGAACTAAAGTAGACTCTGTTTACACTACTCAAAAATTCTATGCAGATGGAAGCAATGTAAAAGAGGTGGTGACTAAACATCTAGAAAACGGAAAAGTTTTACTAGACGAAAAAGGAAAAGATAAAGTAGAAACTAAAATCACGAAAACAATAGACAGCACTACCAAATGGACACTTGCTTTCTGGGTTTTCTTACAAGTTGTTTTCGTAACGATGGTTTATGGACCTATTGCTGCTTTCTTAGTTGAAATGTTCCCAATCAGAATTAGATATACTTCTATGTCACTTCCTTATCACATTGGTAATGGTATCTTCGGAGGTTTATTGCCTGCAGTAGCTACTTATTTGGTAACCTCGGCTAAAGACGCCGGAAATCCAGAATATTACTTACAAGGTTTATGGTATCCAATTATCGTAGCGGCAGTGAGTTTAATCATTGGGGTAATTTACTTAGACGGAAAAGATAGAAATGTAGAGGATTAATGATGGATGAGAGATGATGGATGCAGGAAGTTACACAAAAAAAACAGCACCCTGCATCTAACTTCTTTCCCCCAACAAAATTTTAAAAATTTTTACTAACTTTAAAAAACAAAAAAATGGACGCAATAAAAAAAATATTAGGTATCGTTTGGCTAGCTCTAGCAGCAGTGGTAGCTTACCTTGGATTGACTGTTCTAGGGATTCCAAAAATAACTTCGGGTAAACAAGAAGACTTGGTTTTCGGGAGCATCATCGTTTTTATTTTAATGCCTATTGTGGTAGGTGGCTTAGCAACTTTCGGGTGGTATTCTCTGAAAGGCGAATATTCTGCTGATAAAAAATAATTTTTGGTATCAGAAATAAGAGATTTCAGCTTTTCCAGATTTTGGAAAACTGAAATCTCCATCTGATTTTATATAACCCTTCTGAAAAATGAAAAAAAGACACGAGCAAAAATTGGTAATTCTAAGTATGGTGCTTTTTGTATTGTTCAATGCACCTATTTTGCTTTTGTTTAATCAGGTAAAAGCCTATTTTGGGCTTCCATTTATTTACATTTACATTTTCGGAATTTGGTTCGCTTCTAGTATCATTTCTTTTGTAATATTTAAAAAATTTGATGAATAATTTACAGTTATTTGCCATCATCATGCTTTATTTAGCGCTTTTGTTCTTCATTGCTTATTGGGCAGAGAAGAAGAAGAGTAATTTTTGGGCAAATAATCCTTATATTTATTCCCTTTCATTAGCGGTATATTGCACCGCTTGGACATATTACGGAAGTATTGGTGTTGCTGCTAATCAAGGTTTAGAATATTTGGCAATTTACATCGGACCTATTATCATTATTCCCGCCTGGATTGTCATCAATAATAAAATCATTAGAATTTCTAGAGTCAATAAAATCAGTTCAATTGCCGATTTTATTTCTTTGAGATACGGAAACAGCAGATCTTTTGGCGCACTGATTTCCATCGTTTGTATTCTTGCAATTATTCCATATATCGGAATCCAAATTAAAGCGATTTCTAATACTTTTCATCAGATTACCCTTTCTGAAAATTCAGACAATGTTTTTACCGATACTGCAACGTATGTGGTGATTCTTATTGCTATTTTTTCATCTTATTACGGAACAAGATATGTAGATGCTTCAGAAAAAAGATTGGGAATTATTTCTGCTGTAGCTGTAGAAAGTTTCTTAAAATTGATATTTTTTGTTGTTCTTGGGCTATTTGTAACGTATGGCGTTTTCAATGGTTTTGAAGACATCTATGAACAAGCTCAAAAATTTGAAGATTTTGCTGCTAAAAACACTTTTAACGGCTTAGAAGGAAACATTAATTTTGCGATTACGTCTCTCCTTTCTATGTCTGCCATTTTTCTATTACCAAGACAATTTCACACCACAATTGTAGAAAACAGAAAGGAAAAACACTTGAAAACAGCCATTTGGTTATTTCCACTTTACCTTTTGATTTTTAATTTTTTTGTATTCCCAATTGCATGGGGAGGAAGAATTCTCTTTGAAGGTCAAAATGTAAATCCAGAACTTTTCCCCATTCTTATTCCTCAAAAATTTGGGAATATATTGGTTTCTGTAATGGTATTCTTAGGTGGTTTGAGTGCCAGTGTTTCTATGATGATCATTTCGAGTATTACGCTTTCTGTCATGCTTTCGAACAACGTGATTATTCCTTACGGTTGGATTGATACTTTCAAGAAAAATCCAGAAAATTTCAATACGAAGAATATTGTGAGCATCAGAAAAGTAAGCATTTTCATGTTGATTATTTCTGCGTTTTTATTCTACAAATACCTCATCATCAAATCCAGTTTATTCTCAGTAGGATTGGTTTCGTTTGTACTTATTGCACAATTGGGGCCTTCGTTTTTTGGAGCTATCTTTTGGAGAAGAGGTAGTTATTATGGTGCGGTAACTGGAATTATTGCAGGGATTATTATTTGTTATGTGAATTTAATTATTCCACAATATATCCAGACCATTAACCCAGATTTTTCTTTGGATAACTACAGAATTCTTGAATTTTTTAAAATACCTTATTTGTCTACTCTAGCTCAAGTTTTCTTTTGGAGTTTATTGGTTAATTCTTTTCTTTTTGCAGTGATTTCAGTAAGTGTAAAAGGCAATTACAGAGAGCGAAATTTTGCAGAAATTTATATTGATATAGACCAATACATTCAAAATCACGAAGGCGCATACATCTGGAAAGGGAAAGCGAAGATTTCTGATATTGAAAAAATTCTGGTAAGATTTTTAGGCGAGAAAAAAACTTCTCAAGCCTTGAAAATCTTTAATATGAAATACAATATTACAGATGAAACTGATACTGCTGACTCGCGTTTGATTAAATTTTCAGAAAACCTTTTGGCGGGAAGAATCGGTACTGCTTCTGCCAAAATTTTAGTGGAAGGCGTCACCAAAGAAGATAAAATTTCTTTGCCAGAAGTGCTCAATATTTTAGAAGAATCTAAAGAAAACATCACCCTCAATAGAAAACTCACCGAACAGTCTAAACAACTCAGAAGACTTTCTGAAGATTTGCAAGTTGCCAACACCAATTTGATTGAAAAAGACAAACAAAAAGATGATTTTCTAGATTCTGTAGCTCATGAACTCAGAACACCTATCACCGCAATTAGAGCTGCCAGCGAAATTCTGTTAGACGATGACGAAATCCCTACCGAAATTAAAAAAGAGTTCTTAGGAAACATCATTTCTGAGTCTGACCGATTGAACGAAATCATCAATGATATTTTGTATTTAGACAAACTGGAATCAGGAATTATTCAACTTAATATTCAGAAAAATAATATTGTAGAGACTTATCACAAAGCATTGAAACCTATTCAGCATTTGATTCAACAGAAAAATATTCACCATTCTGAAATTGATTTATTGAACCAAAAAGAATACGAATATGATGAAGCCAGAATGATTCAAGTTTTTCAGAATATTTTAGGTAACGCTTATAAATTCACGGATGAAAGTGGCATGATTCAGACTAAATTTATTGATAAAGATGGTCAACTGAACATGAGCATTTTCAACACGGGTAAAAAAATTCCTGAAGAAGATATAGAAATGATTTTCGATAAGTTTTATCAATCCAAAAATCAAAACATTAGAAAACCCATAGGAACAGGATTAGGATTAGCCATTTGCAAAAAAATTATAGAAGCGCACAAAGGCGAAATCTCCGCAGAAAATAAAGAAATTGGAGTGGTTTTTAACATTATTTTGAGACATGAGATTTGAGATACTAGATATAAGAATATCAATTATTAAAAACATAAAATAACCATGCATCAATTTGAAAAATTAATTTTTTGGCAAAAATCAATTCAACTTGCAAAAAATATATATTTAGCATGTACAGAGATACCCCATGAAGAAAAATTTGGATTAATTTCTCAAATAAAAAGAGCGGCCATTTCTATTCCTTCGAATATTGCAGAAGGCGCTGGTAGAAATAGCAATACCGAGTTCAATCATTTTTTAGGAATCGCAAATGGTTCTTCTTTTGAACTCCAAACACAACTTATTTTAATTAAAGAACTAGAATTATTAAAAGAAGAAAAAGTAAACATTTTATTATCAGAATTAAATGAAATTCAAAAAATGATTTACAGTTTTAAAATAAATTTAAAAATCTAAAATCTGATGTCTAACATCTGAAATCTAAAATAAAAATGAAAAAGATACTTATAGCAGACGACGAACACAAAATCATCATGACCTTAGAATACACCTTCCGAAAAGCAGGTTATGAAGTCTTCATCGCAAGAGATGGCTCGGAAGTTTTAGAATTATTAAAGCAGGAAACACCAGATATTATTTTACTCGATATCATGATGCCCAATGTAGATGGTTACACCACGTTGCAAGAAATAAAAAAACAAGAAAAACTCAATCAGTGTAAAGTCATTTTCTTATCTGCAAAAACCAATCCTGCAGACATCGAAAAAGGATTGAGTTTGGGAGCTGATGCTTATGTTACCAAGCCTTACTCTATCAAGAAATTGGTTCAGCAAGTGGAAGAATTATTAACTTAAAAAATTAAAAAAAAATCTACAAAATATTAATTGTTTCAGCATAAAATCTGAAATCCAAATCCAAAAAAATCTAATGTTATGAAAGCGCATGAAATGTTCTTGAACAGTATTGAAAACAAGGAACAATTTTGGGCAGAACAAGCCGACCAAATTCATTGGTTCAAAAAACCTCAAACGATTCTTTCTCAAGGAGAAAACAACTATCCTGTATGGTTTGCAGATGGAGAGTTGAACGCATGTTATCTCGCCATAGACAAGCACATAGAAGATGGTTATGGTGACCAAGTTGCCTACATTTACGACTCCCCTGTTACGGATACGAAACAGAAAATTACTTTTAATGAGTTAAAAGAAAATGTTTCAAAATTCGCGGGAGGTTTGCAATCGTTAGGGTTAAAAAAAGGTGACAATGCCATTATTTACATGCCTATGATTCCTCAAGCTGCTTATGCTATGCTCGCTTGTGCTAGATTAGGAATCACTCATTCTGTAGTTTTTGGAGGTTTTGCGCCTCATGAATTAGCCATTAGAATAGATGATTGTAATCCAAAAGCAATTATTACTGCAAGTGCTGGTGTAGAAGTAAAAAAGAGAATTCCTTATTTGCCTTTCGTGAAAGAAGCTTATGAAATGGCTGCTCATAAGCCTGAACATATTGTGGTTTTTGACCGTCAACTTTGGGGAAATAAAGTAGATTGGGAAAACGAACCTCAACTGACTAATTTTCAAGAATTGTTAGAAAAATCAGAACCTGCAGATTGTGTTCCTGTAAAATCTACGCACCCACTTTATATTCTTTATACCTCAGGAACTACAGGAAAACCGAAAGGTGTAGTTCGTGATACAGGTGGTTATGCTACCGCACTTAAATTTTCCATTGAAAAAATTTATGGAGCAAAACCTGGAGAAGTTTTCTGGGCTGCCTCAGATATTGGTTGGGTAGTTGGTCACAGTTATATTATTTACGGACCGCTCATCAACAGAAATACCTCTATTATTTACGAAGGAAAACCGATTATGACGCCAGATGCAGGAACTACTTGGAGAATTCTCTCTGAATATAAAGTTTCTGTAATGTTTACAGCTCCTACTGCTATTAGAGCGATTAAAAAAGAAGATCCAGATGGTGAATTCATCAAAAAATACGATTTATCCCATTTCAGAACCCAGTTTTTAGCGGGTGAAAGATGCGATGTAGCCACGTTAGACTGGTACGAAGAAAAAGTAGGCATCACTCCTATTGACCATTGGTGGCAAACAGAATCTGGTTGGCCTATGTTATCACTCATGCGAGGCGTAGAAGATGATGGCGTAAAACGTGCTTCCGCTGGAAAACCAATCCCTGGTTATGATATTAAAATTTTTGACGAAGAAGGTTACGAACTAGAAGCACATCACGAAGGTTATTTGGTGATAAAACTACCGCTTCCTCCAGGAGCTTTAATGGGAATTTGGGGAGATTACGAAAGATTCCACTATGGTTATTTGGCAAAATTCCCAGGATATTATTTTTCTGGAGATGGCGCCATCAGAGATGAAGACGGATATATTTTCATCACTGGAAGAGTAGATGACATCATTAATGTAGCAGGACACCGACTTTCTACTGCAGAAATGGAAGAAGCCGTTTCTGGGCACAAAGATGTTGCAGAATGCTGTGTAGTAGGAATAGAAGACGATTTAAAAGGTCAAATTCCATTCGGATTGGTGGTTTTAAAATCTGGAACTCAAATTTCTGAAACCGAAGTTGAAAAAGAAGTCGTAGCATTGGTTAGAGAAAAAATTGGAGCAGTTGCCGCATTGAGAAACATTGTCGTGGTAAAACGTTTACCCAAAACCCGAAGTGGAAAAATTTTGAGAAAACTTATCAGAACCATGTTAGACGGAAAAGAGTTCCAAATTCCTTCTACCATAGATGATGAAGCAATTATTAGTGAACTTCAAGAAAAATTCGAAGAATATAGAAAATAAAGATACTTTCCTTACAAAAGGAATATAAAAAAATTAAAATTTGATATGAAAAATTATGTAATTCACGATTTGCCTGATTATTTCAAGCAGTACAAAAAATCAATTAAGAATCCTAAAAAATTCTGGGACAAAATTGCAGATGAAAACTTTGTTTGGTATCAGCGCTGGAACAAAGTGGTAAAATTTGACATGGAAGAAGCCAAAATCGAATGGTTTAAAGGTGCAAAACTCAATATTACCAAAAACTGTTTAGACAGACACTTGGCGGAAAGAGGTGATAAAACCGCGATTATCTGGGAACCTAACGATCCAAATGAAGAAGCACAATACATTTCTTATCGAGAACTTCACGAAAGGGTTTGCAAAATGGCGAATGTTCTTACAGAATTGGGCGTAAAAAAAGGCGACAGAGTTTGTATCTATTTACCGATGATTCCAGAATTGGCGGTTACCATGTTAGCTTGTGCTAAAATGGGTGCTGTACATTCTGTTATTTTCGCTGGATTTTCTGCTTCTGCGGTAACTTCTAGAGTGAATGACTGTGAAGCCAAAATGATTATCACTTCAGACGGAAGTTACAGAGGAAACAAAGCTATTGACCTAAAAGGAATCATCGATGAAGCCGTAGAAAAAACACCTTCTGTAGAAAAGGTTTTGGTGGTAAAAAGAACCAACACCGAAGTAAAAATGAAAGAAGGAAGAGATGTTTGGTTAGATGATTACTATCCAAAAGCTTCTGCTGATTTCGTTACCAAAATCATGGACGCAGAAGATCCATTATTCATTCTTTACACTTCTGGTTCTACAGGAAAACCAAAAGGAATGTTGCACACTACTGCTGGTTACATGGTTTACACGGGTTATACTTTTAAAAATGTTTTCAATTATAAAGAAAATGATATTTATTGGTGTACTGCAGATATTGGTTGGATTACAGGTCACTCTTACATTCTTTACGGACCTCTAACTAACGGAGCAACTACCGTTATTTTTGAAGGCGTTCCTACTTATCCAGAACCAGACCGTTTCTGGGCAGTAATTGAAAAGCATAAAGTAACGCAATTCTACACGGCTCCAACTGCGATTCGTTCTTTAGCTAAAGAATCTTCTTCTTGGGTTGAAAAACATGACTTATCAAGTCTTAGAGTGATTGGTTCAGTTGGCGAACCGATTAATGATGAAGCTTGGCATTGGTATAATGACCATGTTGGCAAGAAAAAATGTCCAATAGTAGATACTTGGTGGCAAACAGAAACAGGTGGAATTATGATTTCTCCACTTCCTTTTGTTACGCCAACTAAGCCAACTTATGCTACGCTTCCACTTCCGGGAATTCAACCGGTTCTGATGGATGAAAAACGAAATGAAATTACAGGAAATCAAGTAGATGGAAACCTTTGTATCCGTTTTCCTTGGCCAGGAATTGCCAGAACAATTTGGGGCGACCATCAAAGATATAAAGAAACGTATTTCACTGCTTTCCCAGGGAAATATTTCACAGGTGATGGCGCATTAAGAGACGAAACAGGATATTATAGAATTACAGGTCGTGTAGATGATGTGATCATTGTTTCTGGTCATAATTTAGGAACTGCGCCTATTGAAGATAGCATCAACTTACACCCTGCTGTTGCAGAATCTGCAATTGTAGGTTTCCCTCATGATATTAAAGGAAATGCATTGTACGGATTTGTCATTCTAAAAGAAACTGGTGAAAGCAGAGACAAAGACCACTTGAGAAAAGAAATCAACATGCTGATTTCTGATACCATCGGTCCAATCGCTAAACTAGATAAAATACAGTTTGTTTCTGGCCTGCCAAAAACACGTTCTGGAAAAATTATGCGTAGAATTTTAAGAAAAATTGCCGAAGGAGATTTCAGCAACTTCGGAGATATTTCTACCCTACTCAATCCAGAAATTGTAGACGAAATAAAAGATGGAAGGATCAACTAATGATTATTGTTAATTTTTGGTCACACGAAAACCTCTCATTTTTGGGAGGTTTTTTGTATTTTTATTTATTGAAAAAGTCAGCAAAATATTGCTGACTTTCTTTTTTATTATTTTCTAAATATTAGTTGTATCCAGGGTTTTGAACCAGTTTTTTATTCACCTGGATTTCTCTTAAAGGAATAGGAAAAACCAATTCATCGCTATTCCAGCTTAAGGAGCCTACGTTTCCTTTAGTACGTTTAACATCATGTATTAAGAAGCCTTCAAACGCAAGTTCTCTTCTTCTTTCTGTCAAAATATCATCTAAAGTAACTGATAATAATTCTGATGCATGAGCTCTTCTTCTTATTGTATTAACATCATCTAAAGGAGTTGCTCCTAAAGAAGTATTCAGTCTGAAATTTGACTCTGCTCTAATCAAATACATTTCTGCTAATCTAATTACATGAATATTACCATATTGATTGGTGTATTTACTTGTAAGAACATCATCATAGTAATTATAGTAATAGAAAGACCCTCTAACATCATCTGTCTCGAATAAATTTAAATAATCTTCAGTAAGAGAAATATCTCCTCCTCTTCCACCTTGTGGTTCATCTGCATAAAAAGTAATTAAATCATTTTCTCCTGACTGAGATGTTACTTGCATTGCGAACAGATCTTCACTTATGTTTTCTGAAGTATTGAAAGCATCTTTATAATTTGTCATTAATGACTTACCACTGTTTTCAATTACATCATTTGCTATATTTCTGGCATTGGTGTAGTCTTGTTTTTGAAGATAAACTCTTGACAAAAGTGCTTTTGCAGAGTAAGCATCTGCATAAAAAGAATTCTCTTCGGGCAAATTAGCTATTGATTCGTTTAGATCTTTAATTACTTGAGTGTAAACTTCCTCTACTGTATTTCGAGCAATAGATAAATCTCCATTAAAATCTGTAACAGTTTTAAGAACAATAGGAACCCCTAATTGTGTATTATTTTTACCAGCTTCATATTGTTTACCAAAGAATCTTACTAATTCAAAATAGTTTAATGCTCTTAAGAATTTAGCTTCACCTTCAATTCTTTTTTTGTCATCCGCATCCTTTACTACGCTAAGATTTTCTAATATAACATTTGTAGCATTAATCACTTTATAAGCTCTACCCCAAGTATCTCTTACATAAACATTATCAGATATAATATTTTTTTCGTGAATATTTCCTAATTCTGCATAAGTTCCCCACCAATACAAGTAACTGTCATCTGCTAGAAGATCAGCATAAATTTGTAAATCTCCTCCGAAAAGGTCACCATCTCCAGTGTTTGTATAAGCTCCAATTAGAATTTGCTGAATTCCTTCTGGAGTTGAAATTGCTGTTTCAGTATCAATTCCTTGTTCAGGGTTTATGTCTAATTCTCTATCACAAGATGTCAACAGAAAAAGACTTGATATGGTTAAAATTAAATATTTTAAATTTTTCATTTGTTTAGTTTTAAAAATTAACATTAATACCAAAAGTTACCGTTTTAGCTGGTGGTGCTGAATAAAATGTAGAACCGCCCCCGCCTCTATTTGTATCTGATCTTGCTTCTGGGTCGTAACCACTATATTTTGTAAAAGTGAGTACATTGATAGCAGACACATATAGTCTAAGCTTATTAACCCCAATTGATGAAGTTAAATTTTTATTAAAAGTGTAACCTAAGCTTAAATTTCTCAATCTAACAAAATCATTCTTTTCTAAATATCTTGTAGATTCTTCTACTCCATTTCCTTTTCCTAATCTTGCTTGTGGCACATTGGTAATATCACCAGGATTTTGCCAACGGTTCATCTGATCTACCGTTTGGTTATCATACCCATTACTTGCTGAAGTAGACATGAATTTACCTCCAGAATTGTATAAATTCCCTCCGAATTCTCCGTAGAATGTAAAAGAGAAATCAAAATTCTTGTATTCTACTGTGTTGGTTAAACCTGCTATCCAATCAGGAGTAGAGCTTCCTGCAATTATTCTTTGAGCTTCGCTGTAATCATTGGTTTTAGTTTTATCTAATGAACCATCTGGATTTAAAGTGTTTTTATAAAACAATGCATCTCCATTATTTGGGTCTACTCCCGCATATTCTACTAAATAAAAAGAATCTAATCTTTCGCCTACTCTTCTAATTACATTTCCAATAATTTGATCTCTATTATCATCTGGCAAAGCAGTAATTTCATTATTATTCTTTGCTACATTAAAATTGGTATCCCAAGTAAAATTATCTTTTTTAATATTTTGAGTATTGATTACCATTTCAAAACCCGTGTTTTTCATATCACCAATATTTCTATAGATATTAGAATATCCTGAAGTATATGGTATGTTTTGATAGAATAACAATCCGTTTGTTTTTTTGTTATAAAAATCAATTTCCCCAGAAACTCTATTATTGAAAACTCCAAAGTCTAATCCTATATCTGTTTGGCTTGATTTTTCCCAAGTAAGATTCGGGCTCTCTGGTTGCGCTGGTTCAATGGCTGGTAATTGCTTATAAGATGCTGCATTCCATAAATCACGAGATGCAAAATTACCGATTTCGGCATTACCTGTTTTTCCCCAGCTTGCTCTTAATTTTAAGAGAGAAATTACATCAGATGAAGACAAGAAATCTTCTTTTGAAAGTACCCAACCTGCAGAAAATGCTGGAAAAATCCCATATCTATTTGCTTTACCAAATCTAGAAGAACCATCCTTACGAATAGAAGCTTTAAATAAATATTTTCCTTGATAATCATAATTTGCTCTGGCAAAATATGAGAAAAATGAATATTCTGTAGTATTTCCCCCACCCGCATTAATTTCTCCAGCACTATCAATATTTTGGAAATCATCAGAAGGAAACCTAATTCCCGTTACACTTCCGTATTCTCTTCTATTCTTATTAAGTTCTGTTCCTGCTATTGCACTGAAATTATGCGCTCCCAATTTTAAATTATAAGATAAGTAATTAGAAAAAATGATATTTTCTGTGTCTACCCAAGAGTTAAACGCATAACCTTCTGTTGACATAAATGGAGTCTTTTTCCCTCTATATTCTTTCTCTTTTTGATTATAATAATCATACCCAAAATCAGAATTAAAAGTTAAATTTTTCAAAATTTTATATTCCCCAAATAATTTACCTGTAACTCTTTTAATCAACGTATTATAGCTTGCATACTTATCTTCTAATAAAAAATTAGCGTAGGTGGTACCGTCAAAAGGTTCTCCATCAACAAAAGCTGGGGAAATAGGAGCTAATGCAATGGCTTGCATAGGTGTAGTAAATTGGTTATCATTAGAAACTCTATCTATACTTGTTCTAGAAAAACCTAAATTTAATCCCAATTTTAATTTATCAGTTGGACTTGCACTAATATTTAATCTAGCAGTATTTCTGTCTAAATCATTTTTTCTAATAATACCTTGTGTATCGTTATTAGAAGCAGTAAACATATAATTATATTTATCATCACCACCCGAAACTGAGAAATCTGCATCTCTTACTGCTCCTTTTTTAAAGATATAATCTTGCCAATCTGTATCAATTACTCCGTTTTGCCAATCTGTATTATTAGAATACCTATTAAGCCTTGTAATTACTGAACTTTCACGTCCTACATTTCTACCTGCTTCTAGAAACAATTCTACATATTGTTTTGCATTTAAAAACTGTACTTTATTAGTAGGCTCGCTAAAACCTTGAGATAAATTTAAGGTAAGTTTTGGCTTGCCTTTTCTACCTGTTTTAGTAGTAATCAAAACAACTCCATTACTACCTCTAGAACCATAAATAGCTGCTGAAGAAGCGTCTTTCAAAATTTCTATTGATTCTATCTCAGTAGCACTTAGAGTAACCAATGGGTTTACTGCTGCTCCGTTAGTAGACTCATCATTATTAATCATAGGAATTCCGTCTATCACATACAATGGACTTGTGCCTGCACTAATACTTGCCGAACCACGAACATTAATATTAAAACCTGATTCCAATTTTCCATTCGTTTGGTTTACCCTAACCCCAGCTGCTTTACCTACCATTGCATTTTGAAAATTGGCATTAGGAATTTCTTTTAATGATTCAGAGCTAATTTTAGCTACATTATCGGTAAGTTTAGCTTTTGTAGATTTACCATAACCTACTACTATTACTTCATCTATTTTTCTTTCTTTGGTAATGGTGTCTGACTTTTGACCATACACACCAACTCCAATGAAAAATAATGACGCAACAGATAATTTAACCACATTTTTTCTCATATTTAATTAATTTTTTATCAACATTAGTAATAATTTTATTATTTAACAAATTTTAACATAAAAAATTTGCAAATTATTTCTTATCAACGATTAAAATATTGTTTTTTCTTAATTTTAATCATTAAAATGTAAATTCATCCCCGTTTAAATAAATATCTAGAGTTATACCCCTAGAGCCTAACTTTTCGTTGTAAGAAGTTTTAGAATTCTTAGGATTTTTAAAGACAATCACTTGAGCCTTCCCTACAACCTCGGCTTTATTATTATTTTTAACCAAAATTGCTGTCCCTTCATCAATTCCTATCCCTTGATAACCTGGGTTTTCTATGATTAAAGAAAGGAGCCTGTTATATCTACTGCGCACCACAAAATGCTGGTCTATAACAGCAGACTTAATAAATCCCATCCCTGAAGAAATTTCTACGTTTTGAGACTCAATATTATCAAAAGTATTTTCGTAATCCTTATATTTCAGTTGATTCCCTGTAATCATTACCTCACTCATAATAGCTGCTCCTGCACTTGTACCAGCAATCATATTTCCATTTTTGTAGGATTCTTTCAAGATATTTTTCACTTCTGGATATTCATTGATAATATCCATAAAAACCACCTGATCTCCACCTCCTACATAAATTAATTTAGCTTTTTTCAAAGAATCTAACTTAGATGAAGGCAATTTTTCGCCTTTTTTGAAAGCATAATTTACAGCCTTCAAATTTCTTTTTTCAAATTGTTGTTTTGCGTAATAAAAAGAAGAATCCTGCTCTGAACTAGCTTGAGGGAAAATAGCCACCGCATCACCAGGATTCAAGCCTGCCTCTTTTACCATTCTATCTACTAAAAAATCTGGTCGGGAACCACCTCCAATGATAAAAAGTTTACCCTTATTGTTTTGCGAAAAACTGAAATTAAAAAGGGAAACAGTTACAACTAATAAAAATTTTTTCATTTTATCTTATTTATAAATTTCAATAGTAATTTCGCCATCTTCTGTTACCATGCCTCTATACATCCCCTCGGTATTGAAAGTCATTGCCATGTTTCCATTTTTATCTAAAGCGATCATTCCGCCGTCTCCTCCTAATTTTTCTATTTCTTGCATTACTTCTTCAGTAGCAGTTTTTACATCTTTATTTTGATATTCGTATTTTGCAGCAACAGTTCTAGCGGCAGATGTTCTTATATAAAATTCTCCCCATCCTGTTCCAGAAATTCCTATATTTTCGTCTGCATAAGTTCCCGCACCAATAATAGGTGCATCTCCCACTCTCCCATATTTTTTATTAGTCATTCCTCCTGTAGAAGTTCCCGCTGCAATATTTCCTTCTTTATCTAGAGCCACACATCCTACTGTACCAAATTTTCTATCTACCCAATAATAGCTTGGATAATGATAATTATTCAATGCATTAGGTTGATTGGCTTTCAACTCTGCTTTCTTCACTTTCTGAAGTGCATCCCATCTGTGTTGAGTCCAAAAATATTTGGGGTTTACAATCTCTAGTCCTTGATTTTTTGAAAATTGCTCCGCTCCTTTTCCTATCATCATTACATGTTCAGACTTTTGCATAACTGCCAAAGCTGCTTTTATAGGATTTTTAACTACAGTAAGACCAGCTACCGCTCCAGCAGATTTATCTTTTCCATACATTACAGAAGCATCCAACTCATTTCTGCCATCACTGGTAAAAACAGCACCTTTGCCTGCATTAAAAAGCGGACTATCTTCCATTACTACTATTGCTGCTTCTACAGCTTCTAGAGAGGACTTTCCTTCTTTTATCTTTTCGTAAGACTTTGTGAGCGCTTCTTTTAATTTATCTCTGTATTTTTGCTCTAATTCTGGTGACATTTCTTTTTTAAGGATGGTACCAGCTCCTCCATGTATTACCACGACATATTTTTTTTGACCATAAAAAAACATTGAAATACTAACTAAAAATAACAGTAAAATTTTCTTCATTTTTATCATTAACTTAAAATAGATGCTAAAAATATAAAAAAAAACGAAATTTAAAATCATATAGTCAAAATAAAATAATATTTCTCAATAGCGTCCTAAATAAAAAAATAAGAAGGAATTAAAGTAACTCAAAGTATCTTTGAGGTTGCATAACACAAAAACCTTCTTATGGATTCAAAATT